>Ga0194132_10005265_pt1 | contig 21174 bp, 17 predicted proteins | sample TA2KigOf80mmetaG_FD_148612 | JGI IMG/M metagenome (GOLD analysis project Ga0194132, IMG submission 148612) | Freshwater microbial communities from Lake Tanganyika, Tanzania - TA2015054 Kigoma Offshore 80m | ecosystem: Environmental > Aquatic > Freshwater > Lake | place: Tanzania: Lake... | reverse complement strand
GATCTGGCGCTGCTTCCCGGGCGGCATCGTTAGCCCCGTAGCACGGACTGCACCGTGCGCTCCACGAGATCCTGCGGCACGTCGCCTCGGACGGTCGCCAGGCCAGGGCCCTCGAGCAGGACGAAGCGGAGCTTCCCCTGTTCGACTTTCTTGTCGCGTTTCATCGCGTCGAGGACAGCGGTGGCGTTCACGCCGGGCGCGGCCGTCGGCAGGCCGAAGGCACGCAGGAGGTCGGCCTGCCGGTCGAGGAGCGCCTGGTCCATCGTCCCCAGTTCCACGCCGATCCGGCCCGCGGCCATCATGCCGATGGAGACCGCCTCGCCGTGCATGTACTGCGTGTACTGCGTGGCCTGCTCGATGCCGTGTCCCGTCGTATGGCCGTAGTTGAGGATCGCACGGATGCCGCGCTCCTCCGGGTCGCTGGAGACGATCAGCGCCTTCAACCTCGACGACTGCGCCACCACCTGCGCGACGAGCTCGAGGTCGGGCGCGTGGGAGGTGATCCGCGCCGACTCCCGCTCCAGCAACGCCAGCAGCGCGGGGTCGAGGATCAGCGCGTGCTTGATCACCTCCGCGAACCCCTCGATGTACGAGCGGCGCGGGAGCGTGCGCAGGGTCTCGATGTCGGAGATCACCGCCGCCGGCTGGTGGAACGCGCCGACGAGGTTCTTCCCGGCGGGGAGGTCGATGGCGACCTTGCCGCCGATCGCCGCGTCGTTCATCGCAAGCACTGACGTCGGCAACTGCACGACGGGCATTCCTCGGAGGTAGGTGGCGGCGACGTACCCGGCGAGGTCGCCGACGACACCGCCGCCCAGCGCGAGAATGATGTCGCGCCGCTCGGCGCGCTCGGCAGCCAGCCAGGCGTAGATCTCGCTCGCGGTCCGCTGCGTCTTCGACGACTCGCCCGCGGGGATGACGTAGGACGCGCCCGGTGTCCCCGCGCTGTCGAGGGCCTCCGCGACCGTGCGCCCATGCGCCTCGATCACCGCCGTGTCCGAGATCAGGAAGACACGCCGGCCATCGAGGCCGATCTGGCGCAGCCGGTCGGGCAGCCGGCGCAGTTCGCCCGGTGCGACCCAGATCGGGTAGCGCTCGGCGCCCGTGTCGACGACCGCGGCCGGTCCGCGGGCCGGCTCATCGAGCCCGAGGCGCTCGAGGCGGCGCGGGCGGGCGAGCAGCGCGGTGCCCTCGGTGGCCCAGGCGCGGAGGATGCGTGCGACGGCGGCCTCGCACGTCTGCTCACGCTGCTCCGGTGCACCCTGCACCGGCACCCAGAGGTCGGCGTGGTTGTAGGTGGGGCGCCGTTCGGCGTCGAGCCGTGCAAGGTTTGCATCGAGGTTGCCGTCCACCAGCGGTCGCGGAGACGCCTGGGCGTCCGCGCGCAGCCGTCGCGCGATTTCGGTGGGTGTCGCATCGAGGAAGCAGATCAGCCCGCGCTCGCCAAGCGCTCGACGGTTTGCCCCGCGCTGGAACGCGCCGCCACCCGTCGCGATCACCACGGAGTCGCGGCGCGCCGCCTCGGTCACCACTCGGGCCTCGATGTCGCGGAACGCCGGTTCGCCGCGCGAAGTGATCAGGTCAGCGGGGGTCTTCCCCTCCCGCGCGGTCACCAGATCGTCCGTATCGACGTACTCCCAGCCGAGGCGCTCTGCGAGCGCCCGGCCCACGGTGCTCTTCCCGACGCCGGAGAGGCCGACGAGGACGATCTGACGTGGCGCATGCGCGACGGGCGTGGCAGCCGTCATGAACGCGGCTCCCGCGGGCCGACCGTCGCCTCGAACGCCTCGAAGTTGCGACGGAGTTCGGCGACGTGGTCGCCGCCGAACTTTTCCAGTACGGCCTCCGCCAGGACGATGGCGAGCATTGCCTCGCCGATCACCCCCGCGGCGGGGACGACGGCGACATCGGAACGTTCGTAGAAGGACTGCGTCTCCTCGCCGGTGAGCAGGTCGGCCGTCTGCATCCGCTGTGGGATGGTGGCGATCGGCTTGATGTAGCCGCGCACCACGATCTCCTCGCCGTTGCTCATCCCGGCCTCAAGGCCGCCGGCGCGGTTCGAGGATCGCTCCCACTTGCGTCGTTCCCAGGCAGACTGCGGCAGGATCACGTCCTGCACGAGCGAGCCGCGCTTCTCCACGTTCTGCACGCCGTCGCCGATCTCCACCGCCTTCACGGCGTTAATCGACATGAACGCCTGCGCGATCCGTCCGTCCAGCTTCCGGTCCCAGTGGACATGGCTGCCGAGGCCGAACGGGACGCCGGAGGCGCGCACCTCGAAGATGCCGCCGATCGTGTCCAGGGCCTCCTTCGTCGCGTCGATTTCCTCGATCATCCGCTGCGCGGCGACGGGGTCGGCACACCGCACGGGGGAGGCCTCCACGGCGGCCCAGTCGATCCGGTCGCCCACCTGAGCATGCACCGGCCCGACCGAGACGGTGTGCGAGCGCACCTCGATGCCGACCGTGCGGACGAGGGAGCGCGCGATCGCCCCGATGGCCACGCGGGCCGCCGTCTCACGTGCACTCGACCGTTCGAGGATCGGGCGCACGTCGTCAAAACCGTATTTCTGCGTCCCCGCCAGGTCGGCGTGGCCAGGCCGGAGCAATGTCACGCGTTCCACCGGCTCATCGATCGGTGCGGGAGACATGCGCACCTGCCAGTTCGCGTTCTGGTGATCCTTATTCACGATGTGCAGGCCGATGGGCGATCCCATGCTCAGACCGTGCCGCACGCCCGTGATGATCTCGGCGAAGTCGGACTCGATCTGCTGGCGCTTGCCCCGGCCGTAGCCGGCCTGGCGTCGCTTCAGGTCAGCGGCGATCTGGTCCTCCGTGACGGGCAGGCCAGCAGGGACGCCCTCCACGATCATGAGCAGCCCCTTGCCGTGGGACTCTCCGGCGGTCAGCCAGCGGAACTGCGTCATGCCTCACCGTCCTTCTCGCGCTCTGCCCGTAGGGCGTCTTCCGCCGCCTGGATCACCTCGGCTGCAGTGATCGTCGTCGAGAGGATCACCGCCCCGACATCGGGGTCGACTGGTGCCTCAGGCGCATCCTCCCGCGTCTCCCATCCGGTCAGCATCGCGATGTGGTCGTCGCCCTCCCAGTCGGCGTCCGCGGCCTGCTCACGCGTCACGCGGGTACTGAGGAGACAGAGCGACGTGACAGCGCCGTCCGGGCGACGGTACTCCGTCAAGACATCCACCTGCGCGTGCGCGAAGGAGACGTGAGGCACCTCGTACATCAATCGCTCCACCATGCGGACGGCGGCGCGGCGGGCCACCTCGCGCGCGCCGGCGACCTCGACACGCTGTCCCTCCACGACGCGGACATCCGGTTCCGCCAGTAAGGAGACCCGGATCCGTTCACGGTCCGCGGCAACCACGGCGGCGGTGTGGAGGGCACGCCAGTCGGCAGGCGGTGTGCGGCGCGGCGGACGGCTGTTCCGCCAGGCCTCGAAGGTCTGGTCGAGGAGCGCGGCGAGCACCTGACTGTCCCCGGCCGCGATCGTCCGTCGCCACGCTCGCGCGGCGAAGCGCGCCTGGAACACCATGATCCCGACGACGACGAAGGTAAGCAGACAGGCGACGATTGCGAGCCCGAGGCCCATTAGCGGCTCCCCCGTGCCTGGATCCAAGTCTGGGTTGCCCGGTCCGGCTCACCCATCTTCCGGCCCGCCCCCTGCTCCCGTCGAGCGGGCGGCGAGTGCGGCCCGTGCCACATCGAACATCACGTCGAGCGGAGGCTCTATGCCGGTCCACAGGTGGAACGCCTCAGCGCCCTGGTGGACGAGCATCGCGAGGCCGCCGACCGGCCGGGCACCCGCCCCGGCGGCGGCACGCAGGAATGGCGTTTCCTCCGGCACATAGACGAGGTCGAATGCAACCTGGCCCGGATGCATCAGGTCGCCTGGCACGGGGTTCGCGCCCTCGTCCGGCCCGTGCCGCATCCCGAGGCTCGTCGACTGGATGATCACCCGTGCGCGGCTGGCGGCGCCTCGGAAGGTCACGTCATCGGGGTCGAGCGGCGCGTAGCGCAGGTCGAGGTCGGTGCCGCCGAGGGTGACCAGCGCCGCCGCACGTTCCGGGGTGCGGTTGGCGACCACGACCCGGGCTGCGCCCGCCTGCCGCATCGCGACGACGACCGCACGGGCCGCGCCGCCCGCGCCGACGAGCAGCACCTCCGCCCCACGCACCTCGACCTCCGCTGTGTCGAGCGCGCGGAGGATCCCGGTCACGTCCGTGTTCGTCGCTTCGAGCAAGCCGTTGCGGTGGACGATCGTATTTAGCGCGCCCACGCGTTCCGCCAGCGCGTCAGGACGGTCCACCAGACGCATGGCAGCCACCTTGTGCGGGACGGTGACGTTCGCGCCCAGCAGGTCGCCGGAGCGCAGCCGCTCGATGGCGATCCGGAGGTCTTCCGGCGGGGTGTCCCAGCCTTCATAGCGCGCGTCGATCCCGCACGAGTCGAGCGCCGCCTGCTGGAAGGCGGGCGAGATCGAGTGTGCGACCGGATGGCCGAGGAGCGCGATCCGTTTCGTCATGTCGGTAGCCTACCTCCCCCGTCGGGGGGCGAGGTCAACGCCCGCACTTCGACGTCCGGAAAAGGGCGACATTCGCGTTGTGCTGCGCGAGCGTGGTGGCAAAGAGGTGTCGTCCGTCGCAACTCGGGGCGGCGACGAAATAGAGGTAGTCCACGGTCGCCGGGCGCAGCGCCGCCTCGATGGCGCCCATGCCCGGGTTCGCGATGGGGCCAGGGGGCAGCCCGGGGAGGATGTACGTGTTGTACGGAGAATCGATCTGCAGGTCGTCGGGAGAAAGGTTCTCCTTCCAGTACCCGAACGCCGCGATGCTGGCCGCACCTCCGTCATCCCGGGTAAGGGCAAACTGGACGGTGGTGTCCGCCTGCAGCCCGATACCCGCGCGCAACCGGTTGCGGAACACCGCGGCAACCGTCGCCCGCTCCTCCCCCCAGACCGTCTCGCGTTCCACGATCGAGGCGAGCGTGAGCGCTTCGTGCACTGAGCCGTTGCTCCGTTGGGCTTCGGCGGCCAGCGGCGTGACGCGCTCTGCGAAGGCGTCCAGCATCGCCTGAACCAGGGTCTCCGCAGTCGTGGAGCCATCGATGTCGTAGGAGGCAGGGAACAGGTAGCCGGTCAGGTCTGCACCGGGCGGACGCTGTGCGAGGAACGGCTCCGGGCGTGGTTTCGTCACCGCCGCCTGCCACTGCTCAGGTGTCGCGAGCCCCTCCCGTACAACCAGGACACCGATCTCCTCGACGCGCAGCCCCTCGCGGACCGTCAGTCGGAGCACGCCGTTCGGCCCGCCACGGAGGACGCGCAGTACCTCAGCCGGGCTGGCGTGCTCGCGGAACTGGTAGCGCCCCGCCTGCAGGTCGGAACCGGCGCCGGTCAGACGCAGGAGGACCCGGAGCGCTCCGGCGTCCGAGACGGCACCCGCAACGTCGAGCACCTCCACGATTTGCGCGGCGTTGGCGCCGGCAGGGATGGTGACCCGCACGGACGGGCCGCTGAGCGGTGCCTCCGAGGCGCCGTCGTCCAGGAGGGCGCGCGCCAGGGCGCCGGGCGTCCCGCGCCATGCGAATGCGGCAAGGACGACGATCACCGCCGCCAGCAGGGCCAGCCGGGCATCGGCACGGCGGACGCTCACGCGCCCTCCGCCTGCCGGGCCTCCGCGCGGCGTCGCGCGAGGAACTGTTCAAGTATCAACGCGGCTGCGATGTCGTCCGACCGCTGGCCGCGCCCCGCCAGACGGGCGGCCGCATCCGAGGTTAGTCGCTCGTCCTCGTATTCCACGTGGAGGCCGAGGCCGCTCGCGATCCGTTCGCCCAGACGGCGGGCCATCGCTGCGGCGTCGCCTTCGCCACCGGCCATGTGCAGAGGGAGCCCCATCACGATGCCCTCGACGCCTTCACGTGCGGCGATCGCGCGGATCGCCGGATATGCGGCGGACGCAGCAACGATCTCCAGGGGGATGGCGAGGCGTTCCTCACGATCGCAGATCGCGAGTCCCACTCGGACAGTACCCGGATCGACGGCCAGCCAGCGCATGCGATCGAGGCTACCGCCTGCGGGGATTCTGCGCCGTGCGGCAGTCGCTTTGGGTGCGATGTGAGGGCCCGATCAGCCGCCGAGGCGTTCGCGCACGGCCTTTCGTGCGAGTTCGACCGCTGCGTCGATCTGGGTCGCGTCCTTGCCGCCGGCCTGAGCCATGTTCGGCCGCCCGCCACCCCCACCGCCCGCCAGCACCGCGGCCGCGCGTACGACCTCGTCGGCGCGCAGGCCGCGGGCGATCACCTCTTCGGACGCGGTGGCGAGGAACGCCGGGCGCCCCTTCGCGTCCGCGGCGAGGAAGACGAACGAGACACCGAGTTTCGGACGCATGCGCTCCGCGATCACTCGCAGTGCGTCCGAAGAGTCGGCGGCGACGCGGGCGACGACCACGGAGACGCCGTCGATCTGCTCCGCGCGCCCGGCGAGGTCATCCGCGAGCCCGAAGGAGGCGCTACGTTCCGCCTGCTCGACGCGCTTCCGCTCCAGGGCCAGCGATTCCTCGAGGGCATCGATGCGCTCGAGCACCTCAGTCGCCGGGACCTTGAAGCGTCGCGCGAGCGTGTTCACCAGGCCCGCACGCTCCTCGACGAACCGTTCGGCTGCGGCACCGGTCACGGCCTCGATGCGCCGGAGCCCTGCCCCGATACTGACGTCCGAGACGACGATCAGCATGCCGACCTCGCCCGTGGCGTGGAGGTGCGTGCCACCGCACAGCTCGCGGCTGTAGCACTCGGATGTATGCATGTGATCCGGATCGTGGCCGCGCGTGTCGCAGTATTCGACCATGCGGACCGTGTCCGTATAGCGGTCCTCGAAGAATGCGATGGCACCGCGCGCGATCGCCTCCTCGTAGCCGAGCACGAACGTCTCCGACCGGATGTCCGCACGGATCTTCGCGTTCACCAGCCGCTGGACGGCGGTCATCTCCGCTTCGGTCGGGGCCTCCGGGTGCGTGTAGTCGAAGCGCAGCCGGTCCGGCCCCACGTATGAGCCGGCCTGCCGGACATGGGTGCCGAGGACGGAACGGAGCGCGGCGTGCAACAGGTGCGTGCCGGCGTGGTTCCGCGCGGTGTCCGCGCGGCGCGCGGCGTCCACATGTGCCTCCGCGGCGGCGCTCACCTGGATGTGGCCCTGCTCGACTTCGCCGCTGAAGACGATCGTTTCGCCGTACTTCTGCGTGTCCTGGACACGGAAGCGCCCCGTCCCGGTGATGACGACGCCGTGGTCCCCGACCTGGCCGCCGCCCTCCGGGTAGAGCGGCGACTGCCGCACCACCATCTCGCCCGTCTGACCGGCCTCGAGGCGCGTGACCGGCTCGCCCCCACGTTCGAGGTGCAGCACTTCGCTCCGTGCGTCGAGGCCGTCGTATCCGACGAACGCCGTCTCGATCCCGAGCGTGGCGTAACGAAGCGCCCGGTCGTCGTGCTGTGCGGTGAACGTCACATCGCCACGCGAGCGTTCGCGCTGGAGTTCCATCTCGGTCTCGAAGCCTTCTCGGTCGACCTCGTAGGCATGTGACTGGGCGACCTCCACGGTGAGTTCGAGCGGAAGGCCGTGAGTGTCGTAGAGCACGAAGGCGTCTCGCCCGGGGATCCGTCGGGTGCCGCGCTCCCGCTCGATCACCTCGTCGAGCAGCGCGAGGCCGCGGTCGAGCGCCTGGAGGAAGCGCGACTCTTCCACGCGGGCGAGCCGCTTGATGAACTCACGCTGCTCCAGCATCTGCGGGTTGATCTGCTGGGAGAGGTCGATGGCGGCGTCCACCACCTGTTCGAGGAACGGCTCTCGTATCCCGATCTTGTACGCAAAGTAGATCGCCCGGCGCAGAAGCCTCCGAAGGACGTATCCTCGACCTTCGTTGCTCGGCAGCACCCCGTCCGTCGCCAGGAACGCGAGGGCACGCGCGTGCTCCGTCATCGCGCGGAGGGCGAATGCGACCTCCGGCGACTCGTCCGTGTCGTACTTCCGGCCGGAGACGCGCTCCGCGACTGCGACGAGCCGGTTCAGCTCATCCGTCTCGTACACCGTGCGTGCGCCCTGCACCACGGAGGCCAGCCGTTCGAGGCCCGCGCCGGTGTCGATGTTGGCGGCGGGGAGATCGGTCTGGCTGCCGTCTTCCTCCCGGTAGTAGGTCATGAAGACCAGGTTCCAGATCTCGAGGAACCGGCCGCATCCGATGTCGGGGTGGCATGTGTCGGCTTCGCAGTGCCGGCAGCCAGGCGTCTTGCCCCAGTCGTAGTGCATCTCGGAGCAGGGGCCCATTGGACCGGTGTCGCCGGGTGGGCCCCACCAGTTCCCCTGCTCCGCCGTATACCGGAGGATGCGGTCCTCGGGCACCCCGCGCTCCGCCCACAGGCGAGCCGCCTCGTCGTCCGTCGTGAAGACGGTGGCCCAGAGCCGGGCCGGGTCGATCTTCAGGATGCCGGTCAGTAACTCCCAGGCCCAGCCAATGGCCTCGGGTTTGAAATAGTCACCGACAGAGAAGTTTCCCAGCATTTCAAACGCCGTCAGGTGGGTATCGTCGCCCACCGACTCGACGTCCGTCGTGCGGAAACAGCGCTGGATTGAGGTGAGGCGCCGCGCGGGCGGTTCCGCCAGGCCCATGAAATATGGCTTGAACTGCACCATCCCGGCCGTGGTGAACAGCAACGTGGGGTCGCCGTGCGGGACGAGCGAAGAGGACGGGATACGCCGGTGTCCGCGCTCCTCAAAGAACTCGAGGAAGGCACGCCGGAGTTCGTCGACGGTCACGACAGGGTGTCTCCGGGTTCGAGCGGTCCAGGGCGGCCGGTGCGGTCGCCAAATCTCGCTGGCGCCTGACATATTGGAGGTCGACGGCTGGCCGAGTGTAGGATGGCGCTTGCAGGCCGGTCAATTTTCGCCACCTGCTTAAGGTTTGAGGACGATGATCCCTCGCCCCGCTGCCGCACCCGTGCTGAGCGCCCCGATGACCAGCGCTGCGCCATCACTTGCCGGCTGGACGGCCGTCGTCCTCGCGGGTGGCCCCGGCACGCGCATGCGCTCGGCATCGCCGAAGGCGCTCCATCCGGTCGCCGGCGTCCCCATGGTGCGGCTGGTCTGCGATCTCCTGCGCGCCGCGGGCTGCACGGCGATCGTCGTGGTCGCACGCGAGGCGATCGATGAGATCGGCGTGGCCGCCGGCGAGCATGTTCGAATGGCGCGGCAGGACGGCGGTCGTGGCACCGCCCACGCGGTGCTGGCGTCGCGTGAGGCCGCGCGCGAGAGCGGGCCGCTGCTGTTGTTGCACGGCGACATGCCGCTGCTGACGACCCGCACGCTGCTCGAGATGGCCGGCCGTCATCTCGCTGCACCATCTTCGCTGACGTTCCTGACCGCCTACCTCTCCGATCCAAAGGGATACAACCGCGTGGAACGACGTAACGGCAAGGTGCATGGGATCGTCGCTGAGGCTGACCTGTCGCCGGCGATGCGTGGCGCGCCTGAGGTGGACGCGGGGATGTACGCCGTCGAGGCGGGATGGCTTTGGCACGCGCTGACTGCCGTGACACCCGCCCCCAGCGGTGAACTCGCCCTGAGCGACCTGATCGGGCTCGCGGTGCGCGGTGAAGGCGTCGAGGCGTACCAGGTGGCGGAGACCGCGGAGGTCCTGCCCGTCAACGACCGCGTCGACCTGGCCCGGGCAGAGCGGATCCTGCGCGATCGCGTCCGTGAACGGCTCATGCTGGAAGGCGTGACCCTGCTCGACCCCGCCACCACCTACGTCGACGCCGGGGTTGAGGTGGGCGAGGACACTGTCCTCCTGCCGGGGACGACCCTGAGCGGGCGCACCCGCATCGCAGGGGGATGCCGCATCGGACCCAACGCGGTGCTCGTCGACACCACGGTCGGGGCGCGGACCTCCATCGGCGCTTCGACGATTGAAGGCTCTATGATCGGCGACGACGTGGAGATCGGGCCGTACTGCCATCTGCGTCCGGGCTCGCTGATTGGCGCAGGAGTGCACCTCGGCAACTACGTCGAGGTGAAGGAATCGACCATCGGCGCGCGGACAAAGGCCGGCCATTTCTGCTATATCGGCGACACGACGATTGGCGCTGACGTGAATATCGGTGCAGGGACGATCACGGCGAACTATGACGGGGCCGAGAAGCACCGTACCGTGATCGGCACCGGTGCCTTCATCGGCTCCGACACCGTCCTCGTCGCACCGGTTGAGATCGGCGCGGGGGCGCGTACCGCGGCCGGGGCCGTGGTCACCCAAGATGTTCCGGACGGCGCGACGGTGATGGGTGTCCCCGCCCGTCTGCGGCCGCCGACGAACGAAGGAGGCCGTCGGGCGTAGGCCTTCGAGGCCGATCGCCTGCCTGTGGATACGAGCCCTCCCGCACTGGTCGCCCTGGCCGTCGTGGCCATTCTGTTTCTGTCCCTCACCACGGCGGTCGAGGCGGCGGCGGTACCCATGTCGCGCAGACGGATGGTGGACGGCAAGGTCTCGCCATCCCTCTCCCACCTCCTCCGCGACTACGTCCGGGTACGGCAACGATTGCTGCGAGCGATGCGTGCCGGGGTGACGCTCGCGACCACACTGTTGATGGCTGCACTGGCCGTGATGGCGACCCCCGGCGGCCACTGGTCGATAGTGCGCCTGTTGCTGATCGCGTTCGTCGGGCTCGTCATCGTGTCGCTCGTCCGCACGGGGATGCGCGTCCTGGTGCTCTCCTCGCCGGGCCCATGGGGGCGACGGTTGGCCGGGCCCGGCCGCATGGCGGAGGTGCTGCTGACCCCGGTGGCGGGACTGCTCCGAGCGCCGGTCCACGTCCCGATGCGCGCCCTCGGCCTCCGCGGGACCAGCGAGGATATCGACCCCGCAGAGGAACTGGTGCGGTTGCTGGAAGCCGTCGAGGGCGAGGACGCCGCCCTGGTGGAGGAGCGCCGGATGCTCCGCGGGCTGCTCGAGATGTCCGGCCAGACCGTGCGTGAGTTGATGACTCCGCGCCTGGATGTGACCGCACTCTCAGCTGACGCCAGCGCGCGTGAGGCGATCGATCTGATTGCACGTACCGGCTACTCCCGAATTCCCATCTTCGAGGAGTCCCTCGACCGCATTGTGGGCGTGGTCTACGCGAAGGACCTGCTTGCCTACGTGGCGCCTGGCCAGGTGATGCCTCGACTGCGCGATATCGCCCGACCGCCATATCTGGTGCCGGATTCCAAGCGTGCAGACGAGCTGCTCTCGGACATGCGGCGCTCGCAGGTCCACCTCGCCATTGCCGTGGACGAGTACGGCGGGACAGCCGGCGTGGTCACGGTCGAGGACCTGCTGGAGGAGATCGTCGGCGCGATCGTGGACGAATACGACGTGCCCGAAGCGCCGTTCGAGCGGGTCTCAGACGACGTCGTCGTAGTGGACGCCTCGCTCACGATCGGGGAACTGAACGAACTGTTCGGCACCGAGATCGAATCTGACGACTTCGATACGGTGGGTGGACTCATCGCCACGGAACTGGGCCGGCTCGCCGTGCCGGGCGACGAGGTCACCGTCCCGGACGAGGCGGCGCGTGAGGCCCGGGAGGCTGGCGTGACCCTGCATGTCCTCTCGATCCTCGGCCGGCGGATCAAGCAGGTGCGGGCCGAGCGCTGGACGCCTGACGATGAGGAGCGCACCTCGGCCTGACGCGCTGCGCCAGTTCCGGGGGACGAGGCGTTGACCCGCTCCATACCCTACGTCGCATGGAGCAACCAGCCGCTGAGGCCCCTGCTGACCTCCCGTACCGGATCGCGCTACACCGTGTGCACCGGTTGGGAGCCGTGCGCTTCGGGTTGCTCGACCGGTCATTTCCATCGATGGCAGAGGTGTGGCACGCCCCGGCGGGAGCCCTCGTGGCGGCCGGGCTCGATCAGCGCACAGCGCAGGAGGTCGTCCGCGCCCGTGAGGAGACGGACCCCGATAGCGAACTGGAGCGCCTCGCGCAGGCTGGGGTGACCGCGCTCGCCCAGACCGACCCGCGCTACCCCTCTCGCCTGCGCGAGATCGATGATGCCCCGCCGGTCCTCTACGTCCGGGGCGCGTGGGCGGATGTCGACGAGTGGAGCGTCGCCGTGGTCGGGACGCGCCGGGCGACGGCGTATGGCCGGATGGCGGCGCAGGAGCTCTCCCGCGGGCTGGCGGTCAACGGCATCACCGTGGTCTCGGGGCTCGCGCGTGGTGTGGACACCGTCTCCCACCGGGCCGCCCTCGAGGCGGGCGGACGGACTGTGGCGGTGCTGGCGAACGGGTTGGACACCGTGTACCCCCCGGAGAACCGACGTCTGGCAGAGGAAATCGCGCAGCGTGGTGCCGTGATGAGCGACTACCCGCTGGGCACGAAACCACGCGCCGACTTCTTCCCCCGCCGGAACCGCATTCTCTCCGGCGTCAGCCTCGGCACGCTGGTCGTTGAGGGCGACCAGGAATCCGGCGCAATGATCACCGCCAGATTCGCCATGGAGCAAAACCGCGACGTCTTCGCGGTCCCCGGCTCGATCTTCTCGGTGCAGTCCAGGGGCCCCTTCGGTCTGATCAAGGATGGGGCGACGCCGGTCGCAACCGCCGAGGACATCCTGGAAGCCCTGAATCTGAGCGTGGCCGGTAAACAGCTTGATTTCGGGCGAGCCGCTCCGCCCGAGAGCGAGGACGAACGCGCGCTCATGGCCGTCCTGACCCGGGACGCTCAGCACATCGACACGGTCGTCAGACGGAGCGGTTTGGCCGCCGCCACTGTCTCCGGTACGCTCGCCCTGCTGGAACTCAAGGGCCTCGTCCGGGATGTGGGCGGGATGCAGTTCGTCCGCGTCCGCGAGGATGAGGGTGACTACGTCCCAACCGAACCTCTCGGGCGGGCTGCCGGAGCCATCGAGAACGCCCTGTGACGACGGAAGCCATCCCGCGCACTCCTGCCCGCCGTCGCGCCTCCACGCCCGCCAGCGCGGGTGGTCGACGCCTGGTGATCGTGGAGTCGCCCGCGAAGGCCCGGACCATCAGCCAGTACCTGGGCGATGGTTATGTCGTGGAGTCATCGATCGGGCACATCCGCGATCTCCCCTCCTCCGCCGCCCAGATCCCGGCCGCATTGAAGAAGGAGCCGTGGGCGCGTCTCGGCGTGAACATCGAGCAGAACTTCGAGCCGCTTTACGTCATCTCGCCGGACAAGACCGCGCAGGTCGCGAAACTCCGGGCGCTCCTGAAGGACGCCGACGAACTCCTCCTCGCAACCGACGAGGACCGCGAGGGGGAGGCGATCGCCTGGCACCTGAAGGAGGTGCTGAAACCGCGCGTCCCCGTGAAGCGGATGGTGTTCCACGAGATCACCCGCCCCGCCATCGAGGCTGCCATCGCCAACCCGCGCGAGATCGACCTCGACCTGGTCCGGGCGCAGGAGGCGCGGCGCATCCTCGACCGGTTGTACGGGTACGAGGTTTCTCCGGTGCTCTGGAAGAAGGTCGCGCCGCGGCTCTCCGCCGGCCGCGTGCAGTCGTTCGCCATCCGGTTGATCGTGGAGCGCGAGCGGCAGCGGATGCGCTTCCGGGCCGCGCAGTACTGGGACCTCGATGCGGTCCTCGCGACGCAGACCCCGGCCGCCGAGCGCGTCCCCGCCCGCCTGGTCGAGGTCGGCGGGCGGCGTGTCGCCTCGGGCCGCGACTTCGATGCCGAGACCGGCAGCCTGGCCAGTGACGCTCGGCTGCTCTCCGAGGCCACCGCGACCGCGCTCGCCTCCACGCTGCGCACCGCCAAGTTCGTCGTGGACGACGTGCAGGAGCGCCCGTTCACCCAGCGGCCGCCCGCGCCGTTCATCACGTCGACCATCCAGCAGGAGGCGGCGCGCAAACTGCGGTACTCCGCGCAGCGCACGATGGCGGTCGCGCAGCGGCTCTACGAGAACGGCTACATCACCTACATGCGTACGGACAGCACGAACCTGTCCGAACAGGCGATTGCCGCGGCCCGCCGCCAGATCACGGAGCTGTACGGCGCGCCCTACCTCCCGGACGCCCCGCGCCAGTACACAGCAAAGGCACGCGGCGCACAGGAGGCGCACGAGGCGATCCGGCCAGCCGGCGACGCCTTCCGCACGCCCGAGAGTCTGCAGGGCGAACTCGATCCGGACGCGCTCCGGCTCTACGACCTCGTCTGGAAGCGCACGGTCGCCTCGCAGATGCGGGACGCGAACGGTCTGCGCACGCAGGTGCGCCTCTCCGGCGACGCGGGCGCGGAAGGCCGCGCGGTCTTCCAGACCTCGGGCAAGGTGATCTCCTTCCCCGGCTTCCTCCGCGCCTATGTCGAGGGTTCGGACGACCCGGATGCGGAACTCGATGACCAGGAGCGGGTGCTGCCGCCGCTCGCGCCGGGCCAGCCACTTGACCCGGTCAGCGTGGATGCCCGCGGGCACGAGACACAACCCCCGGCCCGCTGGACCGAGGCGAGCCTGATCCGTGAACTAGAAGAGCGCGGCATCGGCCGGCCCTCCACCTACGCATCGATCCTCGAGACGATCCAGGATCGCGGGTACGTCTGGAAGAAGGGGACGGCGCTGATCCCCACGTTCGTGGCCTTCGCTGTCGTGACCCTGCTGGAGCAGCATTTCCCCGACCTCGTCGACCTCGGCTTCACCGCCAAGATGGAAGAGCGTCTCGACGAGATCGCCGACGGCGAGCGCGACCCGAAGCCATGGCTTCATACCTTCTACTTCGGCGACCCGAACGCCCCCAAGAGCGACCGGGTGGCCCATGACGGCCTGCACCAGGCGATCGAGGGCGGATGGGAGGCCATCGACGCCCGCGCCGTCTGCTCCATCCCGCTGGGCCGTGATCCGCAGGGGAACGAGGTGGCGGTGCGTGTCGGGCGCTACGGCCCGTACGTGCAGATCGGCGACAGCGACCAGCGCGCCAGCGTGCCCGCGGAGATCGCGCCTGACGAACTCACACTGGAGGACGCCACACGCCTCGTGCGCGAGGAAGCGCTGGGCGACACGCCGCTCGGCGCCGACCCGGCGACCGGCCTCGCCGTGTACGTGAAGAGCGGTCGATTTGGCCCCTACGTCCAACTGGGTGAGGACCCCGAGTCTCCGAAGGCCGAGAAGCCGCGGCGCGGCTCGCTGTGGCCGGGCATGTCGCCGGAATCCGTCACCCTCGAAGACGCGCTCACCGTGCTCTCCTTCCCGAAGGTGCTGGGCCAGCACCCCGAGACAGGTGACGACGTCATGGCGCAGGATGGCCCGCGCGGGCCGTACGTGAAGAGCGGGACGAACAGCCGCAGCATCGAGGGCGGACACTTCGCGATGAAGACGATCACTCTCGAGGAGGCGCTTCGCCTGCTCGCCGAGCCTCGAAAGTTCGGTCGCGGCGCTGGCGTCTCTCAGTCGGCACTGGCGAGCCTCGGCAGCCACCCGGACAGCGGCGCGGCGATTACCGTGCGGTCTGGAAAATTCGGCCCGTACGTGACAGATGGCGTGGTGAACGCCTCGCTGCCGAAGGGACGCGATCCGAAGTCGCTCGACATGCAGACGGCCCTCGACCTCCTCGCCGCGCGCGAGGAGCGGATGCGCGCCGAGGGCAGGGACCCACGCGCTCCGAAGGTGAAGACAGCCCGGGCGACATCCAGAGCACCGCGTGCGGCGGCGGGTCGCAACGGACGCACCACCCGCAGCCCGCGCCGCTCGGCCTAGCCGCGCGTCTGCCCCCGGCGTACCCTGAGCGTATCCTCGGGCGGGGAATCCGAGGGCGACCAATGCCGCGAACCTCACGCGCGCGCGCGACCGAGCCCGCGCCTCCCGCTGAACTACCGCCCGCTTCGCTGGCTGCGCTTGAGGCCTACCTCGCTCAGGTCGAGGTCGTCCGCCGCCGCTCGCCGCTCACCGTCCGCAACTACCGCACCGACCTGCACCACTACCTCAGCCATCTCGCCGCCCACGGCATCGAGCATGACGCCGCCGGGCGTACGGATGTGCGGGGCTATCTGGCGCGGCTGCGCGACGAGGAACTGGCCGACTCCTCGATCCGGCGGCGCGCGGCAACCGTGCGTGGGTTCTACCGCTGGCTGGACGCCGAGGGTGTCCCGCTCCGGAACAGGCCCGGCGACTCGATCCTTCGCCTGCGCTATCCCAAGGTCGGCCGGCGGCTGCCGCATTTCCTCTCCGTCGATGACGCGACCGCCCTGGTCGCCGCGCCGGACGAGGACACCCCGAACGGGCTGCGCGACCGGGCGATCCTCGAACTGCTGTGGGGAGCGGGCCTGCGCGTGAGTGAGATCATGGGCCTAGACGTTGCCGACCTGGACCTGACCAACGGCCAGGCGCGCGTGACCGGCAAAGGGGACAAGACCCGCATCTGTCTGTATGGCGAACCGGCGCGCCACGCGCTACATCGATACCTCGAAGACGGCCGCCCGCGGCTGGCGACCGGCGCACAGACGGCGCTCTTCCTCAACCGCTCCGGCGGTCGCCTCACGGCGCGGTCGGCGCAGACGGTGGTGCGGAACGCCGGGATGCAGGCGGCGCTCCAGTCGCGCGTCCACCCGCACATACTGCGCCACACCTTCGCCACCCACCTGATCGAGGGCTCCGCCGACCTCCGCGTGGTCCAGCACCTGCTCGGGCACGCCTCGGCGGACACCACCCAGATCTACACAGCGGTCGCGCACCGCCGAAAGAGCACACTGATCTCGGACGCCCTCACCCGCGCGCGCTCGTCCGAGGCGGCGCGACGCGGGAGTGGCCTCAGCGTCAGTTCCGAGCCACGTGACGCCGCCTCTGCCGTCTGAACGTCGCGCCGGTTAACATCGAGGTTCGCTTCGGCGTGCGCCGAGCAAGGAGACCCCGATGCGCGTGTTGGTACTGAATGGCCCGAATCTGAATCTGCTCGGCTCCCGGGAGCCCGAGATCTACGGGTTCGAGACGCTCGCCGACATCGAGGCGGGGTTGCGGGCACACGCTGCTGACCTCGACATCGAGGTCGAGTTCATCCAGTCAAACCACGAAGGGACGATGATCGACGCGATCCAGTCGCACCGCGACTGGGATGGGATCATCCTGAACCCGGCGGGCTACACGCACACCTCGATCGCCCTCGCGGACGCGATCGCCGGCGCCTCGGCCCCGGTGGTGGAGGTGCATCTGTCGAACGTCCATAAGCGGGAGGCGTTCCGGCACCACTCGTATATTTCCCCGGTCGCCTGGGGCCAGGTCATCGGCTTCGGTTACCGCGGCTACCACGCGGCGCTCGACCTGCTTCATAGCCGTTACAGCGCGGGCGGCACGGGGACGTCGGCGTGAGCCTGCCCACCCGCCTCGACCGGCTGCGCGCGCGATTCGAGGCGCTCGGGATCGACGGCATGCTGGTGACGGCGCCGTCCAACCGTCGGTGGATCAGCGGCTTCAACGGCTCGGCCGGCGTCGTCCTCGTGCTGCAGGATGAGGCGATCTTCGCGACGGACTCGCGCTACTGGGAGCAGGTGGGCCAGCAGTGCCCTGGTTTCCGGCTGGTGAAAGTGGCGGGCGCGAACACCGGTGTCGCCCCGGCCATCCTCGAAGGTCTCGCGGGCGTCCGGATCGGCTTCGAGCCGGGACACCTCACGGTCGCCGCGCACCAGGAGTGGTTGCGTGCCGTTGAGGAGCTCCCCGCCCACTCCCGGCCGCGCCTCGTCCCCGCACCACGCGCTATCGAGGACCTGCGGATGGTGAAGGAACCGGGGGAGATTGACGCGCTCACCCGCGCTGTCCTGCTGGGCGACGAAGCATTCCGTTACGCCCGTGACCGGGTGGAGCCGGGGATGACCGAACGCCAGATGGCCTGGCTGATCGAGGAGTACGCGCTGACGCACGGCGCCGAGTCGATGTCGTTCGGGACGATTGTCGCCGGCGGCGCGCACGGCGCGCTGCCTCACTGGCGAGCGAGCGACGCCGTCCTCGAAGCCGGGGCCGGCGTCGTGATCGACATGGGCGTCGTAGTCGATGGCTACTGCTCCGACCTGACGCGTACGATCTTCCTCGGAAAACCGTCCGCCGAGTTCGCCCGGGTGTACGACATCGTGCTCACGGCGCAGACCATGGCGGAGGAACGGATCGAGGCGGGGATGCTCGGCCGGGACGGCCACGCGATAGCAATGGAAGTGATCGCGGCGGCCGGACACCGTGAGCACTTCGGCCACGGCCTCGGCCATGGGGTGGGGCTCGACATCCACGAGGACCCCCGACTGGCCCCGGCGGGTGACATCCCGCTGGAAGACGGGCAGGTGGTGACGGTGGAGCCGGGGATATACCTCCCGGGATGGGGTGGGGTACGCATCGAAGACCAGTGCGTGATGGAGGGCGGGCGGTTGCGCCCGATCTCTACCGCGCCGAAGTTCTGATCTGGTGCTCACGCGCCGGACGCTGGCCGCGGGAGCGGTGTGAGGGAGCCTGACTGTGATCTCGACTTCTGACTTCAAGCGCGGGTCCACCGTGGAGGTGGACGGCCACCTCTACCGGATGGAGGAAGTCCAGCACGTCAAGACGAAGAAGTCCGCCGTCTACCGGGTCAAGCTGCGCGACCTTCGCGGCGGCCACATCACGGAGCGGACCTTCAACGCCGGCGACAAGGTGCCGGTCGCGCGCGTCGAGCGGCGCACGATGCAGTACCTCTATGGCGACGGCGAGATGTACACCTTCATGAACTCGGAGACATTCGACCAGGTGCTGGTCCGCCGCGAGACGATCGCGGACGCGCTGCCGTACCTGAAGGAGAACGACGACGTGCAGATGATCATCTACGGCGACGAAGCGCTGGGCATCGAACTCCCGGCAGCCGTCGAACTGTTGATCACGCAGTCCGACCCTGGCGTGAAGGGCGACACCGCCCAGGGCGCGACGAAGCCCGCGACGCTGGAGACCGGTCTCGTCGTCAACGTCCCGCTGTTCGTGAGTCCGGGCGACCGGATCAAGGTGAACACCGCAGACGCCCGCTACATCGAGCGCGTGAAGGCCTAACGAGACCGTCGAGGAGTCCTCGATGCCGCCTGAGGCACGCCCGGTCTGGCAGGTCACGCGCTACCTGCGCGAGTTGCTGGAGCGCGACACGGCGATGTCTGACCTGTGGATCGGTGGAGAGGTTTCGAATCTCACCACCTCCTCCGCGGGGCATATCTACTTCACGCTGAAAGATCAGGGCGGCGCGCTGCGCTGCGCCTATTTTCGCAACCAGAACGTCCGGGTCCGCCTGCGCGAGCCGATGCGCAACGGCGACGCCGTCATCGTGCACGGCAAGATCGAGTTCTATCCCCAGGGCGGCACCCTTCAGTGCATCGTCGACTTCGCGCAACCGGCGGGCGTCGGTGCGCTGCAGGCGGAGTTCGAACGGCGCCGCGCGAAATTCGAGGAAGAGGGGCTGTTCGACCCCGCCCGGAAGCGCGAGCTGCCGCGGTTCCCGCGGAAGATCGGCGTCATCACCAGCCAGACCGGCGCGGCCTATCATGACATCACGACCGTCCTCGCCCGTCGCTGGCCGCTCGCGCCCATTCTCTTCCGGCCGACCCCGGTCCAGGGCGACGAAGCGCCGGTCGAGGTCGCCGAGGCGATCCGGAGCATGGGGCTCCGCCTGAGGCCGGAGGCGCGGCCGGACGTGGTGATCGTCGGGCGCGGCGGTGGCTCGGCGGAGGACCTCTGGGCGTTCAACGAGGAACCCGTGCTTCGTGCGATGTTCGGCTGTCCCGTCCCCGTCGTCTCCGCCGTCGGCCACGAGACCGACGTCACGCTCGCTGATCTCGTCGCCGACATGCGCGCACCCACTCCCTCGGCCGCTGCGGAACTCGTCGCCCCTGACCGCGAGGAGGTCACGCGCGCCGTCCGAGCCCTGGAGGCGACGATGTACGCGCGGTCGCGGCAGCGCACCGGGATCGCGCGCGACGCGACGCACCGCCTCGCGAACCGGGTGGAGCGGCTGCTGCCGGACACGCATGGCTGGCGACGCCGGGTGACGGCACACGCGGACGGCATGGCCCACGTGGCCCACCGATCTGCCCGCGAGGCGCGCGAGATGACGGCGGGGCTCGCGGCGCGGGTGCAGGCGCTCTCCCCGCAGGCCACGCTCCAACGCGGCTATGCGCTCGTCTCCACCGCCGCTGGCGCACCGGCCTCGCGTGCCGCCTCGGTCGCCGCGGGTGAGGAGATTGAGGTGCGCTGGGCGGACGGCTCCCGCCGCGCGACCGTCAGTGCCACGGCGACAGGCGCTCCAGCAGGTGGCGGGGTAGGCTCGGACGCATGACGTCAGCGACCGATCCTGAGCCCGCGGACACCCTTCAGGCCGCCTTCGCACTAGGCGATGACGATGGCTTCGAGGCCGTCTACAGCCGCCTCGACGCCGTCGCCAAGCGCCTCGAAGAGGGCGGACTGACCCTCGATCAGACGCTTGCGCTCTACGAGCAGGGGATCGCGCTCTCGCGCCGGGCGCAGGCGCTCCTGGACGCCGCGGAGCAGAGCATCGAGGTGCTGCGCCAGGGCGGCGAGTAGGTGGCGCACTCGTGACCTTGCGTGTTGGCTGGTACACCACCGCCCGCGGCGCTGGCTCGCGTGGAATGTTCGAAGCGGTGCGGGACGCGATCCACGCCGGCACCCTCGATGCCACGTTCGCCTTCGTCTTCTGCAACCGGGAGCCCGGCGAAGATGAGACGACGGATGCGTTTTTCGAGATCGTCCGTGCCGAGGGCATCCCGCTTGTGACGCTCTCCTCGGTGCGGTTCCGCCGGGAGCACGGCGGTCGACGGTCGCGGACCGGTGAGCCGCTGCCGGAGTGGCGTGAGGCGTACGACGCCGAGATCGCGCGCCTCGTCGATGTCCACGCGGCGGAGATCGGCGTGCTCGCGGGGTACATGCTCATTTTCACCGCACCGTTCGTGCGCGCGCACCGGTTGCTGAACCTCCATCCCGCCCTGCCCGGCGGCCCCACCGGTACCTGGCGTGAGGTGATCCGCGACTTAATCCGGTCCGGGGCACGCGAGAGCGGCGTGATGGCCCACCTCGCCATCCCGGAAGTCGACATGGGCCCCGTCGCCTCCTTCTGCCGGTACGCCATCGAGGCCAGCCCGCCTCCCGAAGCCATTTCCGACGCCGAGATCGA
>Ga0194132_10005263_pt1 | contig 21176 bp, 20 predicted proteins | sample TA2KigOf80mmetaG_FD_148612 | JGI IMG/M metagenome (GOLD analysis project Ga0194132, IMG submission 148612) | Freshwater microbial communities from Lake Tanganyika, Tanzania - TA2015054 Kigoma Offshore 80m | ecosystem: Environmental > Aquatic > Freshwater > Lake | place: Tanzania: Lake... | reverse complement strand
ACGTCGACGACCGCGACGGCGGCGCCCGCGGCGGCGAGCGTGCGGCTCGTGGCCTCGCCGATGCCACGCCCGCCGCCCGCCACGATCGCGACCCGGCCGGCGAGCAGGGGCTCGCCGGGCTCCCACGGAGTGGGGTCGCTCACCGGGTCACCTCCGGGTCGGTCCTTCGGGGCGGTGCGGTGGAGCCTCGGACGACCAGCTCCGACCGGAACGTCTCGACGATCTGCGCGCCCCGGTCGGCGGGCTCGGTGTCGAGCAGGAGGCTCACGGCGGCCCGCCCCATCGCCTCGTACGGCGTGTGCAGGGTGGTGATCGCCGGATTGGCCATCCGGGCCCACATCACGTCGTTGTTGCCGATCACGCTCACGTCGTCGGGCACCCGGATGCCCCGTTCGGCGAGGCGTTGGATGATCCCGAGCGCCTGGTTGTCGATGAACGCGATCACCGCGGTGATCGACGGGTCGAGGGAGTCGGCGAGCGCGACGCCTCCCTCGAACGTCATCTCGAACTGCTCCGACAGCTCGAACGGCGCGTCGGCGGCCAGCCGCTCGGCGACGCGTCGACGCTCACGGGCCGCCCCGTAGCTCTCGAGGCCGTCGGCGTAGAGGATCCGCTCGTGGCCCAGGCGCCGGAGGTGCACGAGCTGCTGCTCCAGCACGTGCGTCTGGTCGAGCAGGACCGCGTGGGCGCCGCGGACCTGGCGGCCGATGCTGACCACCGGCGGGTCGCCGGGCTGGGGCTCGAAGTCGGCCTGGGGCCAGAGGAGGATGATGCCTTCGGCGTAGCCGCGCGCGCCCTCCACCAACCCGGCCTCGCGGTCGGCGTTGCCCATCGAGTCGGCGACGAGCAGATCGAGCTTCCGACGCCGGGCCTCCTGCTGGGCGGCGGCGGCCACGGTGTGGAACAGCCCGAGGCTCAGGTCGGGGATGACGAAGACGATCGTGTCCGATCGTCCGGTGACGACCGCGCGGGCCATCTTGTTCGGCACGTAGCCCAGCAGGCGGGCCGCCTGCTCGACGCGTTGGCGCGTCTCGTCCCGGACCAGCTCGGGCCGGTTGAGCGCGCGCGACGCGGTCGACACCGTCACCCCGGCCGCCTCCGCGACCTCTCGCAGCCTGACCGGCCCGCGCGCCACGCGAGGGATGCTAGAACGCGGGCATGAGTCCGAGCACCGGAGACTGGCCGCTGCGCGATCGCACCGCGATCGTCGGCATCGGGGAGACGGAGTACTGGAAGGCCGGTGGCGCCGATCGCACCGAGTTCGAGCTCGCGTGCGAAGCGGTGCGGCGGGCGGTCGCCGACGCGGGGCTGACCCTGGCCGACGTCGACGGGCTGAGCATCTACTCGGGGGAGCGCAGCGACCCCTCGGAGCTGGCCCAGACTCTTGGGCTGCGCGACCTCCGCTACGTGTCGCTCTACCCGGGCGGCGGCAACTCGGCGTGCGCGGTGGTGCACCACGCGGCTCTCGCGGTCGCGTCGGGCTCGGCCGACGTGGTCGTGTGCTACCGGTCGATCTGCCAGGGCCAGTTCGGGCGCTTCGGGCGGGCTCGGGTCGGCGCCGGCACCGCGCGCGCCGAGGTGGGCAGCACGGTGGGCGGCCGCCAGGCATTCTCGATGCCGGTCGGGCTCATGTCGGCCGCGCAGAGCTACGCGCTCGAGGCCCGCCGGCACATGCACGAGTACGGCACCACCAGCGAGCACTTCGGGATGATCTCGGTGGCGTGCTACGCCAACGCGCAGCGCAACCCGCGCGCCGTGATGCACGGGCGGCCGCTCACGCTGGAGGACCACCAGCGGGCCCGCATGATCGCCGACCCGTACCGCCTGTTCGACTGCTGCCAGGAGAGCGACGGCGCGTGCGCCGTGGTCGTCACCACCACCGAGCGGGCGCGTGACCTCGCGTCGACGCCGGTGCTCATCGCCGGTGCGGCCGAAGGCCTCGCCGCGGGAGACGGTGGCGACCGGTTCCGCCGCCCGCGGGAGCTGTGGACCTCGGCCGGGCTCGCCGGCGTGGCCCGCGACCTGTACGCCCGGGCGGGCATCGGCCCCGCCGACATCGACGTCGCGCAGCTCTACGAGAACTTCACCGGGCAGGTGCTGATGACCATCGAGGACTTCGGCTTCTGCGCGAAGGGGGAGGGCGGCCCGTTCGTCGAGGGCGGCACGCTCGAGTGGCCCCACGGCGACCTGCCGATCAACACCGCGGGCGGCAACCTCGCCGAGGGCTACATCCACGGTCTCAGCCTGGTCAACGAAGGAGTCCGCCAGCTGCGTGGCACCTCCACCTCACAGGTCGACGGCGCGCAGCACTGCCTCGTGGTGGCCGGGCCGTCGGCTCCGCCGTCGAGTGCACTGATCCTGCGGAGGTCATGAGCATGTTCCCGCCCGAGATGCCGGTGCCGGTGGTGGAGTCGCTGACCGAGCCGTACTGGTCCGCGGCACGCGAGGGCCGGCTCGTGATCCAGCGCTGCACCGACTGCGGTGCCCACCGGCACCTGCCCCATGTCCTGTGCCCGGCGTGCGGCTCGACCGCGTGCGACTGGGACGTGTCGGAGGGCCGGGGGACCGTGTTCACCTACACCGTGGTCACGCATCCGGTGCACGGCGCGGTGGTCGACGTGGTGCCCTACGCGGTGGTCGTGGTGGAGCTCGACGACTGCGGCAACGTCCTCGTGCCGTCCAACGTCGTCGACTGTCCTCCCGACGAGGTCCACGTCGGCATGCCGGTGGAGGTCGTGTTCGATCGGGTGACCGACGAAGTCACCATCCCGCGCTTTCGCCGCGTCTGACCTGACGCGGCACCCCGCGTGGCCGGGACGCGGGGGTTACTCGAGCATCAGGCGAGCAGGAAGGCGATGCTCCCACCGACGCTCACGACCGCGAGCGCGATCGACGCGACGACCACGCCGCGGTGCGTCTGGCCATCGGCGTCCTGGGGGAGGCGGGCCCGGACCCGTTCGAGCAGCCGGGCCGCCCACGGGAAGTCGCGGCTCAGCACGAGGAGGCCGGCGGCGATGGTCAGCAGCCCCGGGCCCGGCAGCACCCACATCACGAGCCCGGCCAGGACGAGGAACGAGCCGGCGGCGATGCGGGCCAGCCGACGTACCACCCCGCGCCGGGCTTCCTCGACGGTCTCCTCGCGGTGACCGGTCTCCATCTCGGCCGCGATCGCCGCATCGGCGATCCGCTCGGCCAGGGACTCGTGGGCGGGCTCGGTGGAGGGCATCTCGACTCCCGAAGGTGGTGACGTGAATCGTTCAACGCCCATCGGGTCCCGTGCGTTCCCGGGGCCGTTCGCGGCGGCGGGAAGCGACGGCGGACCGACCGGGTTGCACCCGGCGTCCGGTGGGGCACGACTTCCCCGAGGCGCGCGCCCCGTTGCGCGTCGGAGCGCCCCGCACCCAGGAGACCGCATGCGCTACACGCTTCCCGACCTCGACTACGACTACTCCGCCCTCGAGCCCCACGTCTCGGCCGAGATCATCGAGCTCCACCACGGCAGGCACCACGCCGCCTACGTCGCGGGCGCCAACACCGTGACGGACGAGCTGGCCGCCGCCAGGGCGGCGGGCGAGCTCGGCGCGATCCCCGGGCTCGAGCGCAAGCTCGCGTTCAACGTGGCGGGTCACGTGCTCCACTCGATCTTCTGGAAGAACCTGTCGCCCGACGGTGGCGGCGTGCCCGAGGGCGATCTCGCCGCCGCGGTGGAGCGGGACTTCGGCGGGTTCGACGCGTTCAGGAGCCAGATGACCGCAGCCACCGTGTCGGTCATGGGCTCGGGATGGGGCGCGCTCTGCTGGGAGCCCCTCGGCGCCCGGCTCTACGTCGCCCAGCTCTACGACCACCAGGACAACATCGCCCCCGGCTCCGTGCCGCTGCTGGTGATCGACGCCTGGGAGCACGCGTACTACCTCCAGTACCAGAACCGGCGGGCCGACTTCGTCGAGGCCGTCTGGAACATCGTCGACTGGACCGACGTCGCCGCCCGCTACGAGGTGGCCCGCGACCTGCGCGTCTGATCGCGGGCTCGCCACGGGCGGCGCGTCGTAGTGTCTGCGCCGTGCAGCGACCCGTCGACGACCGCGTGCAGGACGAGCAGATCCGCGAGTGGATCGCGGCCAACGTGGGCGGTGAGGTCACTGCGCTCGTGCGCCAGGCCCGGTGGCGGCCGGTGTGGTTCGTCGACGTCGACCGTGACGGCGAGCGGCTGGAGCTGTGCGTGCGCGGCGAGCGCAACGACATCCCGGGCGTGTGGCCTCTCCGGCACGAGATGACCGCGCAGGCCCTCATGGAAGCGGGAGGGATCCCGGTGCCGAAGGTGTACGGCTGGTGCGACGAGCCCGCGGCGTTCGTCACCGACCGCGTTCCCGGACGGGCCGACTTCGAGCAGGCGGCCGAGGCCGAGCGCGACGCGGTGATGGACGAGTACATGGGCGTCCTCGCCGCGATCCACGCCCTCGACCCGGCGCCGTTCGTCGCCGCCGGCGTCGATCACCCCGACGGCGACAAGACCGCTGCGACCGTCGGCATGCGCCGCTACGAGCACGTGTACCGGGCCGACAAGAAGCGGCCCGACCCGTTCCTCGAGTTCTGCCTCGCGTGGCTGAAGCGCAACCCGCTCGACCCGAAGGGGCGCGAATCGGTGATCGTGTGGGACTCCGGTCAGCTCCACCACGAGGGCGGCCACCTGGTCGCGGTGCTCGACGTCGAGCTCGCACACGTGGGCGACCCGATGATGGACCTCGCAGGCTTTCGCCAGCGCGACTCGATCCTCCACTACGGCGACATGGACCGGCTCTATGCCGAGTACGAGGCGCGTGGCGGCGTGCCGGTCGACATGGAAGCGATCCAGCACCACAACTTCGCGTTCACGCTGAGCAACCAGCTCGCGTTCCACTCGGCGCTCGCCGACCCCGCGCCCGAGTCCGACTACATGACGAACCTCCAGTGGTGCTGCGAGACCAACCTGTTCGCGGTGGAGGCGCTCGCCGAGATCCTCGGCATCGAGCTCCCGACGGTCGAGATCCCGGACGGCCGGGTGTCGGTCGGCGCCGTCGGCAGCGAGCACCTCGTGGGGATGCTGCGCACCATCGCCGCGGCCGACGAGTTCGAGCAGTACCGCCTCCGCACCGCGTTCCGCCTCGCTCGCCACCTCCAGCGGGTCGACGAGATCGGCGACGCCTGCGTGGCCGCCGACCTCGACGACCTGCACGCGTTGCTCGGCCGGCGCCCCGAGACCTGGCAGGAGGGCGACGCCGCGCTCGAGGCGCACGTCCTCGCCGACGACGGCGCCGACGACGAGGCGTTGGTGCTCCTCTTCCACCGTCGACTGTGGCGGGCCCACCAGATGCTCGGCCCGGCCGGGTCGGCCATGACCCGCCACAACCCCGTCCAGCCCTTCCGCGGCTGAGCCGAGGCCGCCGTCGGGGCCGGGATTCGTCCGAATGAGGTGACCAGCCGGTACCGGTGGGACCGCCGCGGGTCCGTAGTCTTGTCGCATGATCCGCAGGCTCATTCCCTCCCTCGTCGTCGTCGGTGCCCTCGGCCTGGCCGCGGTGCCGGCCGGCGCGCAGTCCACGACCACCACCACGGCCGGGTCGTCGACCACGACCGCCGCGAAGTCGGGGGGCAGCACGACCTCCACCCCCGACGAGTGGGCGAGCGGGGTGTGCGCCGCGGTCAACACCTGGCTCGCCTCGGTCGACAAGACGGTGAAGGGCCTGAAGAGCGCCTCCTCGCTCGACGCCGCCGCCACCCAGGCCAAGGACGGCGTCAAGGCGGCGACCGACACCATGAAGACCAGCATCTCCGACCTGGGCACGCCTTCGACCGGCGACGGCAAGAAGGCCAAGAAGCAGATCGACACGCTCACCAGCCAGCTCGACAGCCTGAGCCAGAGCATCCAGTCGTTGCTGAGCAACCCCGGCTCCAACCCGATCGCCATCGCGGGCACCCTCGCCCAGGTGGGGTCCGACGTGGGTCAGGCCGTCTCCGACGTGCAGGACACTGCCACCGCGCTCAAGGGCCTGAAGCCCAACGGCGCGCTCAGGAAGGCGTTCCAGACCGAGCCGTCCTGCACGCAGCTCAAGAACCGCATCTGACCTCGCGCCGCCGCCCGCCCCGCGCGGAGCACCTCCGGACCGCGTAGGTTCTCCCGCCATGACCGGATCACTGCTCGGGAACGCCGTCCGCCGCGTGGAGGACCCCAACCTCCTGACGGGCCGGGGCCGCTACGTCGACGACCTGCCCATCGACGGCGCGTTGCATGCCCACTTCGTGCGCTCACCGGTCGCGCATGGTCGCGTCGTCTCGATCGACGCGGGCGACGCGCTGGCGATGCCGGGCGTCGTCGCGGTGTACACGGCTGCCGACCTGGGTCTCACGCCGTACGTCGTCTTCTTCCCGATCCACCCCGAATGCGCCCGCCCGCCGCTCGCGGGCGACAAGGTGTGCTTCGTCGGAGACCCCGTCGCCGTGGTCGTCGCCGAGACCAAGGTCCAGGCGATCGACGCCGCCGAGATGGTGGTCGTCGACTACGACCCGTTGCCCGCCGTCACCGACATGGAGGCCGCACTCGCGCCCGATGCGCCGGTCCAGAACCCGGCGATGACGTCGAACCTCGCGGTCGGTCGGCGTGAGGGTGAAGGGGCCCGCGTGCTCGCCGACGCCGAAGTGGTGGTGCGGGCCCGCATCGAGAACCAGCGCCTCGCGGCGGTGCCGATGGAGGGCAACGCGATCGCGGTGATGCCCGGCGACGACGGCCGGGGGCACGTGGTCACGATCTACCCGGCCACCCAGATGCCGCACCGGGTGTGGTCCGAGATGGCCGAGATGCTGAAGCTGCCGCAGGAGCAGATCCGCATCGTCGTCCCCGACGTGGGTGGTGCGTTCGGGGCCAAGGGCTCGGCCGCGGCCGAGCACTACGTGGTCGCGGCGGTCGCGTTGAAGCTCGGGCGGCCCGTCAAGTGGGTGGAGAGCCGTTCGGAGAACATGGTGGCGATGGTCCACGGCCGGGGCCAGGTGCAGTACATCGAGATGGGCTTCACCCGCGAGGGGAGGATCACGGGGCTGCGCTGCCGCATCGTGGGCGACGGCGGCGCGTACGGCGGGTTCGGCGGGATGCTCCCCGCGGCCACCACCCGCATGATGGCCACCGGCACCTACCACGTCCCGAAGATCGCCTACGAGGTCGCCGTCGCGCTCACCAACACGACGCCGATGGGTGCGTACCGGGGCGCCGGTCGTCCGGAGGCCGCGGCCTACCTCGAGCGGATCATGGACATGGCGTCGCACGAGCTGGGCATCGACCCGTTCGAGCTGCGCCGACGCAACTTCCTCCAGCCCGACGACTTCCCGTTCACCACGCTCACCGGTGCGAACTACGACTGCGGCGACTACGGGCTGTCGCTCGACGAGGCCGAGCGGGTGTCCGACTACGCCGCGCTGCGGGCCGAGCAGGCCGCGCGCCGGGATCGGGGCGACCGGCTCCAGCTCGGCATCGGCGTCGCCGCCTACGTCGAGGTCACCGGGGGCGGCAGCGCCACCGAGTACGGCTACGTCGAGATCCACGACGACGGCTCGGCGACCGTACGGGCCGGCACGTCGTCGCACGGGCAAGGTCACGCCACGGCGTTCGCCATGATCGTGTCCGACCGGCTCGGCATCCCGATGGACAAGATCACCTACGAGCAGTCCGACACCGCGCTCATCCCGCGAGGCGGCGGCACGGGCGGATCGCGGTCGCTCCAGCTCGGCGGGTCGGCCGTCGGCAAGGCAGCCGACGCGGTGCTCGAGCAGGCGAAGGCCGTCGCCGCCAACCTGCTCGAGGCGGCGCCCGAGGACATCGTGGTCACCGACGACGGTCGCCTCGGCGTGGCCGGCGTGCCCACGTCGGCGATCGAGTGGGCGCAGGTCGCCGCGGCGTCGAGGGCCGACGGCGGCGACCCGCTGCTCGCGGCGCTCGACTTCGAGCAGGACGGCGCCACCTTTCCGTTCGGCGCGCACGTGGCCGTGGTGGAGGTCGACATGGAGACCGGCCGCGTGGAGCTGGTCCGCCACTTCGCGGTCGACGACTGCGGGCGGATCCTCAACCCGCTGATCGTCGCCGGCCAGCAGCACGGCGGAATCGCGCAAGGCGTGGCCCAGGCGCTGTACGAGCAGGTCGTCTACGACGACGACGGCAACCCGCTCACCGCCAACCTCATGGACTACGCGATCCCCAGCGCGGCCGAGATGCCCTCGTTCGACGCCGTCAACACCGAGACGCCGACGCCCCGCAACCCACTCGGCGCCAAGGGCATCGGCGAGTCGGGCAGCATCGGCTCGACGCCCGCGGTGCAGAACGCGGTGGTCGACGCCGTCGCCCACCTCGGCATCCGCCACATCGACATGCCGTGCACGGCGCAGCGGGTGTGGGCCGCGATCCGGGCCGCCCAGGCGGGCAGTCCGCCCGACCCGTGGCGCGACCCCCCGGCGGTCTTCGCCGAGCTGCCGGGCCCGCCCCTCGGCGCCGAGGACCACGCCCACGACCACGACCTCGAGCTCGACCTCTAGCCCTAGGGTGCGCACCATGAGCCCGATCCCGACCGCCCCGAGTCGGCCGCATGAGTGAGCGCCCGGCCGCCCCGGCCGGCATCACCGACGAGGGTGTGGCCCGGCTGCGGGAGCGCGTCGGCGTGGCGACACCCCACCCGCAGCCGCCGTGGTACCGCTCGCCCAACGAGGACGCGTTCCGGCACCTGGCCGAGGCGACCGGCGACGACAACCCGCTGTGGTGCGAGCCGGCCTACGCGACGGGGACCGTCTGGGGCGGGCCGATCGCGTCGCCCAACTTCAACGGCGGCGACACCCTCATCGGCGAGGACGAGGTCGAGCACCTCGATCCCGCCATCCGGGAGGCCATGAAGGGCGATCCGATCCGGGGGGCCCACGCCTTCTACTCCGGGTCGTTCCGCGAGTGGTGGAACCCGGTGCGCCCCGCCATGCGGATCGGCCGCCGCAGCGCGCTCGTGGGTGTGCACGACAAGCAGAGCGAGTTCGCCAAGCGAGCCGTGCACGAGTGGACTGGGGAGGTGTTCTGCGCGAAGGACCCCGACCTCGCGCTGAGCGCGCAGTACCGCCTGATGATCCGCACCGAGCGCGAGGGCGTCGAGACCCGCACGAAGTACGCCGACATCGAGATCGACGCGTACACCGACGAAGAGCTCGCCCGCATCGACGAGTGGTACGCCGGCGAGCCCGAGCGCCGCCGCGGCGCCGACCCCCGCTGGTGGGAGGACGTCGACGAGGGCGATGCGATCACGCCGATCGTGAAGGGCCCGCTGCGGGTGACCGACATGGTCGTGTGGCACACCGGCATGGGGATGGGCCTCTACGGGGTGAAGGCGCTGCGCCTCGGCTACCAGCAGCGCCAGAGGATGCCGAAGTTCTTCCGGCCCGACGACCTCAACGTCCCCGACGTGCAGCAGCGCGTGCACTGGGACCCCGAATGGGCCAGGGCCGCGGGCAACCCGGCGAGCTACGACTACGGCCGCATGCGCGAGACGTGGCTGGTCCACCTCTGCACCGACTGGATGGGCGACGACGCCTGGCTGTGGAAGCTCGACTGCCAGTTCCGGAAGTTCAACTACGTGGGCGACACCCACTGGATGCAGGGGACGGTCGTCCGCAAGTACCTCGCCGACGGCGACCGGCCCGCGGTCGACCTCGACGTCTTCGGCGAGAACCAGCGGGGCGAGACGACCACGCCGGGCCACGCCACGATCCTGCTGCCGAGCCGGGAGCACGGGCCGGTGCGCCTGCCCGAGCCGCCCGGTGGCGCACACACCTGCCAAGAGGTCCTCGACGCGCTCGTCGAGCGCTTCGCAATGACGGAGGAGACCGATGCCTGATCCGCGCCTGCAGTTGGAGATCGACGGCGCCATCGCCACGATCACCAACGCCAACGTCGAGAAGCGCAACGCCTTCGACGACGACATGGACCTTGCGCTGTTCGAGGCGCTGGCCGAGCTGAAGGACCGGACCGACATCCGCGCCGTCATCTGGCGGGGCGAGGGCAAGGCCTGGTCGTCGGGCCGCGACGTCGGCTCCATCGGCCAGAAGGACCTGCCGATGAGTCACCACGACCTCATGGCGCGTGGCCACCGGGGGATCCTCCGGATCTTCGAGATCGAGGCACCGATCATCGTCCCGATCCAGGGCTGGGCCATCGGCGGCTCGTTCCAGCGGGCGCTGCTGTGCGACATCCGCATCGCGGCGGAGGACGCGAAGTTCATGCTCCCCGAGGTGGGCCATGGCGTGATCCCCGACACCGGGGGCGTGGGCCGGCTCTACCAGATGTGCGGGCACGGGATCGTGAGCGACATGGTCCTCACCGGTCGGTCGCTCAACGCCGAGGAGGCGCTGCGCTACGGGATCGTGTCGCGCATCGTCGCCAACGACGAGCTCGACGCGGTGGCGCGGGAGATGGCCGAGAAGATCGCGGCGTCGCCCGCGGTCACGGTCAAGATGGCCCGGCGCGTGATCCGGCACCTCTCGGAGCAGGACGTGCGCACGTCGATGGCCGACGAGCTGATCTACCAGACCTTCATCAACAAGTCCGACGACTTCGCGGAGTTCCGCGCCGCGCGGGCCGAGGACCGTCCGCCCCACTACACCGGGAGCTGAACGCCAGCGGGAAGCCCCGTCGCGCAGCGACGAGGGCGGGAAGCCGACCGTGGCCCGAACGGCCCGGTCCGAAGGACCAGGAGCGGAGACCATGAGCGAGATCATCGGACTGCCCGACGCCCCGGAGATGGGTGCCGCCGCGCTGCCGGCGGGCACCTACGACGGCCAGGTCGTGTTCGTCACCGGCGCGGGGACCGGGCTCGGGAAGGCGATCGCCCAGGAGTTCGCCCGCCTCGGCGCGAAGATCGTGATCGCGAGCCGCAAGCCCGAGCACCTCGAGGCCGGCAAGGAGGCGATCGAGGCCCTCGGCGCCGAGGTGCTCACGGTCTCGTGCGACATCCGGGAGCCGGAGCAGATCGCCGCGGCGTTCGACGTCGCCACCGAGGGCTTCGGGCTGCCCGACGTGCTGGTCAACAACGCGGCGGCCAACTTCCCGGTGCCGGCCGAGGACATGTCCCCCAACGCCTGGCGGACAGTCGTCGACATCACGCTCAACGGCACGTTCTTCTGCGCGCGCGAGTTCGCCCGGCGGCACTTCCTCGCCGGAACGCCCGGCTCGATCATCAACGTCGGCGCGTCCTACGCGTGGACGGGCGGACCGGGCTTCGCGCACAGCGCGGCCGCGAAGGCCGGCGTGAAGAACATGGTCGAGACCCTGGCGGTCGAGTGGGGGCCGTACGGGATCCAGGTCAACGGGCTGGTGCCCGGCCTGTTCCCGCACGAGGACATGACCGCCGACATCCAGGGCAACCTGAAGCGGACGAACGACAAGGACGTCGTGCAGCCCGCGATGCGCGTGGGCCGGCCCCGCGAGCTGGGCTGGGCCGCGACGTTCCTCGCCTCGCCGTACGCCCGGTTCATCTCGGGGCACACCCTCGTCGTCGACGGCGCCAACTGGCAGCGGCGGTCGCTCACCAACCCGCCGGTGGTGACCGTGCGCGACCAGATGGGCAAGGGCCCGTTCGAAGGCTGAGCACGATGGCGGCCACGATCAGTCCCGTACCGACCGTCGCAGAGGAGGCGCTGAAATGACCGTCCTCGAGGTGTACGCCGACATCGGCTGCCCGTTCGCCTACGTCGGGTTGCGGCGGCTCGTCGCCCGGCGCGACGAGCTCGGCCGCCCCGACGTGCAGCTGCGCGTGCACGCCTGGCCGCTCGAGCTCGTCAACGGCGAGCCGCTCGACCCGCCGTCCATCGCCGAGGAGGTGGAGGTGCTGCGCGACACCGTCGCGCCCGACCTCTTCACTGGGTTCGACGAGTCGGCCTTCCCGGCGTCGTCGCTCCCGGCCTTCGACCTGGTGCAGTCGGCCTACGACATCGACGTGGCGACGGGGGAGCGGGTGAGCCTGGCCGTGCGCATCGCCCTGTTCGAGGACGGCCGCGACGTCGCCGACCCGGCGGTGCTCGCCGAGCTCGCGGCGGCCCATGGGGTCACGAACGCCGGCGAGGGCGTCCGGGCGGCCGTGCTGGGCGACTGGGAGCGGGGTCGGGCGGCCGGCGTGCGGGGCTCACCCGAGTTCTTCGTGGCGGGCGAGGCCTACTTCTGCCCGGTGCTCGAGATCGAGCGGGTCGACGGCGAGCTGCACGTGCGGGTCGACGAGACGTCGATGCCCCGATTCCTCGCCGCCTGCTTCGCTCCCTGACCCGCCGGTCGGCTGGACTACGGGCATGACTGAGACCCGTGTGATCGACCTGCTCGACGGCGACTTCTACGTCTCCGACCCGTACCCCACCTACGCCTGGATGCGCGAGCACGCGCCGGCCTACTGGGACTCGATCAACGAGCTCTGGGGCATCTCGCGCTACGACGACGTCGTCTTCATCGAGAAGCACAAGGAGCTGTTCATCTCCTCCGACAAGGAGAAGGGCGGCTACCGGCCCAACCTGCCGGCCGACGCCGCGCTGATCGGGCTCGACGACCCGATCCACACCAAGCGCCGCAACCTGGTGTCGCGCCGGTTCACGCCGCGGGCCGCGGGGCAGTGGGAGGACCACATCCGCGAGGTCGTCACCGCGCTGATCGACGACATGGTCGCCGGGGGCGGTGAGTGCGAGATCGTCGAGACGCTGGCCGCCCCGCTCCCGGCGATGATGATCGGCAAGCTGCTCGGCTTCGGTCCGGAGCGCTGGCGCGAGCTCAAGCACTGGTCCGAGACGACGATCGCGCTCGGGGGTGGTCCCCGCTACATGAACGAGGAGGGCCTCACCTCGGTGTTCGAGTTCGCCGCGGCGTCGGCCGAGCTGTTCGAGGAGAAGCAGGGCTGCCCGGCCGACGACGTCATGTCGGTGTGGACCACGGCCTCGGTCGACGGTGTGCCGCTCACGCTCGAGGAGGTGATCCCCGACTGCCTGCTCCTCCTCGACGGCGGCGCCGAGACCACCCGGACCGTCATCGCCCGCACGATCCTCAACTTCATCGAGCATCCCGACCAGTGGGCCGCGTTCCGGGCCGGGGCCGACGCGACCGTCGCGGTCGAGGAGTTCATCCGGTACGTGTCGCCGGTCAACAACATGTGCCGGGTCGCCACGCGGGACGTCGAGTTCGGCGGCGAGACCATCCGGGCCGGCCAGCAGGTGGTGCTGATGTACCCGTCGGCCAACCGCGACCCCGCGCACTTCACCGACCCCGAGGCGTTCGACGTCACTCGGGAACCCAACCAGCACCTGGCGTTCGGGTTCGGCACCCACTTCTGTCTGGGCGCCGCGCTCGCCCGCCTCGAGATCCGGGTGTTCTTCGAGGAGCTGCGCAAGCGGGTGACCGGCTTCCGCCTCGTCCCCGGCACCGAGCCCGTCGACCTCCCCAACGCGTTCGTCTTCGGCCTCACCAGCGCGCAGGTCCAGTTCGACCTCGCCTGAACGCGAAGCCGCCGCCTCATCGGCGGCGGTTCGCGTCTTCCTGGGCGTCGGTACGACCGATTCCGTCGGGCGGAGCGGTGAGCTCAGGTGATGGGCCTCGTGCCCTACTGGTCAGGGGCTCTTGCTCGTCGTGGGAATCGACCGGACCTCATTGCCGTCCGGTGGAGTCTCCTCACCCATGCGTCCCCCTTTCGGAGTTCGCGCTTCTCTGACGACTCGAACCGTACGCCTGTCCGTCCCGGATGGCAATGGGTCCACGGTCACGAAGCACGTCGCGTGGCGCAGGCCGCGCGGCTGGGGGCCGCGAGCCGTTCGGGCGGTCAGGGGACCGCCGGATCGTCAGGTGGCGAACCGATCGCCGCGAAGCGTTCGTGAAGCCTCGATCGGATCTCGTCGGTGTCGTACTCCTGCCACCGGCGCTGCTGGCGTCGACGCCGCTCGACGGCGACCGCGGAGCCGACGGCGATCGCGGCGATCGCTCCGAGGCCAATCCACTTCCACGCGCGCGACTGCACGACTCGTACGCTACTGCGATGAGCACGATGACGGCGCGTGAGGCGGTCGAGCACGCGCATACCGGCGACGTGTGGCTGTTCCGGGGTCCGAGCACGGCCGACAAGGCCATCCGCCTGCTCACCAACTCCCCGGTGAACCACGCCGCGATGGTCGTCGCGCTCGACGATCTGCCGCCGCTGCTCTGGCACACCGAGCTCGGGCAGAGCCTGCCGAGCGTCTGGACCGGCGAGCACCACCGCGGTGCGCAGCTCCACCGGCTCGACCACGCGCTCGATGTGTGGACCGGCCCGAAGTACAAGCAGCGGGCGTGGGTGCGGCATCTCGATGCCGAGATCACCCGCGAGATGGAGGACGCCTGCCTGCGTGTCATCGCCGAGTACGAAGGCCGGTCGTTCCCGAAGACGCGTCAGCTCGCCGGGAAGTGGATCGCCGGCCGCCTCAAGCGCGAGGCGTCGGAGGAGGCGGTCTACTGCGCGGAGCTCCTCGCGATCACCTACACGCGCATGGGGCTGCTGGAGGCCGGGCGCCCGTCGAACTGGTTCGATCCCGGTCGGTTCTGGAGCGGCGACCGGCTCGAGCTGCGCAACGGCGCGAGCCTCGGCCCCGAGATCGCGGTGACCGTCGACCGCACCGGGTAGCGGATCAGAAGGTGATCACGGCCCGGCCGAGGATCTGACCCGCGTCGAGCGCGGCCAGGGTGTCGGCAAGGTGGTCGAGCGGGCGCTCGGTGCTGACCATCGCGTCGAGGTCGAGTCGCCCGGCCAGCACGTGATCGACGAGCAGCGGGATGTCGGCGGCGAACCGGTTCGATCCCATCAGCGACTGCTGGATCCGCTTCCCCATCATGAGATCCGCCCCGGTGAAGGTGAACCCGGCCGCGACGTCGGCGATCCCGACCACCGTCAGCGTGCCCCCGGGACCGGCCATGGCGAGGGCCTGCTGCACGGTCGCGGGCAGGCCGATCGCCTCGAAGGCGAAGTCGACGCCGCCCCGGGTGAGCGACTGCACGGCGGGGACCGGGTCGTCGACAGCTGCGTTGACGACGTCGGTGGCACCGCACCGCCGGGCGAGGTCGAGCTTCGCGTCGTCGACGTCGACGGCGATCACCTGACTGGCATAGGCGAGGCGGGCGCCCTGGATCACCGACAGACCCACCCCGCCACACCCCACGACCGCCACCGTCGCACCCGGCGTGACCTGGGCCGTGTTGAGCGCGGCGCCGACGCCCGTCAGCACGCCGCAGCCGAGGAGGCAGGCCCGCTCGAGTGGCAGCGTCCGATCGATCTTCACCACGTTGTTCTGGCTCACGAGCATCTGCTCGGCGAAGCTCCCCAGCCCGACGAACTGGTGGACGGTCTCGTCGCCGCGGCGCAGACGCGGAGGGTCGTCGGGCGGACGGGCGAAGTCGTCGGTGAAGCAGCGGTACGACCGCCCGGTGACGCAGTTGGCGCAGTGACCGCAGTACACCGACAGGCACGCGACCACGTGGTCGCCGGGCCGGAGGTGGCGCACGCCCGGTCCGACCGCCTCGACGACCCCGGCCGGCTCGTGGCCGGGCACGAACGGCACGGGGAACGCGATGCCGTGGCCGGACAGCGCGTGCACGTCGCTGTGGCAGACGCCGGACGCGACGACGCGGAGGAGGACCTCCCCGATGCCGGGTTCGTCGATCTCGACGGATCCGATCGAGGGGGTGCCGGGCATGGTCTCGACGATGGCGGCGCGCATGGCGGGCATCCTGGCACGGATGGCGCCCGACCGTCCGCGGGTCCGGTACCCGAGCACCGCTCGCTACGCTCCGGCATCCTGGGTCGCTTCGCTCGCTGATCCCGACCGTCCGCGGGTCCGGTACCCGAGCACCGCTCGCTACGCTCGCTACGCTCCGGCTCCATGCCCACGCTGATCCTGCTGCGCCACGGACAGAGCGAGTGGAACCTCGCCAACCTCTTCACCGGCTGGGTCGACGTCGGCCTGACCGACCAGGGGGTGCGAGAGGCCGGCGAGGCGGGCCGCCTGCTCGTGGAGGCCGGTGTCCTGCCCGACGTGGTGCACACGTCGCTCCAGCAGCGCGCCATCCGCACCGCCGAGCTCGCCCTGGCCGCGGCCGACCGGCAGTGGATCCCGGTGCGGCGGTCGTGGCGGCTCAACGAGCGCCACTACGGCGGGCTGCAGGGGCTCGACAAGAAGGAGACCACCGACCGGTACGGCAAGGAGCAGGTGCTGATCTGGCGGCGTGCCTACGCCACGCCGCCGCCGCCGCTCGAGGGCGCGGCCCTGGCCGAGCAGGCCGACGACCCGCGCTACGCGCACCTCCCCCCGGACGTGCTTCCCGCGACCGAGTGCCTGGCCGACGTCGTCGACCGGATGCTGCCCTACTGGTACGACGCCATCGTCCCCGACCTGTTGGCGGGCCGTGTCACGCTGATCGCCGCGCACGGCAACTCCTTGCGGGCGCTGGTGAAGCACCTCGACGGGATCTCCGACGACGACATCGTCGAGCTCAACATCCCGACCGGCGTCCCGATCGTGTACGAGCTCGACGCCCGCATGCGTCCGGTTGCCGCCGTGCCCATGGTCGAGCGCTACCTCGGCGACCCCGAGGCGGCGCGCCTGGCTGCGGAGGCCGTCGCGAAGCAGGCCGGCTGAGAGACGTCTCGAGATCTGGCAACCTGGAGCTTTGACGGGAGGACCACCATGACCATGACCGCGCACACCGCCCCCGAGGCCGTCCACGTCGGCGCCGACGAGCTGCCCTTCGTCGACCTGCCCGACGGCTCCAAGCTCAAGGTCCTCCAGGTCCGCGAGAAGGAAGGCCTCTGGATCATCCAGGCCGTCTTCATGGCCGGGTACGAGGTGCAGACCCACAAGCACACCGGTCCGGTGTGGGGGTACACCGTGTCGGGCGCGTGGAAGTACAAGGAGTACGACTACGTGAACCGCGCGGGCTCGTTCCTGTACGAGCCGGCGGGGTCGATCCACACGCTGCAGTGCATCGAGGACCACACCGACGTGTGGTTCCACATGTACGGGTCGAACCTCAACCTCGACGCCGACGGCAACGTGGAGAGCGTGACCGACGGCGCGACCGCGCTCGCCGGCTACCTCGCGCTCGCCGAGATGCAGGGCCACGGGCGGCCGAACGTCATCATCGGCTGACCGGCACCGCACCGTGACCGAGGTCGTCACCCTGGGGACCGGCTCGCCGATCCCCGATCCGAGCCGCGCCGGGGCGGCCACGCTCGTGCGCGTCGACGGCAGGCAGCTGCTGTTCGACTGTGGGCGCGCGGTGGTGATGCGCCTCGCGGGGGTCGGGTCCCTGCCGATGCTGCTCGACGCGCTGCTGCTCACCCATCTGCACAGCGATCACACGACCGATCTCAACGATGTCATCACGACCCGCTGGATCATGGCGCCGGTCGAGTCGCCGCTGCCGGTGGTGGGTCCGCCGGGCACCGGGCGGTTCGTCGAACGCACGCTCGCGATGCTCGCCGACGACGTCGGCTACCGCCGCGACCATCACGCCGACCTCACGTGGGATCCATCGTGCGCCGTCACGGAGGTGCTCGACGGCCTCGCGTGGGAGGCCGACGGCATCCGGGTGACGGCCGCGCCCACCGACCACCGGCCGGTGTCGCCCACGATCGGCTACCGGATCGAGGCGGGCGAGCACGTCGTCGCCATCGCCGGCGACACCGTGCCCTGCGAGGGCCTCGACCGCATCTGCGCCGGCGCCGACGTCTACGTGCAGACGGTGCTGCGTGACGACCTCGTGCGCGCGGTGCCCAACCCGCGGTTCCACGACATCCTCGACTACCACTCCACCTGTGAGGACGCCGGGCGCACCGCGGCGAAGGCCGGAGTGAAGACGCTCGTGTTGACGCACCCGGTCCCGCCCCCGCCGCCGGGGACCGAGGCGCAGTGGATCGAGGCCGCCGCCGCCCACTTCCGCGGGGAGATCGTGCTCGCCCATGACCTCTGGTCGAGGACCCTGACGTGAGCGGGACGCACGGGGCGGGGCCGCCGGAGGGGCACGAGGGGCGCGACGACGCGCCCGGGCCCGACGCCGACGGCCTCGACGTGGGCGACGACCACGCGCAGTACACGCCGCACCGGTCGCCGTTCGGGCGTCCCCCGCGCGCCCCGATCTTGGCGCGCACCTTCCCGGTGTCGCAGCAGCTCGACGCGCGCGAGTATCCCAAGCGGAAGCTGCGGCCCGACCTGATCGCAGGGGTGACGGTCGCCGCGATGTCGATCCCGGCCGGGATGGCCTACGCGTCGCTGGCTGGGGTGAGCCCCGTCGCCGGGCTGTACGCCCTGCTCCTGCCTGCGCTCGCCTACGCGTTCCTCGGATCGTCGCGACAGCTGATCGTCGGGCCCGAGGGCGCGATCGCGGCGCTCGTGGCGACGACGGTCGCGCCGTTCGCGGTGAAGCAGACGCCCGAGTACGTCAACCTGGTTGCCATCCTCGCCCTGCTGGTGGGCGCGATCTACGTCCTCGCCCATCTGCTGCGCCTGGGGTTCATCGCCGACTACTTCTCGCGGGCGGTGCTGGTCGGGTACATCCATGGCGTCGCGTTCGTGCTCATCGTCGGGCAGCTCGGGAAGATCTTCGGTGTCCCGATCGAGCAGGAGCGTCCACTCGCGCAGCTGCGTGAGTTCTTCGGTGAGCTCGACCAGATCTCGTGGGTGACGTTTGGCGTCGCGGCGGTGTCGATCGTCGTGCTGCTCCTGTTCAAGTACGGCCTCCCCAAGGTCCCGGGCGCGCTCGTGGTGCTGGTGGGTGGGATCGTGGCGTCGGTCGTGCTCGACCTGTCGGCCCACGGGGTCCGGGTGGTGGGGGACATCCCCGCCGGGCTTCCGCACCTGCGACTCCCGGAGCTCGGCTGGGGCGACGTGCGGGACCTCCTGCCGGGCGCCATCGGCATCTTCCTCGTCGGGTTCGCCGACGGCGTGCTCAACGGTCGGGCCTTCGCCGGCCGCCACAACCAGCGGATCGACGCCAACCAGGAGCTCCTCGCGCTGGGCGCGGCCAACGCGGGCGCCGGGGTGACCCAGGCGTTCCCGGTCGGGGCGAGCAGCTCCCGCACCGCGGTGAACGACCAGATGGGCGGCAAGACGCAGGTGGTCGGGATCGTCGTGGCCGTGGTCGCGGCGATCGTGCTCGTGTTCCTCACCGCGCCGGTCGAGCAGCTGCCGTCGGCCTGCCTCGGCGCGGTGATCGTGGTGGCGGCGATCGGCCTGGTCTCGGCGCACGATTGGCGTGCGCTGCGCGCCGCGGGTCGGGGACAGGTCGTGATCGCGGTGATCACGACCCTGGTGGTGGTGCTGGTCGGCGTGCTGGAGGCGCTCGTCGTCGCGGTGATCCTCTCGATCCTCGACGTGATCGCCCGCAGCTCCCGACCGCACGACGCCGTGCTGGGCTGGGTGCCCCGCATGGGCCGCTACGCCGACGTCGCGGTGCATGCGTCGGCCCGGGTGACCCCGGGCGTGGTCGTGTACCGCCTCGACGACCGGCTGTTCTTCGGCAACGCCCGCTACTTCCGGGCTCGGGCGCGGGAGGCGATCGCCGGCGCGCCCACGCCGACCCGGTGGCTGGTGTTCGACGCCCAGTTCGTCAACGACGTCGACGCGTCGGGCGCCGAGGCCGTGCAGCAGCTGTACGAGTCGCTGCGGGCGCGCGATGTGCACTTCGTGGTGGCCCGGCTCGAGGACCACGCGCAGCACCGCTTCGACGCGACCGGGCTCACCGAGCTCATCGGGCCCGCCAACTTCCACCCCACGGTGGAGGCGGCGGTCCGGGCCTGCGTGACGGTCGACCACCTCCGCTCCGGCGGCTACGAGCCGGGCAGCCGCGACTGACCGGCGCCCGCGATGTCCGGGGACCCGGCGCGCGCCGAGACGGTCCACGCCGGGCGACGCATCCGTCCGTACGCTGACGCTCGATGCTGTCGATCACCGAGCGCGACTACCAGCGGATGCGCGACGCGGTGTTCTTCGAGGGGGACGCGCGCCGGCGGCGGATGAGTCGCTTCTGGGGCCTCCTCGTGCTCGCGGCGGTGATCGCCACCGCGGGCGTCATCTCCGACTCCACGGCCACGGTCATCGGGGCGATGATCGTCGCGCCGCTGATGGTCCCGATCCTCGGTGCCGTGTTCGCCATCGTGATCGGCAGCCGCCCCAACCTCGTCCGTTCGGTGCTGCTGATCGTGGCCGGTGCCGCCGCCGTCGTGGTCGTCGCGTACCTGATCGGTGTCGCCGTCCCCATCGACGTCCTCGCCCCGTCGAACACCCAGGTGTCGGGCCGGGTGAACCCCCGGTTCATCGACTTCGTCGCCGCGCTCGCCACCGGCGCAGTGGGTGCGTTCGCGCTCGTGCGCGACGACGTCGCCGACACCCTGCCCGGTGTCGCGATCGCCATCTCCCTCGTGCCGCCGCTCGCCGTCGTGGGTCTCACGCTCGAAGCGGGGTCGGGCGACCAGGCACGCGGCGCGCTCCTGCTCTTCCTCACGAACGTCGCAGCCATCCTCGTCACCGGGGTCGCCGTCATGACGGTCTACCGGGTCCGCCGCACCAGCCAGGCGATCTCGATCGCCCTCGCCGCCGACGACGGCCCGGCGATCCGGAGCCGGTACCCGGTGTTCCTGGTGGTGGCGCTCGCGCTGGTGATCGCGCTCCCGCTGATCGGCGCGAGCCGGCGGCTCACGTCCAGCACCCTGGAGACGGAACGGATCGCGTCGGTTGCGGAGGACTGGGTGCGTGACAGCGAGTGGCAGATCGTCCAGGTGCAGTACCGCGACGGCCGCGTGGTGGTCCGGGCCCTCGGGCCCCCGCCGTCGCCTCCTCCTGCCGCGCTGCGACGGATGCTGGACCGCGCCGGTCACGCGGGAACCGACGTCGCCCTCGAGCTGGTTCCCGAGGAGCGGGTGGACCTGCCCGGGCGGTGAGTCAGGCGCCGGCCGCGCGCCGGGCGGCGGCCGAGAAGATCCCCTTGCCCATGAGCGATGACTCGGCGTCGGCCCGGGCGGCGAACACCGCGGCGGCGCACGCCCGCGCGTCGGCGTCCTCGGGCGCGGCCGTGACGGCCCATTCGGCCAGGTGGCACGCGAGTCGGAGATCGTGCTCCGGTGACGCGGGGTCGG
>Ga0194132_10005258_pt1 | contig 21189 bp, 13 predicted proteins | sample TA2KigOf80mmetaG_FD_148612 | JGI IMG/M metagenome (GOLD analysis project Ga0194132, IMG submission 148612) | Freshwater microbial communities from Lake Tanganyika, Tanzania - TA2015054 Kigoma Offshore 80m | ecosystem: Environmental > Aquatic > Freshwater > Lake | place: Tanzania: Lake... | reverse complement strand
GACAGATAACTCCCGGCCGTGCTCGCGAACCCATGTTGCACAAGGCCTGCGCTGGTTCGGACCGCCACTGTGCTGCCGGGCGGAGCGTCCACCTGCAGCCAATGACCCGGCCCGCCACGGTTGCGCAGGATTACCGGTGCACGGTCGTTGCAGTTCATCGCGATGTCCAGCCACCCGTCGTTGTCCAAATCGCCAATCGCGGCGCCGCGCGCCGGCAGCGGCATCCGGAAGGGCGCGCCGCTCGACGCGGACACGTCGATGAACTTCCCGTTGACGTTGCGCATCAGCAGCGGCGGATCCAGGTAGCTTACCGCGGGCTGGGTAAGCGCGATGTCGTCCATCACGTGTCCCTGCGCCACGAACAGATCCTTCCATCCGTCGTTGTCGAAGTCCGCGATCTTGGCGCCCCAGCCGCTGCGAAGCTGGCTCGCCCGCGCGATTCCTGTCGCCGCCGAGACGTAGTCGAATCCGGACTTCGTGTTGCGAAACAGAGCGTAGCGCTGGTTGGCCAGTGCGTTGATGAACAGGTCGGGCCGTCCATCGTTGTCGTAGTCGGCGAAGTCGATGCCCATCCCGCTGAAAGCCCGCCCCTCGTCGTCGTAGGCAACGTTCATCTCGAGCCCGGCGTCGGCGAATCGCCACGCGCCCAGGTTGCGAAACAACTGCTGCGGGAAAGCGTCATTGGCAATGGCGATATCGGGTTTGCCATCGCGATCGAAGTCATCGAAGGCAATCCCGAGCCCCTTTCCAGCCGGCAACTCCATCTTCTCGAAAGTGCCATCCCTCTTGTTCCGGTAGACCAGGTGCGTCATCGGCTTGAACTGGTCCGGATGGCAATACGACCGCTGCTGGTCCCGCCGGACGCCACACCAGATGTCCGGCTCGAAATCCCACTGTACATAGCGGGCAACGATCAGGTCGGCCGCGCCATCGGCGTCCAGGTCCATCCATCCCGCGCTTGACGACCACCCTCCGCCCCCCACGCCGGCCCGTGCGGTGACATCCTCGAAGGTTCCGTCACCCTTATTGCGATAGAGCAGATTCCTCGGAAACGCTGCCACATACAGATCGGTGCGCCCGTCCCCGTCGAAGTCTTCTGCCGCGGCGCCCATTCCGAAGCCGCTGCCACGGACGTTCGCAGTTTCCGTAACGTCCTCGAAGGCGAAGGCGCCCTTGTTCCGGTAGAGCCGGTTCCAGTATTTGGGATCCGATTTGTCCGGAGAAGCGCCAGCCTTCATCGGATCTTCCAGCTTGGCGCCGTTGACGAAGTAGAGGTCCAGGCGGCCATCGCCATCATAGTCCAGCATCGCAACGCCGCCGGACACGGACTCGATCAGGTACTTGCGGGAGGTTGCGCTCTTTTGATGCTGGAATCGAATCCCGCTCGCGGCGGTCACGTCCTCGAACCCGGCAGCCTCGAGCAAAGGCGACATCAGCAACAAAGCGCACCCTGACCGGCAAGATCTCCAGACGCGGTTGTTGCCGGAAAACATCTCTCTCAGGCTACCGCACCGGATCCAAGGCCAGCGGATTTGGTAAACTCGCGTGAGGTTTTCCATGAGTGACTCGAACCGAAGATCGTTCCTGAAACATGGCGCCGCCTTGGCCTCCACCGGCGCGATCATGGCGGGGGCCAATGAGCGCCTGACCGTCGGACTCATTGGCTGCGGCGGTCGCGGCACGGGGCTGGCCCGCGAATTCTCCGGCCTCGCCGACATCGCCTACGTGTGCGATCCCGACGAGTCGCGCCGCCGCAAGGTGCAGGAAAGGGTGAACGCCAAACACGCGGTGGCCGATCTGCGGCGGGTCCTGGACGACAAGTCGGTGGACGCCGTAGTGATTGCGACCCCGGAACACTGGCACGCCCCGGCCGCCATTCTGGCTTGTGAGGCGGGGAAACACGTTTACGTCGAAAAGCCCTGCAGCCACAACCTTCGGGAAGGGCGATTGATGATCGAGGCTGCCCGCCGCACCAAGCGCGTGATGCAGGTGGGCACCCAGAGCCGCAGCGACCCGTTCATCGCCGGAGGAATCCAGTTGCTGCGCGAAGGCGTGATCGGCGACGTGCTGGTGGCCAAGGCCTGGGACGTCCAGCGCCGCGCAGACCTCGGCCGCCTCCAGCCCAGCGATCCGCCCCCGGGCGTCGACTACGACATGTGGGTGGGCCCAGCGGAGTTCGTGCCCTATCAGGCCAACCGTTTCCACTACCACTGGCATTGGTGGTACAACTTCGGCGTCGGCGGCTTGGGTGGCGACGGCCCGCACGAGATCGATTACGCCCGCTGGGGTCTGGGCGTCGAAACGCATCCCACCACCGTGGCCGGGCTGGGCGGCAAATACTACTTCGACGACGACCAGGAGTACCCAGACACCGGAACCGTGGTTTTCGAGTGGCCCGGCGACGGCCAGGTCCGCCACAAGCGGCAATTCATCTTCGAACTGCGGATCTGGTCCCCGAATGGTATTCTCAACGTCGATTCCGGCGCGGAGTACTACGGCACCAAGGGGAGGATGTTCCTCAGCAAACGGGGCAAGCTGGAGATTTTCGACGAGAAGAACAAGCCCATCGTGGCTCAGCCCAAAGCCCCACCGCAACTGCTCGGCCACGCGGCTGACTTCCTCGACGCCATCAAGACCGGGCGAACGCCGAACTCCGATATCGAGATCGGCCATCTCTCTTCCAGTCTGGTGCATTTGGGAAATTTGGCCATACGCCTGGGACGGTCGCTGAACTTTGACCCACGCACCGAGCGGATCATCGGCGACAAAGAAGCCAACGCGTTGCTGTCCCGCAAATATCGAAAGGGAGGACATTGGGCGATTCCGCGAGGAGTATGACGAATCCACCAATGGAACATTCTGCCGCTATGAGACACTCACGCTTATCCCTTTGCTTCTTTCTGTCCGGGTCTGTGGCTTGGCTGGCCGCGGCCGGCTTCGCGGTCGAGCAGAAACCGGATCGCGTGATCATCACCGACAGCGGCCGGCCAGTTGCGGTCTATGTCTTTCGAGACGAAAAGATTCCGCGGCCCTACTTCGCCCATGTGCACGCGCCCGGCGGGATCCAAGTGACACGCAACCATCCGCCCGTGGCTGGTGTGGATGCGATGGATCACGACACATTGCACCCCGGCATATGGATGGGCTTCGGCAAAGTGAGCGGGCAGGACTTCTGGCGGAACAAGGCTCCCATCGTTCATGCCCGGTTCGTCAAGAAGCCCGCGGTTCGCGGCGGACGGGTTACTTTCACGGCGGAGAATGAGTTCCGGGCCACCGATGGTCAACTGATGAGCCGGCAGATTTCCCGGGTGACGCTGGCGGCTCGTCCGGCCGGTTACCTCCTCATCTGGGAGGCCGAATTCAAACCCGAGCAGCGAAACCTCGTCTTCGGCGATCAGGAAGAGATGGGCTTGGGTATTCGCGTCGCCACGCCGATCACGGTCAAGCAGGGTAGCGGCACGATTCTCGACGCCGCCGGACGCCGTAACGAGCCCGAAGTGTGGGGCAACGCGGCCGAATGGTGCGACTACAGCGGTACGATCGAGGGGCGGAACGCCGGCATCACGATCATGGGCCATCCCCGGAACTTCCGGCAGAACCGCCACCACGCGCGGAACTACGGTGCCCTGGTGGCCAATCCGTTCGGGCAGGAGTCTTTCCGCAAGGGGCCGGCAAGCGAGGTGACGGTCAAACCCGGTGAATCGCTCCGGCTGCGATATGGCGTACTGCTGCACTCCGGCCCAAAGGACGCCGCGCCCGACCTGAAGGCCGCCTTCGCCGATTTCGTTTCCCAGCCTTGACGCTCGTTGCGCTCAGTGCATGTTCCGTTCAGGAGACCGGCGAACCGGCGTCATAGCCGCAATCGGCATGGAAGCGCTCGACATCTTTAGGCCGGACGAGCAAACGGTAGGCAACCGCCGCCAGTAGCAAGGCGATGCCCGCGCAGGCGATGGCGGCGTCGAAGTTCTTGTCGGCCCCCAACAGCCATCCTGTCGCAACGGGCGCCACGATGCCCGCCACGTTGGCGACCGTGTTCTGATACGCGACGACGCGGGAGACCATCGAAGGCGGAGAGATGGCCTGGGTCAACGCCCAGTAGTTCGCGCTCGCCAGGCCGAGCCCGAGCATCGAGAACAGCAGGATCGGGAAGACGGACATGCGCGAGCGGAATACCAGCAGCAACAGCACCAGGCACCCGAGCAGCAAGCCCGCGGTCACGAATGCGCGGCGGGTTTCGATGGCCTTGCCTGACGCGGCAATTCGGCGGTCGGCCAGGCGCGCCGCGCCCGCCGCCACCAGGGCCATTCCAGCCAGCGGAATCGCGGTGGCCGTGCCCATCTTCGCGAACGAGAAGCCGTGAGTCATCACGAGATACGACGGGATCCAGGTGAGGAAGAAATACCAGTAGTAGGAATACAGGAATGCGGCGATCGTGATCCCCCAGAAAAGAGGGTTCGAGAACACCCGATTCCAGCGAACGCGATGGGCGGTATATCCGGCCGAAGGCGCCGCCCTGCGTCCCTCTCTCGGAGCCAGCCACAGCCAGGGGATCACCCACCAGCACATGCCCAAGCCGGTAATCAGAAACAGAGAGCGCCAGCCCCAGCTATCGAGCAGCAACGCGCCGGCGAGGCTGCCCACGGCCGGTCCGAGCATCATGCCTGTGGTGTAGACAGCCGTTGGAAGGCCGCTTTCCTCCTGACGGAAACTGCGCCGGATGTAGCCGAGACTCGCGGGCGCCGCGACGGCCTCGCCGACGCCCAGCATCAGGCGGCAGACGAGAATCTGCGAGAACGAATCGGCCAGCGCCATGGCCGCGGTCGCCAGGGACCAGAGCAGGAACGACGCGCCGTACACCCAACGGAGACCGTAGCGGTCGAGAAGGACTCCAGCCGGAATCTGGAGCGCGGCGTAGGTCCAAAAGAAGGACGAAAGAAGCGTGCCCATTTCCGGCGGCGAGAGGGAGAAGTCCTTCATCAGGGGAACGGCAGCGATGCTGAGGTTGCCGCGGTCGACGTAGTTGATCAGGATTGCAAGGAACAAGAGCCCCACTACCCACCATCGCCGCCGCGAGGGCTCGTGCAGCGGTTCGGACCTGTGGGCGGCGCTCATGCCTCAATAGGTACCATGAATGATCAGAGGTGATCCATTCATGAAGGTGTTCTACGAGCGCGATGCCGACCTGAGCGTGCTTCGCGGCAAGGTAGTGGCCATGATCGGCTACGGCAATCAGGGAAGGGCGCAGGCCCTCAATCTGCGCGACAGCGGAGTGAACGTCATCGTCGGCAACATCGAGGACTCATACCGCCAGCAGGCCATCGAAGACGCATTCCGGCCCGTGTCCATCGCTGACGCCGCGGCCCAGGGCGATGTGATCATGATCGTCATCCCCGACGAGGTGCAGGATCTGGTCTACCAGTCGTCCGTCGCGGCCCACCTGAGGCCTGGCAAGGCCATTTCCTTCGCCAGCGGGTACAACGTGCGCTTCGGTCTGGTTCAGCCTCCGAAGGATGTCGACGTGATCATGGTGGCGCCGCGGACCATCGGCCGCCAGGTGCGGGTCGCATTCGAAGCCGGCGGAGGCGTGAACGCCGACGTGGACGTCAGCAATGACGCGACCGGAAATGCGTGGCCCATCACACTGGCCTTGGCGAAAGGGATCGGTTGCACACGGGCAGGAGCGTTCCATACGAGCTTCGCCACCGAGACCGAACTGGACCTGTTCTCCGAACAGGCTCTGTGGCCGGCGATTTTCGAGTGCCTGCTTACCGCATACGAGGTGCTGGAAGCGCAGGGTTATCCCCAGGAAGCCATTGCTCTGGAACTCTACGCTTCAGCCGAACCGGCGGACATCTTCCTCGCCATGGCCAAGCAGGGGCCGTTCCAGCAGATGTCGTATCACTCCCCCACGTCGCAGTACGGCGTGCTGTCGAGGCGGCTGGATGCCACCGGCAGCAATCGCGAACTGCGGGCGCGGATGGTGAAGAGCCTCGAAGCGATCCGAAGTGGCGCCTTTGCTCGCGAATGGCGCGAAGAGCGCGACAAGGGCTATCCGCGTCTGGCGCAGCTTCGCAAGGAGGCGTTCCAACATTCGCTCAACCATGCCGACGAGGCGGTGAGGGAACTGCTTACGGCGGCCGGGAGCGCCAGCAGCGCCAAGGAATGACAGCGAATTCCTACGATGACCACATCTCGCCGAGCAGACTCACCGAACGCTCCACGATCGCCTCGCTGCATCCGGGCAGCAGAGCCGTGGGCAGCCCGTAGTCTTTGAAATGCATGTCCGGAATGCCGTACCTTCCGTTGACGGACCAGCCACAGGCAGGATAGGCCTCCCGCGTGGGAACGTAGGACACCGCGCCGTTGCTGTAGCCCAAAAAGGCCGTGTGCGGAAAGGGGGAGCGCTGTTTCACTTCCATGCCGGCTTCGGCGAAGGTTTCGCCGGGAAACGACGCAATGGCGAGATCTCCGATCCGCAGCGCCTGAATGCGTCCGGTTACCGAGGGCTTGCGGCCTGCCTCGACGGCAGCCACGAGGTTCCTGGCCCAACGGTGGAACACATGGCCGACATTGAGGAGCGCGCCGCGGGTGCCCTGTTGAATGTATCGCTGAAGCTCGTCAGCGTAGCGGCGTTCGAGTTCCCTGGATTCAGGCAGGCTCGGAAACGGGTAGAGCGGCAACTCGATTTCCACTTCGCGAGCCTCGATTCTGGGTTTGGGCTCGCTTCGCAACGGTATCCGGGGGTACATGGCTGCTTTCGACAGCATTCCGAAGAACACACGAGGGCCGCGTTCGCTTTCCGTGTGTATTCCACCGAGGACCTTCACCACTTCGCCGCCGAGAATGCCTCCTAACCGGTTCTTGTTGCCGGAGTCGTCGATGTTGCCACCGATGCCCGTGATCGGGTTGACGTTTCCTCCATTGGCCTGGAGGAACAGGCTGGGGCAACCAACATGCGATTCGATGATTCGCCGCGCAGGTCCCGGATAGTCGGGCGAATAAGCCAGGCACTTGGGACCCATCGTCACCGTGTGGCAGCCGTGCGCGAATGCCACGGCGACCGGCCGTCCTTCGAGATCGTCGACGCGGATCACGCGCACTTCGTGATCCACGGGTCCATCCGGGTTCTCGCCGAGAAAGATGCTGCCATCGGTGTCGGCCTCCCGGCGATTGATGCCGATACGCGCTTCGCCCGCTGCCGTTCCCACGCGCGCCCGCCGCAGGTTCCCCGCGGCTTCGGCGGCCAGTTTGCCGCACGTATCCACGAAGGACTGCTCGTAGCGGTCGCGCATCGCGCTGAGCGCGGGATCCGTGTCATAGAAGTAGGTCTTCAGCGCCGGACCACAGTGCGTGTGGTTGTAGTTGATCAACACGTGATCGGGAGATGTCTCGAGCACCGCCGCGATCGCCGCGCGGGAATCGAGGAACAACTGCCCGCCGACCAGCGCAAGATCGGCGCTGAGAATGGCGATGGTCGTGGTGTCGTCGCGCAACACAAGCAGCGTGGCCGTCAGGTCCATATCGACTCCGGTAGCGGCGCCCTCGCGGCCCGCATATCCGAGCATCGTCATGCCGAGGGGAGGCGTAATGATGGCGCGCGAAACGCCTGCAAGCAACATAGAAGAGATCGAGTGTATCACGGATCGCCGACTCTGCTCGCTCACACGAACTGAATTGTCACACGAACTGAATCGAATAGAGCGCGCAGTTTCGCTGCGCCAAACGGAGCCGTACGGGCTCGCCGGCCAAGCGGCTGAGGTCCGCGCCCTCCCAGGACATCTCGTGTTTCCCGCTGTCGAGCAGGGGCTTCGACTTGTCGAGCGAAAAACCATCGATTGCACCTCCGGACTGATCGAGCAAGGCCGCGCGAAGCTCGCATTCATCGAAGTTGCGACGTGTGGTCCCGCGATCCTGCGGGTTCGACGCATCGATATCAATCAGAAGCTTCGAGCCGGTGAAGATCATGGGACGCGTGACGATCGTGGCCTGGTCGGGGCCCGCCAGCAGCCCGACCCACCGGTCCTCAGGCAGGGTCGCCATGGCAATGCAAACCCTACTGCGGCCAAGACGATTGGTCTCGCCGTGAGCGCCGCTGAAGGCGCCGTAGTAGAGCCAATGCTTGCCTGCATGCGTGATCGGCCCGCTCATGTCCTGGTATCCCGCGTCGTAGCTGCCGGCCTCACCGCGCACCATGAACGGGGTGTGCCGGTCCACCCACGTCCAGTGGAAATTATCCCGGCTACTCAACAGGTAGACACCCCAGGTTTGTTCGTGTGTTTGATGCACCATCAGGAATCCGACGTAGAAGTCGCCGCACATCCCGGCTACGAACTGGCCGTACTGAAAGTCGACCCGGTCCTCCTCATCGGGCGCCAGCATGACGCGGGTCGGCGTCCAGTGGATGAAATCGTCGCTTTCGGCGTACCCGATGGTGCGGATGTGACGGTGATGGCCGTTTCCGTTGATCTCTTTGGTCAGGGGGTGTCCCGGTCTCGGATAGGCGACGTACTTGTTCTTGAGCCGGTCCCAGCCGAACAGCATCGGCGCGTCCGCGACGTTCCGGCCATGACGAATCACAGGGTTGTGCGGGTACAAGTCCCAGTGAAGGCCATCGGGAGAAAATGCGATAGCCACGCCGCCGTTGGTGTTGGCCGGCTCGCCGTTCTCCAATTCACCGAACGCCTTGAACCGCTTTCGGGGGTCCGTTTCGTGTGGGTCCTTGATGACGTTGTTGAAGGTGAGGTCGATCTTGCGGTCGAACGCCGCGAGAATGTTGTTCCTCTTCGATCCGTTGTACTCGTAGATGCCGAGTTCCGGCTTCTCCCAGCTATAGCCGTCGCGTGAAATCGCGTAGCACCATCCCTGGTGGTTGTTTTTGAAGGCGCGGGGAAGATACCAGATCTTGAACAGCTTGTCGTCGGGATCGTAGAGGCTCGACTGAGCGTCGAGTTGCACGCCAGTCAGTGCTTCGGCCGTCTCCGTTTCCCAAGGCTTGTCAGCCACAAGAATGGGGTTTTTCTCGAACTTGTCGGGCCGCCAGACGAATTTCGAGATCCGGCTGGTTTCAGCGAGCATCCGGCCGTCGAGGAAGTGCTGTTTCCGGTTGCCCACGTCGAAAATCCCTGGCACTCCCGGATCGGCTGGAGAAAACAGCGGCCCCCGCTGGGCTCCGGCGGGCGTTTGGGCGGCCGCCAGCGCGCTCACGCCCACGCGAAGGAAGTCTCTTCTGCGCATGCTTCAAGCCTCCTCATGGTCACGGGATTCCGCCAGGGATTCGAGGTCCATGCCACAGCCCAACTCTATTGCTTCCACGATGCCGGCGGACTCCATAGGACCGCCTTGGTGAAGGCATTCTTGGGCGCGATCCCCTTCAAACCTTCCGAATCGCGTTCGCCATAAACGATGTAATAAACCGTCACCAGCCGTCCGTCGCGGCGTTCGATGGTCACCGGATACCCGACGTCGGAGTGATCGCCATCGAAGGCGAGCACGACACGCGACTGGCGCTCCCAGGTTTCCCCCTCATCGCGGCTGCGCATGGCCTGCACGCCGAAAGGCTTGTTGCGCTGACCGAAGGTGAGCAGCCAGTCGCCATTCGACAACCGAAGCAGATCCGCCGGATGTTCGCGATCCTCGGTTACCTGTTTCGGCGCGGACCATGTACGGCCGGCATCGCGGCTGACGGATGAGTTCAACCGCGCGCCGCCCACCGTGCGCATCATCGCGACTATCGATCCGTCACGGCGGCGAGCCATGGTGATTTCGTTGTGGCCAGGCGCGATCCGCGTGAGTTCACCCCACGTCTTTCCACCATCGTGCGAGCGCACCACGAAGCTTGCTTGCGGCCGTTGTTCAGCCGCCATCACCGGCAACGGCCCGCCGTATCCGGCCAGCAGGAGCGTACCGTCTGATTCCTCGAGGATGTGACCGAACGGATAAGCCCAGTCGAGCGGCTTCACGTTTACTTCCACCGGCGTGCCCCACGTGCGGCCCCCGTCTCTGGACCGCTGAAACCAGGTACGCGCGGTCCAGCCGTCGGTCGTGTAGCGTTCGCCTTTCCATGTGTACGATACCGCCGCCACCATTACCGACCCATCTCGCGCGACGCCGCTCGCCACGATGCCGTCGTCGGCATCCGGCCGGTCGAACACCGTCACCGGTTCTGACCATGTTTTGCCGCCGTCCGCCGAGCGCGACATTGATGCGCGCCCGCCCTTTCCGATGTGCGCGGCGCCCGTCTTGAAGAAGGCCAGCAGTTCCCCCGAAGGTAGCATGGCAAGACGCGGAAAGTATCCGCCCTGATGTACCACCACGCGTTGGCTCTCGAGTCCGCCCAACTGGAACGCTTCTTGCGCGAACGCGGCCGCGGCGCATAAGAATGCGAGCAATCTCATGGTTCTCCGAACCGATGAGTATACCCGAACGCCCTGACCCGTGTGTGGTGTAACCTCGTCGTATGAAACCGCGTAGCGCGTTCGGGATCTTGCTCGCCTCAAGTTTGTGTGCCGCCGCGCATGCGCAGCCGCGCGGGGATTTTTCCGCGCTCGCCACGGGCTACGCCACCGGCGCCCATCCCCTGCTGCGGCAATTCTGTCACAACTGCCATTCGGCAGCGGCGCGCGCGGGCAACCTCGACCTCACGCGTTTCGCAACCCTTTCCGACGTCCGGAGTGCCGCTAAAACCTGGGTCAAGGTGAGCGAAGTGCTCGGCCAGGGCGAGATGCCTCCCAAGGGTGCGCCACAGCCATCGCCGGAACAGCGAACCAGGTTGCGCGAGTGGATCGGACAGTACCTGCGGGCCGAAGCGTGGGCGAACGCGGGCGACCCCGGCCCCGTCAATCTGCGCCGCTTGAACAACGCCGAATACACCTACACCGTGCAGGATCTCACCGGGGCCCCCCTCTATCCCGCGCGCGAGTTCCCCGCCGACAGTGCGGCCGGTGAAGGTTTCACCAACGCGGGCAATGCGTTGCCCATGTCGCCGGCGCTGTTCGGCAAGTACCTGGACGCCGGAAAAGAGCTGGCCGCGCACGCCGTGCTGCTGCCCGATGGATTCCGTTTCTCACGGCATGCCACAAGGCGTGATTGGACCGACGAGATCCTCGCCGAGATCCGCGGACTCTATAGCCAGTACACCAGTGCCAGCGAACTCGGGGTCGGCGACGCGGTCGGCAATGTGAACGTACATCGCGACACGCGGCTCGGCCAGGCGGGGCGCATCCCGCTGGACAGGTATTTCGCCGCGCTGCTCGCCGAACGCGCCGCGCTAAGGGCGGGTCGCAAGACAGCGGCGCAAGTGGCGCGCCAATATGGACTCAGCGAACGCTACCTCGCGCGGCTCTGGACAGCCCTGAACGATCCTGCCCGGTCCCCGGTATTCGATGAGCTTCGCCTCCGCTGGCGCGCTTCCGGACCAACTGGCGCGGAATCAATGGCCGCCACGGTCGCCGCCATGCAGAAGGGCCTCTGGGTATTCGCTCCGGTAGGCCTGATCGGCCGGCAAGGCGGACCCAAACAATGGATGGAGGCGGTCAGTCCGTTGGTGGCCGAGCAGGAAATCCGTTACCGCATTGCTCCGGACACGGGCCGGGACACCGTGCTGTGGTTGAGCCTCGGTTCCGCGGGCGACGGCGCGGAAGGCGACATCGCAATCCTAGACCGGCCGCGTCTCGTCGCCACCGGCGCGCCGGACATCCTGCTGCGCGGCCACGCCGAAGCGACAGGGCTCGACCCCAAGCTGTTCGCCGATGGCGATTCGCTGACACTCCGCGCACCTGCCGTGCTGAAGATCACCCTGCCCGATCGCCTGGCCGCAGGCCTCGAGTTCGTCACCACCGTGCGTTTGGATGGCAAGGCCGGCCGCGAGGGCAGCATCCAGGTGAACCTCACCACGGCCGCCTCGGCGCCCGCCGCCGGATTATTGCCGAGTGAGGTTTCGGTCAACTACTCGAAAGTCACGCAAGTGTTCTCCGATAAGCGCGACCTCTCGTTCGTGCGGCCGATCCTGGTAAACGAAGGCAGCGCCGCGCGGCGGCGCATGGAAGCGTCGATGGAGGCCTTTCGCGACCTGTTTCCCGCCGCGGTCTGTTACCCGCAAATCGTGCCGGTGGATGAGGTGCTCACGCTCACCCTGTTCCATCGCGAGGACGGCCATCTCACGCGCCTGCTGGCCGGCGAGGCGCAGCGGGCCAGACTCGACCGCCTCTGGGAGGAACTGCACTTCGTCAGCCAGAGCCCGTTGCACCAGTTGACCGCGCTCGAAATGCTGATCGAGACGTTCGAAGGAAACGGCGTCGCCGACCGGTCGCAGCACAAGGCCATCGAACCGCTCCGCGAGCCCACCCGGCAACGGGCGGAGGCGTTTCGCAGACATCTCGTGGAAGCGGAAGCAAAACAGTTAGACGCGCTCGCCGCATTCGCTGGGCGTGCCTATCGCCGCCCTGTCACGGCCGCCGAATCGTCGGAATTGCGCGAACTCTACCAGCGCCTGCGCGCTCAGGATCTCTCCCACGAGGATGCCTTTCGCCGGACCCTGGCGCGTGTGTTCGTGGCCTCCCCCTTCCTCTACCGGATCGAGAAGGTCCCCGAAACCGGCTCGAGCGCGCCCGTCTCCGATTGGGAACTCGCCACCCGCCTGAGCTACTTTCTCTGGTCGTCCGAACCGGACGAAGAGCTGAAGGCGGCCGCGGCGAAGGGCATGTTGCGCCGGCCGGCCGCGCTGCGTGCACAGGCGCGCCGGATGCTTGCGGACGCCCGGGTGCGGCGCCTTGCCACCGAGTTCGCTTCTCAGTGGCTCCACATCCACGAGTTCGATACACAGGGCGACAAGAGCGGGAAGTACTTTCCCGGATTCGTTGATCTGCGCGGTGATATGTACGAGGAGTCAATCCGTTTCTTCACCGATCTGTTCCAACGCGACGGCTCGCTCATCGATTTGCTCGACGCGCGCCACACGTTCCTGAACGAGCGGATGGCGGCCTTCTATGGTCTGAAGCCGAACGGCGCGGGGTGGCGTCGCTACGATGGCGTTCGCGCCGCCGGACGCGGCGGAATTCTCGGCTTCGCGGCTACCCTGGCAAAGCAGTCAGGGGCCTCGCGCACCAGTCCCATCCTCCGCGGCAATTGGGTATCCGAGGTGCTGCTCGGCGAGAAGCTCCCGCGGCCGCCGAAGGAAGTCCCTCAGCTTCCCGCCGATGAAACGGCGACAGAAGGACTGACGATGCGCGAGTTGGTGACGCGGCATACCAGCGAGCCGATGTGCGCGGCCTGCCACCAGAAGATCGATCCGTTCGGATATGCGCTCGAGGGCTTCGACGCCATCGGCCGCCGCCGCACGCATGACCTTGCCGGCCGGCCCGTCGACACGCGGACCACTCTCCCCGATGGCCGCGAGATCGACGGAATCGATGGCCTGCGGCAATACCTGCTGAAGACTCGCTTCGACGAGTTTCTGCGCCAATTCTGCCGGAAGCTGCTCGGTTACGCGGCCGGCAGGGAAGTTCAGTTGTCCGATGAGCCGTTGCTGGCGGAGATGAAGACCAGCCTGGCGCGGAACCACTATCGCTCGTCGGTCCTAATCGATATGATCGTAGAGAGCCGACAGTTCCGTGAAATCCGTGGAGACGAGGCATCGCGGCAGGCGGCGCAAAGGAGATGACCCGATGAGATCGCATCGCTTTTCCCGGCGGACATTCTTTCGCGGCGCGGGTGTTACGATGGCGTTGCCCTGGTTGGAGTCCGTGCCGGTGTGGGGAGACGATACCCGGCTTCCGGCCAGTGAGCCTCCCGTGCGCCTCGCCGTTCTTTTTTCGGGGAATGGTTTTCATACCGACGAGTGGTGGGCCAAGGGCGCGGGCCGGGAGATGGAACTCGGCAAGGTCCTCGCGCCATTGAGCGAGTTTCGCGAGAAAATGTACTTCTTCAATGGGCTCTACAACGAAGAAGCTCTCAAGGGCAATATCCATAGCTCGCAGACCGGCAACCTGCTGTCGGGCGCGCCTCTGGCGGCGGGCGGCGAAATCCGGTCTGGCACGAGTTTCGATCAGATCGTCGCGCAACGGTACGGGCAATCGACGAAAGTGCCGAGCCTGGTGCTCGCCTGCGAGCGAGCCAACCCGGGTATCCACAAGAACTACTCGATGCTCTACAGCTCGCACATCTCGTGGAGTTCCCCCACCAGCCCGTCGCCGCTCGAATTGTATCCGGCCCTCGCCTTCGACCGGTTGTTCGGCGATGGCGCGGAGCGTGGCGACAAGAGCGTCCTCGACGCGGTGTTGACGGAGGCGAACCGGTTCCGCGGCCAAGTGAGCAGTTCCGACCGGCGCACGCTCGACGAATACCTCGCCTCGGTGCGGGAGGTGGAACAGCGCATCGATCGCGCGGGGAAGAAGGGCGAGCTGCAGGGATGGCGTCCCGCCATCGGCAAGCCCAGCATGAAACGGCCCGCCGACGGAATCCCGCAGGATCTCGGCGAGCATATGCGTCTGATGTGCGATATCGCCGTGCTCGCCTTCCAGACCGATTCGACGCGGGTTTGCACGCTGAAACTCAACAACGATCACAGTTATCTGCGGTTCCCGCACCTTCAGGTGGACGATGTGGGCCACCACGAACTCTCCCATCGCAACAACGCCGACTTCCTGAAGGTCAACCAGTTCTTCCTCGGCCAGTTCGCCTACATTGCCCGCAAGCTCGAAGCGACGCGGGAAGGCGGCCGTACCCTGCTCGAAAACTCCATGCTTCTCTACTGCTCGAGCATGCGCAGCGGCCGGCACGATGCGAAGAACCTGCCTGCCGTGCTGCTCGGCCGCGCGGGCGGGAAACTGCACGGGTCCGGCGTGGTCGACTACTCGGCCAAGCCAAATCGCCAGATGTGCCGGCTGTACCTGTCGCTGCTCGGCAAGTGCGGACTGGCGATGAAACAGTTCGGGGACGCCACCGAGCCGCTCCTCGAACTTTGACCAAGTTCGACCGGAGCCCCCCTGGCCTACAGAAGCTCTTGGACGGGAGTGCCCCGCTTGTCACCAATCGAATTAGCGATGTAGACCGGCCGGCCACCCGGCGCGTGGTATATCTTCGCCGGATCGATTCCCAGCGCCTTGTAGATGGTGGCGAACAGGTCGCCCTGCGTCACCATGCGCGTTGCCACGTAGCCGGCCGCCGCATCGCTCGACCCCACGACACAACCGCCGCGGATTCCTCCGCCGCCGATCAGCAATGACCAGCAGTTGGCCCAGTGATCGCGCCCGCCCTCGGGATTGATGTTCGGCGTTCTGCCGAACTCGCCCATCACCACCACGACCGTCGTCTTCAGCAGGCCGCGCTGGTCGAGATCGTTCACCAGCACCGAGAGCGCCTGATCGAGTTTCGGAGCCAGATCCCGGCGCAGGATCTCATCGTTCTTGAAATGCGTGTCCCACTCGCTATGCTCGTAGCCCTCGGCGGTGACGAACCGGCAACCGGCCTCCACCAGACGCCGCGCCAGCAGCATCGACTGGCCGAATCGCGACCGGCCATAGGCTTCGCGGTCCTTGGGCGGCTCCAGCGTCAGGTCGAAGGCCTTTCTGACGTTGGGCGCCAGAATCATCCGCAGGGCCTGCTCCTGGTAGGCGTCCATGTTCGAAAACTCGGCGAACTCTTCCTTGTCGCGGATCCGCTTGTCGACCACCCTCAGAAACGCCTGCCGCGTTTCGATCAACTCCGGCGTCAGCGACTTGGGCAGCGTGAGATCGGGGATCTTGAAGTCCTCCTGATTAGGATCCGGCACCACCAGGGGATCGTATTGCGGCCCGATGAAGCCCGCATTGTAGGAGTGGGGATAGGACTGCGGCGGCGTCACCACGTAGGGGGGAACGTCGTGCCGCGAACCCAGTTCCTTGCCGATGATCGAGCCGAAGCTCGGAAAACGCATCGTCGGGTTGGGACGATGTCCGGTCATGCCGTAGTAGGTGCCTTCGGGGTGATTGTTCTCCTCGGTGTGCATGGACCGGATGATCGACAGCCTGTCCATCAGCTTGGCAACGCGAGGGAACAACTCCGAAATCTGGATGCCGGCCGTGTTGGTGGAGATCGTCTTGAAGTTGCTGTTCGGTTTGGGATCCCACGTATCCATCTGCGGAGGCCCACCGGAGAGCCACACCAGAATGCAGGCCTGGGCCTTGCCGGCGGTCGCCACGCCCGCGGCCTCCTTGGCGGCAGCCGCCCGAAGATATTGCGGGAGACTCATCCCGAGGTAGCTGAGTCCGCCCACCCGCAGGAAGTTTCTTCGATGCCAATATCGGGTTTCGTTCATCGGTCTCTCCTTATTTTAGTGCCGGTAGGCGAAGCCGCGGGAACTCACGAGCGCCCACATCAGGTTGAAAATCGCTTCCTTGCGCGAGGATGCCGAGCGCATGAGCGTGTCGAGCTGTTCGATCTCGGCGGGTTCGGGAAAACGGGCCAGCGCGGTGAGATACAAGTCTTCGATGGCTTGCCGGTTGCTGACGCCGGAACGCGCCATCCGGTCGATCCGCCCGCCGTCGTCCAGCATCTTGGTGGTGTAGGTGGGGCCGGTGATCATGTGGAGAGCCTGCACCAACCCGGGTTGCGGTTTGGCTTCGGGTAGCGTGGCCCGGTCGTTGCGCCCGTATGCCTCCAGGAACTTACTCTCCACCATGTCCGGACAAATCTCGATCGCCCGCGACTGCAACGGCATTTCGCCCATTTGTTCCCGCACCCCAGTCACCGTCGCGATAGCGTCCAGAAGGACCGCGGCTTCGAGCGCCTTGGGAACCACGTGTGACCAATTGGTCCGGTCGCCGCGATTGGTTTCGTTCGGAATGCCCGAAGTCTGGTAGGTTCGCGAACTGACGATCAGCTTCATGAGGTACTTCAGGTCGTAGCCATGCTCGCGGATGTCTTTCGCCATGGCCGCGAGCAGTTCCGGATGCGTGGCTGGATTAGTGGAGCGGAAGTCGTCCACCGGCTCCACGATGCCGCGTCCGAAAAACCAGTCCCAGGCCCGGTTGGCCAGCGTCTCCGCGAAGTAGGGATGCGCCGTGACCCACTCCGCCAGATTCCGCCGTGGATCTTCCTGCGCCTCCTTGGCCAGCGCTGTCCCATCCAGGAAGCGCGGCTGGACCGTTTTCTTGGTGCGGGGGTGAATGACCTTGGCCGCCGCTTCGGGCACGTCGATCACCACCGAGTCGTCCATCACCGAATTGCGCAGATCCACCATGCTGCCGTAGAACGCGGCCAGGCCCCAGAACTGATCCTGGCTCCAGGATTCGAACGGGTGGTTGTGGCACCGCGCGCACTCGATACGGCGGCCCAGGAACAGCCGCGTCTGCTCGGCGATGATCTCCGGCGGTTCGGCCAGAAACCGCAGTTCATAGTAGTACCGGCTCGGTCCGGCGTAACCCTCGGCGGCGATTCGTTCGCGCACGATCCGGTCGAACGGTTTGTTGGCGGCCACGCTCTCGCGGATCCACTCGCCGTAGATCTGCGTGTCTTTCATCAACTGCGTGGAACGTGCGCGATAGCGCAGGATCTCGCCCAGCCGGAACGTCCAGAACTCGACGAACTCTGGCGAATCGAGCAGTGCGTCGATCAGCAGTTCGCGCTTGCGCGGATTCTTCGACGCCAGGAACTCCCGCACGCGCTCGGGCGGCGGCAGCGTACCGGCCAGATCGAGACAAACGCGGCGCAGGAATTCCGAATCGGTGGCCAACCCTGAGGGGACAATGTTCAGCTTGCGGAGCTTGGCGAGAATGTGATCGTCGATATAGTTGTAGGACTTGACGGCCGGATAGTCCGGCGCCGGTTTCGACACCACCGACACCATCTGGCTGACTGCGTGTCCGGCTGCGCGGACCACCACCGCGGTTTCACCCGGCTGCATCGCCGTGGCCAGCCCGTCGGCATTCACCTTGGCTACGTGGATGTCGCTTACCGTGTAAGACGCCTCCGTGGTGACGTCCTCCACGGTCCCGTCGGAGAGCTTGGCGAGCACGATCAATTGCTGGCGGCCGCTGGCATCGAGGATCGTTTCTCCCGGCAACACCTCCACGCTCTCCGTACGGACGGCCGCTTCCGTCGATTCCTCGCCGAACGGCGCGCCCTGGCGAACCCAGGCCAGCAACCGGTCGTAATCCGGGGATCCCTTGGCGAACCGTTGGCCCCCGCCATGCGGGACCTGCATCGACGGCTTGAGCAACAGCAAGCTCTTTTCGGGGTCCTTCGGATCGATTCGCGGCAACACGGGCCCGCCAGACTCCGTGGTAAGAACCTGGAACACACCGCCCTTGACGATGTAGTGGTAGTCGTCCTTCGGCTGTGTCGCGTTCCCCGAGAGCTTCAGCCCGCCTTGCCCTTTGACCCCGCCGTGACAGTCGCTCGTGTTGCATCCTTTCTTCGTCAGGATCCCGCCCACCTCGCGGGCGAAACTGAACGGCCGCGGCTTGTCCGCCTGAATGACCTTGACCCGCGTCTGCGCGGTGTGTCCGCCGAACCTTGCCCGCAGCACCGTCTCGCCGTCGGCCTTCGCGACAACGCGGCCTCCCGGGCCCACTTCGGCGACCTTCGGATCGGAAAGCGCCGGTTCGGCCAGCGCCGTAACGTCGCGTTCGACGCCGTCAGTATACTTGGCCATGGCCAGGAACCGAACCGCCGTGCCAGCTCCGCGCAGGGTGGGACCGGCGGGAAGCACGCGTAGCGAGACCACCTTTGCGGGAACCTGCTTTCGCGGGTTTTGGGGGGCGGGCGGCGCAGCAAGAGCGGCCTGGAGCCCAACCACGCTAACCAGGAGCGGAATCCTCATTTCGATTCCCCGTTCGATGCCACAACCATAATCGGCAGTTCTCCCAACGCAAATGAGGGGCCCGGCTTCCCTTGTACGAAGGGCCGCGCCACCAGGCGAATCGTCACCGGCAGATCCGTGATGGGAGCCGAAGCCGAGGCGTCGAGAACGACAGTCAAGTCCTGGCGGGCGGGCTGGTAGCGTTCCGGTTTCTCCATGGGCGGACCGCTGAAGCGGGAAGCCAGCGACGGATTGCTCGAACCGGTCAACGCGGTCACTCCGGGCGGCAGCCCTTCCACCTGAAGCGCCATCATGTTAGCCGGCTGGAAGAATCCCTCTTCATGATCAACGGTCAGGTTCAGTTTTCTGGCTTGTCCGGGGCGAAGATTCACGCGCCACGGATCGAGCGAGGCGTCCTCATTGGCGCGAGTCCGTGTCTCCACCAGGACGTTTCCGACATGCGGAATTTGCGGGCGGATCATGAGCCGGTAGCGGAAGCGCGGACTACCCGCGCGCTTGGTCACATCGCGGATCCGGAGTGTATACTGGCCCTCCTGTTCGAAGGTGGCCACCACTTTCGGCTCGACGGCCAGCAGATACACCGACTTGGAGTTCTTGAACTCCTTGGTCCGCGCCAGATTCGACACAACCTCGAGCCCCTTGGAGTCGAACACCTCAAACCGCGGATTGAACTCCGAAGGAACGGCGTCGACGGTTTCGAGCTCGAACGCCAGTTTCTGCCCGCGGGCGGCCTGAAACCGGAAGACGTCGCCATCCGATTCCCGATCGATCGTACCCTCTAGAATCGCCGGAAGTTGCACGGTCAATGCCTGGGCGTCGGTGTCATTGGGTTCGTTTTCCACGGCGGTCTCGGCCCGTGCATCGAGCGGAATCTGGACCACCGCGGAAGCTTTCACTCCCCCCCCGGATGCGGCATCGGCGCCCACCGCCGATGGGGCCGGCGGCGCTGGTCCTTCGATGGCCAGCGTCCGGGCATGGAGCGCCCGCGTATGTTCGTTGCCCAGCCGCCGGACAAAGCTGCGTTCCTGCCAGGGATGCTGCTGCCAGAAGCCGGGAGCCGCCGCTTGGCTTGCATTGGCGGCAAGGATCTGATAAATCTTGTCCGGACCGCCCTGGCCGAACAGCGAGCCCACTTCGAGGTAATACCGGCCCGCTTCGGCAAAGCGGTGTTTCAGGCGAATCCAGTTCCCGCTGCGGTCGCGCGGGTCCCGGTTCTGAACGATCACCTCTCCCCGGACATCGGCGGAGAAAGCCAACCGCAACGGACGTGCCGGGTCGAACCAACTGGCGCCGATCCGGTGAATCGCCAGTTGCTGGTGGAAGCCGAGGGCGGCGGCCTCGCGGCTCGCGATGGCGTCGAAAACGAGTTCCTGGCCGGCGGCCGCGTCGAACGCATACCAATCGGTCTCGCCCGGCTTGGCGATCCGGCCGTTCACCACCGACGGCAACCGCAACAGGGGCGCCTCGGCTGGAGTTGCATGCTTTCCCTCAGGCTCGGAAGTCACCGCCCCGGCGTGAACCCGGAATTGAATTGCGTTGGAAAGCCCCAGCGACGAGACGAGCCGCAGAAAGCGGATCCCGGTTCCGGCCGTGGGCAGCGCCTCGATCCGAACCGTAACCTTATACTTCCGTTCCACCACGGCGCCGGGCGCAGGCGCCTTTTCAGGTTTGATTTCCTCGGACTTGACGATGGTTCCGGCGAGGCCCGGCTCCGGGAACCAGACCGCCCGGGCGCCTTCGAGGTTCTTGCCCGTTACCTCTGCCTGCCACGTGGTGCCCACTTGGCCCGCCTCGGGATAGAGCGTCGCGATTTGGGGCTCCGGGGGATTCGGATCGGTACGGTCCTGCCCGTTGGCCGGGAAAACAAGAATCACCGCCGCTACCGAAAGGGCAAGCCACAACAGACGTTTCACGAAATCCCCCCAGGTTCTAGTATGCACTTGCTAATTCGCGTCGTCAATCCGTCCGTGGCGCGCGAGCGTGAGCTTGCCCGCTTCGGGGGAAGGCTCGATGCCTTCCTGCTCGAGCTTCGCGAGGATGAACCGATCGATGGGATTGCGGACCCATGATTCGTCGCGTACGCGTGGCGGATCGGCGGCGCGCACGGGTCCGAATGCCCAATGCGCGGCGAACAGCGCCGGCGCGAGAATCAGTAACAGGGCCCTCATCGGTGGACGAAACCAGCAGATACACTTTCCGAGGCTCCCGGTGTCGGCGCAAAATAGAAAGTTCCGGATGCTGGCAAAGTAGAAAGTTCCGGTTTTGGCATGGTGTGCGGGAGCGGCATGGTAGGTTGCCCGCATGGAATCACAGCCGGCACCAACGAACAGGGCGATCGGGTTGTTGCTGACCGCGGACGCGGTTCGCCGCCAGATTGAGGCGATGCCGAGCCC
>Ga0194132_10005257_pt1 | contig 21191 bp, 22 predicted proteins | sample TA2KigOf80mmetaG_FD_148612 | JGI IMG/M metagenome (GOLD analysis project Ga0194132, IMG submission 148612) | Freshwater microbial communities from Lake Tanganyika, Tanzania - TA2015054 Kigoma Offshore 80m | ecosystem: Environmental > Aquatic > Freshwater > Lake | place: Tanzania: Lake... | reverse complement strand
GCGAATATCAAAAGGCACGTCGTCGCGGTTTTGAGTAATGACAATGACTTCCTTACCCAACGTATGGCAGATCCCGAGCTCGTAAAACACGTTCGGATTTCGTCCCGTGACATCAGCGATAACGACACGCGCAGTACAGATTGACTCCCATACGTCCTCTATAATCTCGCGGTTATCGAAGATCTCGCCCGCATGCATGCTTCGCATTCCGGCGGCTTTGGCGGCAGGGAGAATTGCCTCTTCGTATACGCAGAAGAAGCTCTCTTGGAATGGCATCAAAGAAAAACAGAGAGTCCCATCAACTGTGAAATTACGTCTCATCCAGATCGGAACGGCGGGAACGACACTCGCCAGCCGACTCCGCAGAGCATCGATCGTTGATTCGTAGGCCGCGGCAGTCTCTTTACACCGAGCGAGTTCCTTTTCCAGCTGAGGTCGCGCGACGATGTCCTCCGTAACAGCAGAGATCGGCTTTTTGTACGCATACGTCAAGTCGATCGCAACCTGTCGAGCTAAGTCCTCTGGGGAAGTGAATGTCTTGATTACCTTTTCTCGACGAATCCGGTCCTTGAAACGGCGCAAACGCTCGGCATTCTCGCCAGTTTCGACAAACTTTGCCGGAATAGGATAGTTCTCGTCGATCACATAGCAGAGAACAGGGGTCCTCTCTAGTGCGGCTTCATACTCGAGCTCTACGACAGACTTCTCGTGTCCTTCGGCAATGTAGCCATAACGCCAACCCAGGACGAGCACTAGGGCAAAGGCGTCTCTCACAGCCTCCTGGCACGCTTCTAAAGATGGCTGCTCCGTGGCGCTTAGGTACTCAGGCCCGATGTACTCGGTCTCCTCAAGCGCCTGGAGTGCGCTCCTAAGAGCGTCGCGGTGTGCCTGAAGATCTGAGAATGTGGAGCCAACATAGATGCGCACTTATCTCCCTCCCCACGCCAAGGTCGGAATGCGTGCAACCTATGGTCGCCCGCGACACCCGCTTCACAGTCGGGCAAGTGCACGGTGTGCACAGAATGATACGTCTTTATGTGCTGTCCCGATGATGCTAGTCTCCCGAACCGAAGACGGCGTCGCTTTGTAAAGCGGCGCACCACATCTCCCGCTACCCCGTCGTTGCCCCGCTCGCGCGTAGAACGCGCCCTGCCATCAGAGCCTTAGGCACCGGATTCTATGTGATCATCGTTGACGCACTCGCCCTGGGCGACGACCAATAACCATTACGGCACTGAGCACCGTCGATATGTGGCCTCGTCGGGAGGACGCGACAATGTGGGGTCTCGAAACAATAGCCGCAATAGCAACGATCGCCGGCACCGCTGTAACGATCGTAGCTGCGGCCATCACGTTTCTCATTGCCCGGGGCGGCAAGCAATTCGCCCGACCATCCCTTCGTGTCTCTGTCGCTCATACGGATATCAAAAGGGACACGCTCGCCAGGACAGACAAAGCTCGCCCCGTTTCCATGGTGATCTACGGCGCAGAGATACCCGAGGATGGTGAGCTCTACGTCATTTTTGAAGTCCTACTCGAAAACAATGGGAAGGTTCCTATAACAAACATCACGGTAGGGCTAAGTTACCCCGCCTCGCATGGCGTTCGAGACTTCTCGTTTCTTGATGCGCAACGCCAAGGAATAGAGTTCTCGAATGAAGGTCGCGATATCAAAACGCTGCGAAGTATGGCGAACGTAACCATTGCGATTCCGATACTCACACCCGGGACGAAATTGTTGGCTCCAGACACGATACGGTTCACGCGACGCAGCGAAGCATCTGCGCGGGAAGCTGTTAATGCTGACGTCGAGCCGCTGCGGAACAGATTGCAGGCGATCGAAGGGTTCGGGGATTTCTTTGTACTCGATGTAACTGTCTTCTCCGCGCAGTGCGCGCCGATCTCCCAGCGCATCAATGTGATGTGGTTCGTAACGTCGGATATGCAAAAACTCCTCGGACTTCTCGCGAAGATTCGTAAGGCTATTTGGGCAGGAACTTATGTGAGGAGCGGGTTCTACCTTTTGCCGTTCCGATTGAAGCCATTTCTTCGGCGCGAAGCTGGAGAACTGCGCATTCCGAAGCTTCATCACGCGATATCCAAGAAGGGCGATCTGCTCGCGTTAGCGGTCCCTCTGGAAAACCAGTATGCGCGCTTGCGATTCACGGTTCCGACATGGAACTACTATGGTGACGGGCAACCTCCAGTCGAAGAGGTCTATTTGGCAGGCCTGTCCCGGTTCGTCGCGAAGTTGACCACGAGATCCGCTAAGCCACGAAGAGTGTCACAACCCCCAAAAAAACGTGGCTGACTGGTAGGAAAGAGCGGCTCGAGCGAGACGGCGCGATTCGGTGTGGCCGTCCGCATGGCCCACCTTTTCGGGAGGGCCTAGCCCGCACGCCTAGCCGTCCACGGCGTTAGGGCGCTGATCACTCCCATCTTTTCTCAGTGAGCCGCCTTTCGGCACTCTCATTTCAAAACTCTTGCTATCCACAGGTGTTTAGGCTATCAAAATGCTACGATTTATATGATGACCGATTCCCCAAAATTGAAGATAAGGCGAGGGAACCGGACAACAACACGAGGTACGTCGTCGCGGCGGGTGAGAAAGCGGCAGCGTAGTATCGCTCAGCTTTACCGACAGCCGCTTAAAGCTACCCGGAGCGGTCCTCTCTTTTCCGCATTCCCATACCCAACAAAGATCTCGCCCGAAACGATCGCGCTGTTTATCGCTACCCATACGAAGCCCGGCGATACCGTTTTCGATCCATTTGCCGGGAGCGGCACTACTGGGATAGCGGCGCTACTTTGTGCTGCCCCCACACAAGCTATGCGGGATGAAGCGAGGAAGTTGGGACTTAGGGTGAAGTGGGGACCTCGAAGAGCCGTTCTGCAAGAGCTCGGAGTTCTCGGAAGCTTTATCGGACAGACGTTGTGCAGTCCGCCGAACCCTGAAGAGTTTCTGCGAGAGGCCGAGCGAATTCTGTCCGAATGCGAGCGGGATCTCAGCTGGATGTACGAAGCGCGTGATCCCAAGGGAGCTCGCGGATCAATCCGGTATGTCGTTTGGTCGGAGGTCGTGGAATGCCCTAGTTGCGGCAAAGCTGTTACGACGTGGGAAGGTTGTGTGCGGCGGAGTCCCGCCCGAATCGACGCCAAACTGTCCTGTCCATATTGCGCTCGTAAGACGACTATCAACGAATGCCGGCGTCTGACAAAGTCATTCACCGACGAACTGACAGGGGAAGTTCTTGTCGCGCGGGTCCGGCGACCGGTTTGGCTCTATGGCGAAACTGGCACGACTACGTGGTCCCGTCCAATCAATCTGAGCGATCGCTCGCTGCTCTCGCGGCTGAAGCGTGCGCCGTTGCCAAAGGGAATCCCAGCAGTCAAAGTTCCTTGGGGTGATCTCTACCGCAGCGGTTACCACCAGGGGATCACGCACCTTCACCATTTCTACACTCGGCGGAACTTAATAGTCTTCGCGTCGCTGTGGAACCTCGCAAATTCGTCTCCACTAAGAGATGCTTTGCGTTTTTGGCTTCTTAGCTACAACGCAAGCCATGCAACTCTCATGACGCGGGTTGTGGCAAAGCGCGGCCAGCGTGACTTGGTCGTGACGAGCTCTCAGGCCGGTGTGCTTTATATCAGCGGTCTCCCCGTCGAGAAGAATCTCTTCGCCGGCCTAAAACGAAAGCTCACGACCATTCATACGGCATTTCGGGCAACCCATCGCGCTGATCGGCTGGTCGATGTTCGTAACGGCTCGTGTCTTCATACGCAGCTGGAAGAACAGAGCATTGATTACGTCTTTACTGATCCTCCATTCGGGGGAAATATCCCGTACGCCGAAGTCAATTTCATAAATGAAGCATGGATCGGGCGATGCACTGATTCGCGAGACGAAGTCACGATCAGTCGAGTGCAGGGCAAAGGCTCGGGCGAATACCAGTTGTTGATGACAGCGGCGTTTCGCGAAGTGAATCGTCTGCTAAAGAAAAATGGGCGAACCACAGTCGTATTCCACTCATCCTCGTCGAGTGTCTGGAATGCGCTGCGGGCGGCCTACACCGACGCAGATATGCGTGTCGAGCTGATGAATGTTCTTGAAAAGACCCAGGGGAGTTTCAAACAAGTCACGACGCTCGGGGCTGTGAAGGGCGATCCGTTGCTGCTGCTTCGCAAGACACGGGCAATCTCTACCGGGACAACACCGCATACGGCAATCTCAGTGACAAACGGTCTGCTCAGACGTGCACAAACCTCCGATAGCCACATCGAGCAGACGCCTCAGCGGCTGTACTCACGGTTTGTGACGCACTATCTAGGCCGCGAGCAAGACATCCCGCTAAACGCCGATCAGTTCTACAAATCACTTGGAACACATCCCTCACAAAAGAATGCCCGCCGTTCGGTTAAGTAGTGTCATCGAAGACGCTCGATCAGCGGCCGCGAACTACGAGGCGCACCTTGAGCCGCTCCGCCGGAAGCGTCTAGGACAGTTCTTTAGCGGGCTGCCACTCGGGCGCCTGCTCGCATCCATATCGCTCGACAGAGACGCGTCAACCGCGATCGATCCGATGGCCGGCCACGGAGATTTACTTGATGCTGTTCTTGAGCGTTCCTGCCAACACGGTGAACTTCTCGCCCGTGTTGAAGGCGTGGAGATTGATGCACGAACTGCTGAGATGTGTATTCGGAGGTTGGAAGAATGGCGGCGCGAGCTGGGGCCCGCCGCGGTTGTCATTGAGCCGCGTGACGCATTCGATGCTCAGGCGCGAGATCGCTATTCGAAGAGCGGATATGACTTAGTGATTACGAATCCTCCATATGTGCGTTACCAAACCCAAGCGAGTCTCGACGCGAATGATGCTCAGCGCAGCCCGGACGAGATCCGCCGTGATTTGTATTCGATCGTTAGTGATCACGCTGGCGGTACCGAGTGGCCGATCTGGCAGACCGTAATCGAGAAATACTCCGGGCTCGCGGATCTGTCGGTCCCGGCATGGATTCTGGCCGCGTCCTTGGTGCGTCCAGGCGGTGTTCTAGCTGTTGTCGCGCCGGCCACGTGGCGCTCGCGCGATTATGGCGATGTGATTAAGTACTTGCTCGCACGATGTTTTCGCCTGACATATGTCATCGAAGACACACAGCCCGGCTGGTTCTCCGATGCGTTGGTGCGAACGGAACTCGTCGTCGCGCGTCGCCGCACCACCGAAGAAGCGAGCATTCCGTTGTCGCGACGAAGCGACGAACAGCAGCCTGTCGTTTCAGTGAGGGTATCTCCGCCAGCGAGCGACTCTCGAAGTCTGGTCGGTTCTGCCTTCCCAGGCAAAGATCCCGAGGAACAGTTCGCCCGATGGCTTGAATCCGTTACCGTCAGCGGAGAGGACGTCGACCGTGGGCTCGCTTGGAGTACAAACTCGCTGAGCGAAGTTGCCGATAGCCTCGTCGGTGCCTTGCGACGACGTCGCTGGGTTTCTGCACTAGAACCCGACGCCTCCGGTCCGCTCTTCTCGAATGGCAATCGCCGCTCGCGGACTATCGTTCCAGAACCATTACGACCTCTGCTGGAGCAGGCCGGGACGGTTGATGTCGTGCTGCCCAAGAGTATCGGATTGTCCATCAGCCAGGGACTTCGTACCGGATGCAATGGATTCTTTTACGTCGATGCGATCGGTCCCGCAGCCGACAATTCTGTTCGCGTGCGACTCAGCCGGCTGTTCAATGAAGAAGAACTTCTGGTTCCCGCGGACTGCCTAGTTCCGGTAATTCGGCGACAGGCGGAGGTCGAAAGGCCGGTGAAGGGTGAGACCTTGGCTGGCCGTGTACTCGATCTGAGCCGTTGGGTTCTGCCTGAGGATGCCGAAGCTGTTAATCAGGCGCGACACATCTATGAGCGAGAGCGACTGGCGATTCCGACCGTCATGCCACCGCAACTTGCTGACTTTGTGCGACGCGCGGGTCAGACGGTGTACGAGGCAGGAGCCGAAGGCGTCCGAGTCTCAGAACTGTCGGCGGTAAGAACTAATGTCCGCAGCCCTGCGAGTGGCCGTACGCCGCGGTTTTGGTACATGCTCCCGATGTTTGCGAGACGGCATCGACCTGATGCCTTTGTTGCTCGGGTCAACCAGGACATTCCTCACGTAGATGCGAATGATGATCCGGCGATTCTTATTGATGCGAACTTCTCAACCCTGTGGAGTGATGAAGTGGCGTGGAGTCGATTCGCGATCTGCGCTGTCCTTAACAGCGCCTGGGCCCGCGTTTGTATGGAAGCGCTCGGGACACCCCTCGGCGGTGGTGCGCTCAAGCTCGAGGCGACACAACTGAGGCGCTTGCCTCTGCCCGCGCTGACGGAGAGGGATCTCATATTCCTGGATTCGGAAGGCCGAAAGCTCGTGCGCGATCGGGCTGCACGCCTTGAGGCTGTCGATCGAATTCTAATTGAACGGATCACCGGACTCTCCAAAGATGCAACTCAGACTCAAGAACTAATTAGTCATCTCGTGTCGAGCGCGGACACAATGTGCCGCGACAGACAGAAACAAAGGTCATGACATGGTCGCTTCCAGCCGCACGAGAACTCATAGCGCGGTGCAGACACTTACGTGACACCGGCGTTGTCGAAGCGGTCTTACGAACGGAGTTGCACTCGCGCCTGCGAGCTGTGTTCCCGGACGCGATTGATCAAGGGTGGATCAATCATTGCTCGGAAGGTACCGAGGCGCACACCACAATCGGTAGGGAGGCCGGAGGGACTGCGAATCGGTTTGTCGATACGCTCGTTCGGTCCACGGTCATCGAGTACGAAGCAGATCTCCGCCAGCAGGGGAGATGGGACACCGGCTACCGACAAGTTCGTGAGTACATCTCCGGTGCGCTTCGAGCCGGAATTCCGATGTCTCAAATCCGAGGAGTTCTGTCTGACACCGTAGATTGGCACGTATTTGATTTTGAACTGCGGCCTGGCGTGCATCCCTCGACGTGTACGGCAGACGACGTAACACTGCATGAAGTCGAATACTTTACGCCGAATGCGCCCGATGATGACCATGCACAACGGCTCATTGCCTTTCTCAGGAAGCACCTCGCGCGCGAACAATCCCGGCCGCTAACGTCGCAGCACATCGCGAACGACCTCGGGCTCGAAAGTTCTCCGTTCCGCCGACACGTCGACGCGCTCTTGAAGCTTGTTACTGAAGGTCGCGATAGAGATTCGTCGATCGCTCTCGCAACCGACCTGTGGTCACGGTTTGTCGACAGCCTGGAGCGGCAGCAGAGTGGCTTCAGAGCAGAGATGTACGTCGATGAGGTGTACATCGCAATCGTCGCCAGACTGTTAGCGGCAAATGTTCTCGAAGGTCGCGCTCTCTTTAGTGACGACGCTGAGCTGAAAGACATTCTCACTGGCGGGTACTTCGCTGCGAAGTATCGACTCAAGAATATGGTCGAGGACGACTATTTCGGATGGCTCCTTCGGGCACCGTATCTGACCGCGCTGATGCCCATCGCGCGCGAGTTTCAACGCGACTTGTACGCATACGACTTTTCCTACACCCCTGAACACGACCTGTTTGGGCGGCTCATGACGCAGTTAGCCCGCCGAAGCCAAAGAAAACTGCTCGGTCAAGAATGGACACCGAGTTGGCTGGCGCGAATCCTCGCGGTGCGATGCCTCGATGCGATCGAAGAGCATCCACGAATCGTTGATATGTGTTGTGGCTCCGGATCTATCCTGGCCGAGGTAATCAAGGAGTGCAGCCGACGCAACCCAGGCGCGACGCTCGAGGACCTCGAAGCTGTGGCGACGGGCTTCGATATTGATCCCCTCGCCGTGATGCTCGCTAAGACCACATGGGTCATAACGCTCGCAGCAGAGCTGAAGGGCGCGAGAGCGGACGTTGTGATTCCGATCTATCACGCTGATTCGCTCTTCGCTCTGACCCCCGTAGCGGGAGCGATGCCGCTACCAGGTGAGACAGCGGACTTCGTTGTAGAGCTCGACGGCGTGGGCGTGAGCTTGCCCTCCGAGCTAATCCGTCCAGAGTTCCTCGGAATCTTCGACGGGGTAGTCGACTGGGCATATGACGAAGCTCGCGCCGCGCTGGAAGACAATGGTACTGAAGTCACGCAGCGGCGCGCAGAGACGTTGGTCGAGGGTGTGGCCAGGGCCCACGGGCTGACGATCACCGATCCTCTTCGTTCGAGGATCGCTCAGGCAACCTTCGCGCTGGCGAAGCGAATGTGTGAGCTTGCGCGTGCGAACCGCAATGGAATCTGGGCGTTCATTTTGAGGAATACGTATCGGCCCGGCTTGCTCGCGGGCCAGTTCAATGGACTGGTATCGAATCCGCCATGGCTTGCCATGAGTCAACTCGCGGACAATCCGTACAAAGAGCACCTTTCTATACGCGCGCGACGATACGGCATCTATCCCAGCGGTGCGTCGTATCTCCATCTGGAGCTCGCGACCACGTTTCTTCTTCATGCTATCGATAGATATCTACAACCGGGTGCCGCGGTCGCCTGCCTGATTCCAGGGACGGTCTTCAATGGCCACCATCACGAGAACTTCCGTCGTGCGGCGTACCTGTCGAGCATTCGTACCGTACCGTTCGAATTGCGCGAGGTCTGGGAAATATCCCCTGGCACATTCAAGGTTCGATCGGCGGCTGTCGTCGGCGTTAAACGTGACTCGCCTGCGAATGTTCATGTCTCCACACAGGGCTTCCACGCGAGCGAGCCAGCAATCGAAGTCGTCGTCTTCGAGATCCGTCAGCTAGGGTCGCGCAGTGCATGGGTGCTGGGTCACGACGCTGCACCGCTCGGCGCACCGGCCACAGAACCTGTTCCGCCGCAGGGTGCAGATCTTATGCCTCGAACGGCGGTCGTCGTGGAGGTTCTGGATAGCGACGGCGCTGAATGGCGAGTGAGAACACCGCGTCCAGGGAGCCCGCTCCATTTCGCCGTGAAGGACGCGAAAAAACTGAAGGGCAAACACTTTGACGGAGTCGTCGCACCTCGGTTTCTCTTTCGAATGATCCAGTCGCTCAACGTGTTGCCGTTTACCTGGGTTGACCCGTTGGCAGCGATCGCGCTTCCTGCTCAGCGAAATGCCGCCGGCAGGTGGCAGGTCTTAGATGCCGCGACTATCCGTACAGCCGGGTTCCGGAATACCGCAAAGCGGTTCGAAGAAATTGATCGAGCGGTTGCCGAAGACGGGGTGGTGAAGCCCCTTGGTCAGAAGATCGACGAGAGAAATAAGCTGAGTTCGCAGATCTTCCCTGTAGGGCACTATCTAGTGCTCAATGGCGCTGGTGGCGAAATCTCATGCGCTGCGGTGTTGCCGACCGACGGCCACGAGGACGTGGTCGTCGACCAGACGCTTTATTGGCGTGTTGTATCGACGGCGCAGGAGGCATGGTACCGAGTCGGGCTTCTTAATAGTGACGCGATAACTGAAGCGATTCGTCCTTTCAATCCGGAAGGCGAGTTTGGAGCGCGCCATTTACACACCCTTCCGCATCGTGTTATTCCACTCTTCGATCCTACCAACGACCAGCATCTCGAGATCGCGCGACGTGCGGAACAACTGGGAGTGAGAGCGTCGGCTATCGCCGCTGGTGATCCAGACATCCGCGAGTTAAGTAAGCCGATTGCCACACGCCGTCGAAAACTGCGAATGGCCCTGCGGGGCGAATCGCAGTTCGCGGAGCTCGAACAGCTCTGCGCGGCTGTCCTTGGAACTACGCCGGGCGGAGCAGGCGAGTGAGAGGCCGACTAGTACGGACCGTCTGCCGTCGTGATCGAGAGCGTCCTCGCGGGCGGTTGGAGACTACGTCTTGAACGTCTATCAGTCGCATCTCGTTCCGGATAGTGTTTTGAACTCTTTCGTCGAACTTGTCGACCCCGCTACAACCGCGATCGACATCGCAGTGGCATATGTAACGTCTGGTGGGGTCGATCTGCTCGTCGAACGTTTCAAGAAAAGATGTGGGCCGGCTGCGTGGTCGACGATTCCGAAGTGCCTGCTCACGTGCTTTGACTATGGGATTACTGACCCCAAGGCGTTGATCGAGTGGGCGAAGCTCCCGAATGCCACTGTGCGGATTCACGCAGGCAACCTCTTGGCGACGGGGCAGTTAACGCCGGTGCGCCCTTTTCACCCGAAGGTCTATATCGTCTCAGGGCCAAAGCGTTCCGGAGTAGTCGTTGGATCAGCAAATCTCACTGAGCGTGGACTTACGACGAATGTCGAAGTCGTCTCAGTGATGCCGAATGTCGTGAAGGCCGAGGCCGCCGCTCTGTGGGACAGCTTGTTCTCCGCGAGTGTCGACCTTACGTCCGAGGTGTTGGCGGCGTATGAAAAGCTAAGGAAGGCGGCGGTCGTACCGACTGTCGACCCGCCAGTAGTTGTCACGACTCCCGCGGGTCCGGGCGGCACACTGTGGGATGCGGTAGCTGCGGGAACGGTCAACCCGATGGGGTTCACCCGGTTCTGGGTCCAGGCTGGTTCCATGAGTTCCGGTGGATCGGCGAATCAGCTCGAAATTCCAAGAGGTGGAAACCGATTCTTCGCGTACACGTTCCAGAACTACGATGGCGATCATCACGTAATTGGGCAGCCGCCGCTGATATCTGGTCCGAACACCTGGACCGATCGTCGTCTGACGTGGCACGGTAACAACGGGATGGAAAGACTCAACCTGCCAACGGCAAATCAGGGCGGATTCAACTATCCGCAAACGGCAGTCTTGTTCCGCCGAGTCGCAGGCGGTTACGAGCTTCAAGTCGCGGGCTGGCAATCTAGCGTCGCGAAGGGATGGAGAAACGCATCGAGTGCCAATGGGCAGACGTACAAACTGGGAGGAAATAGCCCGCGCATCTGCGGGTTCCTTCCGTAGCGTGGGCGTTGACCCCGGGAATATTCTCTCTTAGAGTTCCCCACGACTCACCTCGAGGTATGCAGCCAGGGAGAGCTAAAAGGGGGCACACGATGCGCGGAGGATCGGTTTTCGGCTCTGCTGTGTTGATGTTCGCGTTCAGTGTGGTCGCTGCCTGCCCGGACTTCGTATTCGCTCAGTCTGTCGAAAAGCTGAAGGTCGTTTACTTCACAAAAGGCGATGACAAGGATCGTGACGACGAAGTCGAGATCATCATCAGGCGCGGAGACAAACTCTACGCGCGCAGCGGCGTCGGTAAGAATGTCGTCTGGGCAGACCATACGTCGAGCGAGTTCTCTATTAAGCTCGACGACAAATTCGCCAAATCCGACTGTCCCAGTATGACAACTCAGATTAAGAAGATCGGCAGCAAGAACGGATGGAAGTTCACATATTGGCTTCAGGGAATGTATGCCGGCGAAACGACTTGGACGAGTCTTAGCGAGTCGAACGAAAAGCACTTTGAGGGTGAGAACCAAGAGGTAGCCGAACCGTTCAATCACTGCGGAAAGTGATGACCGGGCTCTCCCTCGGCAGGGTATTCAAGATAAGTCCCGACCAACCCTGAAATCAGATTTCGTTTGACACGTTTCGCTCTGTAGCGCGACCATCGTCTCGAGCAGGGATAAACCGCCGGAACATCGGCGGCTCCCCCGGCTTAGCTCCACCTGCCGCTCATTGAGAGATGGTGAGGCGGAGTCGAGATTGACTCTGAGTCGTCCTCCGGCAGCGGAGAATGGCGATGAGCCAAGATCTTGTCGGGCTGGCAGAGGTCGCGCAGTTTCTCGGGATCGTCTCGCGCGGGAAGCGGCCGGGGAACCGGCTATGGGAGCTGCTGAGAGCAGGCAAGCTGAAGCAGCTTCCGCACGTGCGGATTGGCCGCACGTACCGCTTCAACATGGCTGACGTCGATGCCTGGGTGAAGCGGCAAGCGCAAGGCGGGACGAGCTTCGTGCGGTCGCGCTAGGGCAACTCGGGCCGGGGGACGATCCTCCGGCCCGACCCATTTTAGGCGATGACTGACCAACCCTGAAACCGGGTGTATCCGATTCGCGGCATTGACGACAGGCGTCCGGGGAGAAACGATCGCCAGTGGCGATGAATATCCGGAGGCGCACATGGACATGGAAGGGCGAGAAGCGGACAGCCTTCCAGCTCGACTGGCGGGCGAACGGCCGCCGGCATCAGCAGCAGTTCGCAACCCGACGCGAGGCTGAACTCCATCGTGACAAGCTTATCCGCGAGCGGAACGCCGAGAAGTTCGGAATGCTCATCGACGACGCGATCACGTTCGACAAGTTCACCGTGATCTACTTCATGAAGAAGCCCTGGCGGACGGAGACCTACCGCGAGCGCGCGGACTGGAGCGTGAAGGCGCTTTCCGCGCACTTTGGCGCGGCGCCGCTAACGGCAATTACCCCGCCGGAGATCGAGGAATATCAGGCGGCCCGCTTGGCAAAGAAGAAAGCCGTCTCGACCGTACGCCAGGAGCTCGCGACGCTCTCTGATGTTTTCCGGTGGGCAATCAAGCTCCACTACGCAACGGCCAATCCCTGCGGGGACATCGAGCGGCCGGCACTTCCAGTGAAGCAGGACAGTCCCGCCGACTACATGCCTCCCGATGACTTCGCGCTCCTCCTTGCTAAGGCGAAGCGCGATGTCCCGCTCTACGAGTTCGCGGTCTTTACGGGTCTTCGAGAATCCGAGCTTCTCGCGCTCGAATGGCCCGACATCAAGGACGGGCATGCGCTCGTGCGCCGGGGAAAGGGCCGCAAGCAGCGCCTGGTGCCGCTCGTGGACCAGGCCGAAGCCGCGCTCGCCAAGGTGCCCCGGCGCCTCAAGGAGCCGCGGATCTTCTGGTGGATCAATTCTCGCTTTGAGATGTACAAGCGGTTCCGGCGCCGATTGCGGTGGGCCGGCCTCGACGGCAAGGGATACAAGGTCCATACGCTCCGGCACACGTTCGGGTCCTACGCCGCCATGAGCGGCGTCGATCTCGAGGTGATCGCGGAGGTCATGGGGCATTCCCGGACGACCGTCACGAAGCTCTATGCCCACCTCTCACCGCACTACAAGCGAAAGCAGCTCCTCAAGATGGCGAGCTTTGGCCCGATAGTGACAAGAGGGCAGCAAGAGTCGGCTAACATCGCGAAAGATGGAGGTTCGTAACCGTCCTGTCAATCCAGAGGTCGCGGGTTCAAGTCCCGTCGAGCCCGCCATTCATTTCCAGGCACATAACGGCGCGGAGACCTTCCGCGCCGTTCGTGTTTCCGGCCTGGCGCGCACCTTGACGTTGCTGCTCGCCTCTCGCTAGTCTTCGCGCGGTGAACCGTCGCTCGCTCGCACCGATCACTCTTGCCATGATCGTCCTGGGTTGCGCGACCCACGCCCCCGGCCCCCACCGCGACCTGGCGGGGGAGTGGACCGGCGACTTCGTGCCCGTCACCGGCGGGCTTCTCGACGCCGGCGGGGCGAGCCACGGTCGGATGATCGTCAGTCTCGATCAGAGCGGCCAGCACATTCATGGAACGCTGACGGGCGCGGGCTTTCGCGGCAGCGGCAAGGGCTCCGATACAGGCGGGCGACCGCCCGCCTCCCGCCCGCGCTAGAGAGGCGCGCTACAGCCAGCCGCGCGACCAGTAGAGCGCGATCGCCGCGCCCTCGTACGCCAGCGCGACCAATCCGCACACGCGCCGCGCGATCTGATAGGGCCGCACGGTGATCGCGAGCCGCGTGCCGTGCGAGCCGTGCACAGGCGTCGAGATCACCTCCAGCCCGGTCTTCGCGAAGACGCGCGACGCGCGGTACGAATGCTCCGCGGACGTCACGAGCAGGATCGTGCGGATGCCCCGCGCGCGCGCGAGCTCGGCGACCGCCGTACCCTGCGAGGCCGTGCGCCGGGAGACCGTCTCGAGCACGAGCGTCGACGGATCCGCGCCGAGGTCGAGCGCCATCCGACGCATCACGGCCGCCTCGGAGCCATGGCGACTGGCGCCGCCGCCCGACAGCACGATCACCGGCGCATGGCCGCGGCGATAGAGACGCAGCCCGTGCACGAGCCGCATCGTCGTCTCCTCGGTCGCCGCATCCGCGTTCGTGATGCCGCCCGCGAGGATCACGATCGCATCCGCGGCGCGCGGCGCGTGCTCCACGAGCAGCGCGCGGTAGACCCGGCCCTCGATCGGCAGCACGCCGAGCAGGATCACGATCAGCACGAGGCCCGCCAGCGCGCCTGTGACGCCGTGAACGATCCGCTGTCTCACGCCGCTCTGGACGTCCTCAGGGGGGGACCCGGCTTGCGCAGCACCGCGATCAGGTTCGTGCGGAGCGCGCGGAGCGGCTTCGTCATCGTGAGCCGGATCCACAGCAGCTCCAGGAGCATCAGCGGCGGGATCACGACGAACGCGGCGGAGGACGTCACCAGGCGCGCCGTGTCGACCGCGAGCCCCGTGCGGGCCGCGAGACCGCGCAGCCGGCGCGGCGAGTTCGCCCGGTAGTACGCGGGGAAGACGTCGCCCGCGCCGCGGCCGTCGAAGACCCGCGCGAGCCGCCGGCTCGCCCCGTGCGGCACCAGGCGATTGATGAGCGTGAGATAGCCCAGCGCGTTCGGCGTGTGCAGGAGCAGCGTGCCGCCCGGGCGGAGCACGCGCTCCACTTCCGTGAACTGCGCGTCGGGGCGATCGAGATGCTCCACCACCATGTTCAGCGTGACCAGGTCGAACGTCCCCGGCGGGAACGGGAGCGCGCCGATGTCGCCCTGCGCCAGGTGGCGAATCGTCCGGTGCTGACGCAGCGACGGCGCGTCGGCGTCGATCCCGACCACCAGCCGCGCGCCGTCGACGAGCCCGCGCTCACGCGTCTCGCGCCACGCGGGCAGCACCTGGTGGCCGCAGCCGAGATCCAGCCAGCACGTCTCCTCGCTGACATAGCGTGCCAGCGCTTCCTCGTAGAGCTGCTGGGAATACACGAGGCGCGGCGCCACCCGTCGGCGCGCCGCGTTGTACAGCGTATACGCCGCGCTGCGGTAGCTCATTCGCGGGCGGTGTCGCAAGTGCGGGGCCACCGACCCGCCGCCGGGCTGAGCGCTCTCCCGCTCACATCGCGCCGAGCCAGAACGCGGACGCGACGACGATGCTCGCGGCCGCGACGATCTTCACGATCTCGGCGAGCGCGCTCCGTGTCGACGGCGCGGGATGCGCCGCGTTGCCCGGCGCGAGCGTCTGGTTCCACGTCGGCTGCCACGGGACCGCGTCAGCCCCATCGGAGCTCGGCGCGACGTCCGCGCGCGAGGACGTCGCCCCGGCCTCCCCGCGCGCCTGTGCGCGCGCGCGCTCCGCCGCCGCCCACGCGTCGTAGCACGCGATGTGAAGGTCCTGACCGCGGCGACGATACCGGCCTTCGCTCGCCAGGATCACGATGCCGCATTGCGGGCACGCCGAGTGCGCCATCACCCGTCCCTCCCCACAACCTCTTCGATCGTGTCGAGCAGCACGTGCAGGTGGATCGGCTTCGCCAGCACGGCATCCGCGCCCAGCCGGCGCGCGTCGTCGAGCACCGAGTAGTCGTCCGGACTGCCCCGCAGGCGGCGGCCCACGGCGGCCCAGCCGCCGGAGATCGCGATGATCTTCGGCGGCGCCGGCTGCCGTCGCAGGGCGCGGATCGCGTCGAGACCGTCCGTGCCCGGCATGAAGATGTCGGTGAGCACGAGGTCGGGACGCGCCTGCGCCGCGATGGCGATGCCCGCCGCGCCGTCGCCCGCCGTCAGCACCGCGTAGCCCGCCGCGGTGAGCGCTTCGCGCAGCACCTCGCGCATGCGCAGCTCGTCGTCCAGCACGAGCACGCGGGCGCGCGGCTCGTGATCTTCGCGGCCCGGGCGGATGTCGGGCACAAAGGCCCAGCCGCGATCGCGCAGCGCGCGCGCGATGCTGCGCTCGCGGCGCTCGCGCGCGGCGGAATCGGCGGTGGGCATCCCATGCACGTGTCCGGGGCGGCGGCGGTCGATGAAGACCTCCGCCGTCGGCACGTCGGCCATGCCGCGTCGGAGGACGTCGACCAGCTCCGGGCGGTCGGTGGCCACGATGATGCGGGGCATGTCAGCGAGCACGGGGCACCGCGTCCGTCATACCGGACGCGGCCCCCGTCGGCAAGCGAGAGAAACGCCCTAGATGGCTTCGGGGTGGAGGCGGCGATAGCTCTCCGTCGCGTGCGGGGGCGTCGTGTACGGCACGGCGGCCGCGCCCTGGAGGGCGAGAAGCTGCGAGCGCTCGGCCAGCGCGGCGTTCGGCGCCGGCCCCGCGAGCGTCGCACCCTCGACGCCGCGTCCACGTGCGCGGTCCAGCATCGACGCGAACGACGTGCGCGGCGCCGCGTCGCCCATCGCCTGCTTCGCGCCGGCGAACAGCATGTCGCCGGCGATCTTCACCCCGAGCCCGATCAACGCGGTCACCAGCAGCGGCGCCATCCTCACCCCCGTCGAAACGAACGAACTGAACGCGCGCGCGGAACTCGTTACCGTGTGTCGGCGCGGCCGTTCCGCGCGACGCCCGGTTCTTCCACGCAACGGCGCGACATTCGCCGCATCGGTCACGAGTCAAGCATGCCGCGTGCCACATCACTCATCCGCGCTTCTGCCGCAGCACGAGCAGGGTGATCCGGCGATTACCGGGATCGAGCGGACGGTCGGCGAAGAGGAGCAGGCGGTCGGCATGACCCACCACGCGGTCCATGCGTTCCGCGGGCAGCCCGGCGCCTTCCAGCACGCGCCGCGCGCTGTTCGCGCGGTCCACCGAGAGCTCCCAGTTCGTGTACGTGCGCTGCTGCGAGTAGCGGCGGCTGTCCGTGTGGCCTTCGATCGCGATCGCGTTCGGGAGGCCGGCGAGGATGCCGTGCAGCTTCTCGAGCAGCGGCCTCAGGGGATGGATCAGCACGGCGCTGCCGACCTCGAAGAACGGCTTGCCGTCGCGCTCCATGAGCTCGATCCGCAGGCCCTCGATCGTGAGCTCGATGCGGATCTGCTCCTTGAGGTCCTCGAAGCCGCCGCCCTTCTCGGTGAGCTGGCGGATCTTCTCCGCCGCCTCCTGGAGCGCGCGCTCCTCGGTCGCGCGGCCTTCCACATCCGTCTCGAGGCCGCCGCCGGGGCGCTCCGCGGGGAGGATGCCGTCGCCGCCCGCGGTCATCGCCGAGGTCTTCGGGTCCTTGAAGACGGCGATCGAGGGCTCCCGGAAGTGCTGGGCCACGGCCTGCTTGACGGCGTCGTTCTGGCCGACGATCCAGAGCACGATGAACAGCGCCATCAGGGTCGTGACGAAGTCCGCGTACGCGACCTTCCAGGCGCCGCCGTGATGGCCGTCGCCGTGGCCCTTCTTGCGGATGATCCGGACGCGGACTTCCTCGCCCTTCATGCCGCCGCCGCCGTCTTGCCCGCGCTCCGGCAGGCCTCCGCCAGCTCGTTGGCGGTGGGCCGCTCGTCGCTGAAGATGACGTGGCGCGCGACTTCCACCGCGACCAGCGGCGGGGCGCCGCGGGAGAACGCGACGAGCGCGTTCTTGATGCACATCAGGAACCGCCCGGCCGCGGCCGCCTGGCCCTCGAGGTTCGCGGAGAGCGGCTGGACGTAGCCGTACGAGAGCAGGATGCCCATGAACGTCCCGATCAGGGCGACCGCGACGTGATGGCCGATCTCCGCGGGCTCGCCGTCGACGTGCTGCATGGTGATGACGATGCCGAGCACGGCCGCCACGATGCCGAGGCCGGGCAGGGCGTCGCCGATCTTCGCCAGGATGCCCGCCGCCTTCCGCTCTTCCTCGTGGTGCGTCTCCAGGTGCGCGTCCAGCACGGTCTCGAAGTCCTCCGGACGCATGGTCCCGTCGACCAGCATGCCGAGGGCCTCGGAGGTGAACGTGATCACGTGATGCTGCTCGAGCAGCGCCGGGTGCGCGCTGAAGATGGGGCTCGCGTGCGGCTCGGCGAGGTCCCGCTCGAGCGCGATGAGGCCGTTCTTCTTCGCCTTCACGAGCAGCTCGTAGAGGAGCTGCAGGCAGTCGATGTAGAGCGTCCGCGTGTACGGCGTCGGCTTGATCGAGCCGAGCGTCTGGCGCACGAGCTGGCGCAGGACGGAGGGCGTGCTGCCGATCAGCAGCGTGCCGGCGGCCGCCCCGCCGATGATCAGCAGCTCGACGGGCTGGATCATGAGCAGCAGCGGACCGCCCGCGAGGAAGAACCCCACGAACACGCTCAGCGTGACGACCGCGATCCCGATCAGGACGAGCACGGCTCAGGCCTCCTCGAGCCGGCGCTGGATGCCCGCCAGCCGCTCGGCGACGTCTTCGAGCACGGCGAAGGTCCGCATGACCTTCTGGCTGGTGAGGTCCTGGAACTCGAGCGCCGACATGATCTCCATCGCCCGCGCGTTCGAGCGCTCGACGAGCTCGGCGAGCGCCCGCGCCGGGCCGCCCGTGGGCTCGCCCACGCCGCCGTGGCCCTGCAGGTCCGCGAGGAGCCGCGCGGCGGCCCGCGCGTCGTTGACGAGCGCTTCCGTCTCGTCGAGCACGCGGAACGTCGCGGTCTCCGTCATGCGGACCACGTCCCGGAGCTCCTCGAGGATCGCGGTCACGGGCGCGGCGATCAGCGCATCCTTGGGCGCACCGCTCACGGGGCACCGACGAGCGGCACGTCGAGGGGCACGAGCTGCGCGATCTTCGCGTGCAGCGTCGGCGCGTCGAACGGCTTGACCACGTAGTTGCTCACGCCCGCCTTGAGCGCGTTCATGATGTCTTCCTTCGCCGAGACGGTCGTGATCATGAGGATGGGGATCTGCTTGATCCCCTCCGTCCGGCGCACTTCCACGACGAGGTCCAGCCCGCACATCTCGGGCATGTTCCAGTCCGTGATCAGCAGGTCGTAGTGCCGCCGGGTGAGGAGCGCCAGGGCCTCGCGGCCGTTGGCGGCCTCGTCGACCTGGTCGACCCCGGCCTGCCGGAGCTGGTTGCGCAGGATCCGCCGCATGGTGGCGGAGTCGTCCACGGTGAGCACCTGCATCGGCATCTCAGACCGCCGGCAGCTCGACGCGAAGCACCGCGCCGCCGTCCGCGCCGGGCGCGAGCGAGACCGCCCCGCCGTGCTCGGCCACGATCTGGCGGGCGAGCACGATCTCGAACACCTCCCGCGCGGGCTCCGGCGGGGCCGGGGAGGCGCCGAGCGCCGCCGCGATCTCGGGCAGCGGCTCGCCGCCCGCGATGGTCACGCGCGCGAAGACGTCGCCCCGGATCGGGCCTTCCACCTGGTCCACCGACAGCGCGAGCGCGCTGCCGCTGCCCAGCGCGGAGGCGAGCGTCACCAGCGCGCGCTCGAGCCGCCGCGCGTTGCCGACCACCGACGGCCCGCTCGCGTCCGCCGTGACCTCCACCGGCACGCGCACCGCCGCGCGCACGCGCTCGGCGGCCGTCGCCAGCAGCGGGCCCATCGCGACGACCCCGTGCGCGACCGTGCGCGTCTCCGCCGAGGCGAGGAGGCGGGCGAGGAGCTCCGTGGTCTCGCCGGCCTGCGCGCGCAGCGCGTAGAGGGTCTCGCGGACGTCGGGGCTCTCGCCGCGCGAGAACGCGATCTCGGTGCGGGCGATCAGCGCGCCGAGGCCGGAGTGCAGGCCGTCCACGCGATGCAGCGCCTGCTCGAGCAGCCCGGCGCGCGATTCGGTGCGCACGACCGTGCCGAACTTGAGGATGTCGTAGGAGGGGGCGGGGCCGCGCTCGGCGGCGCCGTGCACCTGTCGCATGATCTCGCCGATCGCGGAACCCTGCGAGCCGGCGTGGTGGTGCTTGCTGTGACCGTTCTGCTTGTGGACGACGACCTTGGGGAGCATCCGGAGTCTCCTTTCGCGCCGCTTCTGGGGTGTTCATCGGCCCCGCGGGCGCGAGCATGAGTCCGGAGGCGGCGAAGGGGACCGCGCGGCCCCCTTCGTCCCCGACGGGCTAGCGCGCGGCCGTGCGGCGCTCCTCCAGCAGGTAGAGCGAGCGCGGCGTCGACTGCGAGGCGCCGGCCTCCCGGATCTTGGTGACGTTGCCGTTGAAGAAGCCGCCCTTGGCGATCACCAGCGAGTCGGTCTCGATGTTGCCCGTGGCGCGGCCCGTCGCGGTGATCTCGACGTCGCCCGTGGCCACCAGGTTGCCCTCGTAGCGGCCCATGATGACGGCGTCGACCGTGTGGATGTCGGCGTGGACCGTCCCGCTCTGGCCGATCACGATCTTGCCCCCCACGCGCATCTCGCCGCCCACCTCGCACTCGATCTGAATCGAGTCCGAGATCTCGAACTTGCCTTCCAGCTTCGCGCTGGAACCGAGGACGTTGAGCAGCGGCGTCGTCGCGGACGCCGGCGCCCCCGCGGTCCTCGTCTCGAACGTGTCCAGGCTCATGTGTGTCTCCTCCTCCTCCCGCCCGGCGGGAAAGTCGCGGTTAGAGCGCGATCGCCAGCTTGTCATCGTCGTAGTCCTCGGTCGTCTTGGTGGTGGTGGTGGCGCCGGCCGCGGCGCGCGTCTTCTTGATCACGCTGCCGTTGAAGAAGCCGCCCTTGGCGATCACCAGCGAGTCGGTCTCGATGTTGCCGGTGACGCGGCCGGTGACGCTGATCTCCACCGTGCCCGTCGCCACCATGTCGCCCTCGTAGGTGCCGTGGACGATCGCGTCGACGGTGCGCACGGTCGCGGCGACGTTCCCGCGCTCGCCGATCACGAGCTGGCCGCCGACGATGAGCTCGCCGCCGACCTCGCACTCGACGTGCACCGAATCCGCGATCTCGAACTTGCCCTTCATCTTCGCGCTCTGACCCGTAACCGCGAGGAGCGTGACGGGAGCGCCGGTCGACTGACCTCTCATGGCTCTGCCTCCTGTGCGCGACGTGCTGACTGCTGTACCGCTCTTGGCCGGGTCCCTAGCGCAAGTCGAATGCCACGCGGCTGATGTGAAGGAAACCGCGGAGATACGCAGGAGCGCGGCGACCACCGGCGGCCAGGATGCGATCGGCGCCCCGGTCAGAAACCGACCGCCGGCTCAAGTCGGACCGCTCGCGTGCCGATCGACGGCGTGGACCGATCCATGGGGAGATGGGTGCTCGGCAGTCTCGTCGTCCTCGCGCTCGCCGCGTGGACCGCGGCACACGCGCACGTGGTGTACGCGCCCCACGGCCCGCACGTGGTCGCGGTGCCGCTCGCGCCCGTCGCGCCGGAGCCGACGGCCGCGCCGGCGGGCGAGCCC
>Ga0194132_10005256_pt1 | contig 21199 bp, 18 predicted proteins | sample TA2KigOf80mmetaG_FD_148612 | JGI IMG/M metagenome (GOLD analysis project Ga0194132, IMG submission 148612) | Freshwater microbial communities from Lake Tanganyika, Tanzania - TA2015054 Kigoma Offshore 80m | ecosystem: Environmental > Aquatic > Freshwater > Lake | place: Tanzania: Lake... | reverse complement strand
GCACGCGCCCCCTCGCCCCACGCGGCGGAGCCGCGCGGGGCCCCACTCCCCGCGCTCGCTGCGCTCGGCCGCGCGCTTGGCGCGCGGAGGCGTCGGGGGCGTTGGGGCGGACGGGGATCATTTCGGGGTCACGTTCTCGCGGGCGAAGCCGATGAAGAGGTCCTCGAGCGTGGGGTCGAGGTCGTAGAGGCGCTCGATGGGGGCGCCGGCGGCGGCGGCGGCTTCGGTCAGGCGCGCGCCGCAGACGTCGAGGTCGACGCAGGCGTCGAACAGGATGCGCAGCTCGTAGCCGTGGATCGTGACGTCGGCGATGCCGGGGAGCGCGCGCAGCGCGCGCATCGCCTCGACCGGGCGGCGGACCTCCACGCCGACCAGCCGTGCCCGCAGCTGCTCGCGCAGCACGCGCGGCGAGCCCTGCGCGATCAGCGCGCCGTCCAGCATGAAGCCGACCTCGTGGCAGCGCTCGGCCTCGTCGAGGTAGTGCGTGGTCACGAACAGCGACGTGCCGCGCTCGCACAGGTCGTAGAGAAAGTCCCACAGGCGCTGGCGCTGGCTCGGGTCGACGCCCGCGGTCGGCTCGTCGAGGAAGACCAGCTTCGGGTCGTGCACCAGCGCGCAGGCGAGCGCGAGCCGCTGCTTCATGCCGCCGGACAGGGCGCCGGCGTGCACGTCCTTCAGGTCGAGCAGCTCGACGTCGCCGAACAGCTCCTGCAGGCGTGCGTCGGCGCGCGCGCCGGTGATGCCGTACACGCCCGCGAAGAAGCGGAAGTTCTCCTCGACGGTGAGGTCTGGGTAGAGCGAGAAGGTCTGCGCCATGTAGCCGGTCGCGCGCTTGATGCGCTCGCGCTCGCGGCGGAGGTCGCAGCCGGCGACGATCGCGCTGCCGCCGGACGGCTTCAGGAGGCCGCACAGCATCTTGATCGTCGTCGTCTTGCCGGCACCGTTCGGGCCGAGGAAGCCGAAGATCTCGCCGCGCGTGACGCGCATGGTGAGCGCGTCGACGGCGCGGTTGTCGCCGAACGTGCGCGTGAGGGCATCGGTGACGAGGATCAGGTCACCGTCGCCGGCCTGTGCGCCGGCGGGGGCCGGCGCGGCGTTCTCCTCTCGACGTCGCAGGGCGCTTCCTTCTCTCGGCCGTTCCGGTCTGGCGCGCGCGGCGCGCGAGCGGTGCGGGCACCGGCCCTTCTCTACGAGAGGCGGCGCGGGACCGCCAGAGGGCTCGCCGGCACGCGCGCCTCCGGCGGGGTCAGGCCCGGACCTGTCGCACGCGCCGATTGGTCACGACCACGATCAGGACGACGGCCTGCATCGCCGCGTTCACCAGGAACGGCGCCTTGTGCGAGAGGCCGTAGAGCGACGTCCCGATCAGCGGCCCGACGACGTTGCCGGCGACCGAGACGCCACCGAGGATCCCGGCCGCCGAGCCCTGCTCGCTGGCCTCGACCGACAGCGATGCTGCGGCCGCCGAGCCGGGCCGGACGAGCCCCATGCCGATGCCGAGCAGGGCGAGCCCGCCGGGGAACACCGGCAAGTTCGTGCCGAGGATCAGCAGCAGGAACGCGGCCAGCATGAGTGCGACGCCGCTGCGCATCAGCGAGCGCGCCGACGGCCGGAAGCGCTGCACGATGACGAGCTGCGCGAGGAGCCCCGCCACCGCGAGCGTCACGAAGCCGAGCCCGGCGATCTGGGCCGTGCGCTCGGCGTCGAGGCCGAGCTCGTCCTGCAGGTAGAACGCGAGGCAGACGACCGTCGTGCCGCGCGCCGACTGCAGTGCGGTCGAGACCGCGAGGAAGGGCCGGATGCGACGGTCGAGCACCCGCATGCGCCGCGGCGCCTCGCGCTGCGTCTGCGCGTGGTGCTCCTCCTCGGGCAGGAAGAAGAAGATCGTGACCGCGCTCAGCACCGCGAGCGCCGACGACAGGTAGAGCGGGGCGAGCAGCCCGACCACCGCGAGCGCCGCGCCGACGCCGGGCCCGATGGTCTCGCCGAGGCCCATCGCGGCGCTCACCAGCGCGACGCCCGCGGTGCGTTCGGTGCGCGTCGTGCGGTCGGCGATGTATGCCTGCGACGCCGGCCCCGTCCCCGAGCCGAGCAGCGCGAAGACGCAGCGCGCCGCGATCATCATCGGGAACACCGCGACGCCCGGCAGCAGGTGATTGCGCCCGACGTCGATCACCAGCGCCAGCAGCGACATCGACAGCGCGTAGCCGAGAAGCCCGATGATGATGACCTGCCGGCGTCCGGCGCGGTCGCTGCGCCGTCCCCACGCCGGGCTCACGAACACCCACAGCGACGCCGAGGTCGCGAAGATCATCGAGACCTGGAACGGCGTGATGCCGATCTCGCGCGATGCCGGCGGCAGGATCGAGAACAGCATCGACTGCCCCATGCCCACCGAGACCAGGCAGACGAACAGCAGCGCGAAGTCGCGCCGGAAGGGCGACCGCGGCGCGTCGGGTCGGCTCCATCGCTCGTGGCTGGCGGAGCCGCTGCGGACGTCGGTCGGTGTCCCCGTCGGCGGCATCCCGCATCCTTAGCGGACGGGGGATCGGATATGCCCGCGTGCAGCCGCCGCGCGCGTGGCTCGCGCGCTCACTCGAGTCTGCGTCGCGGCGGTGCGGGTGTCTGGCGGGCCTGAGGTAGCAGGCGGAGGCGGTCGAGGATGGGCAAGAGCCCGCCCATCCAGACGCCGCGCCGGATCTCCGTCAGCCCGGGTGCGAGATTGCACACGAAGGCTCGCCGCAGGCCGAGGTCCCGCACGCACGTCTCGAGCGCACGGACCTCCGGGACCGCGCGCCCGAGCTTGATCTCGATCGGGATCAGCTCGCCGCGCAGGCGGAGCACGAGGTCCACCTCCTGTCCGGTTTGCGTGCGGTAGAAGAAGGCCTCGGCCGACGGGTCGACGAGCTGTGCGTGCTGGGCGAGTTGCTCGATGCAGAAGGTCTCGAAGCTGGCACCGGCCTTGGGATGGGCCAAGAGGGCGCCCTTCGCGTGCGGGATGCCGAGCAGGGAGTGCAGGAGCCCGGTGTCGCGGACGTAGAGCTTCGGGCTCTTCACCAGGCGCTTCTTCAGGTTGGCGACGAGCGGCCGCAGACGCCGCACGAGAAAGACGCCCTCGAAGAGGTCGAGGAGATGCGCCACCGTGTGGTACGTCACGCCGAGCGACCCGCCGAGCTCGCTCAGGTTCGAGACGCTACCCTGCGCGTGCGCGACCATCGTGAGGAGCGTCCGCAGGCGCGTCGCGCTCACGCGGTAGCCGAGCTGCGGGATGTCCCGCTCGAGCGTCGTCCGGAGATAGGCCGGGTACCAGTCCTCCGGACGGGCGCGCGGACGCGTCCAGTGGAGTCGGGGGAAGCCGCCGCGAATCCACACGGCCTCGGGATCGTGCTCGGCCGAGGAGATCCCGCCGAGCTCGAACAGCGCGATGCGGCCGGTCAGCGACTCCGAGACCTCGCGCACGAGCCCGGGCGAGGCAGAGCCCAGCAGCACGACGCGGTGGCGAGGGTGGCGATCGAGATGGCTGCGCAGCACCGGAAAGAGCTCGGGCAGGCGCTGTGCCTCGTCGACGACCAGACGGGGCGACTGCTCCAGCAGGAACTCGGGATCCTGCTGCGCGCGCGCGAGGTCCGTTGGGCGCTCGAGGTCGACGTGCTCGAACTCCGGAAAAGCGATCCGGGCCAGCGTCGACTTGCCGCTCTGTCGCGCCCCGAGGATCGCGACCGCGGGGAAGGTCCGCAGCAGCGAGCGCACACGAGTGGTGGCGAGGCGCGGGTGCACTCGTGAAAAATAGAAGCTTAGCTTCTATTTTTCAACCCCGAGGTGCCCGGCCGAGCGGTGTCGGCGTCTCAGCCGCAGCCCAGCGCCACCTGCACGCCGACGTGGTCCGACGGCCAGCAGATCGGCAGCGGGACCGTACCACACGACGGCGCGAACGGGTTCGGCTCGTCGGCGAAGAGCCGCGTACCGCGACCGTCGTCGTCCGGGGGCACGATGCGCGCGGCGCAGGTCGCGGGATCGGCGGGCGCGATCACGAACACGAAGTCGATGCGCGCGGTCTCGTTCGACGCGGGCGACTCGAGCTCGGTCAGCTCCTCGTCCGCGCGTCCCGACGTGCAGCCCGTGCCGGTCGCCGGGTCGCACTCCGGGTTGCCGGCCGCGAGGTAGGCATCGACGAAGCCGCGTCCGGTGAACTGGCGGTAGACGAAGCTGCCCGGTGTCTCGTTGAAGTCGCCGCTGACGAGCCCGAGGAGGTCCGGGTCGTGCGTCTCGTCGATGAACGCGCCCATCTGCACCGCCTGGCAGTCGCGGATCGTGACCGCTCCGGCCGCGACGCACTCCGCGGGGCAGTCCGCGCCGCACGGCTGCGGTCCGCCGTCGGCGCTCGAGCCGAGGTGCGTCGTGTAGACGTCGAGCTCGCCGCGCGGGTGTGCCACGCGCACGTGCAGCACGCGGCGGAAGCGCGGGAAGAGCGTGCGCTGCGCGACCGCGAGCACGGGGTAGCGCGACAGCACGGCCTCGTCGTCGACGTCGGTGCGACGCTCGCCGCGCACCAGCGCGTAGGTGAACGGGCACGCCGACACGAGGTACGGCTCCATGAGGGCGACCGACGGCGGCCAGATCTCCTGCAGCGTCACCACGTCGGGGCAGCCGCGCGCGGCGACGAAGTCGAACAGCAGCGCCGTGCGGTCGGGCAGCCGGCAGTCGTCGCTGCCTTCGGGGCAGAACAGGCCGTGCAGGAAGTTCAGGTTCGCCAGGGTGACGTCGGCGGCGTCGCCGTCGCGCGGCGCATCGCTGCAGGCCGCGAGCAGCAGGACACACAGACCGATCGTCGCCGGGGCGCGCATGCGCCGAACGTCGGCGATCCGACGGGACATGTCAACCAGGAGGTGGGCTCGTCTTGCTGGTCGGCACCGTGCCCATCCGGGGGTGCGGCGTGCGCTTCACTCCGGAGCGATCAGCTTCAGGCCGGGGTAGTACTCGCGGTAGCGCCTGGGATCACGGGTGAGGAGCTTCAATCCTGCGATTGCCGCGTGCGCACCGATGTAGAAGTCCGGCAACGGCGAACGCCTCGCGCCGCCACGCCGGCGGTAGCGCTCGAACGCCTTCCCGGCGAGAAAGCCCGCCTCCCGGGGCAACGGCTGGCGCTCGAAGCCGAAATCTCCGATCGCCGCCTCGAGATCCTCGATCGACGCGAATCCGATCGACACTTCCGCGTAGACGATCGGGTCGAGCACGACGCGGCGGGAGTCGACCAGCGGAGCCAGGCGGGCGGAGGACCAGGCAAACCATTGCTCGTCCTGCTGGAGAATGTCGATCAGGACATTGCTGTCGACCAGGACACGATCCGCCACGGAGGTTCAGTCCTCGCCGCGCAGAAGGGTCATGATCTCCGCGGTCGAGCGCCCTTTCCATGCGGGGTTGGTTCCGCTCCCGCGCAGCCTCTCGATGGCCCGGCGACCTCGCGTCGTGCGTTTGCCGACAGCGCGCAGCGTCACCCGGCCGCGCGTGTACTCGAACTCGACCTCGGTGTGGGGCAGCAGGCCGGCCTTCTCGCGGATCTCCTGCGGGATCGTCACCTGCCCCTTGCTCGTGATGCGCATGGTGCTCGTACCCTCCGGTAAGACTCCTGGCAGGAATTACTCTTACCCGCCCACTGGGGACGTCTCCGGGCGGCCGTCCGCCGGACCCGACGCGCGATCGGTGGCTCGCCCTGTCGTCGGCCGCTCCCGCGCAGCCGCGAGCTCTTCGCGCAGGCGGTCGGTCGCAGCGCGATCGACCTCCAGATTCCACGCCTCGAGCGACCCGCGCAGCACGACGCCGTAGTCCTCGCGCGCGCTGCGCTCGGAGACGTACTCGTCGAGGACGTCGTCGAGGACGCGTGCGGGATCGCGCTCGAGCGGGTCGCCGACGCCGCCGCCGCCACCGTAGTGGTAGGCGATCGCCTCGCCCGCCTCGTGGCGCACGAGCCGCGTTGTCACGCCGGCTTCCGTCGTCCGGCCGCCGACCTTCAGCTCGAGGCGATTCGGCCCGCCCGGACGCCCGCCGGCGATGCCCGGCATCGGATACTTGCGGCCGACGACGTAGGTGTAGACGTTCGCCGGCGTGAGGAGCTGCTTCCGGTAGAGCGTGCCCAGGCCGCCGCGCCAGCGACCGGGTCCGCCGCTGTCGGTCTCGTAGTCGCGTGCGAGCTGGCGCTGCGGAAAGATGCTCTCGTTGATCTCGGCGGTGGCGCGGATCAGGTTGCCGAAGCTCGCGTTCATCGAGCCCCAGCCGTCCTGCCCGTGCACGGCGCTCGCATGCGCGGCGATGGTGTCGGCCGAGTTGTCGATGAACAGCGCACCGGTCCGCGGGTGTGTGCCGAAGATCACCGTCGGCATGCCGATCTTGTAGGTCTGCGGCGCGCAGCGCTCCGGCACCACCCCGGCGAGCGCCAACGCGATCGCCTCGCCGACCTCCGCCCCGGGGTGGTGCGTGCCCGCCGCAACCGAGCGCCCGGGCCGCGGGTTCAGGCAGCAGCCCTCGGGCACGATCAGCTCGATCGAGCGGAAGAAGCCCTCGTTCTTCGGGATCGCGGGGTCCATCATCGCAGCGAGCTGTGCCACGACGTAGCCACGCGTGTTGCCGAATGCGGAGTACGCCTGGATCTCCGGTCGGTCGTCGGAGCCCGTGAAGTCGACGGTGAGCCGGTCGCCGGCGATGGTCACCCGGCAGTGCAGGTGGATGTCCGGGTTCCCCTGCGGATCGTGGTCGACGTGGACGTCGGACTCGTAGACCCCGTCGCGCCACGCCGCGACCTCGCGACGGAAGCGTCGCGCGGCGTAGGCGATCGTGCTCTCGACCGCGGCCCGCACCGTGGCGGTGCCATGGCGCGCGAGCAGGTCCTTCAGCCGCCGCACGCCGAGCTGGGCCGCACCCACCTGCGCGCGCAGATCGCCGATGAAGGTCGGCGTGCGGTTGTTCACCTGCAGGAAGTAGGTCACGTCGCGTCGCTCGACGCCGCGATCGATGAGCTTGACGGCCGGCAGGCGCACGCCTTCCGCCCAGATGTCGGGCGCGTCCGCGTTGTAGCCGCCCGGCATGCCGCCGCCGGTGTCGGCGTGGTGGCACTGGATCGACGCGATGAGCACCAGCGCGCCCTCGTGAAAGACCGGCGCGAAGACGTTGTAGTCCGGCAGGTGCCCGCCGCCGTGATAGGGGTCGTTCGCGACCAGCACGTCGCCGTCGTGCAGGTCGTCGCCGAAGAACTCGAGCGCGAAGCGCACCGGCAAGGTCGAGCTCAGCATGAACTGCGGGATGCCGACGCTGAGTGCCGCGAGGCAGCCCGAGGCGTCGAGGATGGTCGCGTTGCGCTCGTTCGACTGGTTCAGGATCGGTGTCGTGGCGGTGAGGCTGACGTGCGTCGCCATCTCGAAGGCGACGGTCTCCATCGCGCCGCGAATGATCTCGGCCGTCACCGGGTCGATGGGCGGGTCGTGCCGCGAGGTGCCTGATGTCCGTCCACCGCCCGGCACCCGGGTGCGGGCAGGGCCGGCGGACGGGCGCGCGGGGGCTCCCCGCGAGGTCCCGGGATCGGCCGCTCGGCGCGTCCTCCGCACGGCGTGATCTCGACCACGCTTGCGCGCGCCGCGCAAGCACCGTCGCGGAACCCTACCCGCGTGGAACGAATTGCCGTCCGGAGGCCCGCCGCGATAGAGCATCGGCCATGAGCGACGTCCTTCTCGTCCGCATCGAGCACGGGGTTGCCTGGCTCACCCTGAACCGCCCCGAGGCGAAGAACGCGATCGACGACGAGCTGCGCGAGCGGCTGGTCGACGCGTTCGGCATGGTGGCGCGCGACGCCGCCGTGCGCGCCGCCGTCCTGACCGGTGCGGGCACCGCATTCTGCCCCGGCGCCGATCTCTGGGGCGGGCGGCGCGACCCCGACGCGGTGCATCCCCCCGGTGCCGCGCGCACGCTGATGAAGCAGAACTCGCAGCGCCTGATCCGCACCGTGCTCGAGGTCGAGAAGCCGGTCATCGCCGCCGTGAACGGCGTCGCCGCGGGCATGGGCGCGCATCTCGCACTGGCCTGCGACCTCGTGGTCATGGCGGCCGAGGCGCGGCTGATCGAGGTCTTCAGCCGGCGCGGCATCGCCATCGACTCGGGCGGGGCCTTTCTGCTGTCGCGCCTGGTCGGTCTCCAGAAGGCGAAGGAGCTGGTCTTCTTCGCCGACGACGTGCCGGCCGAAGAGGCGCTGCGCCTCGGCCTGTGCACACGGGTCGTGCCGCGTGCCGAGCTCGAGGCGACGGTGAAGACCATGGCCGAGCGCCTCGCCGAGGGGCCGACGTTCGCGCTCGGCATGTCGAAGCGCCTCCTCAATCGCGCCTACGAGAGCACGCTCGAAACCTGCTTCGAGGAGGAGGGCCTGGCGCAGGCGCTGGTCTCGCAGAGCGAGGACATGCGCGAGGGCGTGCAGTCGTTCGCCGAGCGCAGGAAGCCCGTCTTCCGCGGACGGTAGGAGGTACGATGGAAGTCGCGCTCGCCGGCCGGGTGGCGATCGTCACCGGCGCCAGCAAGGGGATCGGGCGCGAGATCGCGCGCGAGCTCGCGGCGTCCGGCGCCGATCTGGTGGTGAACGCGCGCGGTCGCGAGGCGCTGGAGGCGACCGCTGAGGAGCTGCGGCGCGGCGGGCGCACGGTCGAGGCGGTCGCGGCGGACGTCGCGACGCCGTCGGGTGCGGCCCTGGTCTTCGAGCGCGCCCGCGCGTCCTTCGGGCGGGTCGACATCCTGGTCAACAACGCCGGCAAGGGCTCGCCGAAGAAGATGCTCGAGCTCACCGAGGACGACTGGCACGCGAGCTTCGAGCTCAACTTCATGAGCGCCGTCCGCTTGTCGCTCGCGTGCGTGCCGCTCATGCAGGCGACCGGCGGCGGCCGCATCATCAACATCTCGTCGCGCGTCGGCCGCCAGCCCGATCCGTACTTCGCACCCTACGCGGCCGCCAAGGCGGCGCTGATCAACTTCACGAAGAACCTCGCCAACGCGTTCTCCAAGGACGGCATCCTGTCGAACTGCATCGTTCCCGGCCTGATCCGCAGCGAGGCGGTCGAGGAGGCAGCACGCCGCAGCGCCGAGGCGACCGGCAAGACCGTGGAAGAGGTCTACCGGGCGACGCTCGCGAAGCGCCCGATCCCCGCGGGGCGCATGGGCGAGCCGGAGGATCTCGCGGGTCTCGTCGTCTTCCTCGCGTCGACGCGCGCGAGCTGGATCACGGGCAGCACCTTCACCGTCGACGGCGGCATCGTGCCGACCGCGCCCTGACGCAGGCACCGGGCGGCGCGATGGACTTCACCTTCACCGCCGAGGAGGAGCGCTTTCGCGCGGAGCTGCGCGCGTTTCTCGCGGCCGAGCTGCCGGCGTGGTGGCGCGGCATGTTCGTCGACGACCCGCGTGCGATGCCGTTCACGCGCGAGCTCTGCCGGAAGCTCGCGGCCCGCGGCTGGCTCACCATGGCGTGGCCGCGCGAGCACGGCGGCGCGGCGGCGGGCCCGTGGCTGCAGGCCGTGCTGCGCGAGGAGATGTGGGCGCACGACGAGCCGCGCGGCCCGCAGTACATGAACCTGAACTACATCGGTCCGTGCATCATGCGCTTCGGCAGCGACGCGCAGAAGGCGCGCTTCCTGCCGCCGATGGCGGCAGGCGACGTGCTGTGGACGCAAGGCTTCTCGGAGCCCGGTGCGGGCTCCGATCTGGCGGCGGTCGCGACGCGCGCCGAGCGCCGCGGTGACGGCTTCGTCGTCACGGGGCAGAAGGTCTGGAACAGCTACGCCGACGCGCCCGCCGACTGGTGCTTTCTCCTTGTCCGCACGAGCAGCGAAGGGAAGCGGCACGAGGGCCTGTCGCTGCTGCTGCTCGACATGCGCACGCCGGGCATCACGGTGCGCCCGATCGACAGCATGGCGGGGCCGCACGAGCTGAACGAGATCTTCCTCGACGAGGTGGTCGTCCCGGACGATTGCCTGCTCGGGCGCGCCGGCCAGGGCTGGGAGATCGTCACCGCCGGGCTGACCTTCGAGCGGGTCGGGATCGCCCGCTACGCGCGCGCCGGCCGCGTGATCGAGCTGCTGGTCGAGCACGTGAACGCGACCGGCCTCGCGCGCGATCCGCACGTGCGCCGGCAGCTCGCGAGCCTGCGCGTGCGCTACGAGGCGGCGCGCCTGCTGAGCTACCACGCGATCTCGCTGCAGGCCGCGGGCCGCGTGCCGACGGTCGAGGTGTCGATCGCACGCCTGCACAACACCGAGATCGAGCAGCTGGTGAGCGACGTCGGACTCGAGATCCTCGGCCTCACGGGGCAGCTCACCGCCGACGATCCGGCCGCACCGCTCGCCGGGCTGGTGCACCGACAGTGGGTGCGCACGATCCCGACCACGATCACGGCCGGCACCCTCGAGGTGCAGAAGAACATCGTCGCCGAGCGCGGCCTCGGCCTGCCGCGCGTGCGATGAGGCGGTCGTGTACTTGACGATCGTCGCGGAGCAAGCGTCGTGGACCTGACCCTCACCGCGGAGCAGTCGATGCTGGTGGAGTCGGTGCACGCGTTCCCCGCGCGCCGCTGGTCGCTCACGTCCGTGCGCGCGCTCGAGGCCGCGGGCCGTGCCTTCGACCGCGACGTCTGGCGGGAGATGGCGCAGCTCGGCTGGCTCGGGCTCGAGGCGCCGGCCGCTGCCGGCGGCAGCGCGCAGAGCTTCGTCGAGACGGTGCTGGTCTGCGAGGAGCTGGGGCGCGCGCTGCTGCCGTCGCCGTTCGTCGCGACGGCGGCGACCGCCATGCCGCTCCTCGACGGCAGCGCAGCCCGGCGCTGGCTGCCGCGCGTCGTCTCGGGCGACGCGGTGGTGACGCTCGCGCTCGCGGAGCCGGGCTGGCGCGGGGCGTGGGAGCAGCCGGCGCTGCGTCTCGACGGCGGCCGGCTCACCGGGCGGAAGGTCCTCGTTCCCTTCGCGGACGACGCCGACCTGCTGCTCGTAGCCGTCGCGGGGCCGGCGATCGTCGCCGTCGAGCGCGGCGCACCGGGCTTCACCTGCACGCGACAGGCCACCTTCGGCGGCGACCCGTCGTACGCGGTGACCTTCGACGGCGCGCCGGGTGAGCTGCTCGAGCTCTCGGGTCTGCGCGGCGACGCCCTGCCGCGGATGCTCGATCGCGGCGCCACGGCCACGCTCGCCTGGCTCTCCGGTGCGTGCGAGCGCGTGCTCGCGATGACCATCGAGCACGCGAAGACGCGCGAGCAGTTCGGACGGCCGATCGGCAGCTTCCAGGCGGTCGCGCACCGCTGCGTCGACATGCGCAGCGACATCGACGCGCTGCGCGTCCTGGCGCGCCGCGCCGCGTGCAGCATCGCCGCCGGGCGCCACGACGACGTGGAGGTGGGCAGCGCGGTCGCGTACGGTCTCGAGGCCGTGCGGCGGATCCTGCGCCACGCGCACCAGGTGCACGGCGCCGTCGGCTTCTCGATGGAGCACGACCTGCAGCTCTTCACGCGCCGCGCGAAGGCCGCGGAGCTCGCGTGGGGCCCGGTCGCCTGGCATCACGAGCGCGTGGCGCGCGGGATGGGTCTCGCCTGACGATCCGGTGAACACGCCCTGCGGGCTCATCCGATCGTGGCCGGCGAAGCCGGTGTGGACGTCAGCCCTCGAGCCGGAACGCGCGCAGCGCGTTGTCGCGCAGGAACTTCCGTCGCACGTCCTCCGGCATCGGACAGAATCGATCGAGCTCGCCGAGCGGCCGGCCGATCGGCAGCAGCGGCCAGTCCGATGCGAACAGGCACTTGTCTTGACCGAAGGTGCGCAGGAAGTGCGTGAAGCTCGGCGGGAAGTGCTTCGGGACGTGCGCCGAGGTGTCGATCCAGACGTTGCGGTGCTTCCACGCGAGCGCGATCGCCTCCTCGGTCCAGGGCCAGCCGATGTGCCCGCCGACGATGCGCAGCTCGGGGAAGTCGATGGCCACCTGGTCGAGGTAGATCGGCCGGCCCACCTCGGACGGGAAGACGTCGGGCCCGGTGTGCCCGATCTGCGTGGTGAACGCGATGTCGAGCTCCACGCACTTGGCGTAGATCGGGTAGTACATCGCATCGGTCGGCGGCTTGCCCCAGACGAAAGGCTCGATCTTCACCGCCTTGAAGCCGTACTCCCGCACGCAGGTCTCGATCGTGCGCAGGCACGGCATGATGTCGCGCGGGTCCGGGCTCACCATGCCGAAGAAGCGTCCCGGGTACCGCGCGCAGGTCTCGGCGACCCAGAGGGTGTCGGTGCCGCAGAGGCCGCTGCGCTCCACGCCTGCGGCGTCCATCTCGGCGACGAGCTGCTCGGGCTTCGTACCCGCGGTGAGCTGCTCGAGCTGGCCGTAGCGGCCAAAGATGCTCTCGCCGTCGCTGCTGTCCGGCGAGTCCGAGGCGGGGCGGAGCAGGTTCACCCACGCGTCGATGATCCACGGCCCGTCGTGTGCGCGGGCGTCCGAGCGCGGCTCGGCCGGCGCGCCCGCGCCCGGCTCGCCGGGCGTCACCACGACTGCAGCTCGGGAAGCAGCTCCTCGGCGAACAGGCGAATGCTCGCCTCGGCGATCTCCGGTGCCATGCCACCGTAGTTCGAGATCATGTTGAGCTCGAAGTCGCCGATCAGATCGCGGCGCTTGCGGAACTTCTTCAGCAGCTGCTCTGGCGTGCCGAAGCTGTTCACCGCGCAGTAGCCCTTCGCGGCCGGCTCGAGGCCCACCTGCCGGAACAGCTCGCTCGCCGACGCGTAGCTCGCGTAGCCCTTCACGCTCTTGAAGTGATCGCTCATGAGCTCGTAGTGATTCGCGATGGTGAGGAAGTAGTTGGTCATGTACTCGAGCCCGCGCTCCTCGGCGACGGCGGGATCGTGGTGGCAGTACATCAGGTCGCCGGTGAGGGGCGGCGGTGGCACGACATCGCCGTGGTGCTCGCGGTAGGCCTCGCGGTAGCGCCGCAGCGGCCCGCTCGCGTAGTCCTCCCAGAGCTGCTGCGTGAAGGTCGTGAGCCGCCCGCCGAGCCTTGCTGCCTGCTCGACCGAGTCCGGCGACATCCCGACGCAGTACAGACGATCGCGGATGCCGCGCTGCGGCCGCGGCCGGATCTCGGTGCGCGGCTGCGGATAGAACGGACCCGAGCCCTCGATCCAGCCCGTCTCGAGCGCGGAGAGGATCATCGCGGCACCTTCGTCGAAGCGCTCGCGGCTCTCGCTCATGTCGATCCCGAAGCGCCCGTACTCGCCGCGCGACAGCCCGCGCCCGAGCCCGAGCACCGCGCGGCCGCCCGAGACGTAGTCGAGCATGATGATCTTCTCCGCTACGCGGAGCGGGACGTTCCACGGCACGATCACCGCACCCGTGCCGAGCCGGATGCGCCGGGTGCAGCCCGCGAGCCAGCACAGGTAAGCCACGTTGTCCGGGCACGCGGCGTAATCGGTGAAGTGGTGCTCCACCACCCAGAGCTTGTCGTAGCCGAGCTCCTCGGCGAGACGCGCGAGGCGCATCTCCGTCGCGACGACCTCCCGGTCGGCGACGCGGCCCTGGTAGTTCTGGAAGATCTGGAGGATGCCGACTTCCATGTTCAGACTCCAAGCTGGACGGACGATGCCGTCCGGTCGTCGCTGGTCAGGGGAGATGTCCCGACGCCTCGTCGGGCGCGGCCGGTGCGGGCGATGCGGGCATGGGCTGCTTCTCCGGCGGGTGCGTCATCGCTTGCCACCGGCCCGTCGTCGTGCGGGGCGGCGTCTCGGCTTCGCCGGCGCGGCGAGCTCGGCGCTCAGGCTACGGTAGAGCGCGGTCAGGCTGCGCGCCGTCTCGCCGGGGCGCGGATCGGGGAACAGGAAGGCCGACACCATGAGCCGCATCATCCAGTCGACGAGCTGCTCCGCGGTGACGATCTCGTGCCGCACGAGGTCGACCCGGCGCAGCAGCGGCACCAGCACCTGGGCGAACTCGGCGCGGAGCGCGTCGAACCGCGCGCGCAGCTCGCGCAGCACCAGCGCCGGATCGGTCTCGAGGAGACGCTGCAGCGCCGGATGCTCGTTGACGTGCTCCACGAAGAGCCGCAGCGCCACCAGGATCCGCTCCTGCCCGGCGGGCGCGTCGGCGATCGCCGCGAGCATGCGTTCCTTGAGGCGCAGCCCTTCGCGCTCCGCGAGAGCGGCGAGGATCGCGTCCCGGTTCGGGAAGTGGCGATAGATCGTGCCGCGCGACAGCCCCGCACCGGCGCAGACGTCCGCCATGTCGAGCTTGGCGAGGCCGTGCAGCGCGACCGCCGCCGCCGCCCCGTCGAGGATCCGCTCGCGCGTGGATTCGAGCACGGGGACACTTTTCACTGATGAGACAGAATTTGTCAATCTGTCTCATCGCAGCTACGGCGAGACGCTCACTCCCACGACGTCCGCAGCGTCTCCTCGTACAGCGCGTGCGTCTCCGCGATGTGCCGGTCGAGATCCTGCCGCTTCCAGCGGCGCGTCTCGATCGGCGGCAGAACGTCCACGTCGATCGTCGTCGGCCGCACGACGAGCCAGTTCTTGGGCAGCGCGTCCAGCGTGTTGCGCAGCACGATCGGCACGATCGGCACGCCGGCCTCCATCGCCATGAAGAAGGCACCCTTCTTGAACGGGCCCGGGTGCGGCGTCGTGCTGCGCGTCCCCTCCGGCGCGATCGCGAGCGAGATGCCGTGCCGGAGCGCGTCGATCGCGGGGCGCAGCGCCTGGATCGCCTTCTCGTGCTGGAAGCGGTCGATGAACACGGTCCCCGCGAGCGACATGAGCGGACCAAAGATCGGGTTCTTCTTGATCTCCTGCTTGCCGATACCGACGAAGTCGCGCCGCAGGAGCTTGCACAGCACCAGCATGTCGACCGCCGACTGGTGGTTGAAGATGAACACCGCGGGCCGCCGCGCCCACAGGTGCTCCTCGCCGTGGACGTTCACCTCGAGTCCCGCGAGCGCGGTGCCGACCTCGCCCCAGGTCGACGATGCGATGTTCACGCACTGCTGCCAGTTGCCGCTCAGCGCCGCCGCGGGCAGCCCCATCAGGAACGACGGGAAGATCGCTCCGATCGCGAGCCCGGTGCGCAGCATCTGCTCGGCGCCGGGAAAGCCGCGGCTGGTGAACGCCTGCGTCGGCCACCTGCGGCGCGCGGCGATGGTCTGCAGCGCGCGGCTCGGGTTGGTCGGACGCGGCTTGCCGACGGCTTCCAGCAGCGGCAGGTCCTCCTCGCTGTCGGTGTAGAACCAGCTCTGCGCGAGGTCGAGGCCGAGCTCGTCGGCGAGGCCGCGCGCGAACAGCGCCTTCCCCTCGCCGTAGCAGAGCGGGTAGACCAGCTCGCCGGTCAGCTGGCCGTCCTTCACCTCGAGGCTCGTGACCAGCACGTGCTCGATGCCGAGCTCGCGCGCGATCGGTGCCACCTGGTAGCGCGTCGCCGACGACACGATGGCGATGGTGTGGCCCTTCCGCCGGTGCGCGTCGACGATGGCGCGCGCCTCGGGGTAGACCTCGCTCGCCAGCTCGTCGTTGAAGATGCGCTCCCCGACCGCCGCGAACTCCTCCTCGGAGAAGCCGCCTAGCGTGCGCGCCGTGCCGGAGAGGAAGCCCGAGAAGCCGACGGTGCCGAGCTGGAAGCTCGTCGCCGCGAACAGCAGCTCGCCCAGATCCGGAGCACCGAGGCGCCCGCTGCGGAAGCCGTCGACGACGAAGGTCAGCGCCGAGAAGCCGGCGATCAACGTGCGGTCGAGGTCGAAGAGTGCGGCGATGTGCGGGCCCGATGGGCTCTCGTCGATCTCGCGGGTCAGCTCGCTCGTCCGCACGTCGGTGTTCCTCGGTTTCCGGGCTGTCGGACCTTAGCGGCGGTGCCATGGCGGGTAAAGCATCGACGCACGGCGCCACGGCCGACGATCGGACGGCGGCAGCGGCGCGGAATCGGCTTTACGCCACCCGCGTCATCTGGGAAGAACGGGTGCGATGGTGGCGCAGGGAATGACCCCGCTGGGCGGGACCCCGACCCCCGTCGCGACCGGCCGGGGCGCGGGCGGCCTGCCGCACGAGCCGTCGTGGCCGGCGGCCGATGGCCGCCGCGTCGTCTTCCTGCTCGACGTGTCGAGCCCGCTCGAGCGGCGCATCCTCGAGAGCTGGATCGAGCGTCACGCGCCGGAGGCCGGTCCGGGCGGATTCGAGGTCGCGACCATCCCGCCGTCGCGGCGCCGCCGGCGCACGCCGCAGGACGGACGCCTCGAGGCGTGCGTCGCATCCCCGGACGGCGACCCGCTGCTGGCACCGCTGCGCGTCGCGTGGGAGCGCGAGAAGATCGCGGGCGTGCGCGAGAACCCGCTGCGCGAGCTGCTGACCGTCGGCGACCCGCGCGACCCGGGGCGGCTCCGCCAGGAGATGATCCTGCGCCGCAACCCCGAGCGCTGCCTGATCGTCGCCGGCGAGCCCGCACCGCTGTCGGCGCTGCGCGAGCGCTGGCGCAGCGCCGGCGGCGCCGACCCGGCCTACACCACGGGGCTCGCGGAGTTCGTCTGGCGCCAGGCGGCGCTGGCGCTCGAGCGCGCCGAGCGGCGGCTCCGCGGCGCGCGCTACAAGGTGCCGAAGCTGGTGCGCGAGGACATCCTCGCGCGCCCCGCGTTCCGCGCCGGTGTGTCGAGGCTCGCGCGCGAGACGCAGCAGGACGATGCGAAGGTCGCGGCGGAGGCTGCGGGCTACCTGCGCGAGATCGCGGCGACGCACAGCCCGCACGTCATCGACCTCACGGCGCATCTGATCCACCTGCTCTACACGCAGGGCTACGGCGAGCACCTGCACTACGACCGCCAGCGGCTCGGCGAGCTGTTCAGCCTGACGCAGCGCTACCCGGTCGTGTTCCTGCCGTCGCACAAGTCGAACCTCGACCACCTGGTCCTGCAGTACGCGCTGCACGAGAACGGCCACCCGCCGAACCACACCGCGGGCGGCATCAACATGAACTTCTTCCCGGTGGGGCCGCTCGTCCGGCGCAGCGGCGTGTTCTTCATCCGGCGCACGTTCAAGGACAACCCGGTCTACAAGTTCGTCCTGCGGCAGTACGTCGACTACCTCGTCGAGAAGCGCTTCTCGATGGAGTGGTACGTCGAGGGCGGACGCTCGCGCTCGGGCAAGCTGCTGCCGCCGCGGCTCGGACTCCTCGCCTACGTGGTCGACGCCTACCGGCGCGGCAAGGCCGAGGACGTGTTCCTGATTCCCGTCTCGATCGCCTACGACCAGATCCAGGACGTCGGCGACTACGTGCAGGAGCAGCGCGGCGGCAAGAAGCAGAAGGAGAGCTTCGGCTGGTTCGTGCACGTGGTGCGCTCGCTCCGCCGACGCTTCGGAGACATCCACATCAACTTCGGCGAGCCGGTGTCCGTGCGCAGCGCACTCGGACCGCCCGCCGATCCCGGCGCCGAGCCGCACCCCGACGAGGACTCGATCGCGCTCTCGAAGCTCGCCTTCGAGGTCGCCGTGCGCATCGACCGCGTGACGCCGATCACGCCGACGTCGCTGGTGACGCTGGCGCTGCTCGGCGTCGGCGATCGCGCGCTGACGCTCGCGGAGGTCTGCGCGGTGCTGCGCGAGCTGGTCGCGTACGTGCGCAAGCGCGGCCTGCCGACGACGGAGGCGCTCGAGCTCGACACGCCCGAAGACGTGCGGCGCGCGCTCGGCGCGCTGATCGACAGCGACGTGCTCGCGTACTTCGACGAGGGGCCGGAGACCGTCTACCTGATCGGCCCCGACAAGCATCTCGCGGCCGCGTACTACCGCAACACCATCATCCACTTCTTCGTGAACGCGGCGATCGCCGAGCTCGCGCTGGTGCACACCGCAGAGCGCGACTGCAACGACTGCGCCGGCGAGTTCTTCGAGGAGGCGCTGCGGCTCCGCGATCTCCTCAAGTTCGAGTTCTTCTTCCCGGAGAAGGAGGCCTTCCGCACCGAGATCACGGCCGAGGTCGCGCTGCACGACCCTGGTTGGCGGGAGGCGCTCGCGGTCGGCGGCGCCGAGGCGGCAGCCCTGCTGCGCCGCATGCAGCCGTTCCTCGCGCACCGCGTGCTGCGGCCGTTCCTCGAGGCGTACCAGGTGGTCGGCGACGTGCTCGCACGCCAGCCGGTGGACGCGCCGTTCGACGAGGGCGAATTCCTGAACCGCTGTCTCGCGCTCGGCAAGCAGTACCAGCTGCAGCGCCAGATCCGGAGCGCCGAGTCGGTGTCGCGGGTGCTGTTCCAGACCGCGCTGAGCCTCGCGCGCAACCGTGGCCTGATCGACCCCGCGAAGGCCGACCTCGCGGCGCGCCGCGCGGTCTTCGCGGAGGAGATCCGCGGCGCGATCCGCCGCGTCGACGCGATCGACGCGCTCGACGCGGGACGCCGCGCCGGCCTGCTGCTCTGACCACGAACGATCCACCGAGGACGAAGCCCGAGACGGAGTGAGAACCATGCTGCGACTGCACGATCCCTTCGACTTCCGCGTTCGCGAGACGCCCGACGCCGAGTTCGCCGTGTTCGACGGCAAGCGCACCACCTACGGGGAGGCCGCGCTCGAGGTGCACCGCCTCGCCAACGCCCTGCTGGCCGCGGGGCTGCAGCGCGGCGACCGCTTCGCGTACCTGTCGAAGAACTCGACCGAGTACGCCTTCATGTTCCTCGCCGCGTCGAAGGTCGGCGCGGTGCCGGTGCCGCTCAACTACCGGCTCGCACCGCCCGAGTGGCAGTACATCATCGACGACGCGAAGGCGCGCCTGCTGATCGCGCGCGGCGAGTACGTCGCCGCGATCGAGCCGGTGCGCGCGCAGCTCGCGACCGTCGAGCGCTGCGTGGCGCTCGCGGTACCCGACGCGCCAGCGGGCTGGGAGTGTTACGAGGCGTTCGTGGGCGCGGCGCCGACGACGGCGCCCGACGTGCACGTCACGGCGGACGACGACCTCTACCAGATGTACACCAGCGGCACGACGGGCCGCCCCAAGGGTGCCGTGCTCGCACAGGGTGCCGTGATGGCGCAGCTCGCGCAGGCGTCGTTCGCGCTCGACAGCACGCCCGGCGAGCGCGCGCTCGTCGTGGCGCCGATGTACCACGCGGCCGCGGCGATCATGACCTTCAGCACCGTCTGGTACGGCGGCTCGCTGTTCATCCAGGGGGACTTCCACCCGGTACACGCCGTGCGCGCGATGAGCGACGAGCGCATCGGCCGCGCGTTGCTCGTGCCGGCGATGATCCAGGCTTGCCTGGTGATGGTCCCGGACGTGGCCGAGCGGAAGTACGATGCCCTCCGCTACATCGTGTACGGCGCGTCGCCGATCTCCGAGGCGACGCTGGCGCGCGCGATGCAGGTCTTCGGCTGCGACTTCCTGCAGGGCTACGGCATGACCGAGACCACCGCCGCCGTCACGTACCTCCTGCCGTCGGACCACAGGCGCGCGCTCGCCGGCAAGCCGGAGCTCCTGCTGTCTGCGGGACGCGCGATGGTCGGCACGGAGGTCCGCGTCGTCGACGGACAGGACCGCCCGCTGCCGCCGGGCGAGGTCGGCGAGATCGTCGCGCGCGGGCCGCAGCTCATGCGCGGCTACTGGAACCTGCCCGAGGCGTCGCGCGAGGCGCTGCGCGGCGGCTGGATGCACACCGGCGACGCGGGCCGCATGGATGCCGACGGCTACCTCTACATCTCCGACCGCGTCAAGGACATGATCGTGTCCGGCGGCGAGAACGTCTACCCGAGGGAAGTCGAGGAGGTCCTGTTCCAGCACGCGGCGATCGCCGACGTCGCCGTGATCGGCGTCCCCGACGAGAAGTGGGGCGAGAGCGTCAAGGCCATCGTCGTGCTGCGCGAGGGCGCCGCGGCCACCGCGGACGAGATCCTCGCGCACTGCCACGGCCGCCTCGCGGGCTACAAGCGTCCGCGCTCGGTGGACTTCGTCGCGGTCCTGCCGCGCAACCCGAGCGGCAAGGTGTTGAAGCGCGAGCTGCGCGAGCCCCACTGGGCGGGGCATACGAGGCGCGTGTCGTGAGGATCGTCGTCCTCGACGGTCACACGCTGAACCGCGGCGACAACCCGTGGGACGAGCTCGCGGCGCTGGGCGAGCTGACGGTGTACGACCGCTCGGCACGGGACGAGATCGTGCCGCGCGCGCGCGGCGCCGCGGTCGCGCTGACCAACAAGACGCACCTCGACGCCGCGGCGCTCGCCGCTCTGCCGGAGCTGCGCTACGTCGGCGTGCTCGCGACCGGCTACAACGTGGTCGACGTCGCGGCGGCGCACGCGCGCGGCATCACGGTGACCAACGTCCCGGAGTACGGCACCGACTTCGTCGCGCAGCACGTGTTCGCGCTGCTGCTCGAGCTCGCGAACGCGGTCGGCGAGCACGACGCCGCGGTGCACGCGGGCGAGTGGCAGCGCTGTCCCGACTTCTCCTTCTGGACGCGTCCGCTGCTCGAGCTCGCCGGGCTCACCATGGGCATCGTCGGCTACGGCCGCATCGGGCAGCGCGTCGGCGAGGTCGCGCGTGCGCTCGGCATGCGCGTGCTGGCGAGCGCGCGGCCCGGCAGCCCGCTGCCGCCGCCGACCGCGAAAGAGACCTGGTGCGAGCTCGAGGAGCTGTTCGCGGCCGCCGACGTGGTGACGCTGCACTGCCCGCTCACCGCCGACAACGAGCGCTTCGTCAACGCGCGGCTGCTGGCGCGCATGAAGCGCAGCGCGCTGCTGATCAACGCCGCGCGCGGACAGCTGGTCGACGAGGCGGCGCTCGCGCAGGCGCTGGCGGACGGGACGATCGCCGGTGCGGGGCTCGACGTGGTGTCCGACGAGCCGATCCGCGCCGACAACCCGCTGCTGCGCGCACCGCGCTGCGTGATCACGCCGCACGTCGCGTGGGCGAGCCTCGCGGCGCGGCGCCGGCTGATGGCGACGGCGGTGGAGAACCTGCGCGCGTACCTCGCCGGGAGGCCCGTCAACCTCGTCGGTTGAACGAGCCATCGCGCGCCTGGCGGCGCGCTACTCGTCGCCGCCTTCGGGGGGAACGTCGACTGCCGGGACGTCGCCCGTGTGGCCCATGGGCTCCTCGGGCGGCGGCGTGAAGTCCTCCGCTTGCGGCACCACCTGGGCTCCGCTGTCCGCCGCGCCCGGCTGCTGTCCCTCGGCGAGCGCGGCGCGACGTGCCTCGGCGC
>Ga0194132_10005255_pt1 | contig 21204 bp, 12 predicted proteins | sample TA2KigOf80mmetaG_FD_148612 | JGI IMG/M metagenome (GOLD analysis project Ga0194132, IMG submission 148612) | Freshwater microbial communities from Lake Tanganyika, Tanzania - TA2015054 Kigoma Offshore 80m | ecosystem: Environmental > Aquatic > Freshwater > Lake | place: Tanzania: Lake... | reverse complement strand
CGTAAGTTTTCGCATGGGCAAAGCCCTCCTTGCCCTTCGACTATGGCAAGGAGAGGCTTTGAAAGCAAGAACACTATGCGGCATTATTTATGACGCTATGTATAGTATTACTTTGTTCAGTCTCTTCGGGTGGCGCATACATCGTGCTTTTTGCAATGTATGCGTGCCGTACGCACACATGACAAACTGCGCCATGTGTGCGCCACCCAAAGTATCGGGACAAGACTTAACATAGTAATACTAGCGCGCATTGGCGTAGTCCTGAAACGCGGGCAATCAAGCGCCGTGGGACCGAAGCGTCACTGGCGATCGCGCGCTTGTCAGCACCGCGTCCCGTCAAACTGCTCGGTGTGAAAGACCGACTGCTGCGTCTGCAGATATTCCTGCTTCGTCATAACGGGGCGATGTTTCGACAGGATCTCCCTCGCTCGGGCGGCGCCGTCCGATAGAAGATCGACCGCCATCATCGCGAGTGCCTTGGCAGGCGCCAGATAACCCGAATCTGGGTCGGCGATGTGCCAGTCGGTGCTGTGGACGTTTCCACGGGCGCCGGTCATCATGGGATGCAGCACCGGCATCAAGTGGCTCAGGTCGCCAGCATCGGTCGATCCACCTCCGTGGGGATATTGCTTGTAGGAGTTTTCACCGAACATCGGTTCAGCGTTTTGTCGGAAGAGTGCCGCCAAATTCGGATCGTTCAGCAACGGCAGGTTGCCCGGAACGGTCTCGATCTCTACCCGGCAGCCCATCGCCACGGCCGCACCGCGCGCAGCGCGATCTACCTTCTGGGCCGCGTCTCGAATGGCTGGCCAGTTTTTTCCGCGCACATAAGTCTCCAGGCACACCTCGGCTGGAACAATGTTCACCAAGTCGCCGCCTTTAGTGACGATCGGATGCACGCGAATGCAGTCCTCGTCACGGAACGTCTCCCGCTGGGCGTTGATCGCCGCCAGCGCCAACGTGGCGGCGTGGAGCGCGTTAATGCCCTGTTCCGGCGCCGCTCCTGCATGCGCCGCTTTGCCAAGAAACCGGATGTTTTTCGCAAGGAAGCCGTTGAGAGATGAGGTGACGCCGATCTTGCCGTCGATGAACTCCGGGCTGCTAGCGTGAATCATGATCGCCATGTCGACGTCGTCGAAACATCCCAACTTGATCAGCTCTTGCTTTCCGGTCAGGAAAGAGGTCTTGCGGCTCTTCACCAGGCTGGCCCGATAACCGATTTCTACGTATTCCTCAGCCGGCACGGCAAGAAATACAATGTTCCCTGCCAGGTGCTCGGCAATGCCGGCTGCCGAAAGTCCCAAGGCTGAGCCCATCAACCCTGCGATCTGGGCATTATGTCCGCAAGCGTGCGCTGCGCCAGTTTCGGGGTTGGCACGAGGATGCTCCGGCAACAGCAGCGCATCCAGCTCACCCATCAAAGCCACGGTAGGGCCCGGCTCTCGGCCGCGCAGTACGGCTTTGACGCCAGTGATCGCGAGCTTGTCCTGGCAGGGCAGCTGGGCCTCTGCCAGCAACTCCCTCACCCGGTCGGCGGTGCGGAACTCTTTGAACCCAAGCTCCGCCGAATCCATGATGGCCTCGCCCACGCCAATGATGCGGTCACGGCGCGCCTCGATTGCTCTGCACACTTCCTGTTTCAGCGTTTCACGGTCTGGCATTGGCATCTCCTGGATTCTTGCCCGCGGCTCCCGCAAAGCGGCAGCCCGAGTCGTAACTTCGTGCTCTGATGTTGACCACGGATGAACACCGATGCACACGGATGAACGAGATGAAAGCAGATGGCGGTCGTGGAGAACCCCGCTCTTTCACTGCCGCTCCCGTTACCAGCCACTCTTGATCGGTGTCGATTGTTGGTTCCGTTCTCCCGAGACTGTTCACTTCTGATCTGTGTTCATCCGTGTTGATCCGCGGTTCCCAACTCGTGGCTGCAGTCTTGTCGGCTCGGAGCAGGATCGTTTTGACCACGGATGAACACTGATGGACACGGATGGCGGTCATCGAGCCACTGACGTGTTGGTGCGTTTCCGTTACACGACGCACTCTTGACCCTTGCTGATTGTTGCTTCCGTTCTGTTGCTGATTGTTGCTTCCGTTCTGCTGAGACTGTTCACTCCTGATCCGCGTTCATCCGTGGTTCTCCGTCATCATCAGTCGAGTGATGGAGCTCTGAGGAGACCCTGACCGCTATGCGAAGGGGCGCGCTACTTCTTGGCTGGTGGCTTCCAGCGAACAACTTCGAGGTGCGTTTTCGAGTCCTCACCTCGGTACGAACAGGATGTGACCAGCGTGCCGTCCTTGAGTTGAACGGTTGGCCCGAACCCGCCACCTTGCGGACGAGACCCAGTTTTTGTGTCTACCATGAGGCGGTCGCGGGAGAAGTCGAACTCAAACCCATCGTCGGTTTCGACACCGAGCAACGCGCGGACCCCGAGGGGCGGCTTCAGGTCACGCACCGTGAAGGTCAGCAACAGGCGCTTATCGCGCAACCGCAGAATGGACATATACATCTCGCCGTAGTCGCCGAAGTCGCCAATCCGATCGAAGGTCCTGGCGCCGTCTAACGACGAGAAGAGAATGAAATGGTCACTCTGGTCGTTCTTGCTCTGTATCGGCCGCCCTTTGATCGGCAGCTCGTTGCTGTCGACCCGCACGAGCGCCCAAATTTTTCCAGAGCGTGCAGGCCAGAGCCAGGTTTCGCCACCGAAAAACCCGTACTTGCTCTGGAAGTCCTTAGGCTGGCACCGCACGGTCTTATCCCAGGTCTTCCCTCCGTCCTTGGATCGCCACATCAGGTAGGGGCCGCCGCCTCTGTCGTAGTCGACACCTAGCAGCAGCGTCCCGTCGGCGAGCTCGAGGACGTTGCGCGTCGAGTGATTGCTTGCGTTCGGTTTGATGCCTTCCGACTCGATGCGAATCGATTCCCAGCTTTTGCCGCCATCGGTCGAGCGGTGGAGGAACCCTGTGGTGTAGCCCCAGCGGTTTCGAACGTCGCGCGCCAGAAGGTGCCCCGTCATGAAAACGGTGCCGTTCCGAGCCACCGTGAGATAAGGTTCCCGGCCAGGCAGATCGAGCTTTTCTGGCCCAGACCACGTGCGGCCGCCATCGCGGGAGCGAAACAGCAGTGTCTGCTCGAAGAGCTTCTTCTCCGGCTTCTCGTATTGGTGAAAAGCGGTCAGCAGCAGTTCGCCGCTTGGCAACTGGGCAACACAGGCTTTGTAGTCATCGGGCTCGCCGAGTGGAATTCGCTCGCACTCGACGCGGTGAGAGGCAAGAGCGTGTTGATTCGCAACAGCGAACCACTCCTTGGCTGGCCGCTGTGCCAGCGCAACCGGAGAGAACAACCAAACACCGGCGCAGAGCCAGGCTACCGCCAGCCAGAAGCGTCCTGCGGTCCTCTCGACAGCTCGTAGCGCGGCTCCTGTTTTGAGAGCGGGGATGTGCAGCATGATGCTTGATCTCCTGGTTTGGGATTGAGAGGAACCTGCCAAGCTAAAATGCGCTCAAGCCAGGCGGCAACGGGGCGTTAGCGCGGCTTCTTTTGCGGACTCTGCGACGAGGCACTTCTCACCAGGCGAAAAGAGTCCATCACGATCGATTGATCGACTTTGCCATAGGCATCGTCACCACCGACGTGGCCAAAAGCGAAAATTCGGCCGTCCGCCGCCTGCACCGTCCTGGGATAGTAAGCCGTCCCGGGTATCTGCAGGGCATGCCAGCTCTTGCCGGCATCGTTGGTCCAGTGGATGCCCCGCGTCGCCAGGTGCAGGATCGGCCCTTCGCGCGTCGCCAGGACATCCGGGTGCCCGCTGTGCGGAAACGGAGCTGGGCCGGCATGAACGGGTGTCCACGTCTCGCCGGACTTCTTGAGCAGCCCCTGCCACCGCACCTCCCGGCGTTTGTCAGCCGGATCAGGCCGCCGGAAAACACACAGCAGATCGCCATTGGCCAACTCCGCAGCGTCGAACTCTTCGCCTCCCCAATTGCGCTGGTGCTCGGCCGGGACCACTGGCAGAGGCCCTTTCCACGTTTTTCCCCGATCGCTCGAAACCATCAACAACGGCTCGAACAGGCCACTGTACTCTCTCCGCGTGCGGCTGTTGGCGGGCACGCGTGCCACGCCGCCGAGCATGATGAGTCGCCCATCGCGCAGAATGCGAAGCCGCTTCGCCCAAGCCGAATACTTGGCAGGGTCCAGAAACACTTCGGGCTTACCCCAGGTCATCGTCCCATCCGTGGACCGCTCCAAGTAACCGGTCTTCGGCAGTTCAGGATTGTACGGAAGGTAATAGCCCCACACGCCACGAATCACGGTTCCATCCTGGAAGGCTGTCTGCGCTTCGCCCGCCACACCGTTCATGCAGGACTTGAAGGCATCAGCACTCACCTGCTGCCAGGTCTTGCCCGAGTCGGCCGAGCGGAGGTGGACGTTTCTCATATCGAGGCCGGTCATGTCGTAGCCCGCCCTTCCGTCTGGCGGCCAGTTGAGCTTGTCCTGCACCTCTTTGGGAGCTCGCGCGCGACCCTCAATCGGGCCGGTGGCCTGCGTGAAGCTCACCATCAAACTGCCGTCAGGCATCGTCCATGCCGCAACCCAGCTCGTAAATCCCGGACTCTGGGGCGAGTGGTAGATCGTTTGCCGTTGATGCTCCACTGCCGAAAACTCTTCATGGCTGCTGGCAGGGCTGGGTGCAACCAGAACCGTCGCACTCAGCGCCCAAGCAACGGCGTAGACACAGATCCTCTGAACCTGGTTTCGTCTTCTCATTCGCATCGATCCTCGATCCTGACACGTTCCAGCAGGCCAGCAACTGTGCTCTCTAGGCGTCAACTGTGTGTTCGACTCAACCGCCCACGTTGGAAACCCACAACGATCGTCTTGGCTCGTTGCCCAGCGGGTCTACAGAACACGATCTGCCGTTTCGCTCGACGGTTCGCGCCCTACCCTGCAGCACGGAGAGGGCCCGTGAGCTGGGACCCCAGACAGGGTGTGCCAATTAAAGATCCCAGCAGGGGAGCGAGTCAACGAAATTTGCAGTGTTGTCACTTGGCAGGTTGCTGGGTGGCAGAGGAAAGCAGTTGTAATCCTCGCGGGTGGCGGGGCGAATATCGGAGTCCGGTGCGGATGTGCAGCAAGGCCTTCTCCCTCTTGCCTTGTGCCAGTAGAACTTCGGCACAATCCCAGTAGACCTCTGAGCTTCGCGGTTCTTTGTCGAGGGCCTTTTCGTAGGCAGACACGGCGTCGCCGTAATTCCTGGCCAGCGCCAGCGCTTTGCCCAGGTAGTGCAGTGCGCCCACGTTGTCTGGGTCGATACTGAGGCTTTGTTCGAAGAAGCGGATGGCCTGCGGGATGTCTCCCTGCCAGGCGAAGAGGCTGCCCAGATTCCGGTGAGCCATCGCATCTTTCGGGTGGAGAGTGAGGGCTTTCGACAGGCTTTGGAGTGCTTCCGTAGGGCGATCGAGTTCAGCAAGCAGGGCACCCGTGTTGACGTAAGCATCAGCGAACGCGGAGTCGTAGGCAATCGATTTCCGATACGCTTCGGAAGCAAGCTCAAGCTGGCCACCCTGCCGATAGCTCTCCGCCAGGACGTAGTAGGCTCTGGAAGAGTATGCGACGTATTGACCGTTCGGCGACCCTTCAGCCTTTCGTAGGAACTCTTGAAGCAGCCGTATCCCTCTTTGTCTCTGGCTGGCATTCGGCGGTGTGGTTCGTTCGGGCGGAGGCTGCAGATAAGCCATGCCTAGGAAGTAGTGTTCTTCGAGCGGCGAAATCTCCTGGGACTTGTACACGACGAGCTCTTCTTGGGGTTCACCAGCGAGTTTCGGCCGGTTGCCTCGGGTCCGAGAAGCGAATCCCGGACCAGGTCTCTGAATCTTGTGGTCGGTGAAGACCGTCAGGACGGCGTCTTCCGGATTCCGCTTCCGCATATGACAGCTCGCGCAGTCGCCGCCATGACGGGCCCCGCCAGGCAGTTTCCTTTCGTGCGCTTCCTTCGGGTGGCACTGCAGGCATTTCCTTCGAAAGAATTGTGCCTTCTCAGCCGGCGCAGGGGTCTCGTGAGGGTCGTGGCAGGAGGTACATGTCATTTCACCGTTGCTGGCTTGAAAGCAGGCCGATTGCTCGAGCCGATAGGCTTGATGCGCAATCTTGAATTCGTCGGCTGGCCGGGCTGCGTCGGAGTAGTCCAGATTGACCACCGTGCTGCTGAGGGGGCTCCCTGGAAGGTAGGAGAACACAGGTCTTTCTGGCCGATAGATCCGATCTCGGGCGAAGTGCGTTCCACTTGCCAGATGGCACTGGTAACACAAATCGCGCTGCAGTCTCTTGGTGGCCTTTCGCGGGTTGAAGATGGAGGTTTGGATCTGCCCGCTGTCTGCTCCAGATCTGGCCGCGTTCACATGGGCGGCGCCAGGTCCATGGCATCTCTCGCAACCGATTGCCATCTGCAGTTCGTAGGGAAACAGTTTCTCGTTGGAACTTGTGGCAGGAACCAGCCTGGGGTAGGAAGCGTGGCAAAAAACGCAGTCGTGGCGGACCTCTCGGGAAAAGTCGGGGTGCCACAGCTCGTCATAGCCTGGAGACATTCCCCAACTCCCGCTCTCGCCATACCAGGAGACAGGAAGCTGAGTGATCCGCCCATCGGCGTGATGCCGAAGATAGGTTCGTGCGTGGTTGCCGGAGCCAACCACATAGGAGATCTCCTCTTCTCGAACCCTCGTTGCTTGCCCACGGGAATCGAGGAGGAAGCGTTTTTGGTAGAACTTGCCTCCGCGCTCGCTCATCTCATAACGATAGCCAGACTTGGCATGAACAAAGGTTGAACTCGAGGAAAAAAACTCAGGGGAAGCCTCGCGACTCGGCCGGTATAGGGAACGCGACATGGAGACGGTCCGGTACTTTTCAAAGAGAATTGCGTGGCACGGACTGCAGGCTTCGCTGCCCACATGCTGTTCAGGAAGGCCAGGAAGGATGGGAGGCAGGGGGAAAGGCAGGTCTAACGCAGAAAAGACGACAGGTATCCCGAAGACAAGAACTGCGAAAACCCTCACAAGGAATCGGCTTGACACTTCACGAAGTTGACTCGAGGACCAGGGCACGACACCATCGATGAGAGGAGACCGAAGAGGGCATTGTACTCTTCTATCGCTTGTGCCTCCCTCGACGCATGATTCAGGCGCCGGGTTCGCGGCCAGGCAGCAAACCCACGATTCGTTCGTGCTGCGAAATAGCGCAAATCCAGCTCGAGGGACTGGACTGCATCAGCAGAGAAGCACGACCCTGACAGGGTCGCAGCGAGTCCGGCACTGATCGATAAGACGCGCGTCACGCCCAAACGCTTGTAGCGCCGCACGCCAGTGCGGCCGTGAAGCACTCGCGTGCTTCACTCTGGAGGTTTCTACATTTCGAAGCCGGCTTTGCGCTCGTAGTGCCGCACGCAGTGCGGCCCTTCTGAAGCACTGCGTGCTTCACAAAGCACTGCGTGCTTCACTACAAACGGGCACGGAATTCAGCGGAAGGTGGTGCCAGCAAGCCTCTGGCTTGCTGGCTCTGAGGCCCCGAGAGGGCCTCAGAGCGTCGCGGTACAACCAACGCCGATGGTTAGAAGCTGAACTTGATCCCCAACTGTATCCGTCGCGCATCCCGCGAGCCTGTGATGACGTTGGTGGTTCCTGGAGCGCCTGCCGGAAAGATGCTCAGGATCGGATTCAACAAGTTGGTGTGGTTTAGAGCATTGAACAGGTCTACTCGGAAATTCAGAACCTTGTTCTCGCTGATGTGAGCATCTTTGCCGACGGAAAAATCAATGTTCCAGAGTCCAGGTCCTTCAACCAGACCCGGGCCTGAATTCCCAAACCTGAAGTTCCCCGGATGCTCGAACGCTGCCAAATTAAACCAATTGTTGATTTTCTTCGGACCTTTGGGATTTCCGATCAGGTTGGGCCGCACATTGGTGTCACTGAAACAGTTGCACTGATTCGGGACGGCGTTGAAAGTCAGCGGCTGTCCAGCATCGGCCGTGAAGATGCCACCCAAGTTCCAGCCACCGACAATGTGAGCTACCGGTCCCGTGTTGAGATACTTGCGTTTAACTCCCCACGGGACGTTATAGACTCCGCTGAAACGGGCCAGGTGCGCCCGCTGCAGGCTGGAAGGGCCTTTGTCGACGCCTCGGTTGTAGAAGTTCGAGACAGCGAAGTCGTCGAGAAACTTCGACCAAGTGTAGCTCGACACAAACCCAAAGCTGTCGCCAAATCGCTTCTCCGCTTTGATGACCATCGCGTGGTAGCTGGAGTTCCCGATGGTCGCCGTAAACATGTTGACCTGGTTAAACTGAGGGAACGGACGCAAGACTTGGGTGTTCCCAGGTCCCATCCGCTCCGGTGCCACCTGGTTCAGCCGCAACGTACCACGGTCCAGGTGATGGCCCATATTGCCTAACCAACCGATCTCAAAAGTAATACCCCTGAACTCGTGCTGGATATCGAAGTTGAACATCATGTTATAGGCGATCGATCGATTGTTGTCGATGAAGTCGGGGGCCAGGAAAGGATTCGAGCCAACGGGTACTGCACCGAAGCCCGGACTCAGTTGGCTTCGGTCAAAAGGAGGCCTCGCCGGCAAGCCATTGTTCAGGAAATAGGGTGCGGTCACGCCGTTGTCTGGCGAGCTGACCGATAGCGTGCGCGCCACGTCGGGCCGCGAGGTCCCCGGAATACCCCAGATGCTCGCGCCGTAGGGAGGATTGTAGAACATTCCGAAGCCTGAACGGATCACGGTCTTGCCGCCTCTAGGGTTCCAAGCCAAGCCAACCCGCGGCATGAAGTTCGTCAGGTCGTAAACGTTGAAGCGGTTCGGAAACGTCACCGTTCCTGGCGTGTTCGACACCGGATTCGTTGCTTTCGCGTCAAACCCAGCAATCTTGCCATCTTTCTCCGACATGGGTGTATCCGTTTCGTATCGCAGCCCCAAATTGACTGTGAGAGTCGGGGTCAATTTCCAGTCGTCCTGGATGAAGCCGCCTAGCAACCAGGTGTGAAACACGCGATTGTCAATATCGTTCAGGCTTCCAGAGATGGGGAAGTCCAGCAGCAACGACGCTAAACCGTCTCCAGATGCGGCGGCTGTGGGATTCGCTGCGGTACTCCGATTTTGGAAAGTGTACGTGCCTGAGGATTGATTCTTAAAGTAGTAGGTCGACGAAGAACGTCTCGTCTCATACCCGAATTTGATGGAGTGGCTGCGTTTGAGCATCGAGATGGTGTCTGCTGCGTGGAAGTTGCGCATCGGCACTTGATACGCTCCTCCACCCCAGTTCGTGCCGAGCGAATTAAAACCTTCCACATTCACGTTGGGGAAATGGTTGTTGGGGGCGCCTCTGTAGGAAGTACCCGTGCTGACCGGAGGTACCTTTAAGCCCAGTTGCTGGGGGAAACCCAATCCGGAACTGGGGTTGTGCGAGCCCCACAGCCTTGTGCTGTAGGTCACGCGCACCTCGTTGACGAGCTGGGGATTGAACACATGGGTCCATCCAGTCAGGAAGTTCTTGCTCCAGGTAGGCGTGATAAAGTCGTTGGGATCAGCCGGGTGTCGCGCGGACAAGTTCTTCTTGCCGCCGACGATCTTGCTGGTGTCAAACCCTGGATGGCCCGGAAAGGGTCCATCGTTTTCGAACTGAGGCAAGTCCAGCAGGAAGCGGTGGAAAATCTTGTCGCGCTCCGACTTGTCCCAGTCGATCCGCGCGGTATAGGCATTGCGGTCCAAGTACTCGTTCCGGGTAGCGAAGTGGTTGTTGGTTTGAGAAGGGTCAAGCCCTGCCCGGTTTGGCTCTGGGAAGTAGGATGCGATCTTCGCGGCGATCGGATTGATTCGATCGGCCGGAATGATGTTGTTTGGAAACGGCGTCCGCGTGATGGAGCCGTCGGGGTTCACCCTCGTGGACAAGGGATCGTAGATCACTCGCGGGGAGCCATCCCGGTTAAATCGCCTCGAAAAGTCACCTCGTCTTTGTTCGGCGGTTGGAAACGTGCTGAAGACAGGGAAAGAGACCACATTGTGAGTTGCTTCCCAGGAGCCGAAGTAGTGTAGCTTGTTCTTGACGATCGGCCCGCCCACCGCGCCACCGAAGATATGCTCTCGGAAAGGAGTTCGTTCAGGTGCAAAAAAGTTCCGAGCGTCGAAGGCCTTTTGACGATGGAACTCCCAAAGTGATCCATGCACTTCGTTGGTTCCTGACTTGGTGTTAATCAACATCAGGCCTCCCCCTCCACCACCAAACTCGGCCTTGTAATTGTTCTGAACCAGCCGGAACTCCTGGACCGTTTCGATTGAGGGGTTCATGTCCAGAATCGAGATCTCCACGCGGGTATTGGAAGCGTTGCCGCCGTCGATGTAATACTGCTGTGTATTTTGACGGCCTCCGGCGACGCTATAGAAGGGGTTGAAATACGAGCGTGGGTCGGTGCTGGTGAAGGTAACACCTGCAGAGATGTTCAGCAGCTGGGCTGGGCGCCGCAACAGTAGAGGCATGTCCTTCAGGAAGGCTCCCTCGATCAAGTTACTGATCGCCTGGGATTCCGTCTCCAGCGCCGCGGCTTGCGCTTCAACCTCAATCCTTTCGGTGACCTCTCCAACCTGCATGCTGATGTTAAGGGTCGTCACGCGGCCAACCTCCAGCTCTGCGGTGCTGCTATAAGTCTTGAAGCCGGTGAGCGAAGCCGTGATTTCGTACCGTCCCGGCTGAAGATTGAGCAGCCGATAAGCTCCCGATTCGTTCGTCACCGTCGACTTGGTGACGCCACTCTGTTGGCTGGCTGCAGTCACCTGAAGCCCAACCAAGACTGCTCCCGTGGAATCGATCACCGTTCCCGCGAGTTCGGCCATCGACTGCCCGAATAGGGCGCTAGCCGAAAACAGCAGCGAACAAACAAGGATGCAAAACACCTGACGTGTCTTCATCCGGCCCAAGGAATTGCGTACCGCACCCAGTGGGAACCTGCTCATCAAGGTTGGGATTCGCATCGACTATTCTCCTCTTGCCGCCTGGCAAGTTGAACATGTTTTGGTGTAGAGACGAAACTGCTGGTTGCTGAAGCGATTTTTTCGAACGGACCAAGCCCCCCCTGCTTCATTCCTTGAACCGTCAAGGAGTTGTTAATAATGAAACTCTGTTTTAATAATCAATATACCAAGGGCCGCCACACCGTCAACAGAAAACTTAGGTCCCTACGACATGACGGCGCGAGAGGGCCAAGAGATCCTGGCAGCGGTGTTCCTCACGGCATCGACGACGTTCTTGGACTGTGTGAACAAGTTGATCCAGTCGACGTTCAGGTTGATCCACTGCACACCCTTCTCGATCCAGATGGGCAGGGTATCCGGGCTGTAGCCGGTAGAAACACCGAGCAAAACGCTCGTGCGTCTAACCTTTTGGATGACGGAATCCATGACCCGGACCACCTCAGGGTCGCTCGTTCGGCCGAGCTTTCCCATCGATCCGGAGAGATCGTTTGGCCCAAGGCAGACCGCGTCGAGGCCAGGCACGTCGAGAATGGCGTCCAGATTCCTGACAGCATCGATATGTTCGATTTGGACGATGACCAGGGTCTGCCGGTCTACCGTTTCGAGGTACTCGGGTTGAGAGATCGCCCCATATCGCTGCCCACGACGTGGGCCGTAGCCGCGGATGCCGTGAGGAGGGTATTTGCAAGCGCGCACGGCCGCCGCCGCTTCCTCGCCCGAATTGACGGCTGGAACGACAATCGCAGCCGGCGCCAGATCGATCACTGGTTTGATGACATTGACGTCGTTGCAACGCACGCGAACAAAAGGCGCCGTTTCAGTTCCCCGCAACGCCGTCACGTGCCCAAGGGTCGTCAAACTGTCCAGCGGCGCATGTTCCATGTCGATCCAGGTGAAGTCGTACCCAGCTTCGGCAGCCAATTCGCTGACGGCCGGATCGCTAAACGTGATCGCCATGCCGACACAAACTTCGCCTGTGTCGATTTTCTTCCTGAACCGGTTGGCATTATTCATAGAGGATCGTTTTCAGACTTGGCAGAGGTCTCGGAGTCAAATGAGCTCTTTTAGAGGATTGCCCGGCACATCGTCGAAGCCGTTAGCAATGTAAACGGGGCGGGCAATTGGCGACATATAAGTCTGAGTCCAGTCGATGCCCATGGCCTTATAGATGGTGGCATAGAGGTCGCCAACCGCCACGGGACGGTCAGCCACGTAAGCTCCTTCCTTGTCGCTGGCCCCGACGATGCGGCCGCCTGCGATTCCCCCGCCTCCGACCAGCAACGACCAGCAATCGGGCCAGTGGTCTCGCCCCCCCTTCGGGTTGATCACCGGTGTCCGGCCAAACTCTCCTGACACCATGACCACGGTGCTTTCCAATAGCCCGCGCTGTGTCAGATCCTCCATCAGCGCGGACAGCGTCTGGTCGAGCAGCGGAGCCAGCGTGCCGCGCAGGAGCTGTTCCATGTCACCGTGAGTGTCCCATTGTCCATGCTTGTAACCTGCGGCGGTGACGAACCGGCAGCCCGCTTCCACTAACCGGCGCGCCAGCAGCATGCTCTGCCCAACCCGGTGGCGCCCGTAACGATCCTTGGTTTTTTCCGACTCTTGACTGAGGTCAAAGGCTTTCTTGACCTGTGGGTCCAGCAGCATCTTCAGGGCCTGTTCGTCAAAGGCGTCCATCTTTGCGAACTCTGCCAGTTCTTCCTTCTGGCGGAAGTGGCGGTCTACAATGCGCAGCAACGTCTGGCGATCTGCGATCACATCGCTCGACACCGACTTCGGCAGGCTTAGATCCGGCAGATGGAAGTCAGGCCTGCTCGGGTCCGGCAGGATCATGCCGTCGTACTCCGATCCGACAAATCCCGCTTGGTAAGCTTCCTGGTAGTTGAAGAAATCCCCTTCGGTCGGCATGGGCACGATCACGAACGGAGGCATGTTGTTGCGCGATCCTGCTTCCTTGGCAACGATCGATCCCACGCTCGGGAACTTCAGTGCCGGGATGGGACGATGCCCTGTGAGCGTCTGAATCGTTCCCTGGGGATGGTTTCGCTCCTCTGTCTTCATCGAGCGGATGACAGACAGTTTGTCCATGTGCTGGGCGATGCGTGGAAAAATCTCGGCGACCTGAATTCCTGGGGCGCTCGTCGGGATGGTCTTGAATGCGCCGTTGGCCTTCACGTCCCAGCTTTCCAACTGGCTGAGGCCGCCCTCAAGCCAAACCAGAATCACGGCCTGAGCCTTGGCCTTGGGCAAAGAGTTGCCTGCGAGAGTCGCCGCGCGTGCCTGCACGCTCTCGAAGCGAAGAAAATCGGGCAGCGTCATTCCAAGAAAGCTCAACGTTCCGGCCCGCAGAAAGTCGCGACGCGCGAGCGCCGCTCCCAGGCAGCGATAGCATTCGGTCCTCTTCATGACGCCAAACTCCTAATGGTTGTATGCAAACTCGCGCGAATTCAGAATTGCCCAAACGAGGCTCGCCAGAGTGTCCTTACGACGCGTTGGCCGTTCTGACAGCACCTTGAGCAATTCCGCTTTTTCGGTTGGAGTCGGGAACCGCGTCAGGGCCGCCAGATAGAATTCGTCCAGAATTTGTTCGTCCGAAACCAATTTCGCCATCCGTTCGCTGAGGCGCCCCCCTTCCCGCACGATCTTTTCGTTGTACGCCGGGCCGGCCATGCGGTGCAGCGACGCCAACAGGTTGGGTTGGGGCGAGGCGGCTGGCAGCGCTTTGCGCGTTGAGCGTCCGAAATTGTCCATGAACTGGGATGGACAGATGTCGGCGATGGTGTCGATGGCCCGAGTTCCAGGCGTGGCTGCGCCGTCGCCGGCTAACCGATGGAACTCGAACGCCTCCGGAGAGCCCGTCACTTGGGTTACTGCATCCAGCAACACGGCTGCCTCCAGTGGTCTGGCCTGTGCGTGCGAGTAGGCAGACTTGTCCGCTTTGTTGCTCGCGTTTGGCGTCGCAGACAGCTGATACGTCCGGGACTGCACGATGGTCTTCATCAGCCGTTTGAGGTCGTAGCTACTATCTCTGAAGTCTTTGGCCAAGGTCTGCAGCAGCTTCGGGTGCGACACCGGATTCGTGCTTCGAAAGTCGTCGACAGGTTCCACTAGGCCCCGGCCAAAAAAGAAGCTCCAGACCCGGTTCGCAGAGGCCTCGGCAAAGTAAGGATGCGAAGTCGCCCACCTGGCCAGGTGCATGCGCGGGTCCATCCACTCCTTTTCCGGCAGCTTCGTTCCGTCCAGAAAGGTCGGATCGACCTTTTCCTTTGTCCTTGGGTTCGCCACTCTCATTTCCTTGGGTTGGTCCACGTGGCCCCCACCGAGGACATCGATAATCAACCCATTGCCAACTTGTGCATCTCTCACTTCGGTGTAGCCAGCAAAGAATGCCGCCAATCCCCAATACTGGTTTTGGCTCCAGGTTTCGAAAGGATGGTTGTGGCACTGTGCGCATTCGATTCGGCGTCCCATGAACAACCGGATCAATTCTGGCATCAGCACTTCCGTGGTCGTCAATTCGGCCACGTAGTAGAAGTTTCGGGCTGGAGCGCTGAAACCCTGCGCGGCAATCCGTTCTCGCACCAGTTGGTCGTAGGGCTTGTTGGTGGCGAGACTGTTAGCGATCCAGTTTTGATAGGCCCTTGACCCTCGGATCGTCAGCGAGTTCACAAAGGTCGCGCGCAGGAGGTCGCCGAAACGGAAGCTCCAGTAGTCCACAAATTCCGGAGAGCTCAGCAGAGCATCGATCAACCGATCCCGCTTCTGTGGATTGCTGTCGGCGATGAACTCTCGAACCCGGTGAGGCGGCGGCAAAGTCCCGGTCAGATCCAGACACACCCGGCGCAGAAACTCTGCGTCACCAGAAAGCTCCGAGGGCAATACGTGAAACCGCCGCAGCTTGCCCAACACTTCCTCATCGATGTAGTTGCGAGCTTGCAGCTTCGGAAAGTGGCGAACAGGACCCTGAATGACTCCGATGTCAGCGCTTAGGGTATGGCCTGGCGTGCGAACCAGGATGTGCGTCTCACCCAGCGTTTTCGCTGTCACCATTCCCGTGTCGCTCACGTCCACCACGTGCTCGTCATTGCTCAGGTACCGGACCTTCTCGGTGAGGTCCTCCCTTTTTCCGTTGGACAAGTAGCCCGTAACGACTAACTGCAGCCGCTGCCCTTCCTGCAACACCGCTTCCGCAGGGATAACTTCAACTCGTTCGACTCTTACTCCCTGCTGCTCGGGCTCTTCGCCATAAGGGGCACCCTCGCGCACCCAGTTCAGAATGGCCCGGTAATCTTCCGAGCCCGCCTCCAGACGCAAGCCACCGCCGTGGGCCACACTCATCGTCGGTTTCAGCAGCAACAGGCTCTTCTCAGGATCTTTCGAATTGACCCGCGAATACTTGGGATTCTCTTCGGTTGTCAAAACGCGGAAATGTCCTCCCTCGACAATCCATTTGTAGTCCTCTCGCGGATCGATGCCGAAGATGGATAGTCTCAATCCGCCTCTTCCCTTAACACCTCCATGGCAGTTCGTGTCGTTGCAGCCTCTTTTCGTGAGGATCCCTCCAATGTCTCTCACGAAGGTAAAGGGACGGGGTTTCTCAAATTCCTCGATACGGATGGTTGTTTTCGCGGTTTGCCCGCCCGCTTTGGCCGTCAGCGCTACGGCGCCGCTGCCACGAGCGACGAACTTGCCGGAACGGTCAATCTGGCCCAAAGCGGAGTCCGAAAGAGTGAACTGGACTTCCGAGGTTACATCCTGCTCCAGGCCGTCAGCTGACCTGCCTATCACGACAAAGTGCTGGATGGGCGGAGCGCCCCAGATGGCTGCGTTTGAGGGCACGATCCGAAGGGAACGCAGCGGCTTCTGGGCAGGCTCGCTCTCGCCGGATACCGCCGTCAATGAGCCAAACACGAAGGCCAAGGCGATGGCAGTCACCTTGCGATCTACCCCTTTCCAATGCGTCATCGTGGAATCCTGTCCTAGCTGCCGGTTTTCGTTCCCGCTGCGGGCGTCGAGGCCGTAATGACCATAAGCGGGATATCCCGCACGTGGAACTTTGTTCCCAGCTTCCCGCCCAAACTCGGCTGGCAGAACAGCCGGATGCGACGGGGTTCGCGGGTCAGTGGAGCATCAGCGCTGGCAACCAGAACGATGGCCGTCTTCTGCTGCTTCGGCGCAATGATCTCCGCGTTTTGCGTCACTTCCAGCGGCGCCCGCTCTTCGGTAAACTGCATCGCCGGCAGCGCGCTGACCCCGTCGGGCAGGCCCTCGAAGGCGAAAGACAGGTCGCCCGTAAACCCTTCCTCGTAGGAGGCCAGCAGCACGACCTTCTTGGGCGCTTGCCTCCTCAGGTTAATTTGGTTCAGCTCGCTCCCCGCCGGGCTCATTCCCTCTCCACGTTCTGCCGCGAGTACTCTAATCTCTCCGACATGTGGAATCTGCGGCCTGACGAGAATCCGATAGCGAAAATCCGGTGACCCGTACCGCGAAGTGATATCCCGAATCTGCAATTGGTAATCGCCGTCCCGTTCGAACTTGAATGTGGCTTTGGGTTCCACTGCCCGAAGATACACTTGCGGTTCTGCATTGTTGTTGTACATCGAGAGGCGGCGATGCACGTTCGAGAGCACCTCCCGGTTTTGGCTATCTACGACACCAATACGGGGGTTGAAGTACGGGAGGGTGGCTTTGGGCGTTTCCAGTTCGATTGCGAGGCTTTGTCCGGCTTCGACGTTGAAGCTGAAGGTGTCTATCTGTCCCGGCTGCTCAACCGCACCTTCCACCACGACGGGTAGCGAGAGGGCTTTCGTCTGGTTTGGGCTACCTTCAACCACCACTTGGGGGAGGGTGTCCTTGGCTGCGATGGCTGTTGCATCCTTGGCGGCCGACTCCGCTGTGCCGGCCTTCTCACCGGTATCCACTTTGGTGGAAGCCGATTCCCGTTCCGGTATTGAGCGTGCGGCCAACTGCTTCATCCAATCCGATCCTAGATGCCGCGTCAGCTTCCTCTCGGACCAGTGCGGCGGCGCCGTTTCGGTTCCCGCCGTGAACCCGGCGGGTGCGCTGCTGGCGAACACGCTCACACCATAAACGCAGTCCGGGCAGCCTTGCCCATAGACACCTGACACGCGCAGAGAGTACTCGCCGGCATCGTCAAACCGATAAGTGCCTTGAGATTCCACTGCCATCAGCTCGGATGAGCGTTCTTCTTCGAACAGCAGCCTTGTCGGCCGCCCGGCGTCGAACCAGCTGCCTCCACTCCGGTAAACTCCCAGCTCGACTGCGAATTTCCCGCCGGGCACGTCTGCGCCCTTCATAGACTCGAAGCGAAATCGCTGCCCTTTGCTTGCGTGAAACGTGTACACGTCCACGTCTCCAGGCTCCGCAATCTTTCCGCAAACGATGGCCGGCAACTTCAAGGCTGTTGAATCTAACGCCGCTTGCGAAACCTGCTTTTCCAGTACCAAGCCGCCATCCACCACTTGAAGTCGGATGGGGTTGGAAATCCCACGAGCCGAAACCAACCGTAGCGAGTAGTCTCCTGGACGGGCCTGCTTCTCGATCTGAAGTCGAATCTGCGCGCGATAGAGCTGCACCGGCTTTTGCGGCTTCTCGAGCGGATTCACCTTCGGCTTCACGGCATCGTCGATGGCTTCTACGGCTATGACTTGCCCTTTCATCCCGTCTTCATCGCACCAAACCGCAGACACGCCGTCGAGCCAGTTTCCTCGAACCTCGATGTCCGGCTGTGACCCCCGCTCCGCGACGAACGGGAAGATCGACACCAGGCGCGGCTCTCCACCTTCTAAGGACTGCCCCACAGTTGCAGAAGCGTGCTGACCGAAAAAAACCGCCAGCGCGAGAATCCAGGCTCGGCGGCAATATCGCACCCATTCCCAGGGCAGGGTTGGCTGCTGTGCAAAGGCTCGGAGTGAAGGGGTCTGGAAGGAGAATGACTCAAGAATTCGAAGCATCTTTGATTCTCCGCTTCTCGGTCCGCTAAGCCGACATGCAGCCCCTCGGGCTACTGAGCTAAGTCGTCTTTGCGGTGCGGTGTGGTACAAGCCCTCATTGCAGAAAACGCGATGATTGTGGCTACGCAGACGAGGTCAAGCTCCTCGCAACGTACATGACGCGCTAACCGGGGCGAACCCAACGGCACAGTCCAATGTGTAGTTAATAATAAACCACTGTTTTATTTCGGTAGCAAGCGAAACTTTTTGCGCGATCCGGGCCGGTTATCCTGTTGCCGAGATCCGCGGCGAAGAATAGTGCCCTAGCTCCGCTGAAACTCTGTCGGCCACTTCAATGACCGCTTTGGCGAGGGTTTCGATTTTCTCTCGGGAGATCCGTTGCGCAGTCCCAGAGAGGCCCAAGGAAGCGACCACCTCTCCTTTACGATCTCTGACCGGAGCAGCAATGGATCGGACACCAAGATAGGTCTCCTCATCGTTGACAGCGTACCCTTTCTCCCGAACGGCTCTCAGGTGGCGCTTCAACGCGTCCACGCTGGTGATCGTTTTGCTGGTGTATCTGGGCATGCCATGCTTTTCGAGGATGACTCGCAGCTGCTCTTCGGGCAGATAGGCAATGATCGCCTTTCCAATGGCCGCCGCATGGGGAGGGTATTTGTCGCCGATGCCGCCTTTGATATTCAGAATCGCCGGGCCTTCTTCCTTGTCCAGACAAATGATATCCAGCTGCACCAACATCGCCATGTGGACGGTTTCACCCGTCCGCTTCACCAAGCCTTTGAGCAGTGGCCTTGCTACGGAGAACATCTCGACTGTACTGAGTTTCATGCCTGCAAGCTCGACGACCTTAAGCCCCAGCTTATACTTGCGCGTCGCTTGATCTTGCTCCACATAGCCTCGAATGGCCAAGGTCGACAGCAGGCGATAAATCATGCTCTTGTCGAGATCCAGCCGCCTGGACAGATCGGTGACTCCTATAGCCTCCCCGTCTTTTGCCAGCAATTCCAGGAGATTGAGCGCCCGATCGATGCTATTGATGTTGTATCGCCGATGGTCTGACTTGGCCATGTCGTTGTGTCGCAGGGTGCGGAAGCTCTCCACCGTTGAAAAAACCAACTATCTTTTGCGTGGCATCCTGAAATTGTCAATACAATTCAGGGTGGTTTCCAGGGGCCCGTCAAAGTCTCGTAAGTTGGCCCACGCGGTTGTTCAGTAGCCCGACCGTAAGGGAGGGCTCACGACTTTGACGGGACCCTGGGGTGGTTTCGCGCTCCCGTCAAAGCGGTGAGCCCACTCTTCGGGCGAGTGGCTTGGCTCACGCCGCTGTCAATAATTACCAGAACAGGTACGCCAGGACCGCAAGCATCCCCAGTAGCATCGCCGCCCAGAATACGGGCGCCTGAAACCAGTGAAGGGGTCTTTCTTCTCGGGATGTCGACAGCGAATGCACAAGATCAACCAGCTCGCTCTCTGGGCGTGGCGTAGTGACCAAGCTGAGCACGATTGTCACCGCCAATCCGAGCGTCCAGCCGACAATCATAATGTAGATGTTGGCGGCCATCTCGGTTCGATAGGGAAGGATTGACGAGCGGTACAAGAGGTAATGCGCAATGTTGGCGACGACCCCAGTGGCCATGCCGTAGAAGGCCCCTGTCGACGTGGTGCGTTTCCAGAACATGCCCGACAAAAACGCAGTCGACATGGGAAAAATGAACAAGGAGAAGATCAGCACCAGATAATCGCCCATGTTCTTGAAGCGTATCACCAGGTAACTGGTAGCGACGCTCAGCACCGTTCCGAATACCGTCGCCATCCGCCCAACCCACAGGTAGTGATTCTCGGACTGGCGTGGCCGAAAATAGGGTTGATAGATGTCGTAAGTCCAAACCGTGTTGAACGCCGTCACGTTTCCAGCCATTCCAGACATGAAGCTTGCCAGTAAGGCGGTTAGTCCTACACCCAACAAGCCAGGCGAGGATTGATAGTAGCGCTCGAGAAGGTAAGGGATCACCATGTTGTATTGCCCCTCGACGCGGTCGGGAATGACGGCCAGCGCAATGAGTCCTGGAACGATGATGATGCCGGGGAGCAACATCTTGAAGAAGGCGGCAATGAGCGGAGTCTGGCGTGCCGCAGTCAAGTCGCGCGCGGCCAACGCACGCTGAACGATCAAGAAATCGGTGCACCAATAGGACGTGCCCGCTCCGATGGTCAATGCGAACACCACGGCGTACCAAGACACTCCCATCGGGTTCTGCAGCGGGTCCGCAAAGACGGCATACGCGTGCCCATACTCCCAAGGCAGCCTTTCGACCAAACGTTTCCATCCACCCACCTCAGCGAGGCCCATGAATGTGAGCGGCATCAGACCGGCGAAGACGAGAAAGAACTGCAGCACTTCGTTGTAGATCGCAGACCTCAGACCACCGAGAAGGACATAGATCATGACTGTGGAGGCCGAAAGCCAGATGCTCAGATCCATGGACCAATTCAAGAAGACATTGAACACCAGAGCCATGGCATACATGTTGATGCCTGACATGAAAACGGTGAGAATTGCGAAACCAATGGCATTGAACCCACGGCAGCGCTCGTCGAACCGCAACTTCAAATATTCTGGACTGCTGCGAACCTTGGTCTGGTAGTAGAACGGCATCATCACGACGCCCAAGAACAACATCGCCGGAATCGCTCCGAGCCAGTAGAAGCAGCTGGCCGCCATCATGCCGTACTTCGCAGCGTTGGCCGCGTGGCCCATAACTTCCAGAGAACCTAGGTTGGCGGAAATGAAAGCGAGTCCCGTGATCCAGGCCGGTAGCGATCGGCCTGACAGGAAGAACTCCACACCGCTCGTGCTGCGATTCTTGAGCACGAATCCAATTCCCAAGACGAAGACGAAGTAGCCAATGATGACCGCGTAATCTGCCGTGTGCAGTTTCATATTTCAAGACCTGGATCAGGCTTTCCAGCCGATTGAGAGCGGGGCCGACGCTTCACAGAGTGCCCCGGAGCGGAAGTTCCGGGCAAGTGCCCTTCAGAAGGACGGGATCTCGTTAGGCGCTTAGGGGCAGCACTTGCGAAAAATGCTTTCGATCCTGCCGAATGGAAACTCAAAGAGGTAGGGTGCGTCGCGTTTTTCGACGCACCGCCTCCGCGGTTGGTGCTAGTGGTGCGTTGAAAAGCGCAACGCACCCTACGTCTGTCTTG
>Ga0194132_10005252_pt1 | contig 21207 bp, 18 predicted proteins | sample TA2KigOf80mmetaG_FD_148612 | JGI IMG/M metagenome (GOLD analysis project Ga0194132, IMG submission 148612) | Freshwater microbial communities from Lake Tanganyika, Tanzania - TA2015054 Kigoma Offshore 80m | ecosystem: Environmental > Aquatic > Freshwater > Lake | place: Tanzania: Lake... | reverse complement strand
ACGGCGCCAAGGCGCTGACCAAGGCGATCCGCGCGACCTTCGGCCGACATACGCCGATCCAGCGCTGTCAGGTTCACAAGGCCCGCAACGTCATCGAGCGCCTGCCCAAGCCGCTGCATGCCTCGGTGCGCAAGACGCTGCGACAAGCCTGGGAACTCGACGATGCCGACAAGGCCGAGCGGCTGGTGCGCAATCTCGCCCGCAGGCTCGAACCGCAGGCACGCGGGGGGGCGGCCAGCATCCGCGAAGGGCTCGACGAGATGCTGACCGTCAACCGCCTCGGCCTTCCTGCCCAGCTCAGGCGTTCGCTCGCCTGCACCAACTCAATCGAGAACATGATGGGCACGGTGCGCCGCGTCTGTCGCAACGTGAAGCGGTGGCGAAATACCGATATGGCGCTGCGCTGGACCGCCGCCGGCATGATGGAAGCCGCCAAGGGATTCCGACGCCTCAAGGCGCACAAGCACCTGCCGACGCTCAGAGCTGCCCTGGCTGCCCATCAGGCCAAGCAAACGATCCGAGACAGGCTTGAGGAACACCGGCAAGCAGCATAGCATCGTTAGCCGGCAACGCCCGTCCCGCAAACTTCAACAAAGCGCGGGACATCCCCCCGCGCGCCGGGCTTCAGGGTTACGCCGATTTCTCCGGCGGCAGCGGCCACGGCTTCAAGATCGCCCCGGCCATCGCCGGCGAGCTCGCCGAGTGGATCGTGGAAGGAAAAGTAAAGCCCGACTTCGCCCGCCTCTCCTACGATCGCATCGCGAGGAAGGATACCTTTGCTGGGTCTTACGGTGGCAATCGCGGGTAGACCTAAGGCACGCCCTCATCCTTCGACAGGCTCAGGATGAGGGCTACTGCCAAAGCGAGTGTCGATCCTTCAGTCGCCTCATCCTGAGCCTGTCGAAGGATGAGGCGCCGCTTGGTTTCCAAGCAAGCCTGAGGCACGCTTAGGCCGACTCCCAAGGAGACGGCCATGACGCTCGCCAATACCGCGACCCCGACCGACCTGCTCGACCGGCGCTCGGCCGCGGTCGAGGACATGATCGATCGCGTGCGCGAGATCGAGCGGCGGCTGGGCGTGACACGGCCGGCGCTGGCGGCGATCGAGCGCGAGCTGATCCATCTGGCCTCGCGCACCGAGCTGTTCCCGAAGGAGCAGTTCGCGATCCGGCCAGGCAAGCCGACGATCTACCGGCTCGCCGAGGACCCCGACAGCCGCTTCGCGCTCTACGCCTCGGCCGGAGCGCTCGGCAAGTACCAACCGCCGCACAACCACACGACCTGGGCCGCGATCGCCGGCGTCTATGGGCAAGAGCACAACGTCATGTATGAGCGGGTCGACGACCGCTCGGTGCCGGGCAAGGGCAGGCTCAGGAAGACCGGCGAGCGCACGGTAACCACGGGCATCGCTGTCTCCTACCTGCCCGACGATTTCCACACGATCCAGACGAAGGGCGACGAGGAAGGCCTGCACCTCCATCTCTATGGCCTCAGCCTCGAGCATCTGCCGAACCGCATCGGCTTCGCCACGCCGGAGGCGGGCGAATACGAACGCTTCATGCGCGCCCCCAATATCGGTGCCCCGCTCCTTCTCGCGCGTGACCTGAAGGCGATGATCTCCGACGGCGGCGAGCTCACCATCCTCGATGTGCGGGAGGAAGGCGTGTTCTCGCGCCGGCACCTTCTCTTTGCCTCCTCGGCACCCTTAAGCCGGCTCGAGCTCCGCATCGACGCACTGGTGCCTCGCCGTTCGACCCGCATCGTGCTGATCGACGCCGATGACGGGCTTGCCCAGCGCGCGGCGGCACGACTGATGAATTTCGGCTATCGCAACCTCGCAATCCTCGATGGCGGCGTCGAGGCCTGGGGCAAAGCCGGCTACGAGCTGTTCAGCGGCACCTATGTGCCGAGCAAGGCCTTCGGCGAGTTCGTCGAGCATGAAGAACAGACGCCGCGCCTGGACGCGGCCGAGATCAAGGCGCTGGCCGACAAAGGCCAAGACATGGTCATCCTCGACAGCCGGCCGCTGGACGAGTTCCGCAAGATGAGCATCCCCGGCGGCATCGACTGCCCCGGCGCCGAGCTGGTGCACCGCGCCTTCGGCCTGGTGCGCTCGCCCGAGACGCTGGTGGTCGTCAACTGCGCCGGACGCACGCGCAGCATTATCGGTGCCCAGTCGCTCATCAACGCCGGCATGCCGAACAAGGTGGTGGCGCTCAAGAACGGCACCATGGGCTGGCACCTCGCCGGGCTCAAGCTCGCCCATGGCGAGACGGTGATGGCGCCGCTTCCGTCCGCCGATGGCCTGAAGAAGGCGAAAGACGCGGCCGAGCGGGTGGCAAGGCGTTTCGGCATCCGCAGCATCGGCTTGAGCGATCTCGAGCGTTTCGAGGCGGAGAGCGACGCGCGGAGTCTCTACGTCTTCGATGTGCGTTCTCCTGAGGAGTATCGCGCCGGGCACCGGGCCGGATCGCGATCGGCGCCCGGCGGCCAGCTCGTGCAGGCGACCGACAGCTACGCGGCGACGCGCAATGCGCGGATCGCGCTGATCGACGATAACGGCGTACGCGCAACGATGACGGCGTCCTGGCTCCTCCAGATGGGTTGGGAGGATGTCTATGTCGTGGAGGCCGGGCTCACTGGCCCGCTGGAAACCGGGCCCGAGCGACGGAGCGTCCTCGGCCTTGCTCTGGCAAAGTCGCACTGGATCGACCCGCACGGGCTCAAGGCCCTCATCGAGGCCGGCGAGGCCGTGGTCGTCGATCTCGACACCAGCCTTCGCTTTCGCGAGCGGCGGATTCCGGGCGCGCTGTTCGGCATCCGCTCCCGCCTGAAAGATCTCGTGCCGACCCTGCCCAAGGGGAAGCGCGTCGTCATGACGTCCGGCGACGGCCTCGTCGCCAGGCTCGCGGCCGACGAGATGCAGGCGCTGACGGAGAAAGAGACGGCGGCACTGCTCGGCGGCACCGAGGCCTGGACCGCTGCCGGCTTGCCGACCGCCTCCGGGAGCGACGGCCTTCCCGCCCAGCCCGACGACGTCTGGTACCGCCCCTACGACCGCGCCACCGGCGTCGAGGAGGCGATGAAGGAGTACCTCTCCTGGGAGATCGAGCTCGTGCGCCAGATCGAGCGCGACGGCGATACGCGCTTCAGGACGTTTTCGGCTGCCTAGCTAGCTGCGGCCGCCATCGACCGAGATGATCTGGCCGGTGATCCACTCCGCCTGATCAGAGGCGAGCCACAGCACCGCGTTGGCGATGTCCTCGGGCCTGCCGAGGCGCCGCGTATGCGTGTTCTCGACCAGCCGCCTCTGACCCTCGGGGCCGTAGCTGTCCCACTGCTTCTGCGTCGAGGGGTTCGAGATCACGAAGCCGGGCGCGACGCTGTTGACGGTGATGCCATGCGGGCCGAGCTCCCAGGAGAGCTGGCGGGTGATGCCCACCACCGCATGCTTGGCCGCACAGTAGCCCTGGATGCCGGTCAGGCTCGGACGCAGGCCTGCGCCCGAGGAGACCGTGATGACGCGGCCCTTCTTCTGGCGCTTCATCGCCGGCGCAGCGGCCTGGATGCACCAGAAAGCGCTGTCGGCGTTCGCTTCGAAGAGGACGTGCCACTTGTCCTCGTCGATCTCCTCGATCGGTCGGTTAACCTGGCCGCGCACGCCGCCCGCCGCCATCGCCAGGATGTCGATGCCGCCTTCCGCCTCGGCAACCTTGGCGAAGGTCGCGTGCACAGCGGCGCGGTCGGAGAGATCGAGCGCCGCGGTGGCGACGGCGCCGGCCTCCCTCGCGGCTTTCAATCCCTCGGGATCGAGGTCAAGCGCATGGACCTTGGCGCCCGATCGGGCGAAGGCCTTGACGATGCCGCGGCCGATGCCCTGCGCAGCACCGGTGACGATTACGCGGCGGCCGGAGAAGTCGAGCTGCATGTTTCGAGCAACCTGTCCAAAGTTTCCCAGGATTGTTGACGCCGGCCGTCCTCGATGTCGTGGATCAGCTCGACGAGGCGATCGAGCACAGGCGTCGCGAGGCCGACCTCGCGCGCCAGCGGTGCTACCACGGCGATCTGCGCATCGACCTCGGTCTTGCGCTTGCGCACGGCGAGATCGCGCCAGATGCCGGAATGCGTCTTGGCGGTGTGGCGGTTGTATTCGGCGAGGTCGGCGACCGATTTCCGCGCCGCCGCTTCGGACGCTCCCGGCATGAAGGCCGAGGGCTCGAAGCCGTTGAAGCCGAGAGGCTTGACCCCGCGCTTGGCGGCGACCGCCATGATCTCGCGCGCGACGCGGTCGAAGACCGGGAAGTGGCGTTCGCTCGCCAGGTTCTCGCTCATCGGCGCATTGGTCAGCGCCGTGGCAAAGAGCTGCGCGCCGTATCCCAGCTTGCCCCAGAGATAGCCCCAGATGTTGTCGGTCATCACCGCGTTGGGCTCGAAGATCCGAAGCACGCGGTGCATATCCTTTAGCCTGGGCGTGGTCTTTCCATCGATCTCGCCGACCGCGACGAAACCGCGGTTGCCGTAAAGGATCTTGCCCGGCCCGTGCCAGTCGGCGCCGAAATTGACGAAGCTTCCCATCGTCCGCTTCTCGCCGACGATCTTCGCGATCGCGATCTCGTTGAGGCCGTTCTGCGCCGAGAGCACATAGCCGTCGGCCGCGAGATGCGGCGCCAAGGCCTTGGACGCCGCTTCGGTGTGATGCGCCTTCACCGCGAGGATGACGCGGTCATAGACGCCCTTCACTCCGGCCGGGCTCGCCGCCTTGACCTTCTGGCGGAAGGTCTCGACCGGCCCTTCGATCGAGAGCCCGTCGGCATTCATCGTCCGCACATGCTCATCGACGATGTCGACCAGCAGCACATCCTCGCCGGCGCGCGCGAGATAGGCGCCGATGGTGCCGCCAATGGCACCGGCTCCCCAGATCAGGATCGGCGTGCTCATGCCCATTCGCTCCCGGCCATCAGCCCGCGCGTTTCCTCGACCGCAACGGCCCAGATCGCCATCATCTCGGCATCGTCGCGCTGATAGTAGCCGCCATAGTTGCCGTCACCGATGACCTGGCGCACGCCTTCCGGCCCGCGATCCTTGATCTTGGACATGTCGACCATAGGCTTCTTCTGCGTCGGCATCTCGACACCAGGAAGCCGCGTCCAGGGGAAGTTCTCAAGCCACGAGGCATGGGTCGCCACCGGGTCGATCTCGAGCACCTTCTTCCAGACCTTGGGTGCGTTGTACCAGTCGTGGAAGCGGCAGCGCGTGCCCGGATGGTCGCTCATCCATTCCATCGTCACCGGCATCGCCGGTGCGTTGCCACCATGGCCATTGACGATGAGGATGCGGCGGAAGCCGGTCTTGTAGAGACTGTCGAACAGGTCGCGGATCAGCGCCATGTATGTTGCTGCGCGCACCGACATGCTGCCGGGGAAAGCAAGATAGTAGGGCGTGATGCCATAGGGCACGGCGGGAAAGACGGGAACGCCCAAGGGTTCCGCCGCCTCGACCGCGACCCTCTCCGAGAGGATCGCATCGACCGACAGGCTGAGATAGCCGTGCTGCTCGGTCGAACCGAGAGGCAGCACAGCTCGATCGTCCTTCTTGAGGTAGTCCTCGACCATCGACCAGTTGGTGTCGGTGATCCGCATACGCCTCTCATCCCTCGGTTGCGGTGCGGACGCTACGCCGCATGCCGTCCCCAGCGCCAGCGCGAGTTCCATACCCCGGAACAGGAGCATTTCGGTAGACAGCCCCCCTCTTGCTGATACGATAAGTTTTGCCTATCCGAGAAATAAGCCCGTTCGCAACGGGTCCGTCTGGTTTCGTCCGCCTTCCGAAAGTCAACCCCCTGGAGGCTCGCATGACGACATACCGACTTCCGCTTTCTGCCGGCCTTGCCCTCGCCGTCGCGCTCACCTCGGGTGCGGCGCTCGCACAGAAGAAAGGCGGCGACATGGTGACGGCGCAGCCCGCCGGCACCAACACGCTCGACCCGCATTTCACCGCCTCGGCCGCCGCGCGCAACATGATGCTTGGCATGTACGAGACGCTGATGGCGATCGACGAGAACACGGCGCCGATCCCGCACCTGGCGGAGAAGGTCACCGTCGCCGAGGACGGACTCACCTACACCTTCGCGCTCAGGAAGGGAGTCAAGTTCCACAGCGGCAAAGAGATGACCTCGGCCGACGTCAAGGCCTCGTTCGAGCGCTTCGGCCAGCTGAGCCCGGAAAAGACGACGATGGCGTCGGTCGATCGCATCGACACGCCGGATGCCTACACCGTCGTCTTCAAGATGAAGGCGCTCGACACCTCCTTCCTCGACCGCCTTGCCTCGCCGGCCTCGCCGACGACGATCATCCCCACGGAAGAGGCATCGAAGCCGGTCAACAAGACCGCAATGATCTCGACCGGGCCCTATCAGTACGTGGAGTGGCAGCCGGACACCCATCTCAAGGTGAAGCGTTTCGACGGCTACAGCGCCGCTCCCGGCAAGACCGCCGACGGTCTCGGCGGCAAGAAGACCGCCTATTTCGACTCGGTCACCGTCCGCGTCATCCGCGAGGCGAGCGCCCGCGTCGCCGCACTCGAGGCCGGCCAAGTCCACTACATCGAGGACGCCCCCGTGCTGGCCGCCCAGCGGCTCGCAGGCAATGCCAAGCTCAAGGTCGTCGACCTGCTGCCGGCGATGCAGCCGGTGATGCTGATCAACTCGATCCAAGCGCCGACCAACAACGTGAAGCTCCGCCAGGCGATGCAGGCGGCAGTCGACATGAAGGAGGTCATGACCGCGGCGACCGACGGCAACTACAAGCTCAACCACTCCTTCGTCTATCCGAACAACCCCTACTTCAACGACGCCGGCAAGAAGGCATACAGCGTCGGCGACATGAAGCGGGCGAAGCAGCTGCTGGCCGAGTCCGGCTACAAGGGTGAGCCGATCACGATGCTCACCAACAAGGACTACCAGTACATGTACAAGTCGGCGCTGGTGATCTCCGAGCAGCTCAAGGATCTCGGCGTCAACATCAAGCTCGAGGTGCTGGACTGGCCGACCATGGCCGACCTTTCGCGCAAACGCGAAGGCTGGAACATGGCGGCCTCCGGTCTCGCCATCCAGCCCTTCGTCGGACCCTACAGCTACATGAAGCTGTTCTGGGGCACGACGCACATCGCCTTCGCCGACAAGGATCCGGTGCTCGAGGAGGCGTGGACCAAGTTCAACAAGTCGCTCAAGCTCGCCGACCGCAAGGACGCCTGGACGCAGATCGAGGGCCGCATGGCCGATCAGGTCTACGTCATGAAGCTCGGCGATGCCGGCAACAAGCTGGCGATGGTCAAGAACCTCGGCGGCTTCAAGCCGTTTGCCGGGGCCGTCCGCATGTGGGACGTCTGGTTCGAGTAGCCGACATGGCCGCGGCGCTCGCGCGGGCGCCGCGGCCGACCTCGGGGGCCTTGTCGTAGATGGGTGCCTATATCGTCCGCCGGCTGCTGGTGACCATCGTCGTCCTGCTGCTGGTGAGCCTGATCTCCTTCTCCATCATGCAGCTCGTGCCCGGCGACCCCGCCGTCGTCATGGCCGGGCTCGCCGCCACGGCCGACCAGATCCAGCGCATTCGCGAGCAGTTCGGCCTCGACCAGCCCTTTCACGTCCAGCTGATTCGCTGGTACGCCGGCATCGCCGTCGGCGACATGGGGCAGTCGATGACCCTCGGCCGCTCGGTCGGCAAGGCGCTCGCCGAACGTCTGCCGGCGACCATCGGACTCGCCCTCGTTGCCTTCGTCATGACCCTGGTGATCGGGCTCGGTGCCGGTATCCTCGCCGCGATCCGCCAGAACACCTGGGTCGACCAGCTGATCATGACTCTGGCGGTTATCGGCGTCTCGATGCCGTCCTTCTGGCTTGGCCTGATCTTCATCATCGTCTTCGCCGTCATGCTCGACCTGCTGCCGGCCGGCGGCTATGTGCCCTTCGCGCAGAATCCGAAGGACTGGCTGGTCAGCCTGCTGCTGCCGGCGTTCTCGCTGGCTCTCCTGCAGATGGGCCTTCTCGCCCGCATCACGCGCTCGACCATGGTCGAGATCCTGCGGCAGGACTTCATCCGCACGGCCAGGGCCAAAGGCCTGCCGGCCTGGGTCGTCATCTGCAAGCACGCACTGATGAACGTCATGGTCATGGTCGCCACGATCATCGGTATCGTCTTCAGCCTCATGCTCTCCGGCTCGATCGTGATCGAAACCGTGTTCTCAATTCCCGGCCTCGGTCGGCTGATGGCGAGCGCAATCTTGACCCGCGACTACCCGCTGATCCAGGGCGGTCTGCTGCTCACCGCCGCAATGTTCGTGCTGATCAACCTCGCGGTTGACGTGCTCTACGCCTATCTCGATCCGCGTATCCGCTATGACTGACGCGGCGGTCCAGGCTCCGGCGCTGATGAGGAGGCGTAGCGCCTGGCGGCGCTATGCCACCCATCGGCTGTTCGCCGCCGGTGCCATCCTTTGCTCGATCGCCGTCCTCTTGGCGATCTTCGCCGACGTCCTCGCTGTCCGCTCGCCCGAGCGTACCCGCATTAGCGCCACCTTCCAGCCGCCCTCGGATACCTACTTGATGGGCACCGACAATCTTGGCCGCGACGTCTGGAGCAGGGTCGCGCATGGCTCGCGCGTCTCAATCCTGATCGGGCTCGCAACCGTGATGCTCGCCGGGATCGCCGGCACGCTGGTCGGGCTCTTCGCCGGCTACTACCGCCGGCTCGACGAGCCATTGATGCGACTCATGGATGCCCTGATGTCCTTCCCGGCGCTCTTGCTCGCCGTCGGCATCACCGCTGCGCTCGGGCCGTCGGCGACCAATGTCGTGATTGCGATCGCCGTCGTCTACGCGCCGCGCACCGCGCGCATTGTCCGCGCCTCGACGCTGGTCCTGCGCGAGATGGACTTCGTCATGGGGGCCAAGGCTGCCGGCGCCACCGACCTCCGCATCCTGCTTCGCCACCTGCTTCCCAACTGCCTGGGTCCGCTAGTCGTCCAGCTCACTTTCGTCTTCGCCTATGCGGTATTGGCCGAGGCGGCTCTGAGCTTCCTCGGCATGGGCCCGCCGCCGCCGGCGCCCTCATGGGGCAATGTGATCTCCGACGGCCGCGACTACCTGCGCGAAGCACCGTGGATCTGTCTGTTCCCAGGGCTTGCGATCTCGATCACCGTGCTTGGCCTCAACCTGCTCGGCGACGGGCTCCGCGACCTGCTCGACCCGCGCATGAAGATCCAGGAGTCGTGACCCGGCCGAGTGCTACAGTCCAGCATAAACAAAACATGGGAGGCAGCCGTGCTTAGAGGAGCCATATTCGCCGGGGCGCTTGCCCTGTTCGCCTTCGCGCCCGACGCCTATGCGCAGACGACCATCAAGGTCGTACCGCATGCCGATCTCCGCGTGCTCGATCCGCATCTGGCGACGCCGCTGATCACCAAGATGCATGGCGCGGCGGTCTACGAGACCCTCCTCGCCTGGGATTCCAAGCTCAACATCAAGCCGGTGGCGGCGCAGTCCTACTCGGTCTCGCCGGACCGGCTGACCTACACCTTCACCATGCGCCCGGGTGCCAAGTTCCATGACGGAACGCCGGTGCGCGCCCAGGATGCGCTCGCCTCGCTCAAGCGCTGGATGGCGCGCGATTCCCTTGGCCGCCGGCTCAACGGCCTCGTTGCCGCCTATGAGGTCGAGAACGACCAGACCTTCCGTCTCAAGCTCAAGGAGCCCGACTCCTTCGTCGAGTTCACCCTCGGTGCCACCGGCGCGCTGCTGCCGCAGATCATGCGCGAGAAGGAGGCAATGACCGACCCGAGCACGGCGGTTACCGAGATCGTCGGATCCGGCCCCTTCAAGTTCGTCAAGGACGAGTATGTGCCGGGCGCCAAGGTCGTCTATGTCAAGAATGCCGACTACGTGCCGCGCACCGAGGCGCCCGACGGCTTGACCGGAGCGCGCATCGTCAAGGTCGACCGCGTCGAATGGACCATCATTCCCGACCCGGCAACCGCGGCGGCGGCGCTGACCAAGGGCGAGGTGGACTACTGGGACACGGTCGCGCTCGACCAGTTGCCCGTGCTGGCGAAGAGCAAGGATGTGGTGACCGGCAAGCTGGTGCCGCTGCCCTATGTCGCCAATATCCGCATGAACCAGATCCAGCCGCCCTTCGACAACGTCAAGGTCCGCCAGGTGGTCGCGGCATTACTCGACCAGACCGAGCTGATGCAAGCGGCGGTCGGCGATCCCAACTGGTATGCGACCTGCCTCTCCTTCTTCGTCTGCGGCTCGCCCAACGCGACGCTGGCCGGCAGCGAGCCCTACGCCAGGCCCAGCGTCGCCAAAGCCAAGGAGATGCTGGCCGCCTCCGGCTACAAGGGCGAGAAGGTCGTCATCCTCGGCACCAAGGAGCTGGCGCCGATCGGCGGCATGGTCGAGGTGCTGAACCAGCGCATGAAGGAGGCCGGCTTCAATGTCGAACTCCGCATGATGGCCTGGGGTGTTCTCACCACTCTGATCAACAAGCATCCGCCGGAAGCCGGCAGCTGGAACATCTTCGCCACATATTCGACCGGCGGCGTCATGCACCATCCGCTGACCAACATCTTCGCCGACATGGACTGCAACGCGAAGAACGTCGCGGGATGGCCGTGCGACCAGGAGCAGATGAAGCTGAAGGCGGCCTACCTCAAGGCCTCGGGAGACGCGCAGAAGCCGGCTCTAGACGCGCTCCATCGCCGCATCTGGGACCAGGTCGTCTATGTTCCCGGCGGCCAGTTCGACGCGCCCTTCGCCTGGCGCAGCAATCTCGACGGCGTGGCGCCGGCGGCGCTACCGGTATTCTGGAACATCAGCAAGAAATAGGCTCAACTCGTATTCCCACCTTCCGAGGGGCCGGCAGCGAGCCGGCCCCTTCTTTCCTCGATCCGGGTCATGACCGACATCACCGTCTCCGCCCACGGGCTCAACACCGCGATCCGGGCCATTCTGGCCGGCGCCGGCAGCCATGAGCGCGAGCAGAAGCTGGTTGCCGACCATCTGGTCCTCGCCAACCTGACCGGGCACGACTCCCATGGCGTCGGCATGCTGCCGAATTACATCGCCTCAGCACGCGAGGGCCGGCACCGCGTCAACGGCAAGGCCGAGCTCGTCGACGATGCTGGCGCGCTGCTGACCTTCGACGGCGGCACCTCCTATGGCCAGGTCGTCGCCTTCGAGGCGATGGAGATCGCGATCGAGCGCGTGCGCCGCCACGGCGTCGCCGTCGTCTCGATCCGCAACTCCAACCACGTGGGCCGCATCGGTCACTGGGCCGAGCAATGCGCCGCCTCTGGATATGTCTCGATCCATTTCTGCTGCGGCTTTGCCAACCGCACCTTGGTAGCGCCCTTCGGCGGCACCGATGCGCGCTTCGGCACCAACCCCTTCTGTGCCGGCTTCCCGCGCCCGGGTGATGAGCCGATTATTCTCGACTTCGCGACAAGCAAGATCGCAGCAGGAAAAGTCCGCGTGGCGATGAACAAGGGCGAGACGCTGCCCGAAGAGGTGCTGCTCGACGCCAAGGGCAAGCCGACCACCGATCCGAAGCAGCTCTACGTGCCCCCGACCGGCGCGCTGCTGCCGATCGGCGGCCACAAGGGCTACGGACTTGCCTTCATCTGCGAGCTGTTTGGCGGCGCGCTTTCCGGAGGCGGCACCTGGACCAAGGCCAAGCTCGGCCGCCGCGTCAACGTCAACAACATGTTCTCGATCGTCGTCGATCCGCAGCGCCTCGGCGGCCGCGACGTTATGGCCGAGGAAGCGAGGAACTTCGCCGAGTGGGTCAAGGCCTCGCCTCCGGCCGACGGGGTCGAGATTGTGCTGCTGCCCGGCGAGCCCGAGCGCCAGCGCAAGAAAAAGCGCCTCGCCGACGGCATCCCGATCGATACCAACACCTGGAACGAGGTGATCGCAGCGGCTGAGTCCGTCGGCGTCCCGCGTACCGAGATCGCCCACCTCGTCGGTGTTATCCTTTAGAAGAAAAGAATGCGCGAAAACCGCGTCAAGACCATCTGGAAGAAGGGCGGCGTCGTGCTCGCCGGCGGCGTCAATATCGACAGCCCCTATCTCGCCGAGCTGATCGCGCATCAGGGCTTCGACGCGATCATCGTCGACACCCAGCACGCGCCGCTCGACTACAAGGGCATGCTGTCCAATCTCCAGGCGATCTCGACCACGCCCGCGATCCCGATCGTGCGCGTCGGCTGGAACCACCCGCCGCTGATCATGCAGGTGCTCGATGCTGGCGCCTATGGCGTGATCTGCCCGATGGTGAATTCGCGCGCCGATTGCGAGGAATTCGTCAAGGCCTGCTACTATGCGCCGAAAGGCTACCGCAGCTGGGGCCCGATCCGCGGCACGCTCTATGGCGGCCCAGATTATTTCGAGCAGGCAAACGACACCATCCTGCCGATGATCCAGATCGAGACGATCCAGGCAGCGGAGAAACTCGACGAGATCCTGAGCGTGCCGGGCCTCGGCGGCATCTATTTCGGCCCCGGCGACATGTCGATCACGCTCGGGCTGCATCCGCAGAAGGCCTATGAGGATCCGAAACTCCTGACTGTCGTCGAGAAGACGCTGAAGGCCTGCCGCAAGCACAACGTGCTCGCCGGGATCATGACGCCCAATGCCGAGTTCGCGAAGAAGGTGATCGGCTGGGGCGCGCAGCTGGTGACACCCGGCAGCGATATCGGTTTCGTCCGCACCGGTGCCGCCAAGGCGCTCGCCGACTTCCGCGCCTTCGCTCCGGCCATCTGAGGTCACGCTACCGATGTCCAAGCCCAAGGTCCTGATTTCGCCCTACCGGCTTCTCAACTCGACGCATCCCGAGCTGACGCGGCTCAGGGAGGCAGAACTCGAGCTCGTCTTCAATTCGAATGGCCGCAACTTCACGCCGGAAGAGCTGGCCAAGGCGCTCGATGGCTGCATCGGCACCATGGCCGGCGCCGAGAAGTACATCGAGCCCGTATTCGAAGCTGCCAAGGACCTGAAGGTCATCGCCCGCCTTGGCGTCGGTTGGGATGCGGTCGATGTCGATGCGGCGACGAGGCACGGCGTGATCCTGGCAATGGCCTTCGGCTCGAACCACGAGTCGGTGGCCGATCTTGCCTTCTCGCTGATGGGCGCACTGGCGACGCGGCTCTTCACCTATCACCCGCAGATCGCCAGCGGTGGTTGGCAGGCGCAGACGCACGACTCTCTGTGGAAGTCGACGATCGGCATCATCGGGCTCGGGCGCATCGGCAAGGCGGTGGTACGCCGCGCCAAGGCCTTCGAGATGCGGATTCTGGTCGATGACATCAAGCCCGATCACGCCTTCATCAAGGCGAACGGGCTCGAGCTCGTCGACAAGGATGCGATCTTCCGCGAGTCCGACATCGTCACGCTGCACTGCTCGGCCAATGCCGAGACCGCCGACCTGATCAATGCGCGCAGTCTGGGCCTGATGAAGCCGACGGCGTTCCTGATCAATGCCGCGCGCGGCAGCATGGTCGACGAAGAGGCGCTGACTCAGGCGCTCGAATCCGGCCGCATCGCCGGTGCAGGGCTCGATGTGTTCAAGAGGGAGCCGCCGATCGGCTCGCCCCTGCTCAAGGCGAGGAACGCGATCTTCACCCCGCATGCCGCCGGCGGCAACAAGCGTGCCTTCGACGCGGCGATGACCCTCGCGGTCGACAACATCCTCGCCGTCCACCGGGGCGGGCGCCCGCGCGAGGATCTGGTTGTCAACCCAGAGGTGTGGCAGCGTCCGCGACGGATCTAAACGGGCGGCCATGGCAGCGCCCAAGGCGTTTCGTATAGGATAACGCATCCACTAGGGGAGGCTCCATTGTCCATCCGCCGACTTTCGCTTCCGACCGCGACCGCGGTCGCAGCTCTCGTCGCCATCGGTCTCGCGTCGTCACCGGCTCTCGCCCAGAAGAAGGGCGGCACCGCCGTCATCGCCCAAGAGGCAGGCCCGCCAACGCTCGACATGCATTTCTCCACCAACATCGCGGTTCGCAACGTGGTGATGCAGGTCTATGAGCAGCTCATCACGCGCGACGAGACCAACGCGCCGATGATGGAGCTGGCCGAGAGCTTCACCGAGTCGGCCGACGGGCTGACCTATACCTTCAAGATCCGGAAGGGCGTCAAGTTTCATAACGGAAAGACGATGAGTTCAGCCGACGTGCTCGCCTCGTACCAACGTTTCGCGCGCATGGGCGTGCAGCGCGGCTTCTTCGAGCAGGTCGCCGAGCTGTCGGCCCCGGATGCCGACACCTTCGTCATGAAGCTCAAGAAGAAGGTGCCGGTGGCGCTGGAAGAGCTGAGCCAGTTCGGCAATCCGGTCGTGATCATCCCGGCCGAGATGAAGGACCGCGAAGGCGGCAAGTCCGACCCCATCGGCACCGGCCCCTTCCAGTACGTCGAGTGGGTCGCCGATAGCCATGTGAAGCTGAAGCGCTTCGACGGCTACGTGCCGGACACCCGCCACAAGGGCACCAACGGCTTCGGCGGCCACAAGGTTGCCTGGCTCGACGAGCTCGACTTCCGCTATGTCAAGGAGCCGGTGGCGCGCGTCGCCGGCATGGAGACCGGCCAGTTCCACCTGACCGAGGACGTGCCGACCAAGGCAGCGAAGCGCCTCAAGGACAACAGGTCGATCGCGCTCTATCCGGTGCAGCGCTGGTGGATCCACGGCGCCTGGGTCAACCACGCCAACCCGCCGTTCGACAACAAGAACATCCGTCGCGCGATGCAGATCGGTCTCGACATGGAAGAGATCATGGATGTCGCGACCGACGGCGCCTTCGACCTGCAACCGGGCTTCCAGTACCCCGGAAACCCCTACTACTCGGACGCTGGCAAGCAGTTCTACAACATCAAGGATGTCAAGAAGGCTCAGGAGCTCTTGAAGTCCTCCGGCTACAAGGGCGAGGAGATCGTCGTCATGACGCTCCCGGCCTATCAGAGCATGTATGACGCGGCCGTCGTGCTGGTCGAGCAGATGAAGAATATCGGCTTCAAGGTGAAGATGGACCCGGTCGATCTGCCGACCGGCGCCGCCCGCCAGCGCAAGCCCGATGGCGGCTGGCACCTCTCCTTCACCGGCCTCGGTACCGGCCCTGCAGTCGGTCCGTTCGGCGCCACCGTGCTGCTGGTCGGCCCGAACACGCTTTCGCAGGTGAGGGACCCGGTTTTCGACAAGCTCTATGACGAGATGCAGACCGGCGCCACGCTCAACGACCGCAAGGCTACCTTCGCCAAGCTGCAGGAGCGCATCTACGACGAGGTGAAGATGCTGAAGATGGGCGACCTGACCAAGGTGATGGCCGCGCGCTCCAACGTGAAGGGTTTCATCCCCTACCGCATTCCGCGACTCTGGAACGTCTGGCTCGAGTAGACAGCACCTGACATGATCTGAGCCCCGCCCGGGCGGAGACGTCCGGGCGGGGCTTCTGCTTACGGCATCGGTCGGAGACCCATGGGCCGCTACATCGTCCAGCGCGTGCTCGCAGCCTTCCCGGTCCTCCTGATCGTCACCCTGATCTCGTTCTGCATCATGCAGCTCGTGCCGGGCGATCCGGCCGTGGTGATGGCCGGTCCGCAGGCGACGGCTAAGGAGATCGAGCAGGTTCGGGTCCAGCTCGGCCTCGACAAGCCTTTCCTTACCCAGCTCGGCACCTGGCTCTACGGCCTCTCCCACGGCGATCTCGGCCGCTCGATCCTGCTCGGCCGCGGCGTCAGCCAAGCGATCGCCGAGCGTCTGCCGATCACGCTGACGCTGGCCTTCCTCTCCTTCATGTTGACGGTCGCCATCGGCATCCCGGCCGGCATCATCGCCGCGCTCCGCCAGAATACCTGGATCGACCAGACGGTGATGACGGTGGCGCTGATCGGCGTGTCGCTGCCGAATTTCTGGCTCGGCCTGATGCTGATCATCTTCTTCTCGGTCGTTCTCGACCTGCTGCCGGCCGGCGGTTACGTCGCGTTCTCTCAGGGCTTCTGGCCCTGGTTCAAGAGCCTGCTGCTGCCTTCGCTGTCGCTCGGACTGTTGCAGATGGGGCTGCTCGCCCGCATCACGCGCTCGACCATGCTCGAAGTGCTGCGCCAGGACTACATCCGCACCGCCCGCGCCAAGGGCCTGCCGATGTTCAAGGTCGTGGCCAAGCACGCCTTCAAGAACGCGCTGATCCCGGTCGTCACCATAATCGGCATCATCTTCAGCCTGCTACTCACTGGCTCGGTCGTGATCGAGACCGTCTACTCGCTGCCCGGTCTCGGCCGCCTGCTCGCGACCTCGATCTTCAGCCGGGACTATCCGGTGATCCAAGGCGGCCTCCTGCTCACCGCGGCGATGTTTGTCGGCATCAACCTGCTGGTCGATGTGCTCTACGCCTTCCTCGATCCGCGCGTGCGCTATGACTGACTCGAGCGCTGCCGCCTCTCCTCTGGCCGCGGCCGCGCCGCTTCGCCGGCGCCAGAGCACGATCGCTCGGCTGATGCGCCATCGGCTTTTCGTCAGCGGCCTCGCCCTCTTCGCACTGATGGTCGTGATGGCGATCTTTGCCGACTTCCTGGCCACTCATAGCCCGGTGCAGGTGCGCGCGCGCTTTCGCTTCCGCCCGCCGAGTCTCGACAATTTCTTCGGCACCGACAATTTCGGTCGCGACATCTACACCCGCGTCGTCTACGGCGCGCGGCTATCGATCAGCATCGGCTTCGCCGTCGTTCTCCTGACCGCCATCGCGGGTACAACGATCGGCCTGATCTCCGGCTATTTCCGCCGGCTCGACAATCTCGTCATGCGCGTCATGGACGCGCTGATGGCCTTCCCGACCATCATTCTGGCGCTGGCGCTGGCCGCAGCGCTCGGCCCTTCGGCCTTCAACATTGTCGTCGCGCTCAGCGCCGTCTACACGCCGCGCGTCGCCCGCGTCGTCCGGGCCTCGGTTCTGGTGGTGCGCGAGGCAGACTATGTGCATGCCGCGCATGCGGTTGGCGCCAGCAACCTCCGCATCATGCTCGAGCACATCCTGCCCAACAGCATGGCGCCGCTGGTGGTCCAGCTCACCTTTGTCTTCGCCTATGCGGTGATCGCCGAGGCGGTCTTGAGCTTCCTCGGCGTCGGGCCGCCGCCGCCGACCCCGAGCTGGGGCAGCATCATCGCTGAGGGCAAGGACTATATCCGCGAGGCTGCCTGGATCACGCTGTTCCCGGGCATTGCGATCGCCATGACCGTGCTCGGTCTCAACCTGCTCGGCGATGGGCTGCGCGATGTGCTCGATCCACGCATGAACGTCGAAAGCCGATGACCGCCGGCGGCAACCTCGTCGAGGTCGAGAACCTGGTGAAGCACTTCCCGATCCGGAAGGGCTTCTTCTCCTCCCGTGTCACCGGCTATGTCCAGGCGGTCGACGACATCAGCTTCGCCGTCGCGCGCGGCGAGACGCTCGGGTTGGTCGGCGAGTCCGGCTGCGGCAAATCGACGACCGGACGCCTCCTGATCCGGCTGCTCGACCCGACCTCGGGCCGGATCATGCTCAATGGCGCCGATCTGGCGCACATTCCGCCCGAGGAGCTGCGCGCTCGGCGGCGCGATGTGCAGATCATCTTTCAGGACCCGTTCTCCTCGCTCAATCCGCGCAAGACGGTCGAAGGCATCGTCGCCGAGCCGCTGGTCGTGCACGGCATCGGCACAAGGGCCGAGCGGCAGGCGCGCGTCGCCGAGCTCCTGAAGCTAGTCGGGCTCGCACCGGACCATGCACGCCGCTACCCGCATGAATTCTCCGGCGGCCAACGCCAGCGCATCGGCATCGCGCGCGCGCTCGCGCTCAATCCGAAGTTCATTGTCTGCGACGAGCCGGTCTCGGCGCTTGATGTCTCGATCCAGGCGCAGATCATCAACCTGATGCGCGACCTGCAGAAGGAACTAGGGCTCACCTACCTCTTCATCAGCCACAACCTTGCCGTGGTCCGCCACATCGCCGACCGGGTGGCGGTGATGTATCTCGGCAAGATCGTCGAGCTGACCGACAAGAACGCTCTCTATGAGAGCCCGAAACACCCTTACACTCAGGCTCTGCTCTCGGCGATCCTGATCGCCAATCCCGAGCGCAAGCGCCAGCGTGTGGTGCTCACCGGAGACGTGCCGAGCCCGATGGCGCCGCCCAAGGGCTGCCGCTTCAATACCCGTTGCCCGCTTGCCGAGCCGCGCTGCCGCGAGATCGAGCCGCCGCTGATCGACGTCGGCAGCGGCCACAAGGTCGCTTGCCATCTTGTCACCCGCTAGGAGCCTCTCATGCCGCCGGTCGCCACGTTTTTTTCGCAGTCTTACGCCGAGGCTCGCGAAAAATTCCTGAAGGCGGCCGAGGCCGCGGGCGGGCATCTGGTCGACAACTATCCGCATCCTCTCAAGGGACCAGACGGCGGCGACCTCACGACCGACGTCGTCTGGCTCGGGCCGCGCGACGCGAAGAAGCTGCTGGTGCTCACCTCCTCGACCCATGGCATCGAGGGCTATTGCGGCTCCGGCTGCCAGATTTCGTGGCTTGAGAACCGCCACTACCACCGCGACGCCGGCCCCGACACTGCAGCGCTGCTGGTCCACGCGATCAACCCGCACGGCTTCGCCCATGGAAGGCGGGTGACCGAGGAGAATGTCGACCTCAACCGCAACTTCGTCGACTTCTCCCAGCCGCTGCCGCAGAACCCCGATTACGAGAAGCTGCAAGAGCACGCCAACCCGAAGGAGTGGACCCCGGCTTCGATCGCCAAGGCGGATGCCGCGATCGCGGCCTTCTACAACATGCCGAACAATGCCGACTTCGTGCCTAAAGCCATCCATTCGGGCCAGTACGTCAACGACAAGGGAACCTTCTATGGGGGCTCGAAGCCGAGCTGGTCGCGCCGGACCTTCGAGAGCATCACCGACAAATGGATGCGCGGCGCAACCGACCTCTGCCTCGTCGACTACCATACGGGTTTGGGCCCGCTCGGCTTCGGCGATCTCTACTATGGCGGCAGCGAGAGCGAAGGCATGGCGCAGAAGTGGTTCGACCATGTGACGCCGACGCTCGAGCAGATCGAGGAGGCCAAGAAGGACAAGTCGAAGCACGTTCCAGGCGGTGTCAAAGGCACGCTGTCGCGCTCGCTGGTAAGGACGCTCCCAGGCGTGCGCCTCACCGTCGGCGGCATCGAGTACGGCACCCATCCGGTGAAGCGGGTGCTAGGATCGCTCCGCGCCGACAATTGGCTCTATGCCCATGGCGATCCCGGATCGTCCCAGGGCAAGGAGATCAAGGCTGAGGTCCGCGAGGCGTTCTACCCTTCGATCTTCGAGTGGAAGATCATGGTGACCAGCCGCTCGAACGACGTCTTGCGCCAGGCGCTGGCAGGGCTGGCGAAGGCTTAGCCCGGACTTCCCACGCCGGTTACGGCCTCGGCGCCAGCTCCGTTGCGCGACTCCCAACTAGGCCGGGACACTCTCGCGCGGTATTGCCGCGGTGCCGGGCATTTGCCACGCGCCGGTCAAAGTGCTTTCCTTTACGAGAGCTGTACGGGAGGGTGTCATGCGCATTGCGTCTGTGTCCCGCCTCGCCTTCGGCCTGATCCTCGGAAGCCTCGTCGCGCTCGCGCCGCCGGCCTCGGCGCAGAAGGTCCTGCGCGTCGTGCCCAATGCCGATCTCAAGGTCCTGGACCCGTTCCAGACCACGGCGATGATCACCAAGATGCACTCGGCGCTGATCTATGATCAGCTCTTCGGGTGGGACGATGCGATGGCAGCGAAGCCGCAGATGGTCGAGACCTATACGGTCTCGCCCGACGGGCTCAAATACACCTTCACGCTTCGCCCGGGCCTCAAGTTCCACGACGGCACGCCGGTCACCACCAGGGACGTGATCCCGTCGATCAGGCGCACCTTCGCCACCGATACGCTGGCACAGAAGGTCGCTGCCGTGCTGGCCTCACTGGAAACGTCAATGATCGCACCTTCACGCTCACGCTGAAGGAGCCCTATCCCTGGGTCGAGTTCTCGCTCGCCGGAGTACACAACACCACCGGCATCATGCGCGAGAAGGAGGCGGTGATCGATCCAGCGACGCCGGTGACCGAAACCATCGGCTCCGGCCCTTTCACCTTCAACAAGGCGGAATGGGTGCCGGGTGCCAAGGTCGTCTACGACAAGAACAAGGACTATGTGCCGCGTTTGGAACCGGTCTCCGGCAATGCCGGCGGCAAGGTGATCAAGATCGACCGCCTGCAATATGTGATTATCCCGGATCCGGCGACCCAGGTGGGCGCCATCGGCCGCGGCGAGGTCGACATGCTCGACGCGCCCTCGCTCGACCTGATCCCGATTCTGACGAAGCAGCAGGACGTCGTCGTCGGCGAGATCTTCCCGCTTGGATTCTATGGCGTGATCCGCCCAAACGCGCTGCACCCGCCCTTCAACAATGTGAAGGCACGCCAGGCGCTTGCCCTCATGGTCGACCAGAAGGAGCACGCGACCGCCGCCTATGGCGACCCTAAATTCTGGCGCGAGTGCTACTCGTTCTGGATCTGCGGCGGTCCCAACGGCTCGGAAGCCGGATCGGAGGCCTATCGCAAGCCGAACCTAGAGCGCGCCAGGCGGCTCCTGGCTGAGTCCGGCTACAAAGGCGAGAAGATCATCGTCATCAGCGGCACCGATCAGCCGATCTACCATGCGCTGACCCAGGTCACGGTCGAGCGCATGAAGCAGATCGGCTTCAACGTCGATCTGCAGGCGATGGATTGGGGAAGCGTCACCACACGCCGCGCCAAGAAGGATGCGCCGGAGGCCGGCGGCTGGCACATCTTCCACACCACCACCGGCGCCGCGCCGATGGCAAGCCCGCTTACCAGCGTCGTCACCTCGCTGACCTGCTGGTCCTCCCCCTGAAAAGTGGTCCGCCCTGAACTATGTCTTTTGACAAGAAGGAGGACTGCAATGCCGAAGAAGAGGCACAAGCCTGAAGAGATCGTTTCGAAACTCCGACAAGCCGATGTCTTGATCTCACAGGGCCAGGATATCGCTGATGTCATCCGCCAGATCGGGGTGAGCGAGGTCACTTATTATCGGTGGCGCCAGGAGTACGGCGGGCTGAAGATCGAGCAGGTCAAGCGCCTGAAAGAGCTCGAGACGG
>Ga0194132_10005250_pt1 | contig 21213 bp, 19 predicted proteins | sample TA2KigOf80mmetaG_FD_148612 | JGI IMG/M metagenome (GOLD analysis project Ga0194132, IMG submission 148612) | Freshwater microbial communities from Lake Tanganyika, Tanzania - TA2015054 Kigoma Offshore 80m | ecosystem: Environmental > Aquatic > Freshwater > Lake | place: Tanzania: Lake... | reverse complement strand
CCCCCTTTTCCTCACGAGGAAAAGGGGGAGAACCAGACCCATCAGCCCCACTATGGAAACAGGTTCTCCCCGGACTCCTGTGATTAGCAGATAAATTCTCCTGCAAAGTTGTTTAGAGAGCCAAACGGCAATTTTCAAAGTTGACACCCTCTCTACGCTAACCTATTCTATGCTTAGACAGGCGTCGAATTTCGACGCCTGTTAATTCGCGAGGCAGGGCATTGGTGGCTAAGACCAGGCTGAACCCCATCACCGTCGAAGTCATAGGCAACGCGCTGGCGTCAATAGCGGACGAGGTGCTGGTGGGGCTTATCAAGTCGGCGTACTCGACCAACATAAAGGAGCGGCAGGACTGCTCGTCGGTGGTGATGGATGGTAAGGGGCAGGTGGTATGCATCAGCGACATGAGCCTGCCCATGCACCTGGGGTCATTCTTGTTTACCGGTGACGCGATACTCAAGCGGTTTCCCATCGAGAGCATACAGCAGGGCGATGTGTTTATCGTCAACGACCCGTACAGCGGCGGGCCGTCGCACCTGGCGGACGTGACGTTTGTCGCGCCGGTGTTCCACGAAGGGCGATTGGTGGCCTTTGTGGGGAACACGGGGCACTGGCCGGACGTGGGGGGCAAGGCGCCGGGGCAGGCGGCGTTGGGCGACGCCACGGAGATATATCAAGAGGGGCTGCGGCTGCCGCCGGTACGGCTATATAAGGCTGGCGAATTACAGCAGGATATTTTAGACATTGTGCTGCTGAACGTGCGTGACCCGGACAATCGGGACGGGGACATAAGGGCGCACTGCGGGTCACTGTTCCTGGGGGCGCGCCGCATGAATGAGCTGGCGGCGCAGTACGGCGGCGAGGTTATCGTGCGGGCGCTGGAGGAACTGCTGAACGTCGCCGAGCGGAAGGCGCGGCACGGGATAGCGTCGCTGGCGGAGGGGGAGTATTCGGCGTCGGACGCGCTGGACGACGACATGGACAGCGACGAGCCGATACCCATCAAGGTCAAGATTACCGTCAAGCACAAGCCGAAGCCGGAGGTGCTGGTCGATTACGCAGGGACAGGCGGACCGGCCAAATTCGGCATCAACAATCCGATGCACGGGACTCTGACGGTGGTGTACTGGGTATTTCGTTCGATTCTTGACCCCGATATACAGCCCAACGCAGGGTTTGCTCGCGCCATAAAGGTCACCGCGCCTGACGGGTGCCTGGTGAACTGCAAAGCGCCGTCGCCGCTGGGAGCGCGATATGAAGTGGCGTCGCAGATACCGGACTCGCTGTTCGAAGCGCTGTCGGGGGCGGTGAAGAAGGGCATCGAGGCGGGCGGGCACGGGACCCACGGGATGGGGTTCAGCGCGCCGTCGCCTCGTTCGTTTATCTACTACGAGACCGTCGGCGGCGGGGGCGGAGCGCGGCCCAATAAGGACGGGGTCAACGGCGTGCATATCACGTCCAATCTGCCCGTGGAGGCGATGGAGCAGGAGTTCCCGATGATGGCGGAGCGGCTGGAGTACGTGAGGGACTCGGGGGGGCCGGGGAAGTTTAGGGGAGGCGTGGGCATACGCAAGGACTGGCGGATGCTGATCGATTCGTATGTCGGGACACACTCGAACCGGCACAAGATACCCGGGCCGGGGCTGCTGGGGGGCAACAAGGGGACGCTGACTCGGATTATGAAGTCGCCGGACTCGGCGGACCACGAAGAGATACATCGAGAGGCTACGTTTGTGCCGGCCAAGACCGGGGACATCGTTAGCATTTTTGCAGGGGGCGGCGGCGGGTATGGGCATCCATTTGATAGAGAGCCGGAGTCGGTGCTGACGGACGTGGTGAATGGGCTGGTGTCGGTGGAGTCGGCGAAGCGGGATTACGGGGTGGCGGTGGATTTGGGGCGTCGGCGGCTGGATGTGGAGGAGACGCGGAGGCTGAGGGGTAGGAAGGGGAAGGGATGAACGCAGCGTGGCAGGTGGTATTGATAAAATATCGTTTGTCCAGGGTTTCACCCTCAACCTGCGCCTTCTCCCATCAAGGGAGAAGGAATTTTCTCGGTACCCGTCAGTCCTTTTATGCACATCAATCCTTAAGGAGAGCAGGCGCTCAAGGGGAGAGAGGACCAGATGGGAAGGGCGAGGCGACCTCGCCCTTACATTAGCAGGCGGTGCCTAACTGATGGATGCGAGAAGTAGGTTGCAGACACAACGGATTCTTTGCTACGGGCCGACCCTACGACAGGCTCAGGGTGAACGGCCCCCATCTCAGAACGACAAAATCGGGAGGAGCTGTTAGTGCCCAGATTGCGGATTGGTGTGGATGTGGGCGGGACGTTTACCGACCACATCTTGTTTGACGAAGACTCGGGCTCGCTATCCGTATATAAGACGCCGTCGTCGCCGGAGGACCCGTCGAGGTCGGTGCTGGACGGCATCGACCACTTCGGCGGCGAGCGAGGCGGGCTGAAGGGGTTGTGGATGGTGGCCCACGGGACGACGGTGAACACCAACGCGATTTTGTCTAGGACGGGCGCGAAGATAGGGCTTATAACGACTCGCGGCTTCAGGGACGTGCTGGCTATCGGGCGGCAGACGCGGCCGCATTTCTACAAGTGGGACGTGGACAGGCCGGAGCCGCTGGCGCCTCGATACCTGCGGCTGGAGGTGACGGAGCGCACCGACAGCAAGGGGAAAGTCGTGACGCCACTGAGCGAGAGCGACGTGTACCAGTGCATCGAGACGTTGAAGGCGGAGGGTGTGGAGGCGGTGGCGGTGTGCTTGCTTAACTCCTATGTCAACGCGTCGCACGAGAAGCGTATCAAGGAGATTTTGCAGGAGGCGATGTCGGGGACGTACCTGGCGGTGTCGTCGGAGATATCGCCGGAGTTCAGGGAGTTCGAGCGCAGCAGCACGACGACAGCGGTGGCGTACATCGGGCCGGTATTTAAACGATACGTCGGCAACCTACAGAAGGGGCTGACGGAGCGGCAGAGGCCGTCGCCGAATCTTTACATAATGCAGTCCTCAGGTGGGATGGCCAGCGCGCAGGTGTCGGTGGAGAGGCCGCACCTGACCATTGAATCGGGGCCGGCGGCGGGTGTGCTGGCGACGATTGATTTGGGGCGGCGTGTCGGGTTCAAGGACTTGATATCGTTTGACATGGGTGGGACGACGGCCAAGGCCAGCCTGATTCGAGGGCTGAAGCCGTCCATGGCGAACATGCTGGAGATAGGCAAGGAGGCGACGGGCTATTACGGGGTGCGGATCACGGGCCTGCCGGTGCGGACGCCGTCAATAGACCTGGTGGAGTGCAGCGCGGGTGGGGGAAGCGTGGCGTGGGTGGACGTGGCAGGCTTGCTGAAGGTGGGGCCGCAGAGCGCGGGGGCAGTGCCAGGGCCGGTGTGCTACGACTCGGGGGGCACGGAGCCGACGGTGACCGACGCCAACGTAACGCTGGGGCGCATCGCGCCGGACTTCTTCCTCGGCGGGCGGATGACACTGAAGCCCGAGCTATCGAAGAAGGCTATCGAGGAGAAGCTGGGCCGGAAGCTGGGGATGTCGGCCCACGAGGCGGCGCAGGGGATATTAGACATCGTCAACGCCAACATGGTGCGTATATTACGGGTGGTGTCGGTGAGCCGGGGGTTCGACCCTCGCCAGTTCGCGATGGTGGCCCACGGCGGGGCGGGGCCGCTGCACGCCGGCGACCTGGCGGAGGAGCTGGAGGTGGGCCGAATTGTGGTGCCGCCGAGCCCGGGGCTATTCTCGGCGCTGGGGCTGGTCATCAGCGACATCCAGACCAGCGCGTCGGCGACACGGTTCCTGAGGGCGACGCCGCAGAACCTGGAGGCGATTCGCGGGGGGTTGGAGGCGCAGGTGGAGGAGTGCCGGCGCACGCTGCGACAGGAGAAAATCGCCGAGAAGGACCAGATTATCGAGAAATATCTAGAGATGCGGTACGTGCGGCAGAACTTCGAGTTGGAGATAGCGGTCACGTCGGGATTGAAGACGGCGGGGGAGTTGGAGGCGGTGGCGGCGGAGTTCCATCGCGCGCACGAGCGCAACTACGGCCACGCCGACCCCAGGGCGGCGGTTGAGGTGGTGAACGTGAAGGCGCGGGGCATTGGGCGGGTGCCCAAGCCGGAGCCGGCGATGATAGCGGAGGGCGGGAAGGACCCGTCGAGGGCGTTGTTAGGAAATCGTAAGGTATTTTTCAAGCAGGCCCAGGGATGGCTGGAGTGCCCCCACTATGACAGGGCCAGGCTGTTGCGCAATAATGTCATCGTCGGGCCGGCCATGATATGCCAGTACGACTCGTCGGTGGTGGTGCTGCCGGGGCACAAGGCGTCGGTGGGATCACTGGGCGAGCTTATAATCGAAACAGGAAAAGGAGGCTCATAATGGGCCAGTTTAAGGGGGTCGTCGCGGCGACTATTACGCCTTTCACGCCGGAGGGCAAGTTCAACGAGAAGGCCTTTATCAAGATAATGGAGTCGAACATCAAGGCCGGAGTCGATGGCTTCTGGGTCAGCGGCGGGACGGGAGAGAGCGTGCTGCTGACGGAAGAGGAGGTCAACCGGACGTCAGAGATATCGGTAGGCCTGTGCAAGGGCAAGGCCAAGTCGATTATTCATGTGGGAACGCTGACCACGGCGGCGTCGGTGCGGATGGCGAGGGTGGCGGCGCGGGCCGGGGCCGACGCCATCGCCTGCGTGCCGCCCTTCTTCTACGGGCCGTCGGAGCAGGCGATCATCGAGCACTACAAAGCGGTGGCCGATGCCGCGGGCGACCTGCCGTTCTTTGTCTATAACCAGCCCAGGTACACCCAGGTGGAGTTCACGGCGCCGATGCTGGACCGAATCAAGAAGGCGGTGCCGCAGATTGTGGGCGTCAAACACTCGGCGCCGGACTTCAATAACACGCGTCGGTTCAAGGCCATAGGGCTGGATGTGTTCACGGGGAGCGGGTCGCTGTTCCTGTCGTGCCTGGCGGCGGGGGGCGTAGGGGTGGTCGACGGGCCGCTGACGGTATCGCCGGAGCTATGGATAAACGCGTATCGGGCGTACCAGAAGGGGAACATGGCTGAGGCGCAGAAGTGGCAGGACAAGGCCAATGTGTTAATCGACCTGGCGGCCAAGTACGGGATGCAGGCGACATGCAAGGCGCTGTGCGACGTCAAATACGGCGTCGAGTGCAGGGAGCCGAGGAGGCCCATACTGCCGCTGAGCAGGGAGCAAAAGAAAGAGCTGGTATCGGCGGCGGAGAAGGCGGGGGTGTTGGGAGTGGGCGGTGGGGTGTAGAGGTAGGTCACCGTCTTGCTGCAGCGTATGGCCACCTAACATGGAAAACCTTTTATTTCGAGTGCTGCCAGCGGGTTAGTGTAAGATAGTCGGCGCAACCTTCTTCAGGGAGTGATCCATGGCAACTGTCTTCGGTCGTTTAGGAGACGAAATGTATGACGCTCTGTGTGAACCGGACGCCGACAAGCGAAGTACAGCAATTGAAACATGGATAAACCGAGCCAGTGAGAAAATCGCGCCGTATATTCGTGAAGAATTAGCAGCTTACATCGCATGGATTATGAAAGGGCGTGAGACAGAGGAGGGATGGAAGAGAGGAGAAAGAAAGTGGCGCAGCATTCAGCCTCAATATCATCTTGTAATGGACATTAAGTTGCGTACGGTTGGCTTAAAGGAGCAATCGCAATTGAATATAGTTGATCCATTAGAAGCCATTGTACCTGGCCCTGACAGAAACACTCGCAACACCCTCTTAAAAGAAAGCACTGTCAGAGAAATGGCAAGACAAAAGACCGCCGGGAGTGAGGGGAAATCTTGGGATGATGGAGATTATGATGGCGAGTCAGATAGGTCACCAAACGATGACCGGTCAGATTCTATGAACCCTAATAACGATACTTATCAGGCAGCTATGGACAATCATGCTAACCAGATGAACCCCAATAATGATGCATATTGGTCATCGCGTGGACGCTAGTGTCCAACTTGGCGATAGGGATATCAAGGCAATTTTAAACAGGAGGGACTGAGATGGCTAACTACAAGGTTATTTCATCGGACTCCCACGTGGTAGAGCCGCCCAACCTGTGGGTCGAGAGGATGGACAGGGCCAGGTTCGGCGACAAGATACCTCACCTGGTGGAGGGCGAGCCCTTCGACTTCTGGTACGCGGAGAACAAGAAGGCCGCGCCCGTGGGGGCCATAACCCAGGCGGGGCTGAGGTTCGAGCGGCCTCAGGATATTATTCAAGAAGGCAAGTTCGGCGCGGTACGACCGGGCGGTTATATCCCCGTCGAGCACGTCAAGGATATGGACGAGGATGGGGTTTATGGCGGCGTGGTCTATCCGTCCATCGGGCTGTCGCTGTACGAGAAGCTGGAGGACCCGGAACTGACGCGGGAAACTTTCGCGGCGTATAACGACTGGCTGGCGGAGTTCTGTTCGGCGGACAGCAAGCGGCTGAAAGGGGCGGCCATGCTGTTGGTGGAGGAGAACGTGGGGCAGGCTGTCGAAGAGTTGAGGCGCATCGCGGAGATGGGGCTGACCAGCGCGATGATCAGCAGCTACCCCAGGGTGGGACTGACCTACGACAAGCCGCTGTACGAGCCTTTCTGGTCGGCGGCGGAAGAGCTGGATGTAACGCTGAACTTGCACGTGACCACCAACCGCCCGACCACGGACCCCGGGCTGCGGGGGGACTCGGCAGGGAGAATCGCGTCGTGGGTGCAGCACGACTACTGGGCAAGGATGTGCCTGTGCCATATCATATTTTCGGGGGTGCTGGAGAGGCATCCAAAGCTCAAATTCGCCAATGTGGAGCACGAGCTAGGCTGGCTGCCGTTCTTTATGCATCGAATCGACGTGGCGTATCGAGAGAAGCAGCAGTCGCTGCCCATGCGGTTTAAGACCGACGCCACGCCCAGCGACTTCATGCGCAGCAACGTGTATCACAGCTTCCAGGAAGACGCCATGGGGATCCAGTTCCGCCATGTCATCGGCGTCGACAACCTGATGTGGGGCAGCGACTACCCGCACTCGGAATCGACGTTCCCGAAGTCGCTGGAGATACTGGATAGGATTCTGAAGGGGGTGCCGGAGAAGGAGCGGGCGAAGATAGCGGGAGGGAATACGGCGAAGGTGTATAAGTTTGATTGAGGGGGGAAGGGTGAGGAGGCCTCGCCCTTACACAAGTGATGGATTTGTCTAGCAGGAGATGCGACCTGGATTTTAGTGGGGCCAGATTCATCGACTGCGCCCGCCTACGGCGGGCTTCGCTCAGAATGACAATGGAGAGGGAGGTGTCCAATGCCCAATGAACATGAAGGCTACATGCGGATGGCGATTGAGGAGGGGAGGAAGGGGAATAAGCTGGGGAACTCGCCGGTGGGGTCGGTCATCGTCAAGGGGGGGAAGGTGGTGGCCAAGGGGCACAACCTGGCGAACAGCGACCTGGACGTGACGGCCCATGCGGAGACGGTGGCCTTGCGGAACGGCGGGCCCAAGCTAGGGCACCTGGACTTCACGGGCTGCACTCTGTACACCACCTATGAGCCGTGCCTGATGTGCGCCGGGGCGATTGTGTTTGCGGGCGTGGAGACTCTGGTCATGGGTGGCAACTACAACCCCAACTGGGGCAGGTATGGGAACTACAGCGTCGAGAAGGCGTTTGCGCTGGTGGAGAGGTCGAGCATTAAAGTTGTGCGGGGCGTGCTGGTGGAGGAGTGTGAGGCGATGACGTGGGAGTACCGGGCCAAGGTGGCGCGAGGCGAGTTGAAGGAGCCTCGGCAAGCTACGAGCCAGATAATAAAAAGCTCTTTATAGTCGTCTCCACATGGTAGCGAGTAGAGCAATAGACCACGAAAAGTATATGCGCATGACGATAGCTGTGGCCCGAGAGGGGGAGAAGGGCGGCAACCCGCCGGTGGGGTCGCTGGTGGTGCTGGATAGTAAGGTCATCGCGAAGGCGTACAACACGGCGATACCTGACCTGGACGTTTGCGCTCATGCCGAGACGGTGGCGCTGAAGCGGGCGGGGCAGGCGCTGGGGCACCTGGATATGACGGGATCGACACTGTACAGCACCGGCGAGTCGTGCATGATTTGCGCGGGGGCCATCGCCATCGCCGGGGTGAAAAGGGTGGTGCTGGGCGGCAACTACCACAAGAGCGTGGGCAAGGTGGGCGACTACAGCCTAGAAAAGGCGCTGGCGCTGGTGGGCCGCAACGACATTGAGGTTATTCGAGGTGTGCTGACGGAGGAGTGCGAGGCGATGCGGTGGGCCTACTGGTCGCGGACAGCGAAGAAGCAGCCCTGATGTTTTTCAAGCAATTCGCGGTTTTTATGGTCGTCGCTGGGGTACTGGCGGTACTTTCGGCGTGCGGGGGAGTCGGCGAGGCAAAGCCTGCGCCGGACTTTTCGCTGTTCATGTACCAGGGCGCGGATAAAGTGGGCGGCCAGGAGATAAATTTCAGCCAGGCTATAGCCCAGGGAAAGCCTATAGTGCTGAACTTCTGGGGCGGGTCGTGCCCGCCGTGCCGCGCCGAGATGCCGGACATCGAGGAGGTGAGCCGCCGGTACGACGGCAGGGTGCTGTTCCTGGGGCTGGACGTAGGGCCGTTCTTGCTCTTGGGCACACGTGAAGAGGGCCGGGCGCTGCTGCAGGAGTTGGATATAACCTATCCCGCGGGCAGCACCGACAACAGGGATGTGCTGCGGGACTACACGGTTACGGGGCTGCCACGGACTGTTTTCATTCGCTCCGACGGCATGATTATGCGTAAGTGGGACGGGCTGTTGAGCGAGTCGAAGCTGGAGGAGCTGGTGGAGGATTTAATCGCGGCGTCCTAAAGGGCACCATCTTTACGGGAAAAGCAAGCCTTGTTTGTACTCGGGATACCATCCCCTTTGTCCCCTTTCCCGATTTACATCGGGACAGGCTCTGCTGGAAGGGGAAGATTAAATTAGGATCACCTCATCACCCTCCTTCGGCCAGGCTCAGGACGGTCCGATTGCATCGGACTCCGCGATATATGCTTTAAGGTAGCGGAGCGTCTAACTCCCTCTTCTCCTTTGTAATAGGAGAAGAGGGAGAACCTGATGAGAGGGAAGACCCTTGAACCCCAGTGAGAACAAGCCTTCCATGCCTGGCACGACTATATAATCAACCTAATCATTGAATCCTAGGTGGCAGAGTGCCTAAAGAGAGTGCTAAGAGGAGAGACCAAGGCAGCGAGGTACTTTGGCGGCCTTCGGCGGAGGTTAAGGCCAGGGCCAACATTACGCGGTATATGGAGTGGCTTCGGGAGCGGCGCGGCCTGCGGTTCCGCAACTACCAAGAGCTGTGGCAATGGTCGGTGAATGACTTGGAGGGGTTCTGGTCGTCGATATGGGAGTACTTTCAGGTTAAGGCCCACACGCCATATAAGCGCGTCCTTAACAGCAACGAAATGCCAGGGACGCGGTGGTTTGAGGGGAGCCTGCTGAACTATGCCGAGCACGCGCTATCGCGGCGTGATGACCACCTGGCGGTCATTGCGTATTCGGAGGCGAGAGCGCGGGTGACCCTGACTTACGATCAGCTTCACGAGCAGGTGGCGTCGATGGCGGCGGGGCTGCGGCGGATGGGGGTGACGAAGGGGGACAGGGTGGCGGCGTACATGCCCAACGTGCCGGAGGCGCTGGTGGCGTTCCTGGCGACGGCCAGCATCGGGGCGATATGGTCTAGCTGCCCGCCGGAGTTCGGGCTGAAGAGCGTGGTCGATAGATTCAAACAGATTGAACCAAAGGTCTTGTTCGCCGTCGAGGGGTATGTGTACAGGGGCAAACCTTATGAGCGAATGGAGGAGGTGGCGGAGCTGGCGCGGGGGTTGCCGTCTGTGGAGCGGGTGGTAATGCTGCCGCTGCTGAAGGCGAGGCCGGACCTAAGGGGCATCAGGAAGGGGGCGCTATGGGAGGAGGCGCAGGCTGCGGGCGACTTGGAGTTCGAGCCTGTGCCATTCGATCATCCGCTGTGGGTGTTGTACTCGTCGGGAACGACAGGACTGCCCAAGCCCATCGTCCAGGGGCACGGCGGGATACTTCTGGAACACCTGAAGGCGCTGTCGCTGCACCTGGACTTGACGAGCGAGGACAGGTTTTTCTGGTACACGACGACGGGCTGGATGATGTGGAACTTTCTCATCGGCGGGCTGCTGGTGGGGTCGACGGTGCTGCTGTACGACGGCCACCCCTCGCATCCAGATTCGGGGGCTTTGTGGAAGTTTGCCCAGGACACGGGGATGACCTACTTTGGCGCCAGCGCGCCGTATTTGGTCAGCTGCATGAAGGAGGGGGTGGAGCCGTCGAAGAAATATGACCTGTCGAAGCTGAGGGGCGTGGGCTCCACGGGCGCGCCGCTGCCGCCGGAGGGCTTTCGATGGGCGTACGAACACGTGAAGGGCGACGCGCTGTTGAACTCTTTCAGCGGCGGCACGGACATATGCACCGGAATTGTGGGGGCGTGCCCGTTGCTGCCGGTGCGGAGCGGGGAGATACCGTGCCGATTGCTGGGAGCGTCGGTGGAGGCGTACAACGAGGCGGGGAAGCCGGTGGTGGGACGGGTAGGCGAGCTGGTTATAACGAAGCCGATGCCGTCCATGCCGCTATATTTCTGGAACGACCCCGACAACGCGCGATATCGCGAGGCGTATTTTGAGCAATACCCTGGTGTGTGGCGGCACGGCGACTGGATCGAGATAAATCGACGGGGCGGATGCGTAATCTACGGGAGGTCTGACTCGACGCTGAAGCGGGGTGGGGTAAGGATGGGCACCAGCGAGTTCTACAGTGTGGTGGAGGCGATGCCGGAGGTGGCGGATAGCCTGGTGGTAGACACCAGCGAGGTTGGCGGAGAGGGGAAGTTGCTACTGTTCGTCGCGCTGAAGGAGGGGGTTGTGATGACGGATGAAGTGAAGTCGAGGATTAAGGAGAGGCTGAGGCGGGAGTTGTCGCCTCGGTACACGCCGGATGTCATATATGCCATCGACGAAGTGCCGTACACGCTGAACGGGAAGAAGCTGGAGGTGCCGGTGAAGCGGGTGCTGCTGGGCGCACCTGTGGAGAGGGCGGTGAATCTGGGGGAGGTGCGCAATCCCGAGGCGCTGCGGAGGGTGATAGAGGCGGCGAAGGGGGAGCAGGACACTTGATATGCGGCCCGCCTGAGGCGGGCCGCATATCAGTCCATCAGTCAACGATGCCCTACCCCTTTGGCCGAGGGTGAGGAAACGCCGACCCATAGGGTCATATCATGGCATCCATCCTCGACGGCGTCGTGACTGGGGGCCTGTTAGAAATGTATCGCAAGGCGGAAATGGCTCGCTCGCCCGGCTCCTAGATACATGTTTGCAGGGGAAGCGTCGATCAGAAAGTCGACGCTTCCCCGACGGTCCGTTGATTGAGGCCAACAGCAACGGATGCGTATGGGGTTAGGGCGTTGCTGTGGGGGTCACTGTCCTTATCGGGCTAGGGGAACTGATGGGGCTTGGGCTAGAGATTGGAGTGGTGGGCGAAGGCGTAGTGCCAGTACCACTGGGGAGCGTGCGAGTAGGTGTGGGTGTCCCAAGAATGCGCGGGGTGTTGGTTTCATCATCGCCGCACGCCACGGCCAGGGCCGCGAAGGCTGCGATAAGGGTAATAACCAGAAGTTTCAGTTTCATTTTTCCTCCTCAATTTGTCCTTAAGAGCTTTTGGCACTAAATAGACCCGTTGAACGCTGCTCAGCGGAAGAAGGTCTCAGGGCGACACGTTCTTCCTGACAACTTTAGTGGTTTCAATTGACTTTCAATCGCAAGGCCTAAGGAGTAGGGGAGCCTATAGGTCCAAAGCCAGGGGGTGTGTTGCCACTGCCGCCGGGGAGCGTGCGGGTAGGAGTGGGCGTCCCGTCAAAAAGGCCCGGGTTTTCGTCGTCATCGCCGCATGCTACCGCCAGGGCCGCGAAGGCGGCGATAAGAGCGATTATGAGAAGTTTGATTTTCATTTGTTTCACCTTGATGGCGTGTTAAGCCACAGTTCCAGAGAGGAACGCAGCATCTATCCAAATAAGTGTTACAACTCGTGGCAGAAAAATGCGTGTGCTAAGGGCTTAACTTTGTTTGTGCATATGGCTTAATACGAAAAGTGGCCTGCCAGCCAGGTTTACATAAAACTACGCGTCATGATTTGGCGGCGGGTGCGCGTATTTAGTTTTCCCTGGATAAAGAGCGCGCTCACGGTGATAAAATCAGCGCGATTAAGACGAAGGGCACAGGAGGCAGCATGAGGATTGAGACAATGGCGGTCCACGCCGGCAGGCATCCCGACGCGTCGACGGGGGCGGTGACACCGCCGATACACATGGCGACGACCTTTGAGCGCGATACGGACGGCAGCTACCCTCGTGGGTTTATCTACGGGCGGTCTGGGAACCCGAACCGCGCGATGCTGGAGGAGTGCCTGGCGAAGCTGGAGGGCGGGGCGGAGTGCGCGGCCTTCGCGTCAGGGATGGCGGCGCTGACGGCGGTATGCCAGTCGCTGGCGCCGGGGGACCACGTGGTCGCGCCGTCGGACATATACCACGGGACGGCAAGGATGCTTCGCGAGATCATGGCGCCGTGGGGGCTAAAGGTCAGCTTCATCGATATGACGGACGTGGAGCGAGTGAGGAAGTCGATGACGCCGAAAACCCGGCTGGTGCTGGTGGAGACTCCGTCGAACCCGCTGCTGAAGGTGGTGGACATAAAGGGGTGCGTCGAGGTCGCGCACGAGGCCGGGGCGGTGTGCGTGGTCGATAACACGTGGGCGACGCCGGTCTTGCAGCGGCCGCTGGAGCTGGGGGCGGACCTGTCGGTGCATTCCAGCACCAAGTACCTGGGGGGCCACGGCGACGTGACGGGCGGCGCGGTGGTGGCGAGGGAGTCCGAGGGGATATTCAAGAAGGTGCGGCACATACAGCAGAACGGGGGCGCGGTGCCGTCGCCCTTTGACTGCTGGCTCATCATGCGAGGCATCAGGACGCTGCCTTATCGTATGAGGGCGCACTGCGAGAACGCGTCGAGGGTGGCGGAGTTTTTGGCGTCGCATTCGATGGTCAAGGCGGTGCACTACCCGGGGCTGGCGGCGCACCCGGGGCATCGATCAGCGAAGGCGCAGATGAGCGGTTTTGGGGGGATGCTGTCTTTTCAGGTGAAGGGAGGGCGGGAGGCGGCCTTTGGGGTGGCGTCGAGGACGCGGCTGTTCACTCGAGCGACGAGCCTGGGGAGCTACGAGAGCCTGATAGAGCACCGGGCTAGCGTGGAGGGGCCGGAGAGCCGGACGCCGGAGGACCTGCTGCGGGTGAGCGTGGGGCTGGAGCACTGGGAGGACTTGGTGGAGGACTTGGGGAGAGGTTTGGTGAGATAATTGTTAACATACTAAGCCAAGGGTAATTAATTTGAAGAAAGTTGTGATAAAGACCAAGTTCAACCGATCTGGAAAAAGGGTTCTAACTATACCTATCGACTACCCCGGAATTCTGGCTCCGAGATATTTTGGATGGTATAAGAAGAAACGCGAAGCTATAGACCAGCGATACAAGCAAGCTTGTGACAATGCCAAACAAAAATATATTGAATCAATGGCGAATTCAATTGCCAAGTATGTTACAGGAAACTCAACAACTGGGAGCGAAGAGTTCAAGGCCACCAGAGTTTTAGCGAGTCGTGTGATAAGCCCTCAGCATCCACAGGCAGATGTTTACCCTGGAAGTTGGGCTGTTCAACTTGGCATCTCTTCGTTGACTCCAGACGAAAATAAAGCTTGGGTAGATTACATCGAAGAGACCCGAAAGGGACATATCGAAAGAGAGATTTCTCTTCGGGAAATTTCCTCTGAACTTAGCTCAATGAAGTCAGACCTTATCAGAGAAGTGACTGATCACTACCTTAAGCGGAATTCCACTTAGCGTACTGATGAGTCCTCTGAGTGTTTAACTTATTCTTGAAAGTAAGCGATTTTCTAGAATCCCTCTAGTAAATTCAGAACCAGCTCCTCTCATCCCTTGGCTTTCAGCTTCCTTGATTTAGTGCTCCAGCCCTAAGCTTTTATGCAGTGCGCTATCAACTTCACGCATCCGGTTCTGAGGCAGGGACCCAACCATGCTTCCAAGCCGCCCCTGGTCAATAGTTCGTAATTGTTCGCAGAGAACAGTACCATCCAGATTTAGTCCGCTTTCCTGGGCGGTGAAGGGGACACGGAAGGGATAGAGGCGGCGGCGAGGTTGGGAGGTGATGGCCGCAACGATGGTGGTAGGGCTGGTGCTATTGCCAGCGTCGTTTTGGATAACTAGGAAGGGCCTGCGGCCGGATTGCTCGGAGCCAGTAGTTTCTGAAAGCTCAAGCCAATAGATTTCCCCTCTCCTAACCATTGGTAGGCTCGTCCCACTTGGTGCGCTTAAAGAAATCGGCTACATCCTTCTCAAAGAACTCGTTGGCAATCCGGCGATTTTCCTCGGCCATTTCACGGTAGCCCTCTTCCATAAGGGCCTGTATGCGGGCTTCTTCTTCCTTCTTCAGGAGGTCGACGATGACAGCACTGCGGGTGGTGGAGCGCTCCTTGGCAAGGCGGTCCGCTACTTCCAGGAGATCTTTTGGGAGGCTGATGGCGACTTTAGCTGCTTTTGATTCGGGCATATTTCACCTCAGGCGATTATAATATCATACCGTAAGTATGACTTCTAGTATTACTCAGTGGCATTGGTTGGTGGCATTGCTTGCCCCGTATCACGCCTCGCCCTACAATGGCGGCGTCAGCAGAGGCGGGCAAGGAGGCGCGGCCATGAAGGCAGAGCTGGTGCAGTGCAAGACGTCGGACGGGGTGGCGCTGGACGGGGCGTTTTTCGAGGCGGCGGGGACAGCGCCCAAAGAGCGGGCGGTGGACGCCTTCCTGCTGATGCACGGGTCCAGTGGGAACTATTACAACAAGCTGCTGCTGTCGGTGGGGGAGGGGTTGAGGGAGGCGGGGTACCCCAGCGCGTCGTTCAACAACCGAGGGCACGATTTAGTATGGGGGCAGCCGGGGAATCTTATGGGGAACTCCTTTGATATTCTGGACTTTTGTCGATTGGATATCAGAGCATGCATCGACTGGCTGGCATCGAGGGGATACAAGCGGGTGGGGTTGTTCGGGCACAGCATGGGGGCGGTGAAGGTGGCCTACTACCAGGCCCGCGAGAAGGACTCGAGGGTAGGGGCAGTCGTCAGCAGTTCGCCGGTGAGGCTGTCGCACTCGTACTTCATGGGGAGCGAGGCGGCGTCGGAGCACAAGGAGAACGTCGAGTGGGCGCGGTCGATGGTGGAGAAGGGGCAGCCGGAGGCGCTGCGGGCGGTGAACTTTCCGATGCCGCACCTGTTCGGCGCGAAGGCGTACCTGGATAAGCACGGGCCGGAGGAGCGGTACAACCTGATGCGGCACGTGCGGGATATAAAGTGCCCGCTGCTGATGATGGCGGGGTCGAAGGAGGACCACCCTCGGCTGCGAGACTGCGCTCGCGATATGTACGGGCTGGTGAATGAGACGGGCCGGGCGAGGCTGATTATCCAGGAGGGCGCGGACCACGGGTACACAGGGATGCTGGATAAACTGACGTACAATGTAGTGGGGTGGGTTAGGGGGCTGGAGGGGGCGAAAGCGGGGACGAGGAGATAGGAGATGGGAGAAAGGGAATAATGGCAGGTAGCACTGATATAGGATTGTAGAGCTAGGGCTTCACCCTCACCTTCCAGATTAGCATCGGGATTTCAAATTTATATATTCCAAGGTGTTCAATAATCCTCTCCCATCAAGGGAGAGGAAATTTTTTGTATGCGATGTCGTCATAGTCCAGCGATCGAATTGACACTCAGTAGTATTGCTTGACACTCACTACACCCGCTCATAAGATGGCCGCATCTCTTAACTTGGGAATAGCCATGGTCAAATTCCGTCAAGCCGCGGCTAACCGCGGCATCTAGCCTATCGGTGATACCCCATGCGATATGCCAAAGTTATCACTTCAGTAAGAGAAGCCCTGATATCTCTTGAGCCCATCGGCTGGGGCAGGCCTTACAGGGAACTTCAAACGCTAACGGATGTAAGCGGCTACGAAAAATGGCTGGCTTACTCCACAGGCAACTTCAGCAACCCGTTCCAGCAGGCGGACGAAGACCGCTTCCGAAGTCGAGGCTGGTGGGCCGAGATAGTTCGGGACACAGTCAGGGAGGGTGGCAAGGGCGTCGATCGCAAAGGAAGGCTGAATTTAGTCTATATCTCACACGTCGGCACCGAATGGGAACGGGCGCATGGGGGAAAGGGGGAGATATGGGCGCCGCAGAATGGATGGTATGTCCCCACCGATGATGATGTTATTAAGAAGGGCGTCTGGATACCTTTCCACGAGGGCACGTTGATACCACGCGAAACAGTCCAGGACCGAAAAGAGGCCCTGAGAAGATTAGAAGCCAGGGGCATTTCCGCACAGCAGGCATCGTGCTTATACAGGCACGACAGTTATCCAGAGGAAATGTTCGTTGGCGTAGGCTTTTATCCGTGGGCCCACGCTTTGGGGCGCTTTACCGCGGACAACAGCAGGCTTCCTTCCTATCATGGCGGCCTGGGGGTTGGCAGTCGTCCGGCTTACAACCCGGCGACGGACCGAAATCCTGAGATTGTCATGGAAGTCGATGCGCGACTTTAGGGGCGGTCACAAGGCGTAGTCAAAATCCGAGCACTGCCGGCTAAACAGATACATTGTCCGCTTGAGGGGACTCAGAATAATAGAAACGGAGGACTGGAATGGCGATAAAGGCTGATTTGAAGGAGCGAGATGGGCGCTACAAGAGACTGCGGGCGGCCATGGAGTCGGAAGGGCTGGACGCGCTGGTGGTGGCGGGGTACGGCGGGAAGGGGGAGCGAGGGTACATTCGGTATTTGACGGACACGCACGTGTGGGAAGGCGACCCGCTCATCCTGTTCCCGCTCGACGGCGAGCCGGTGCACGTCCACGTCACGTACGCGGCGGCGTCGATGCCCGACAAGCTGTGGGTTGACGACTATCGAATATGGCCGGAGCCGCAGTCGGAGATAATCAAGGCGATCAAAGAGAAGAAGTTGACCAGGGCCAAGATAGGCGTCGCGGGGATGCGGAAGCTCGTGCCGGCGGGGGTGTTGGAGGACATGAAGTCGGCGCTGCCGCAGGCGAAGTTTGTGCAGGCCGACAATGTCATGGACCGGGTGAGGGCGGTGAAGAGCGCGTTGGAGATAAAGCAGCTTCGCGAGCACTGGAAGATGACGCAGAGGGCTATGGAACGTTTCATCGAGGTGGTAGGGCCGGGGATGTCGCAGCGGGAGGCGGCGGCGGAGCCGGCGCGGATTTTTCGGGCGGCGGGCGTGTTTGACGACCTGACCACGATACACGAGGGGAACTTCAAGGGGCTGCCCCGCGACACACCCCTGAAGTGCGACGACGCGGTGAGTTTCCACCTGGAGCTGTGCGGCGAAAGCGGCCACTGGTCGGAGATAAACGTAGTGTGCGCTTTCAAGCCGCCGACGAAGCTGGAGCAGAAGCTGCTAAATAGCGAGCGGCGGGCTTTGGACGAAGTACGGGCGAAGGCGAAGCCGGGGGTCACGCTGGCGAGTCTGGCCAAGACCTTCGACGGTGTGATACTGGAGGACGGGTGGAAGTTCGACAAGCCTATGTGGCACTACTATTTCCACGGGCAGGGGATGGACGGCATCGAGTGGCCATTCTTCACGGCTATGCCGCACGGCAGCCAGGACACGTCGCTGGAGGAGGGGATGGTATTCTCGTACCACCCGCACAAGGACACGATACCGTCGGTGCCGGCAACCCGGGCGCCAAGGATTTTCGACGGGTTCGTGATAACGAAACGCGGTGCGGAGACGTTGGCGCCGGACTGGGACGTGATGTGGCGGATTATGAAATGAGAAACCCCACCCTCCGCCCCGACCCCCCATCCTAACCTTCCCCCTCAAGGGGGGAAGGGATCTGAGGGAACGGACTAGGATACAGAGCGTTCAGGAGTAAATAAGTGACCTCGCCAAGGACAGGAAAGATTCAGACGGTGCTGGGGCTTATAGAGCCTTCGGAGCTAGGGGTGACGCTGAGCCATGAACACCTGGTGTTTGATTTTAGCCCCAACTTCGTCGAACCTGAGGAGCCGGAGTTAAAAGCGCTGGCGAGAGCGCCGATATCGCTGAGCAACCTGGGGTGGCTGCAATACAACTGGCGCTCCAGCCTCGACAATATGACGTTCCTCGACCAGAAGGCGGCGTCGGAAGAGGTGTCGCGGTTTGCCAAGGCGGGAGGCAGGAGCATCGTCGACACTACTAGCATTGGCATAGGGCGGGACCCCGGGGCGCTGGTGTACATATCCAAGGCTACGGGCGTGAACATAGTCATGGGGGCGGGGTATTACGTCGCGGGCAGCCATCCGAAGGATATGAGCAAGCGCAGCGAGGACCAGATAACTCGCGAGATAGTGGCCGACGTGACCAAGGGCGTCGGCGCGACGGGGGTGAGGGCAGGGATTATTGGGGAGATTGGTTGCTCGTGGCCGTGGGAGGCCAACGAGCGGAAGGCGGTGCGGGCGGCGGGCAGGGCGCAGTCGGAGACGGGGGCGGCGCTGGCGATCCACCCGGGGCGCAGCGAGGAGGCACCGTTCCAGATTATCGATGAGCTGAAGTCGGTGGGGGCGGACATCAGCCGTACGGTTATGTGCCACGTCTGCCGCACAATGTACAATCGCGACAAGCTGCTGAGGCTGGCGGAGACGGGGATAGTGCTGGAGTGGGACCTGTTCGGCCATGAGGATACTCACTACCCGTTTAACGAAGCGCCGACGCCGTCGGACTTACAGCGTATCGAGCAGATAAAGTGGGTGCTGGACCATGGGTTTGAGGACCAGGTGCTAATATCGCACGATATATGCACCAAGCAGAGGCTGGCAAGGTATGGGGGGCACGGGTTTACGCATCTGACGAAGTATGTGACGCTGAGGATGGAGAGGGTGGGGATTACGGAGGGGCAGATAGATAAGATGATCCAACAGACACCGCGTCGGGTGCTGGCGTTTGCCTGAGAGGGAATATAGTGGCAGGCGGTGGTGATAAAGTATCGTGTCTCTAGGGTTTCACCCTCACCTTAATCCTCTCCCATCAAGGGAGAGGAAAGAAAAACAAAGGCCAGATGGACATAAGCAAGCAATATTGGCTGTAAAAATAACGGGCTGATGGGATTTCTCGATTAGGCTCGAAATGACGATGATAGGGAGAGTAATCATGGCAAAGATGACGGGGGCGAGGTTTATTGCGGAGACGTTTAAGGGGTACGGCGTCAGCACGGTGTTTTTTGTGCCGTCCATACTCAAGCTGGGGCTGGTGGAGATGGAGAAGGTGGGCATACGCCGCATCTTGTGTCATTCGGAGAAGAGCGCGGCGTACATGGCCGACGCCTATGCTCGTGTGACGCACCGCCCAGGGGTGGCGATGGCCCAGTCGGTGGGGGCGGCCAACCTGGCGTCCGGCTTGCAGGACGCGTACCTGGCCTCGTCGCCGGTTATCGCGATATCTGGACGCGCGCCCATGGCGAAGCGGCCTAACCACAACTATCAGGAAATCGACCACCGCCCTCTGTACGACCCCGTGACCAAGTACAACGTGTACGTCGATACGCCGCAGCAGCTGGCACCACACTTGCGGCAGGCCTTTCGCGAGGCGGTGAGCGGGACGCCCGGGCCGGTGCACCTGGACCTGTCGGGCATACGGGGGGAGGAAGTGACGGAGGTGGAGGCGGACTATGATGTGATCATTGAGGAGACCTTTGCTTCGTACCCGCCCTTCCGGCCTGAGCCTGAGTCGGAGCGGGTGCGGCAGGCGGCGCGGCTGCTGGCCCAGGCACAGCGACCGGTGATGGTGGCGGGCGGCGGGGCGACGGCCTCGGGGGCGTCGGCGGAGGTGGTGAAGCTGGCGGAGATGCTTTCGATGCCTGTGGCGACGGCGCTGAATGGTAAGAATTTGATACCGGACAACCACCCGCTGTCGGTGGGCGTGGTGGGGACGTATTCGAGGTGGTGCGCCAACCAGGTGGTGTACGAGGCGGACCTGGTGCTGTACGTGGGAAGCCAGACCTCCGACCAGTCGACCAACGTGTGGACGACGCCCAAGAAGGGCACCAAGGTCATCCAGATTGACATAAATCCTGAAGAGTTGGGACGCAGCTACCCCAACGTGGTGTCGCTGATGGGGGACGCTCGGCAGACACTGCGGAAGATCATCGAAGCGTCGGAGGCGATATCCAGGCCGTCGTGGACCAAGCGGGCGCAGGACTTAGTGAAACAGTGGCGGCAGGAGTTGGAGCCGAAGATGACGTCGCAAGATGCGCCGACTCGTCCGGAGCGATTGTGCCGCGAGTTGAGCAATTGGCTGCCTGGAAACTCGGTGCTGGTGTCGGACACCGGGCATGCGGGGATATGGACGGGGACTATGGTGGACCTGACGCAGCCCGGGCAGACGTTCATTCGATGCGCGGGGTCGCTGGGGTGGGGGTTCCCGGCGGCGTTGGGGGCCAAGGCGGCGGCGCCGGAGCGGCCTGTGGTGTGCTTCACCGGTGACGGCGGCATGTGGTACCACATCGGCGAGCTGGAGACGGCGGTGCGCAGCGGGCTGAACGCCATCATCGTTGTCAACAACAACCGGTCGCTGAACCAGGACCGGGCGGGCGTGGAGCGGGCCTACGGCAGCGCGCCGGGGAACAAAGAAGAGATTTGGGTGTTCAACGACGTCGACTTCGCCAAGGTGGCCCAATCCATGGGCGCGGCGGGGATTCGGGTGAATAAGCCGGGGCAGCTTAAGGGTGCGCTGGAGCAGGCGCTGGAGGAGTCCAAGCGAAAGCCAGTGGTGGTGGATGTGGTGACGGACAAGGATATCATCGCGCCGCTGGCGAAGATGCCGGGGTAATGTAGCAAGTTGACCCCCCTCTTCTGTTCTCCCCGTCAAGAGGGAGAAAGGGGAACTGAGGTTATGTGGCTGTAATGCTCGGATTGCGGTGCTAGGGTTTCACCCCTCACCTTAGTCCTCTCCCACAAGGGGAGAGGAAAGAAAAAGGAAGGGTGCCTACCCCCCCCCCCCCCCTCCCCCCCCGCCACGGGGAA
>Ga0194132_10005247_pt1 | contig 21223 bp, 22 predicted proteins | sample TA2KigOf80mmetaG_FD_148612 | JGI IMG/M metagenome (GOLD analysis project Ga0194132, IMG submission 148612) | Freshwater microbial communities from Lake Tanganyika, Tanzania - TA2015054 Kigoma Offshore 80m | ecosystem: Environmental > Aquatic > Freshwater > Lake | place: Tanzania: Lake... | reverse complement strand
ACGCCGCCCGCGAGCGCCACCACTTCGCGGGCGCGCGCGTCGGCCGGCGCCGGCAGCAGGTCGGCGGGGCGCCCGTTCCACCAGCCGCCGTACTGGCGGATGACGTTGCGGGCGATGAACTCCGGACGGTCGTAGAAGGGCTGCAATGACGGCTCGGCGGCCAGGTGGGGCGGGATCACCACCGCGTCGACGATCTCGTCGTGGGTGAGGCCGGCGTTGAGCCCGGCGAGCGTCTGGTCGACGATCGCCCGCAGGTACTCGGCCTGGACGGTGAAGAGCCGCCGGATGTGGTCGGCGCCGGTCTGGAACGTGTCGTGGCCGGGGAGGAGGACCTCGGCGCCGAGGCCCGCCATCGCATCGGCGGCGTCGGCCCATCCCTCCGGGTAGCGCTGCACCTTCTGGGGGTTGCCGCAGTTGGGGGCGACGTTGAACCAGAGGTCGCCGCACGCGAGCGCCTTGCGGCCCGGGACCCACACCCACGTGGCGTCGTCGGTCTCGCCGAGCGCATGGCGGAGGTGGAACTCCTCCCCGCCGATCGTGAGCACCAGCTCGTCGCGGTAGGTGAGGTCGGGCCAGAAGAAGTGCCCGTCCTCCTGCGGCCACCGCATGGCCTCGGGGTCGATCTGGAACTGGGTCGCGTTGATCCGCGCGTTGTAGCCCGCGGTGCGGGCGTAGCGGCGGAATCGGGCGGCGACGTGCTCGTGGGCGACGATCCGCGGCCGATCACCGGCGGCGAGGAACGCCTTGAGCCCGAAGGCGTGGTCGACGTGTCCGTGGGTGAACACCACGGTGTGCAGGGGGGCGTCGCTGACGGAGCGCACGGCGGCGTGGACCGCCGCTGCGTCGGTCGCGAACCCGGCGTCGACCATGACCAGGCCCTCGTCGGTCTCGAACAGCGCGACGTTGACCCAGGAGGGCTTCACGAACCAGGTGCGGGCGGCCACCTCGGTGATCTGGGCTCGGGTGGGCATGGACCGGCACGCTACGCGAGACTGCCGCCGCACACCGGACGCCCGGCCCGGGTCGGGTCCGTCCGCTCACCGCACACCTGGAGGATCCGATGCCGCTGAACCCCGATGCAGTGGGGACGACGTCCGAGCCGTCCGAGGCCAAGTGGACCTCGAAGGACTCGCTGCTCTACGCGCTGGGCGTGGGCGCCGGGGCCACCGACCCGACCGGGTTCGAGCTCGAGTTCACCACCGAGAACTCCAACGGGATCGAGCAGCAGGCGCTCCCGACCATGCCGGTCGTGATCGGCGGCACCGGCGGCGCCGGTCCGATGAGCGCCATCGGCACCTTCGACTGGGCGATGCTCGTGCACGGTGAGCAGGCCGTGACGCTGCACAAGCCGGTCCCCGTGGCGGGCACCGCGATGGTCACCGGCAAGGTCGCGGCCATGTACGACAAGGGCAAGGCGGCCGTGGTGGTCCTCGAGAGCGAGGCCCGCGAGCCCGGCGGCGACCTGCTGTGGACGGCGACCATGTCGGCCTTCATCCGGGGCGAGGGAGGCTGGGGCGGCGATCGCGGCCCGAGCGGCCCGCGCAACGTCCCGCCCGACCGCGAGCCCGACCAGGTCGTGTCGTACACCACCCGCCCCGACCAGGCGCTGCTGTACCGCCTCAACGGCGACCGGAACCCGCTGCACTCCGACCCGGCGTTCGCGGCGCTCGCCGGCTTCCCGAAGCCGATCCTCCACGGGCTCTGCACCTACGGGTTCACCGGCCGGGCGCTGCTCCACGGGGTGTGCGGCTCCGACCCGGCGCGGTTCAAGTCGATCGAGGGCCGCTTCTCGAGCCCGGTCATGCCCGGTGACACCCTCGACGTGAAGATCTGGGTCGAGGGCAACGAGGCGCTCTTCCAGACCTGGGTCGGCGAGAGCACCGTCATCGACTCCGGCAAGCTCGTCTTCGAGTAGGCGATCATGAGCCCCGCACGCGTCTGCACCGCGGCCGAGGCCGCGGCCCTGGTCCGTCAGCGCGACGCCGTCGGCGTCCCGCTCGGTCCGGGCCAGCCCACCACCTTCCTGCACGCGCTGGGGGAGCGCGACGACTGGGAGGAGCTCGTCGTCCACGGCGCGCTGCTGATCGACCTCTACGCGGTCTTCACCAAGCCGGGCGTGAAGCTCCGCACCGGGTTCATGGGGCCCGCGGAGCGGTTCCTGCTCGCGTCGGGAGCGGACGTCCAGTTCGTGCCGGCCGACTTCCGCCGGTTCTCCCTGGTCGCCGAGCGGATCGCGCCCCGCGTGGTCGCGACCGCGGCGTCGGCCATCGATGCCGACGGGTACCTGAGCCTCTCGCTGCACGCCGGTGCGACCATCGACGAGCTGCGTCGCGCGGGTGCGCACCCCGATCGGCTCCTCGTGGTCGAGGCCAACGTGCGCCTGCCCCGCACCTACGGCGTGGAGCCGCTGTACCCGCACCGCATCCACATCGACGAGATCGACGTGCTCGTCGAGAGCGACGTCCAGCCGTTCGTGCTGCCCGACGCGCCGGTCACCGAGGCCGAGGAGGCGATCGCGCGCCACGCGAGCGCGTTCATCCACGACGGCTGCACCATCCAGACCGGCATCGGCGGCGTACCGAGCATGATCGCCACGCTCCTCGCCGATGGCCCCGGCGGCGACTACGGCGTGCACTCCGAGATGTTCACGAACGGGCTCATGCGGCTGCACAAGGCCGGGAAGGTCACGAACCGCCGCAAGCTGATCCACGAGGGCTACTCGGTGGCCACGTTCGCGGCGGGCACGCTCGACCTCTACGAGTGGCTCGACGACAACCCCGACGTGCGCTTCCTACCGGTCGACCAGGTGAACGACCCGGCGATCGTCGCGGCCAACAAGGACATGGTCACGATCAATGGCGCGCTGCTCGTCGACCTCAACGGGCAGGTCGCGGCCGACACCATCGGGCACTCGCAGTACTCGGGGATCGGTGGGCACGAGGACTTCATCGCCATGTCCGGCTTCCAGCTCGAGGACCGGGCGCTCGTGTGCCTGCCGTCGGCGTCGGAGGTCAACGGGGAGCTGCTGCCCCGGATCGTGGCCGACCTGCCCATGGGCACCTCGGTGACGACGCCGCGCCACCACGTCGACGTCGTGATCACGGAGTTCGGGGCCGCCGAGCTGGCGGGCCTGAGCGTCCGGGAACGGGCCCGGGCCCTCGCCGAGATCGCCCACCCCGACTTCCGCGACGAGCTCCACGAGGCCGCCACCACCCGTTGATGCGTCCCTGGCCGACGCTCCCCGTCGGTCTGGGGACGCATCGTTCGACCATGCTTCCTGAACCGACACCGCGGTTGCCGGACCCATGCACAGCGGCCGGTTGAGTGCTGTCGGTCTGGGGACGCATCGTTCGACCATGCGTCCCTGAACCGACACCCAGCGTCGCTCAGGGACGCATCAGGCGAACAACGCGAGGGAGCTGCGGATCGCGGTGTAGGCCGCGACGACGAGGAGCAGGCCGACGAAGGCGCGGGCCAGGGTCGGGCCCGACACCCGCCGGCCGAGCCAGGTCCCGAAGAGCACCCCCGGGATCGCCATGACGAGGAACTCGACGATGGCGTCCCACGGCATGGCATCGCCGGTGTAGCGCTGCACGAGGGCGATGCCGGAGTTCAGGACGATCACGAGCAGGCTGGTTCCCGCCGCGACCGACATCTCGAAGCCGAGGGCCAGCACGAGGGCGGGGACGATCACGAAGCCGCCGCCGACGCCGAACATGCCGGTGAGGAAGCCGACGATCGTGCCCGCCACGATCACCTTGAGGATGGTGGCCCCGTCGACGCGGGCGTGCACCGCCAGGCCGCCGCCGGGGTCCGGCTCCGGCTCGCTCAGGATCTCGATCGTGCGGAACGCCGTGCGCTCCCGCCGGATCATCGCGACGGCGGCGATCACCATGAGGCCCGAGAACGCCAGCAGCAGCACGTCGGGATCGATGCCCCGGTTCACGTGGGTCCCGATGACCGACCCGACCACCCCGGCCGCCGCGAAGACGATCCCGGCGACCGCCCGCACCTTGTGCGCGCGGATCTGGGACGGCAGCCCGAACAGGGCGGTGGCCCCCACGATCACGAGCGACGCGGTCGTCGCCTTCCGGGGCGACAGGCCCGCTCCGTACACGAGCATGGGCACGGCGAGGATCGAGCCGCCGCCGCCCACGGCGCCGAGCGTCACGCCGATGAGGAACCCCAGCGGCGACGCCAGCAGGATGCGCACCTCAGCCTGCGGTTCCCGCCGCCGCCCGCGTGCGGCCGCCGTCGCCCCAGGCGCCGATGCCGCCGAGCAGGTCGGACACGTCGGCGAACCCGTGGGCCCGCAGGGTGCTCGCCGCGATGGTCGAGCGGTAGCCGCCGGCGCAGTAGACGACGGTGGGCACCGTGGGGTCGAGCTCGCCGAGCCGGCCGACGAGGTGCGGCAGCGAGATCACGACCGCACCGGGGATGGTGCCGGTCGCCTCGATCTCGCCCGGGTTCCGGATGTCGACCAGCTGCAGCGCCGGCACCGCGGCCTGCCGCTCGGCCAGCTCGTCGACGGTGAGGCGCGACGCACGCTCCACGAGGTCCGGGTGCTGCATGAACGCGTCGACGTAGTCGTCGAGCGCGCCGATCACGTTGTCGAACCCGATGCGGGCGAGGCGGGTGCGGGCCTCGGCCTCGGTGTTGGGCTCGCCCACCAGGATGATCAGGGTGTCGGGGGCGAGGACGCCGCCGGTGTATTCGGCGAAGCGCCCGTCGAGACCGACATCGATCGATCCACGGAGGTGACCGGCCGCGAACATCACCTGATCCCGGGTGTCGAGCACCGCGGCGCCGGCCTTCTGCGCTGCCAGCACCTCGTCGAGGGTCATCGGAGTGATTCCCTGCTCGTGCAGCAGGTCGCGCTGCTTGCGGTTGAGCGTCGCCGCGAACAGGAAGTACGGCGGCGCGGCCGGCTGGCCCTCGGTGACCCGGGCGACGAACTCGTCCTCGGTCATCGGCTGCAGCGCGTAGTTGCCGGCCCGCTCGGCGCCGATCGTCGATTCGGTCTCGGTGGAGAGGTTCTTGCCGCACGCGGAGCCGGCGCCGTGGGCCGGGTACACCCGGGTCGCGTCGGGCAGCGTGAGCAGCTGCTCGTGTAGTGAGTGGTACAGCATGCGGCCGAGGTCCTCGGCGGTGTGTCCGATCGACACGAGCAGGTCGGGCCGGCCGACGTCGCCGATGAACAGCGTGTCACCGGTGAGGACGCCGTAGGGGACGGTGCCGCCGGCGCGCTCCCACACCACGACGGAGATCGACTCGGGCGTGTGGCCGGGGGTGGCCCGGATCTCGAGCTCCACCTCGCCCAACGAGAGGCGCGCGCCGTGGGCGAGGGTCTCGATTGCGTACTCCGCCCGCCCGGCTGCGGCCTCGCCGTAGGAGATCACTGCGCCGGTGGCCTCGGCCAGCTCGAGGTGGCCGGACAGGAAGTCGGCGTGGAAGTGGGTCTCGATCACCCGCTCGATGCGCAGGCCATGGGCCTCGGCGTCCGCCAGGTACTGCGCGATGTCGCGCTGCGGGTCGACGACGACGGCACGACCGGTGGACGTGTCGCCCACCAGGTACGACGCGTGCGACAGGCAGCCGAGGTAGTACTGACGGAACCAGAGCATGGTGCCCCTCCCCGGGACGAGCCGCGGCGCGGGCGCGGCGGGCTTGGCGGGCTCCTCGGGCTAGGCGAGCTTGAGGAACAGCTTCTCGACCTCTTCGAGGTCGAAGCCGGCATCGGCGGCGGCCGACTCGTCGGTGAGGCACGCGTGCATGCCGGCGGCGAGCAGGCGGAAGCCGACCTGGTCGATGGCCCGGCTCGCGGCGGAGACCTGGGTGACGATGTCGCGGCACTCGCGGCCGTCGGTGAGCATCTGCTGGAGCCCGCGGACCTGGCCCTCGATGCGGCGCAGGCGGCGCACCAGCTCGTCGGTGACTTCCTCGGGGAGCTGCACGGGACGATCCTCCTTGGGCGGACGGTCCCTGGATCTTATACCCCCTAGGGTATAACGGCAACCCTCACGCGGGGCGGAAGTACGGGAGCACGAACCCGTCGGAGACCGGGTGGAACTCCACGGTCACCCGCAGGCCGACGGCCAGGTCGGCGACGTCGCAGCCCACGACGTTGGCGAGCATCTGGTAGCCCTCGTCCAGGTCGACGATGGCGGGTGCGTAGGGCACCACGAACGACGGCTGCTGGGGTCGCCACACCACCGTCCACGAGTAGACGGTGCCGTTTCCGGCGCTGCGCTCCCACACCAGCTCCCGGTGGCCGCACCTGCGGCAGATGATCGACGGGTCGAACTCGGCGTGCCCGCAGGCCGAGCAGCGCTGGAACCGCAGCTCGCCCTGCTTCGCGCCCTCCCAGTACGGCGCCGAGTGCGCGCTCGGGTACGGCGGCGGGATCGTGGCGGGCTGGGGCACCAACGCCCCCGAAGTGAAGCTCTCGCTCATCTGCTCGCTCACGAAGGCCTCTCGATGCGGTCTCGATGGGTCGCTCGCTCCCTGTCGGCCGCGGGCGGTCCGCTCCCTCGGGTACTCACGGGCGCTCCGCTCCCAGCAGCATCACGTCGTTGAAGAGGGCGCCGGCGCCGCCGCCGCTGCACAGCGCGACCTCGGCCCCCTCCACCTGCATGGTGGCGCACGCCCCCCGCAGCTGCTCGACGCCGCGGATCACCCGCTGGAGCAGCTGCGAGGTCTGGCCACCGTGGCTGTAGGACATGAGGCCGCCGTCGGTCGTGATCGGGAAGCGGCCGCCCGGCCCGATGGTGCCGTCCATGACGAAGTCGCCGCCCTCGCCCTCGCCGCAGAACCCGAACGCCTCGAGCTGACGGATGATCTCGAACGAGAACGGGTCGTAGAGCTCGAGCACGTCGACGTCGTCGGGGGTGAGGCCGGCGGTGGCGAAGGCGCGCTGCGCGGCCCGCCGGCCGACGAGCCCGTTGGGTGGGCTGTCGGGATCCCGGCCGCGGAGGTCCCACGCCGGCGCGTGCCGGTACGACGGGCCGATGCGGTCGGACGAGCCACCCAGGACGTACACGGGCCGGTGCCTCAGGTCGGGCACGCGGTCGGCCCGAGCCAGCACGAGCGCGCAGCCGCCCTCGGAGGTCATCGCGCACTCGAGCAGGTGGAACGGGTCGGCGACCATCCGCGACGCGAGGATGTCGTCGGCGGTGAACGGCCCTCGCCCCGAGTAGATCGCCGTGGGGTGCACGTGGCCGTTGTTGCGGATGGTCGCCGCGATCGTGGCCATCTGCTCGGCGGTGGTGCCGTACATGTGCATGTGGCGCCGGGCGATGAGCGCGAACTCGGCGGCGGTGAACATGCCGTACGGGGCCACGAACTCGTTGTTGGGTCGGGTCCACGGCGCGGTGCTCGCCCGCTCGGTGTACACGCCGGCGAGGCCGGCCACGATGAGCACGACGTCGCTCACGCCGGTGGCGATCTGGGCCGCGGCCTCGACCACCGCGGGCACCCCGAGGGCGCTGGCCGACTGCCAGACCGGCCCGAGCCCCAGGTCGAAGGTGAGGTCGCTGGCGAGCGAGCCGGTGATCGAGTCGACGTCGCGCACATCGAGACCGGCGTCGTCGAGGGCCCCGAGGGCGGCCTCGATCGAGATGCTCAGCGACGTCTCGCCCTCGAGCACCCGGGCCTGGCGGGCGTTGAAGACGCCCGCGATGACGACGTCGCGGAAGGGGTGGGTCGACACGGGCGCACCTTGGCACGGCCCGCCCGGGCGGCGCCATTTCCGTCTGTCGTAGGGTGCGCGCATGAACAAGGTGAGAGTGGGCTTCTTCTCCTTCACGGAGATCACCGACCCGGCCGAGCACCGGACCTACAACGAGTGGCACATGCTCGACCACATGCCGGAGCAGTACCCGATCCCCGGGATCGTGTACGGGCAGCGCTGGGTGTCGACGCCCGCGTGCCGCGCGGCCCGCCTGGTCGACGAGGAGCCGCTCGCCCCGGTCCACTACATGACGCTGTACCTGATGAGCGACCCGGTCGAGTCCACGCTGCGCGAGTTCATGGACGTGGGCCAGCAGCTCCGGGCGCTCGGCCGCTTCCACCTGCACCGTCGGGCGGCGATCTCCGGGCCCCACCAATGGCTGGACGCCCACGTCGCCCCCCGGGTGCTCGTGGGCGCCGAGGCGGTGCCGTACCGGCCCAACCGCGGCGTGTACGTGATCGTGGAGGAGCCGGTCGACGGCGCCGACCCCGAGGCGGCCGACGCCTGGGTGCGCAGCCTCCACGAGGAGTGGGCCGACGCCGCCTGCGCGGTGCCCGGTGTGGCCGGCGTGTGGCAGTTCGCCACGAGCCCGAAGCTCCAGGGGGCCGGTTGGAGCGACGGCAACCGTCGGGTCACCGTCTGCTACCTCGACGACGCGCCGCTCGACGTCGCCGCCCGTCTGCAGCCGCTGCTCGAACGGCGCTGGGTCGGCGCGCCGGTGCGCCCGATCCACGGGGGCCCGTACGAGACCGTCGTCCCCTACCAGTGGGACTGGTTCGACGCGGAGTGAGCCTGTCCATGGCGTCGCTCGCTGCGGGCCGCCGATCGAGTGCACCGGGACGACTCGTGGTCTGGCCGCGGTGTATCGGGGTTGGCCCGCGGCCGCTCGCTCCGCGTCACCAGCGGTCGAAGTGGACGACCTCGTCGGTGAGGGTGCGGTGACCGGCCGTGAAGTCGGTGCCGATGGTGTAGGCCACGGGGAACAGGCCGGCCTGCGTGACGCGGTCGTAGGGGATGCCGAGCAGCTCGGCCATGCGCTGCTCCTGCTGCAAATGGACGGTCGTCCACACGCTGCCGAGCCCGCGGGACCGCAGTGCCAGCATGAACGACCACGCGGCCGGGAGGATCGAGCCCCACAGGTGGGCCTGGTCGCCGATCGAGACGCCGTCGAGGCGGGCCTCGACGGCGGGGATCACCAGCACCGGCACCTCGTGGAGGTGGTCGCGCAGGTGGTCGACCGACGCGCCCATGCGCTGGTTGGCGGGGCTGGCCCAGTCGACCGCAGGGAGGTCGAGGTCGCTGCGGTACACCGCGAGTGAATCGCGGTAGATCTCCGCCATCGCCGCGCGGGTGTCGGGATCGTCGACCACGACGAAGTGCCACAGCTGACGGTTCGAGCCGTTGGGAGCCTGCAGTGCGATCCGCAGGCAGTCGCGGATCACGTCGCGGGGCACCGGCCGGGTGAGGTCGAGGCGCTTGCGGACGGCGCGGGTGGTGGTGAGCACCTCGTCGGCGGTCATGGGTCGGTCCATGGGGCCAGTCTGGCGCACCGGCCCGGTGACGCCGCCCGGCGACCGCCGACGAGGTGCTGCCCGGCACCTCCCGGGGGCTAGGAGGTGCGGGTGAGGAAGAGCTGGACCTCCATCACGCCCTTGTCCTCGACCGAGAGGACGGCCACCGAACTCGGCTTGTTGATCGAGTAGTCGGCGAACGGGATCTCGAGGGAGCCGACCACCGCGATCACGTCGCCTTGACGCTTGGCGGTGAGCGGGATCGTCACCGACTTGGTCACCCCGTGCAGGGTGAGGTCGCCGGTGGCGTCGACGGTGATCTCCTGGCCCTCGGCCGGGATCGCGCCGAGGTCGATGGGCTTGGTGGTCTTGAAGATCGCGGTGGGGAAGCGTGACGTCTCGATCGCCTGGTTGCGGATCGCGTTGTCGCGCAGGCCGCTGTCGGTGGTGAGCGTCGTCATGTCGACCTCGAAGCTCGCCTCGGTGATGGTGGTGCCGTCGATGGAGATGCCGCCGGTCACGTCGGGGGTGCGGCCTACGGCGGTCTTCGCCCCGATGCTCGCCAGCTCCTCCTGCACCCGGAAGCCGGCGAACGAGCTGGTGAAGTCGGAGAACGAGCCGATCGAGTCGTCGACGGTCCACGTGCCGTCGAGGCTCGACGACTTCGACGACGAGGACGACGATCCCGACCCCTTCCCCGACCCCTTCCCCGACGACTGGTCCAGCGCGTCGGTGGCCCGGTCGATGCTCACCGCGGCGGGGGAGTCGTCGCGGAAGACGAGGTACCAGACCGTGAAGCCGGCGGCGACCACGACGACCGCGGCGACGATGGCGATGATCCACTTCTTGCTCATGGACGGGTTCTACGGGCGACCGCGCTTTCGGGATTGCCCGAACCTGAGGCGGCTCTCAGCGAGGCGTCAGCAGCACGTCGGGGCCGAGCCGGTCGACGGCGTCGCGGCCGCACAACGCCATCGCCCGGAGAAGCTCGTCGGCGAGGTGCGCGAGGGTGGAGACCACGCCGTCCTCGCCGTCGACCGCGAGGCCCCACAGGACCGGGCGGCCGACCATCACAGCGCGAGCACCGAGGCAGACGGCGCGCAGCACGTCGACCCCACTGCGGATCCCGCCGTCGACGTACACCTCGGCCTTTCCGTCGACCGCCTCGACCACCTCGGGCAGGACCTCGGCGGTCGCGGCCACGCCGTCGAGCGTGCGGCCGCCGTGGTTCGACACTGCGATCGCGGCGGCGCCCGCTTCCACGCACTGCAGCGCGTCGTCGCCCCGCATCACGCCCTTCACGACCACCGGCAGCCCGCTCCACTCGGTGAACCGCGGGAGGTCCTCGAACGTCACCGCGGTGTCGTAGTCGGAGACGAGGGCCATGATGTCGGAGGTCTCGTCGCCCGGCGCCGCGAGGTTGGGGAAGCGGAACCAGTCGGGTGGCACCAGCGCGCCGCCCTTCAGCCGGCTGCGGCGGGGCACGGCCGCGCCGTCGACACTCGCGACGATCGCCGTGCAACCGGAGTCGCGGGCCCGCTCGGCCAGCGCGCGGGTGCGCCCGCGGTCGCGCAGCATGTACATCTGCGCCCAGCGGGTGCCGCGCGGCGCTGCGGCGGCGACGTCCTCGAGCGACGTGGTCGCGGCCATCGACACGGCGTAGACGGTGCCGAAGCGGGCCGCGGCCCGGGCGGTCGCCGGCTCGCCCTCGGCGTCGACGAAGCGGTGCATGGCCGTCGGCGCCACGAGGATCGGGGCGGCGACCGGCGCGACCTGCACGGTGGTCGCGGTCGACACGTTCGCCATGTCGCGCAGCACCCGGGGTCGGAGGCGGTACCGCTGCCACGCCTCGACGTTGGTCCGCATGGTGACCTCGTCGCCGGCGCCGTGGGCGATGTAGTCCCACGCCTCGCGTGACGCGACGGCCTCCGCCGCGGCCTCGAGCGCGGCCAACGTCGGCGGGAACACGCGACTCGGCTCGTTCATATCCGGGGGAGGTTAGGTTTCCCCGATGGACGACGCACCCGAGCCCGCCCGGACCACCGCCAAGGTCGTCGACCCCGACGAGACGCCTCCCGCGGTGCGGCCGGTCGGCACCCTCCTCGTGGGGGTCGCGCTCGTGTTCGCCGCCGCGGCCGTGGCGTCGACCGCGGCGACGGCGATCTCATACTTCGAGACGGACTCGCCGTACCGGTTCGTCGACCAGGTGCATCTGGTGGCTCTCCGCGGCACGAACCTGCTGATCGCCGGACTCCTGGTCGGGGCGGCGCTGCTCCTGGTCGCGGCGCAGTTCCACGACGTCGAGTCGCGGTGGTTCCCGCGCGCCGTCGGCATTGTGGGTGGTCTCGGCTGCCTCGCAGTGGCGGCCGGGGTGTTCGTTGCTTTGGACGTGCCGACCTGGACGCAGGACGAGAACACACTGATCGCGCTTGCCCCGGGCTTCGGCGCTTCGACCAGCGAACGGGTCGCAGCTGCACTCGATGGGGTGTCGGTTGCCGCGGTGGCGGCGTGCGCGGTGGCGGCGTGCTGGATGCTCGCCACCGGTCGGATGGACTTCGGTCGAGGATCTGTTGACGGCGACGACCCGGAGTAGGTTCCGGGCATGGCCGACGCACCCGACCTCACCGACCCCACCGAGCTCGTCCGCACCGTGCAGTGGCTGCGCGACAAGGCGCTCATCGAGGCGCTGCCCCAGCGGTACGCGCACGGCCTCGACACCCGCCAGTTCGACAAGGCGCGCGCCGTGTTCCGCGACGACTGCACCGTGAAGGGCTCGCTGGTGGAGGCACCCATCGACCCGTACTGGGAGAAGCTCACGCCGGGGGTGCAGGCGTACCAGGCGACCATGCACTTCATGGGCAACCAGTGCTGCGAGGTCGAGCCGGGGGCCGACACCGGATACGTGGAGACCTACGCGGTGGCGTACCACATGGAGGAGCAAGACAGCGGCCGTGCCGACCTCGTGATGGGCGTGCGCTACTGCGACGACGTCGCCCGCGACGGCGACGGCTGGCTGATCGTCAAGCGCACCGCGATCCCCGTCTGGGTCCGCGGCCCCCTGCCCCGCGAGCCGTAGCCAGCCGTCACCCGGACGTGCCGATCCGTCGGTCCACGGCCGACGTGTGCCCGCCACCACAGTTTGAGGACCTTGGTCCCTAGGCCCGTCGGCCCTGCATCCGTAGCGTTCCTGACGAACACGTCAGGTCCCGGCCCGGGCGACCGGGTCCGCGCCCCAGGGGGAACCGATGGACATCATCCCGATCTCGACCGACGACCACGCGTGGGAGGCTCCCGACACCTGGACGTCGCGGGTCGAGGCGAGGTTCCGGGACCGCTGCCCCCAGCTCGTCGACATCGACGGCGAGGACTGGTGGGTCTACAACGGCGAGCGGGTGCGCAAGGTCGGCACCGGCGCCGCCGCGATGCTCGAGAACCGCGGCGAGGTGAAGCGCTACTACGACGCTCCCGCCGCGGTGTACGACCCCGCCGAGCGGCTGAAGGTGATGGACGAGGACGGCGTGGCGGTGGAGGTGCTGTTCCCGCAGGCCGCCGGCTTCGGCGGCGGTCCGTTCGTGTCGACCGTGGGCGACGAGGACCTGCGCGTCGCGTGCATCCGGGCCTACAACGACTGGCTGGCCGAGGAGTGGTCCGACTTCAGCCCGCGCTTCGTGTCGCAGTGCCTCGCCCCGATGTGGGACGCGAACCTCGCGGCCGAGGAGGTGCGGCGGGCGCACGCGCGGGGCCACCGGGCGATCGTGTGGACCGCGGCGCCGCAGGCGTTCGGCTTCCCGCACTTCAACGACCGCTACTGGGACGTGCTGTGGGGCACGCTCCAGGAGCTCGACATGCCGGTCGCATTGCACATCGGGTCCGCCAAGGGTGGCGTGCCGATCTGGGACGAGTTCTCGTTCTTCCGCCGCCTCGCGATGGTGTCGACCACCGCGATCACCAGCAACGTCAACGTGATGGCCAACCTGCTGTTCTCGGGCGTGCTCGACCGGTTCGAGTCGCTGAAGTTCATCTCGGTGGAGAGCGGTCTCGGCTGGGTGCCGTACCTGCTCGAGACGGCCGACCACCAGTTCGAGCAGCAGCACCTCCACGACGAGGGCATGAGCATGCGGCCGAGCGAGTACTTCCGGCGCAACTGCTACGTGAACTTCTGGTTCGAGGCGAGCGGCATCGCGCTGCGGCACATGATCGGCGTCGAGAACATCATGTGGGAGGCCGACTTCCCGCACCCCACGTCGACCTACCCGCACTCCCGCAAGGCGCTCGAGACCTCGCTCGCCGAGGTGCCGGCCGAGGAGCAGAAGAAGATGGTCGAGACCAACGCGGCGCGGGTGTTCCACGTCGACGTCGCGGCGCTCGACCTCCCCGACTCGGTCACTTACGTCGCCTGACTCCCGTTTTGGCGTCCCCCGCGCATCACATCGATGCCCCGGGGACGCCGAAACGTCGATCGTGGGGGGTCAGGGCATGACGACGCCGCCGTTGGGGCGGAGCACCTGGCCGGTCATGAACCGCGACGCGTCGGACGCGAGGTAGAGCATCGCCCAGGTGATGTCCTCGGGCTCGCCGGTCCGCTGGATCGGGCTCTGTGCGGCGCGCATCGCGAACGCGTCGCGCTTCGCGTCGGGGTCGACCGTGCCGTCCTCGCGTGTGTAGTAGCCCGCCACCATCGGCGTGTCGATGAAGCCGGGTGCCACGGCGTTGACCCGGATGCCGAACTCGCCGGCCTCGATCGCGGCCGAGCGGGTGATCATCATCACCGCAGCCTTGGTCATCGCGTACACCGAGATCGTCGGCGCGGGCATGTCGCCGCCGGCCGACGCGATGTTGACGATCGAGCCTCCCTGCTCCTTCATCGCGCGGATCGCCGCGGCGGTGCCCCAGTACACGCCGGCCTGGTTGACGCCGGTGATGAACGCGTAGTCGTCCTCGGTCGTCTCGGCGATGAGGGAGTAGCGCAGCACGCCGGCCACGTTGGCCCACACGTCGACGCGGCCATGGCTCGTGAGCGCGCGGGCCGCGAGCGCGTCGACCTTGGCCTTCTGCGACACGTCGGTCGGCACCACCGTGGCCGCGCGGCCGAGCGCCCGCACCTTCTCCGCCGTCTCCTCGAGTCCCTCCTCGAGCACGTCGGCGACCACCACGTCGGCCCCCGCCTCGGCGAAGGTGACCGCCGCCTGCGCGCCCATGCCGCGCGCCGCGCCCGTCACCACCGCGACGCGCCCGGCGAGCGAGAACGCCTTCACCAGGTTCGGGGAGAGCGTCGGCTCCGGTGCGCCGTCGGTCTTCCCCCCGTGCTGCTCGGCGAGCCTGGCCGCCTGGTACCGCAGCCCCGAGATCATGTCCATACTTCTGCCTCTCTCGCTGCGAGGCGCCGATCGGTGTCGTCGCCCCGCGTCCTCGGCCCGCCCCAGCGCCGGTCGGGCACCTCGCGGCCGCTCGTTCGCCTTCACTGCCTCGTTCACTCGGTCGGTCTCACGGCGGGACCGACCCCACTGTTCGTGACCGTTCACTCGGCGGACTCCCGCCGATTCGCTCCGTGCGCGCGGCGTTGACGTCAGTACTCGACGCGGTGGCCGCGGGCCTCGAGCTTCGGGATCACGTGGGTGCCGAGCAGCTCCATGCTCTTGAGCACCTTCTCGTGCGGGATCATCCCGAACTGCTTGTAGCAGAGCAGCTGGTCGACGCCGGCCTCCTCGTAGCGGAGGATCTTCTCGAGGCACATCTCGGGCGTGCCGATGATGATCATGTCCTCGTTCTGGTAGTAGTCGACCGGCACCTGCCCGGCGATGACCGGCTCGAGCAGCGGGAAGACCGCCTCCCGCTCCTCCGGCGACAGGTTCGCCAGCTCCCACTCGAGCGTGAACTGGGCCAGGTGGCGGTACCACCAGTTGACCGACTCCCACAGCTCGTAGGTGGCGGCCGCCTCGTCGAGGTCCTCCACGCAGTGCACGAGCGTGTACGCGCCGACCCGGTCGTTGCGCACCCGGGTGAGTGGGGTGTCGCACAGGGACTGGGCCTCGCGGTACACGCGGATGTGGTTGGCCATCGAGTCGACGGGCTGGAGCAGCGCGAACGACAGGAGGCCGAGGCCGTACTTGCCGGCGTTCTCGGCGCTCGCCTCGCTCGCCGCGGCGAGCCAGGGCGGCGGGTGGGGGTCCTGGAACGGCTTGGGCGTCTGGATCCGCTCGGGGAACTTCAAATTGGGGCTGTCCCAGGAGAAGCGCTCCGACTCCCACATCCCGACGACGATCTCGACCGCCTCCTTCCACTGGAGGCGCGACTCGTCGGTCGGCGGCACGCCGAACGCGATCTGCTCCATCGGGGTGGAGCGCCCGGTACCCCACTCCACGCGGCCGTGGCTCAGCACGTCGACGGTCGCGACCTTCTCGGCGATGCGGGCCGGGTGGGTGAAGCCGAACGGCGTGAGCGTGACGCCGAACCCGAGCCGCAGGTTCTGCGTCGTGAGCGCGAGCCCACCCAGCACCGCCTCCGGGGTCGGACACGCCGACCGGCCGTCGCGGAAGTGGTGCTCGACGCACCACACCGTGTGGAAGCCCTGCGTGTCGGCGAACTGGATCTCCGCGATCGCCTCGTCGTAGCAGGCCAGCTCGGCTTTGCGTTGCCCGTACGGGTGCGGCAGGTCCCAGGGCTTCACCTTGGGCTGGAACTCGTACAACAGATCGAGCTTCACGCGGGTCCCCTCCTCATGCCGCTGGGCTGTGCACGCCCCGGCCGGTCGTCAGGTGCACAATCTTGCATACACCCATGCGGCCGCGCCCCCTGGGCCGTGGTGACGGTGCGTCGGTCGTGTCATGCTGGCCGTCTCATCCGGCTCCGGGACGGCCGGTGACCCGAGGGGGCGGACCGATGACCGACACACCGATCAGCAGCGGCGCGGGTACACCCGACGACCCGTGGCTGCTCAAGACCCCGCCGCTCACCAGCGACTACACGATGCACCGCGACACCCGCGACGGGACCGAGGTGATCGTGTGCACCGTGGGGAAGTCGGTGCTGCTGTACGACGCCCGCTGCGTCGACGACCTCGCCGCCATGCTGCGCGACCACGGTGACTGGATGCCGTTGGGATCCGCCGACGAGCAGAAGGAGGCCAAGCCCGGCACGGTCGAGGCGTGGGGTCGCTCGGCCGACAACCCGATCGGCGGGTGGTACGGGCTGAAGAAGGGGATGCGGGGCCGCTTCGGGATGTACGTGCCGCCGTTGCTCGAGCACCTCGGCCTCGCCGAGGTCGAGCACGAACCCCGCAACAACCGCATGCGGGCGTCCTGACCCCCGAGGTCGGGAGCGCAGCGAGCGGCCGGACCTGCACGGACGTGGGGTGCTGAGCATCGTTCGCCCGAGCGAGCGGAGCGACCCGGAACTTGCGTTACATTCCGAGCGCGATGGGGGCGCTCTCACATATCCGGATCTGTGATTTCACCGGGCAGCTCGCGGGTGCGGGCGCCACGCGCACGCTCGCCGCGTTCGGGGCGCAGGTCATCAAGATCGAGGACCCGGTCACCGAGGGTCGCTGGGACATCCTGCGCGGGATGGAGCCGTTCATCGACGACCGGCGCGGCGGCGAGTTCGGCGGTGGCTTCCAGAACCACAACGTCGAGAAGCTCGGCATCACGCTGAACCTGCGCACCGAGCGCGGCCGCGAGCTGCTGACCGAGATCGTCCGGATCTCCGACGTCGTCGCCGAGAACTTCGCGGCCGGGGTGCTCGCGCACCTCGGGTTCCCCTACGAGCGACTGCGCGAGATCCGCGACGACGTGATCTACGTGTCGAACTGCGGCTTCGGCCACCGCGGGCCGTACTCCTCGTTCAAGACCTGGGGTCCCATCGTGCAGGCGTGCTGCGGGCTCACCTACACGTCGGGACTGCCCGACCTGCCCCCCGCCGGCTGGGGCTACTCGTACATGGACCACCACGGCGGCAACTTCATGGCCCTGGCCATCCTCACCGCGTTGGTGCACCGGGCCCGGACCGGTGAGGGCCAGTGGGTCGACATGTCGTGCACCGACGCCGGGGCCACCATGCTCGGCCCGGTGGTGCTCGACTACACCGTCAACGGCACCGTCACCCGGCGGCCCGGCTACCCGTACAGCAGCCGCTCCGACTCGCCGGCGATGGCGCCGCACAACATCTATCCCGCGCGTGGCGACGACCACTGGTTCGCGATCTCCTGCCGGCACGACGACGACTGGCGCGCGCTGGTCGAGATCTTCGCCGGCGCCGACGACGGCCAGTGGGCGCGCGACGAGCGGTACACCACGCTGGCCGGACGCCTCACGCACCAGGACGAGCTCGACGCGCAGCTCGCGACGTGGTGCCGCGCGCGCGACAAGTTCGCCATGCAGGAGCAGATGCTCGCCGCCGGGGTGCCCGCCGTCGCCGTGCAGCTCCCCGAGGAGCGCATCGACCACGACCCCGGCACCGCGGCGTGGGACCTGTGGCCGTGGGTCGAGCACCGGGCGATGGGTCGGGTGCGGGTCGACGGGCTGCCCGTGCACCTGTCGGAGACCGACTGGCGCATCGAGCGGGCCGCACCGCTGCTGGGCCAGGACAACGACGAGGTCTACGGCGACATCCTCGGGCTCACCACCGCCGAGATCGGCGATCTCCGCGCCGAGGGGGTGATCTAGTGGCCCGCGAGCAGATCGGTCAGCACCTCAGCACCGCGCCGCTGCCGCCGCCCGACCCGACGCGTCCCGGGCCCCTCGAGGGCTTGCGGGTGATCGAGCTCGCGGGGGAGTGCGCCGCGTTCTGCGGGCGGCTGCTCGCCGACTACGGCGCCGAGGTGATCCTGGTGGAGCCGCCCGGCGGGGCGCCGCAGCGGTACCACGGGCCGTTCGTCGACGGGGTGGCCGACCCCGAGCGCAGCCTCTGGTTCTGGCACTACCACGCGAACAAGGCCGGCGTGGTCCTCGACCTCGACGCCGCCGACGGGCGCGACCGCTTCCGCGACCTCGTGGCCTCGGCCGACATCGTGCTCGAGTCGGAGGCGCCCGGAAGGCTCGCGGGCCTCGGCCTCGACGACGCCGACCTGCGGCCCGGCCACCCGGGCCTGATCTGGTGTTCGGTCACCCCGTTCGGTCGCGACAACCCGCGGGCGCACGAGCCGGCCACCGACCTCACCGTGCTCGCCGGCGGTGGCCCGGTCTGGAGCTGCGGCTACGACGACCATGCGATCCCGCCCGTGCGCGGCGGTGGGAACCAGGGCTTCCAGACGGCTTCGGTCCACGCGGCGATCGGCGTCCTCGTGGCCGTGCTCCACCGCGAGCTCACCGGCGCGGGTCAGCTCGTCGACACCAGCATGCACGCGGCGGCCAACGTCACCACCGAGTTCGCGTCGTACGGCTGGCTGGTCGCCGAGGAGACCGTGCAGCGCCAGACCTGCCGGCACGCGAGCGCGCGTCCCACCCAGACGACGGTGGCCACCTCGGCCGACGGTCGCTACCAGCCGACGGGCGTGCCGCCCCGCTCGGCGAAGGAGTTCCGCATCCTCATCGACTGGATCGACGACCTCGGCTGGCGCGACGAGATCCCCGGAGTCGCACTGCTCGAGCTCGCGGAGGAGCGCGGCGGGGTGAGCATGGCCGACCTGGCCGGCAACCCGTTGGTCGCCGAGATCTTCGGCGCGGGACGCGACGCGCTCGGCGCCATCGCGAGCCGCCTCACGGCGTACGAGTTCTTCCACCAGGGCCAGCAGCGGGGGATGGCGCTGCCGGTGATCTACGCACCGGAGGAGGTCATGGAGGACCCCCACTTCCGGGCCCGCGGGTTCGCGGTCACCCTCGACCACGAGGACCTCGGCCGCCCCGTCACGTACCCGGGGGCGCCGTGGGCGATGGACGTGTCACCCTGGCGGCTGCGGCGTCACGCGCCCCGGCTCGGGGAGGACCAGGGACTGCTCGATCCCGACCTCCGCTGACCGTTCTGGCGTCCCACGCGCATCCGGACGATGCGCAGGGGACGCCAAAACGGGACGAGGACTCAGGGCTGGCGGCCGGAGTAGGCGGCGACGCGGTCCCAGGCCGGCGCCGTCTCCACGATGATGATCTCCTCGGCGAACATCACCCCGCGGAACGGGTCGAGCCCCATGGCCCGACCGAGGGCGAGGATCTCCTCGGCGAGATCCTCCGACAGCGTCAACTCCTGCCCCGTGGCCTGGGCGAGGTCCCACGCGTGCACGGCGACGTCGAAGACTCGCGATGCCGAGGGCGGCCTCGCGAGGCATCTCGCCGAACGGCATCGTCACCATGCCGTCGAGCGCGCCGGGGGCGTGGTAAGCGGCCTGCACGCGCGCGCTCGCCGTTGCGTACGCGGCCGACGGGTCGTCGCCGACCATGTCACCCATGATCGCGGCGAGCTCGTCGTCGGGGACCGATCCCTGCTCGAACGCGATGGCGAACATGGTGGCGCCGCCGACCAGGTGGTTGACGAGGTCGCGAACCGTGAACTCGGTGCACGGGGTCTCGTCGCCCAGCTGCTCGGGGCGGGTGCCGTCGACCAGCCGCCCGAACTCGTTGCCCGCTTCGTCGAGTGCTGCGATGAGGTCCATGGCCGTCCTTTCGTCGCGTCGTCCCCGGAGTGGCGTCCGCCCGAGTGGCGCACGCCGGGGCGCCTCATCCTGGCACAGGTTCCCGGGGGCCTTCCCGGGTGAGCTCCTCGGTGGTGTACCGACGCACCTTCGTGTGGGGCAGCCAGTCCCGGGGGCGCAGCCCGGCCTTGTGCCACAGCACGTCCAGGAACTCGCCCCGGTCGGGGAGCTTCTCCCACACCGACGGCAGCAGCGTGGCCCGGTGGCCCGGGGCCTCGACGAGGACGCCGTCGACGCCGGGTCGCACCACCCGGTGCACGTCGCGCCACGACCGGGCCTTCACGGGGGAGAGCGGCGACAGCACCGACACCTTCACCCGCATCACCGTGTAGTCGTCGGTCGTCACCGACGGCAGCCGGGGGTCGGCGAAGGCGGCGTTCCACGCGTTGCGGGCGACGTTGACCACGAGCGGCTCCGTGGCCTGGAGCGTGCCGATGCACCCGAGCAGCGCCTCGCCCCGCTCGAGGGTGACGAACGTCGCCGCGGCCTGGGCGAGCGCGGGCTCGTCGCCGGGGTCGGGCAGCACCCGGTGGCCGTCGGCGAGCGCGCGGCCCACGGTGTCGACGGCGACGTCGAGGAGCGCGGCGCGGTGGTCGGCGTCGAGCGCGTAGGCGGTGACGACGGAGCTGCGGAACCGGTTCACGGTCTCACCGGTCGCCCTCGCCCAACCCGGTGTCGCGGAGCAGGTCGTAGACGGCGTCGGTGCGGTCACGACGCCCCTGCAGCATGCCGTCGGGGATGGGCCACCAGTCGTCGGGTCGGTCGATCCGCGACCACTCGGTGGTGGCGACCCGGCGGGCGATGCGCCACGCGCCGGCGCGGCACTCGAACCGGTCGAGGAAGCGGAATCCGGTGACCAGGTTCTGCTCGGGTGGCCCCTCGGCGGCTCGGTGGAAGGCGATGCCCGGCGTCTCGACCGCGGCCACCGTGGGCCCGTCGGCACCCGACGCGGGCGCGAGCTCGATCAGCGGGCTCCCGAGGAGGTGCATGGTGAGGTCGTAACGGCGCAGCACCCGCTCGACCCAGGTGACGAACTCGTCGACCGTCCCCGCGAAGCTCCCGTGGGAGTCGGTGGCGTCGGGGTGGTAGCACGACCGCACGAGGTCGAGGTCGAGCCGGTCGATCCCCCGCGCGTAGCGGGCGAGCACCCGGCGGATCTGCGCCTCCGCCCGCAGCTCCTGGATCCCGGGGTCCTCCGGCGTCACGGCCCGTCCTGCGGTGCGAACCCGAAGGCCCCGTAGCCGACGACGCGCGACCGGTCGCCGGCGGTGTCGCCCGAGGTGCGCAGGTCGAGGAGCGTGCCGCGCAGGTCGTGGTCGGCCGCCGCGAGCAGCAGGCCGTGCAGCGGGGCGGCCCCGCACGCGT
>Ga0194132_10005246_pt1 | contig 21224 bp, 19 predicted proteins | sample TA2KigOf80mmetaG_FD_148612 | JGI IMG/M metagenome (GOLD analysis project Ga0194132, IMG submission 148612) | Freshwater microbial communities from Lake Tanganyika, Tanzania - TA2015054 Kigoma Offshore 80m | ecosystem: Environmental > Aquatic > Freshwater > Lake | place: Tanzania: Lake... | reverse complement strand
TTCTTCAATACCACCAGCCGGTCTCGGTCCCGTTGGCTCATCAGTAGTTGTTGTCCTTCCTTCACCCTCCCAGCCTGGAGGTTGTCAAGGGGACATTTCTACTTTGCTCAAAGGGGACATTTTCACCGTGCTGTTACAGGGAGCCGGCCGGGAGCAAACGGGCGGAAGGCCATCCCTCTGGGCCGGTCCACCAATCCGTTGGACGCCCGCGCCCCCGGCGGTGTTCCCGGCGAAATGTTAACTCCGCTCCGTGTTACAATCCCCGATTTGCTCATGCGTCCCGTCGACATTGCGATCATCGCGCTGTACCTGGTGGGCATCACCTGGTTCGGCGCCCGTTTCCGCCATGGCCAAAAAACCCTGAAGGACTACTTCCTGGGAGGCAGAACTACGCCTTGGTGGGCGATCGCGTTCTCGATCGTCTCGGCGGAAACCTCCACGCTGACCGTGATCGGAACACCCGGAATCTCGTTCAACGGGAATCTTGGATTCCTGCAACTGGTCATGGGCTACCTGCTGGCCCGCATCGTCATCTCCGTGCTGTTGCTCCCGCACTATTTCCGCGGCGAGATGTACACCGCCTACGAGCTGATGCAGCGCCGGTTCGGTCCCCGCATCCGCCGTCTCACCGCGGGATCGTTTCTGTTCCTGCGCGCGATGGCCGAGGGCGTCCGCGTGTTCGCCATCTCGATCGTCGTCGGAATTGTGCTCGGCACCGGACAGGAGATTTCGATCTTCATCATTGTGTGCCTGACGCTGTTCTACACGTTCGAAGGCGGAATGACAGCGGTGATCTGGACCGACGTAGTCCAGATGGTGCTCTACATCGCCGGAGCCGTGGTGAGCCTTTTCGTGATTCTCGGGAAAATCCCCGGCGGCTGGGATCACGTCGTGCAGGTGGCCGATTCGGCGGGCAAGCTCCAATTGTTCGACTTCCGTTTTGCCCCCAATCTGGAGTTCCTCACCCGGACCTACAGCTTCTGGGCCGGGATCATCGGCGGCTGCTTCCTCACCACGGCGAGCCACGGCACCGAACAGTTGATGGTCCAACGATTGCTGGCGGCCCGTTCCCAAGCCGAGAGCCGGAAAGCGCTCCTGGCCAGTTGGGTAGTGATCTTCTGCCAGTTCTCGCTGTTCCTCACGATCGGCGTGATCTTGTACGTTTACTACCGGGACACCGGACTCGAACCACCGAAGCCCGCCGACCGGATCTATCCGATGTTCATCTGGCAGAACCTGCCAACCGGTGTCGCCGGGCTGTCGATCGCCGCCATTCTCGCCGCGGCAATGTCGAACCTGAGCGCGGCATTGAACTCGCTCGCCTCGACTACAGTGATGGATTTCCTAAAGCCGATGAGCCGCCGCGAACGCAGCGACGCGGAATGGCTCGCCGCGGCCAAACGGTGGACCCTGGCGTGGGGCGCGATCCTGTTCGGCATCGCGGTTCTAGCGCAAGGCGTCAAGTCGGTGCTCGAAGCCGGACTCGGCATCGCCTCAATGATCTATGGATCCCTTCTCGGCGTGTTCCTGCTCGGCGTGCTGACGCGCCGCGTTGGTGAACGCGCCGCCATGGCCGGAATGGTCTCCGGGCTGGTGGTGATCCTCTACGTGAAGTTCGCCACTCCGGTGGCCTTTACCTGGTACGTGCTGACCGGCTCGCTTGTGACATTCGCCACCGCGTGGCTGGCATCTTTCATTCTCAAGGAGTCTCCTTCCAATGGTTGAAACTCATGCGCTCCGCCGCGACCTCGGCGTGTGGGGCGCCGTCGCGATCGTCATCGGCACTGTGATCGGCAGCGGGATTTTCCTGGTGCCACAAGCCATGATCCAAAGGGTCGGCTCCGTGGAGATGTTGTTTGTGGTGTGGGTCGTAGGCGGACTGCTGAGCCTGGCGGGCGCGCTGACGTACGCCGAGCTAGCCGCGGCGATGCCAGAGGCTGGCGGGGAGTACGTCTACCTGCGCGAGGCTTACGGCCCTCTGTTCGGGTTCCTCTACGCCTGGACCCAGTTGCTCGTCGCCAAGAGCGGCTCGATCGCCACGCTTGCATCGGGGTTCTTCCTCTACCTGGCCAATTTCTATCCGGGACTTCAGGCGCCGCTGTTCCATTTGGGTCCGCTGGAGGTCAAACAGGGACAGATCGCCTCGATCGGCGTCATCCTGGGCCTGGCGGCGCTCAACTACATCGGCGTCCGCTGGGGCGGTGGCGTCCAAATTGCCACGACGATCGTCAAGGTCGGCTGCATCATCGGGATCATCATTCTGGGACTCACATCGGGAAAGGGCAACACCGCGAACTTCACGTCGGCGATCCCCGCTGATGGGGGCGCGGCGGGATTCTTTGCCGCTCTGGTGGCGGCGCTGTGGGCCTACGACGGGTGGAACAACGTGGCGATGGTGGCGAGCGAGATCAAGGATCCGCGGCGCAACCTGCCGCTGTCTCTGATCGCGGGGACGCTGGCGGTGATGGCGCTGTACCTCGTCACCAACGCGGCCTACTTCTACGTGCTCACGCCGGCCGAGGTGGCGGGCGCCGACCGGGTGGCGGCGTCGATGATGCAACGGGTCTGGGGAGATTGGGGCGCGGCCGCGGTGAGCGTGGCGGCGATGATCTCAATGTTCGCCGCCATTAACGGATCGATCCTCACCGGATCTCGCGTTCCGTTCGCGATGGCCCGCGACGGGCTGTTCTTTCCAGGGATCGCGAAAGTCCACCCGGAATACCGCACACCCGCCAATTCGATCCTGGCGCTGAGCCTGTGGTCGGCGGTGCTGGTGCTCAGCGGCAGCTACAACGACCTGTTCAACTACGTGATTTTCGGGAGCTGGATCCTGTACGCGCTCGCCACGGCCTCGGTGATCGTGCTGCGGAAAAAGCGCCCGGATCTCGACCGCCCCTACCGGACACTGGGGTACCCGGTGGTCCCGGTCTTGTTCGTTTTGGTGGCCGCGGCGCTGCTGGCGAGCACGCTCGCCGACAATCCAGTGCGTTCGGTCGCTGGCCTGGGGCTGATTTTGGCGGGTTTGCCGGTGTATTATTACTGGAAGAGCCGCCGGAATTAGAGTTGCCGGGTCCGGAACGCACCCTGTTCCGAATTCAGAACAAAAACTTGAACTTTGGCGGGAATTGCGCTAATACTAGCGTATTGGGCTAATTCCAGATTCCGCCGTTCTGAATCTGGAACAGCTCGACCCTTGTGGGGTATTTTGGTTGGCAGGCCTCAGGTAGGCCGGAAATCGGTTTGGGGAGGATAACAACATGGATGTGACGAAAATACTCGAAGACTTGCGCGCCGAACGCGCGCAAATCGAAGAAGCGATTTTGACCCTGGAGCGTTTGTCCAGGGGAACCGGGAAGCGGCGGGGACGCCCTCCCCAGTGGCTGCAGGAGGCCAGACGGCGGGCGGAAACGGCTGTCCCGGTACCGGTGGCGCCCGTGAAGGTCGCGCCAGCGGCCAAGACCCGCTCCGCGGCCAAGGCCGACTAGCCTTCAGTACAACAGGTGGAGCCCTCGCCGGGCGAGAAACGGACCCAGGGTATCCGTCTCGCGTTGCAGGACCGTCCGGGGATCGTCGCCCCGGGCGAGCGCTTCGATCACGCCACTATTGGCGATGAGCTTGGCGTTTGTCTTCAGGTCGATCTTCCCCGGGTATAGGCGGAGCAGGGCCGCCGCCACTTCAAGTCCAAGGCCGGCGGAATTGAAGACCTCCCTTTGGGTGACCTGGAAGCGGACACCCTGAACGTCCTTGCCCGCCAGGTTTGACGAGGCCGGCTTGAACCGTACCGGGTAGACCCGCACACCCGGCACCGATCTCGCATTCAAGTAGCCAGCCAATTGCGGCCCGTCGATCCATTCGGCGCCCACGTGCTCAAACGGAGCGTCGGTGCCCCGGCCCACGGTGTAGTTGCGTGAGTACTCGAGCATCGCCACGCCGGGGTAGAGGGTCGCCGCATGAAGACCGCGGATATTGGGGGACGGGTTAATCCAAGGGAGTCCGGTCGAGTCCCACCAGTCGCCGCGCTGCCACCCCTGCATCTTGACGACCTCGAGTTTGGCGCCCAGCTTCCGCTCGGCGTTCATCATCCCGGCCAGCTCACCCAGCGTCATGCCGTGCCGGAGGGGAAGCGGATAGCAGCCGACGAAACTCGAGAACTGCATCTCAAGCATGGGTGGCTCAACCACCGTTCCGGTAATCGGGTTCGGCCGGTCCAGCACCATCACCGGAACTCCGGCCTCCCCTGCCGCCTCGAGCACATTCAGCATGGTGCACATGTAGGTGTAGAAGCGCGCGCCGGCATCCTGGATATCGAACACCACGACATCCAACGCCTTCAGTGACTCAGCGGATGGCTTGCGGTCCTTGCCCCGGTACAGGCTGCGGACGGGGACTCCGGTCGCGGCGTCCTTGGAGTCCGCGACATTCTCGTCGTCGAGCGTGCCGGCGATCCCGTGCTCGGGCGAGAACACCACCGCTAGGTTCACACCGGCGGCGGCCATCAAATCGAGGTTGCGTTTTCCGTCCCGGCTGATCCCGGTGTGATTGGTGACCAGGCCGGCGCGCTTGCCTTGAAGCCGGGCGAACTTCTCCCGGACCAGCACATCGAGTCCGGTCAGCGTCGTGCCATTGCGCGCGGTGGCCCGGACGGCACCCGCCAGTGTCTCGTTGTAGCCGGTTAGCGCCACTCCGGCAGTCTCGATTCCCGCGTGGACCGCGGCGATGGTCGCCACCTTTGACCGTAGCGCCGAAATCGGGGGACGGCGCACCGGGTGGACGCTGTTGGCGAGCAGTATCACGTAGGTCTTGCTCACCGGGTCGATCCAGAGCGAGGTTCCCGTGAACCCCGTGTGGCCGTAAGATCCGATAGGGAACAGTTCCCCGCGATTCGCAGAGTATTGGGTGTCGATATCCCATCCAAGCGCGCGGATCAGGGTGTGGTTGGGGGGAGAGGCAGGCTCGGTGAATTTCTTGACCGTCGCCGCCTGGAACACGCGGACGCCTTCGAGCTTCCCTTCACCGAGCATCATTCCGGCATAGCGCGACAGGTCAGCGGCTGTCGTAAACATGCCTGCGTGTCCGGCGATCCCGCCCATGAACCGCGTGGTCTCATCGTGGACCTTGCCGCGCAAAGGCGTCTTTGTTCCCTCCAAATACTCAGTCGGCGCAATCCGCGGATGCAGGCTGGCCGGGGGCTGGTACATGGTGGTGGACATTCCCAGCGGGCGCCACACCTCGTCGGTCACGAACAGCGGGAGAGTCTTTCCGCTGAGCCGGCGCACGATCTCCCCGAGCAGGATGAAGTTGATGTCGGAATAGATGAAGCGCTCGCCGGGCCGTGCGGCCGGCTTGTCAATCAACGCCAGGTTGATTCCGGTCTGGTATCCACTCCAGGCGGGCTTGAGGTCCACATCCGGCCGGAGTCCCGAAAAATGCGTCAGGAGCTGGCGGATGGTGATCTCGCTTTTGCCGCGCTGGAACTCCGGCAGGTAGGCAGTCACCGGATCGCTGAGCCGGATCTTGCCCTGCTCGAATAACCGCATCACGGCAGCGGTACACGAAACCACCTTGGTGAGCGAGGCGGCATCGAAGATCGTGTCAACGGTCATCGGCTCTTCGGCTGGCACGAGCACGCGCTTTCCGTACGCGGCGCGGTGAAGCACCTTGCCTGGCTGTCCGATCATGGCGACCGCGCCGGGAATCTGCTGGGCCGTGATGGCCTCGTTGATCACGCGGTCGAGGTCCGCGGAGCCCGTGTAGCGCTCCTGGGCCACCGCCGCCAGGGCCGCCAGGAGCAGAGTCACCGTCCTCATTGCAGCTTGTCCGCAAGGGCCTCAAGCGTGCGGGCGAGTTCGGTGTCCTTTGCGGTGATCCCGCCGGCGTCGTGTGTGGACAGGTCCACCACGACACTGTTCCAGACGTTGAACCATTCCGGATGGTGGTTGTTTTTCTCGATCGCGATCGCGGCGGTTGCCATAAATCCGAAGGCGTGGATGAAGTCTGCGAACCGGTACTCGCGATGGAGCTTGCCATTCACCACGCTCCATCCGGGGAGGGGCGCAAGCGCCTCGGCGATCTGGCTTTCAGTCAGTTTTTCCATAAGCGTTTCCGGTCAACAATAGCACGGCGTGTGTTATGATTGGAGCTTCATGCGCATGTTTCGCGCCCATCACCGGATCCACCATCGGCACCATACGTGCGATCGGCGGCCCGGCTTCTAGCATCTTCTCCAACAACATCGGAAGCACAGCCCGCCGGACCCAAACGGCGGGCTTCGTTTTATTCACTCATGAATTTATCCCTATGACACTCGACTTCACCAAACTCGACGGCCTGGCGGCTTGCGTTGTGCAGGATTGGCGGAACCAGCGCGTCCTCATGGTCGGCTTCATGAACCAGGAGGCGTGGAAGCGGACCGCGGAGACGGGGTTTGTCCATTTCTACAGCCGTTCGCGCAACAAGCTGTGGATGAAGGGTGAAACGTCGGGCCATCGTCTGGTGGTGAAGGAGTTGCGTACCGATTGTGACCAGGACGCCGTGTTGGCACTGGTCGAATCGTTGGGCCCAGGCGTGTGCCACGAGGGATTCGAGAGTTGCTTCTTCCGCAAGCTCGACGGTGGTGAGTGGGCATCGGCCGACACTCAGACCTACGATCCGGCCCAGGTCTACGGAGGCTGAGGACCGATGAAACTGAAGCTGGGGATTCCCAAAGGTTCGCTCGAATCCGCAACAGTGGACCTGTTCCGGCGCGCGGGCTTCAACATCAACGTCTCTTCACGGTCGTACTTCCCCGGAATCGACGACCCTGAGATCGAGTGCATGCTGATCCGGGCCCAGGAAATGGCGCGCTATGTTGACGACGGCGTGCTTGACGCCGGACTGACGGGCCGCGATTGGGTGATGGAGAACGATGCGAAGGTCCATGTCGTCGCTGACCTGATCTACGCCAAGCAGAGCTTCGGCAAGGTAAGGTGGGTGCTGGCCGTGCCCGAGTCGAGCCCGGTGCAGTCGGTGAAGGATCTCGACGGCAAGATCATCGCCACCGAGCTGGTGGGGGCGACGCAACGCTACCTGGCGGCGCACGGAGTGAAGGCGAAGGTCGAGTTTTCCTGGGGCGCGACCGAAGTGAAGCCTCCTGTGCTGGCCGACGCGATCGTCGAGGTAACCGAGACTGGATCCTCGCTACGGGCCAACAAGCTTCGGATTGTCGAGACCGTGCTCGAGTCAAACACGCAGCTCATCGCCAATGTTGACTCCTGGGAAGACGAATGGAAGCGGCGCAAGCTCGAGGATATCCGCATGCTGCTGGAAGGCGCGATCAACGCGCTGGGCAAGGTCGGCCTGATGCTCAATGTCGAGCGCGTGAACCTGCAGCGCGTGTTGAGCGTTCTTCCCGCGTTGAAGCGCCCCACGATCTCGCAGTTGAGCGAAGAGGAGTGGGTTGCGGTCAACACGATACTTGACGAGGCGACCGTGCGCGTGATCATCCCGCGGCTCAAAGAAGCAGGCGCACAGGGAATCGTCGAGTACCCGCTCAACAAGATCGTGATGTAGCGCCATGATCCGGATACTGAAATCCTCGGACGCAGCCACCCTGTTCAAGCGCAGGGCGGCGCGGATGCAAGAAGCCGAGCAGGCGGTCCGGCCGATCCTCGACGCCGTGCGGACGCGGGGAGACAAGGCGGTAATCGAGTTCGCGCGGAAGTTTGACCAGTTCCAGGGTTCCTCGTTCCGCATAGCGCCTGAAAAGATGAAAGCGGCGTGGGGACGCGTGGGACCGGACTTCCGGAAGGCGGTCGCCACGGCGTCGGCCAACATCCGCGCCTACGCCAAACTTCAACTTCCCAAACCGGGCGCCGTGAAGCCCTCGGCCGGCGTGCAGCTTTCGCAGATCGTGCGTCCGCTCGACTGCGTCGCGGCCTACATTCCGAGCGGCCGCTTTCCACTTCCGTCGACACTGATGATGACGGTGATTCCGGCGCAGATTGCGGGCGTGCCGCGGATTTGCGCCGCGTCCCCCCATCCCGTGGACGCGATTCTCGGCACCGCCTCTTATCTCAAAGCCGCGGACGTGTTCCAAATCGGCGGGGCGCATGCGATCGCGGCGTTCGCCTATGGAACAAAGACGGTGCCCAAGGCCGACCGGATCGTGGGTCCTGGCAACATCTATGTCGCGGCGGCCAAGAAGCTCCTCGCCGGAGACGTGGGAATCGATTTCGTCGCTGGACCGACCGAGATCCTGATCATCGCGGCAGAGGGCAATCCGCGGTGGATCGCCTGCGACATGCTGGCGCAGGCCGAGCACGACACGGACGCGAGCGCGATCCTGCTGACCACATCGCGCGAGCTGGCGCGGGCAGTGGCAACGCACATTGAAGAGGAACTCGCTGGAGCCAAGTCTGGCGCCGTGGCCGCAACGGCGATCCGCCGCAACAGCGCCATCGTGATTGTCGAGACCCTGGAGGAGGCGGTGCACTTGTCGAATCAAATGGCGCCGGAGCATCTGAGCATTGAGGATGCGAGCCTGCTGCCCGGGATCCGCCACGCCGGATCGGTGTTCGTGGGTCCCCACAGTCCGGAAGCGGCGGGCGACTACGCGTCTGGTCCGAACCACGTCCTGCCCACCGGCGGGGCTGCGCGTGTACGCGGCGGGCTGTCGGCGGCGGACTTCGTCAAGGTGATCAGCGTCCAGCAGCTCTCCGGATCCGCGTTGCGCAGGCTGACACCGGCGATCACTACTTTAGCGCGCGCCGAAGGGCTGGAGTTCCACGCGCGGTCGGTGGAGGCACGGCGTGATGCTTGAGCCTCGTCCATCGGTTGTGCGGATGGCGCCCTACTCTCCGCCCACGGGTGGGCGTGCTGGCAAGCTGCGCCTGGATTTCAACGAGAATACGGTGGGGGCATCGCCCCGCGTGGTCGAAGCCCTGCGCGGCGCGTTGTGCGGTGAAGGGCTCACGGTCTATCCCGAATACCAGGACACCCGGCGGGCGCTGGCCAAGTTCTTCGAAGTGGATGAGACGGAGTTCATTCTCACCAACGGAACCGACGAAGCGATCCAGGTGCTCGTGAACACCTTTGTCGACGATGGCCAGGAAGTGCTCATCCCACACCCCTCGTACGCGATGTACCGCTTCTATAGCGAACTGGCGGGCGCCCATGTCCGCGAGCTTCCCTACCGCGAGGATCTGAGCTTCCCTTTGGCTGAGTTGCTCGATGCCGTCTCCCCGGACACGCGCGCGGTATTGGTTTCGAATCCGAACAACCCGACGGGAACCGGCATCGGCGTCGCGGAAATCCGCCGGATCCTTGATCGTGCAGGGCATGCCGTGGTGCTGATTGACGAGGCGTACTTCGAGTTTTCCGGCGTCACCGCGCTCGGGATGCTCAGCCAATATCCGAATCTGTTCGTGAGCCGGACCTTCTCCAAGGTCTACGGCATGGCGGCGATGCGGATCGGCTGCCTGTTCTCGCAAGCATCGAACGTCCGGTACCTGCACAAGGCGCAGTCGCCCTACAGCGTGAACCAGCTCGCAGCGGTGGCTGCCCGCGCCGCGGTGGAGGACACAGCCTACGTCGCGGACTATGTGCGGGAAGCGCTGGCGGCCCGCGCGGAGATCGCCGCGGGACTCGACCGGCTCGGAATCCCGCACTATCCGAGCCAGGCGAACTTTATCTTGTTCCGGATAGGTCCGCGGTCGATCGAGATCCGGGACAAGCTCCGCGGCAAGGGCGTACTCGTGCGCGACCGCAGCTATGAGATCGCCGGTTGTGTCCGGGTGACCGCGGGAACGCGCGAACAGGCACGGCGGTTCCTGTCCGAACTGGAGACGTTACTTTGAAGCGGATGATCGTGTTCGACATGGACGGCGTTCTGGTGGAGGTGGGAGACTCCTATCGCGAGACGATCTGCCAAACGGTCCGGCACTTCACTGGCAAGACGATCACCCGTGACCTGGTGCAGGAGTATAAGAACGCGGGTGGCTGGAACAATGACTGGGCTCTGTCACAGAAGATCGCCGGGGACCTCGGCGTGCAGGTCCCTTTCGCCACCGTGGTCGAGCATTTCAACCGGATCTTTTTCGGCAACATCGTCGACGGAGTGCCCGATGGGCTGATGGCGCGCGAGCGATGGATCGCCAAGCCCGGGCTGCTCGAAGACCTCGCCGTGCGTTACCGGTTCGCCCTATTCACGGGCCGCGAAGCCGAAGAAGCGCGGATGACGCTGCGCCGGTTCGCCAACGGACTTCAGTTTGATCCGCTGATCGGCGCCGATGAAGTGCGCCGCGGCAAGCCGGATCCCGAGGGACTGCATCTGATCCGGCAGCGGCATCCGGATCACGCGCTGTGGTTCGTCGGCGACACGGTGGATGACGCGCGCGCGGCCGCGGCAGCCGGAGTCCCGTTCATCGGTGTGGCCGCGCCAGGCGCCGCCTACCGGGATCAACTGCTGCGTTTGTTCGCGGACAACAATGCGGCCGCGGTGGTCGAAGACATCAATCAAATGCCGGCAGTGCTCGATTCCCAATGAAACGTACAGCCTCCATTCAGCGCGACACCAAGGAAACCCGGATCGGCGGCAAGCTGACGATCGAGGGCAAAGGACGCTACGAGATCCACACTGGGATCCGCTTTTTCGACCACATGCTCGAGCTGTTCACCAAACACGGCGGGTTCGACTTGTCGCTGCAAGCCGACGGTGACCTGGACGTCGACCAGCATCATACGGTGGAAGACGTGGGGATCGCGCTCGGGCAGCTTTTCGCCAAGGCGTTGGGCGGCCGCAAGGGCATCAATCGGGCGGGATATTTCGTGCAGACCATGGACGAGACGCTAGCCGTGGTCGCGCTCGATTTGGGCGGACGTCCGGCGCTGGTGTATAAAGATCTCGTGAAGGTGCGGCTCGTGGGTGACTTGCAGACCGAGCTCGTCGAAGACTTCTTTGGCGGGTTCACCGTCCATGCCGGCGCGAATCTCCACGCCAAGGTCCTGTACGGACGCTCGAACCATCACAAGATCGAGGCGGTCTTCAAGTGCTTCGCGCGGGCCATGCGCTATGCCTGTTCGACTGACGTGCGCCTCAAGGATCAGCTACCGTCGACCAAAGGGCTGCTATGATCACGATCCTCGACTACGGCGCCGGGAATCTCCAGTCGGTCCAGAACACTCTGGCCAAGGCGGGCGCGCCGTACAAGGTGGAGGATGACGCAGCGGCGCTCCGCCGGGCGAGCAAGATCATCCTGCCGGGCGTGGGACATTTCGGACAGATGATGCGGTCGCTCGATGCGATGCGGGTCCGGCAGCCGCTCATCGACCGCATCCGGGCAGGCGCGCCGTTCCTCGGAATCTGCCTGGGACTCCAGGCGCTGTTCAGCAGCAGCGAGGAGGCACCGGATGTCGAAGGGCTCGGAATCTTTCCGGGGATGGTCCGCCGCTTCACCACAGCCGACCGCGTGCCGCACATGGGTTGGAACGAAGTCAAGACGGTGAAGGAGTCTCCGCTGCTCGACGGGCTGGGAACGCGGCCGTACCTGTACTTCGCGCACAGCTTCTACGCGCCGGTGACCGACGACACGGTGGCCACCTGCGGCTACGGGGACAGCTTCACCGCGGTGCTCCAGCAGGACAACGTGTTCGGAGTGCAGTTCCATCCGGAGAAGTCCGGCCCGCTGGGCCTGCGCATTATGCGTAATTTCGCCCACTATTGAGAGAGATGCTCGCCAAACGGATCATCCCCTGCCTTGACGTCACCGCCGGACGCGTGGTGAAGGGAGTGAACTTCATTAACCTGCGTGACGCCGGGGATCCGGTGGAGCTGGCCGAGCGCTACAACGCGCAGGGCGCCGACGAGCTTGTGTTCCTGGACATCACGGCGTCGGCTGACGGTCGCGACACCATGGTCGACGTGGTGTTCCGGACGGCGCGGCGGGTGTTTATTCCTCTGACAGTGGGCGGCGGCATCCGTGCCGTGCGCGACGCCCGCAAGATTATCCTGGCGGGCGCGGACAAGGTGAGCGTGAACACATCGGCGGTGCACCGGCCGGAGCTCATCACCGAGCTGAGCGCCGAGTTCGGCTCGCAGGCCGTAGTGCTCGCGATTGACGCACGGCGGCGCGCGGAAGGCGGCTGGAACGTGTTCACCAAGGGCGGCCGCGTGGATGAGGGAATCGACGCGGTGGAATGGGCCGCGCGTGGGGAGTCGCTCGGCGCGGGTGAGATTCTGTTGACTTCGATGGACACCGATGGGGTCCAGGATGGATTCGACTGTGAGCTGACGCGAGCGGTTTCGCGCGCCACGCGGATCCCGGTGATCGCCTCGGGAGGCGCCGGCAAGCCCGAGCATTTCCTCAAGGTGCTGACCGAGGGCGAAGCGGACGCGGCGCTGGCGGCATCGATCTTTCACTACGGCACTCACACGGTGAGCGACCTGAAGGAGTTCCTGGACCACTACGGCATTCCGGTGCGTCCCGTTGCCCGATGATCATTCCATGCATTGACCTGATGGACGGCAAGGTGGTCCAGCTTGTCCAGGGGCGCGACAAAGCGCTGGAGGGCGGGACCCCCGAGGAGATGCTCGAACGCTTCAAGGCGTTCCCGGTGATCCAGGTGATCGACCTCGACGCGGCGATCGGGCGGGGAGCCAACGACGGGCTGGTGGAGTTCCTGACGGCGCGCGCGACGTGCCGGGTGGGCGGCGGCGTGCGGTCCACGGACCGGGCGCGGAAGCTGCTGGAACAGGGAGCGGACCGCGTGATCGTGGGCACCTCGGCATTCGCCTATAACGGAATCAATGCGCTGTTCCTGCGCGAGCTCGTGGAGGCGGTGGGCGCGGAACGGGTCGTTATCGCGCTCGATTCCAAGGACGGCAAGGTGGTGGTGAAGGGCTGGCGGGAGTCGATGAACTTCACGGCCGGGCAGGTGATCCGGCAGTTGGAGCCCTATTGCGGCGGGTTCCTGTGCACCTATGTCGACAAGGAGGGCATGATGCAGGGAACGGACCTCGGCTGGTTCGAGCGGCTGCGGGCCGCCACGGGGCACGAGATCACGGCGGCCGGGGGCATTACCACGGTCGAGGAGATCCGGACGCTCGGCAGGCTGGGGATCCATGCGGCCCTGGGGATGGCGATCTATACCGGCAAGCTGGATCTGGCGGAGTTGGCCGTGGTCAATGTGTCGATGGGTTGATAGAATACAGGCAGGTGAATGCCGATGAGCGCGATTGCGGCTGAGGCCCTGCTGAGCCCCGAAGACTTCCTGTTGCTGCCGCGTCAGGAGGAGGACTTTCTTGAGTATGACCATGGCCGGGCCGTCGAGAGGGCGGAGATGAGCGCCGACCATGGCGATATACAGACTCGCGCTGGCGTCCGGGTTTTCGTTTGGATCGAGGCTAACGGTTTCCCAGCGATGGTCTTAACGAACACCGCGTTCTGGTTAAACGAAGAGCGAATGTGCAAGCCGGACGTGGCCATTGTTCGCACCGAAGCTCTCGCGTCAATGCCACGCTACCGGGGCGGATTGCTTGGCTGTCCGGACATCGCGATCGAAGTGATCTCAGACAGTGAGAGAACGGGAGACGTGGAGGACAAGACCCGGCTCTACCTCGACAGCGGCGCCAAGGCAGTGTGGAACATCTTCCCCAGGTCGAAGACAGTGACCGTTTGGCGGGCGGAAGGCCGGGCCTCGATTCTGTCTCCTGGCGAATTCCTTGAAGCCGAAGGGATTCTGCCCGGGCTCCGGATCGCGGTCGCCTCGTTGTTCGCCTGACGGCGGCGCGTGGCTTCCAATATCGTGATCATCTAGGGCATGATCCGGCTATCTCGCATTCCCAGTCCACCGGCCGCGCCTCCCTCAGCCACACACCATAGATGACCGCCGAAAGCAGCAGCATGAAAGCCGCGGCGGCAAACGCGGAAAAGAATACACCGGTGCGGTGCAAGATCTCACCGGTAACGGCGGGCGCGATCACTCCGCCCATGTTGCCCACCGCATTCTGGATCCCGGTCCACTGGCTCGACGCGCGTCCCGCCAGACTCATCGTGAACGCCCAGACGTTCGACGTGCAGATCCCGATTCCGGTGAACGCGATGACAACCGCTGCCAGCGCCAGCGTTTCGTCCGTGCTCGTGGCCACCGGCAGCGCCAGGCCCGCGGCCACCAGTCCAGTCACCAGAAACCCGCGGCGGACCGCCAACGGCGGACGCCCGCCCTCAATCATCTGGTCCGACAATCGGCCGCAAAATAACGAAGCCGCCGCGGTCACCGCGAACGGAAGCGCGCCAAAGACAGCCATGGCCTGCTGCGAGAAGTGCCGCTCCTTCACCAGGTAGGACGGCAGCCAGGTGAGCAGGAAATAGAACGCGTAGTTAAACGTCAGCAGCCCGAGGAACGTCGCCTGCGCGGATCGATTCGCCACGATCGCCCTGAGCCCCGGACCCGTGGCGCTTTGTCTCTCCCCGGTGGCCGCAGGACCCGCGAATGCCCATGGGATCAGCCACAGCAGGCTCGCCACTCCCAGGACCACGAACATCACCCGCCATCCATACTGCGCGCTCACCGTGCCTGCAAGGAATGTCCCGAGCGCCGGTCCTGCCTTGGTTCCCACGTCGATCATCGCGTTGGGAAGTCCGCGCCGGTGTTCCGGGAAGCTCTGCTGCAGGATCTTGTTGTAGGACGGGAACGCGACCGCCTGTCCAGCGCCCAGCAGCATGCGCAACAGGAACAGCGACGTGAATCCACTGGCGAGTCCGCACAACGCCGTCGCCACCGACCACAGCGCGAGTCCCGCTCCGTACACGCGCTTCACGTTGGACCGGTCCACCAGCCAGCCGCCCGGAATCTGGAACAGCGTGTAGGTCCAGAAGAAGGCCGAGAGCAGCCAGCCTGTCTCGCGTGAAGACAGGTTCAGCTCCGCGGCAAGCTGCGGCGCGGCGACACTCAGGCTTCCGCGGTCGATGTAGTTGATCCAGGCCGAGAGGAACAACAGGACCATGAACAGACTCATGGCGCGATGCTCACACCCGCGAGCCCGGCGGCCGTGCGCAGTCCATCAAGCGTCACTTCGTTCAGCGGGATTCCCTCTTCCCGGTAGCGCTGCTCGATCTCCGCTTCGAGTCCACCCGGCGCATGGATTCGCGCGGCACCGGCGGCCCGCCTTCCCTCCCGGATCTGCCGGATCACGGCGTCCGCCCTCGCCCGGAACCGCGGCAGCTCCTCGAATGCATCCACACGAATCGCCAGGAAGAAGTGGCCGTCGAGCCCCGCCGTGGGTCCGGACTCCATATTGCCCAGCTCAGTCCCATACGCCGCGCCCGCCAGCAGCGACGACAGCACGCCGAACAGGACCGCCAGCGCCACGCCCTTGTACTCGCCGATCGGCTGCAGCAATCCCTCGATCGCCTCGGCGGCGTTGGTGGTCGGCGCGCCGTCCTTGTTGAACGCCCAGTTCGGCGGGATGGATTCGCCCTTCTGATGGTAGACGCGGATCTTGCCATGCGAGGAGTAGCTGAAAGCCGTGTCGACCACCAGCGGCGATTCTTGGCCCGCGGGCACGGCGATCGCCAGAGGATTGATGCCGACGATCTTGTCGATCCCTCCCCACGGCGCCATCGTGGGCAGCGCATTCGTCGCGCATAGTCCGATGATGCCTTCACTCAACCCCTGCATCGCGTGGTAGAACATGGCGCCACAGTGATTGCTGCCGCGGACCGCGGCCAGCGCGACATTGGCGGTCCGCGCACGCCCGATGGCGCGCTCCATGGCAAAGTGGGCGGCGATCTGGCCCATCGCGTTCCCGCCGTCGACGACCAGCGCCGCGCCTTGGTCGCGCACGATCCGCGGAGCTCCGCGCGGGTCCACCCCGCCCGTGGTGAGCTTGGCCGCGTAGTCGGGGACACGGAGCACGCCGTGCGAGTGGATCCCACGCAGGTCGGCCATCGCCAAGGTGTCGGCGAGGAGCCCGGCGTCGTGTGAACTCATGCCGAGCGCACCGAAGATCCGCGAGACGAGAGACACGAGATCCGGATACGCGATGCGAGCCTCGCGGCCGGTGCCGGGATACAATGCCATGGGTATCCATGGTAGCGGAGGCTCCGTTGCGAACGGACAGCCGGGAAAGTACATTTAAGAACCAACGCCATGTTCAGCCTAAAGCTCGTCTCTCTTCTGTTGGCCGGTGCCGCCGTTGCTACCGGTCAAACCCAGAATGCCCAGTTGCTCGGAACGGTTCGCGACCCCGCGGGCGCCGTTGTTCCCGGAGCCGAAGTGAAGCTCACGAACACGGCTTCGGGCGTGGTGCGCTCAACCGCCTCGAACCAGGCAGGCGCCTACGTGTTCGTCAACGTGATCCCGGGTCCGTACCGTGTCGAGGTGTCGAGCACCGGATTCTCGACCGCAGCCTCGGCCATCACTCTCGACGTGAATCAGACGGCGACGCTCGACGTTCAGCTCAAGCTGGGCACGGTCGGTGAAACGGTGAGCGTCACCGCGGATACGGCGTTGCTCGAAGCCGCGACCGCGCAACTGGGAACGGTCGTCACGGGGGAAAAGATCCTCGAACTTCCCCTCAACGCACGGAACTTCACGCAGCTTCTGACACTGACGCCCGGCGCGACTCCCGTCAGCGTCGGCCAGAACAACGGTGGGGCACAGGTGCAGCGGGTGGGAACGATCGTCTTCCCGTCCATCAACGGACAAAGCAACCGCAGCAATTCCTTCACGCTCGACGGGGTTTACAACAACGGACACTTCATGGGCACCTACGCCGTGGCGCCGAGCATCGACGCTCTGTCCCAGTTCAAGGTACAGTCCCATTCCGACCAGCCTGAGTTCGGCGGAGTAACCGGCGGCGTTGTGAACGTGGCGACCCGTAGCGGGACCAACGCGATTCACGGGGCACTGTACGAGTTCCTCCGCAACGACAAGTTGGATGCGCGCGGCTTCTTCACCGCGGGCAAACCTCCCTTGCGCCAGAATCAGTTCGGCGGCACCGTGGGCGGACCGATCCGGCGCGACAAGGCGTTCTACTTCTTTTCCTACGAAGGATACCGGCAGTCGAACCCTTCCGCGCGGCTGTCGCTGGTGCCAACCCGTGCGGAGTTGGGCGGCGACTTCAGCACGGCCACGCGCCCGCTCTTCGACCCCGCTTCCAGCCGTCCACATCCGGAGAGCGCATTGCGCACGGCACGCGATCCGTTTCCCCGCAACGTTATTCCGGCAACGCGCATCAATCCCTCCACGAAGGCCTGGGCCGAAACCGTCATCCCGCAGGAGATCAACACGGGATTTCCGGGCTTCAACGCGCGTAACACGGACCCGCAGCGTTTTCCGTCCGACCAGTACAACGTGCGTGCCGACTACAACTTCTCCGCGACCAACTTCGCCTGGGCCCGCTACACCTGGGGCCAACAGAACACGCGCGCGGCGCAGGCGTTGCGCGGGACCAGCACAGGCACCGACACGCCCGCCAGCAACTTCGGCGCCAGCTACACGCATCTGTTCGGTGCGAGAACCGTGTGGACCAGCTTGTTCGGCTTCAGCAGTCTGACAGCCAGCGACTCGCCATTCATCACTTCAACGCGGCTGATCGGGAACTTCTTCAAGGGCATGCCCGATCACCCGGATCTCACCGCTCCCGGCATCAACTTGCCGAGCGCGTTCGGCGGCGTCAGCGCGCGGATTCGCAAGCTCGGACCGATGCAAGGCTGGCAGTGGCGCTCAGACGTGACACGGACGTCGGGCAACCACAACTTCAAGTTCGGCGGCGAGATCGTGCGCCAACCCTGGTCCAACGCTCAGGTGGATGGCAGTCTTGGATTCAACTCGCTCCAGACAGCCGACCTGGACCGTCCCGGAACCACCGGCTCCGATGTCGCCTCATTCGTCCTCGGCGTACAGGACAATTCCCTTTACAACCGGCCGGATTTCAAACTCGAGTCGCAGTTGTGGGCCTTTTACTTCCAGGACTCCTGGCGCGCGACACCCAAGCTCACCGTCAACTACGGCATGCGCTGGGATCTGGTCCGCAATCCAGCCTACAGCCTCGAGCCGCCGGCACGTGGGACATGAGCACCGGCCAATTCATCACAGGCCGCACGCAGCCGCAGGCTTGCTCGTCGTCGCGCCCGCCCTGCCTGGTGGATCCGAACAACGCCTTCAACCGCCAGTGGGTGGTGTTCACCGGCAACTCGCAGATCCGGCCCAACGACTACAAGATGTTCGGTCCGCGTTTGGGATTCGCCTACCGGATCCAGCCCAACATGGTGATCCGTGCCTCCGGCGCCATCCTGTATGACCTGCAGGCGGGCGTCAACCAGCAGGCACAGAACGGCAGCAAGTGGCCCGGCGCGGACAGCTTCAACGGCCAGAACCTCAACCGGACCACCGTGCAGTTCAATGCGGACCTGCCATTCGGACAGTTCGATCCCCGCGTGCCGGATCCGACACCGATCCGCCAGACCGGATTCCTCTACGATCCCAGATTTCAGAATCCCTACTCGGAGCAGTGGAATCTCGAAATCCAAAAAGAATTCAGCGCCGGAGTCGCGGTGACCATGGGATACGTGGGATCACACAACCTGCGCAGTCCGATCTCCGGTAACTACAACGCCGCGCTCACCCCTGGGCCCGGACCCGTAGCCCCGCGCGCGCTGTGGCCGCACGCACCCGTGGTCAGCTACGACCGCAGTATCGGACAAGGAACCTATCATGGGTTCCAGTTCAAAGGCGAACAGCGCATGTCGGGTGGCGTGTCCTACCTGATCGCGTACACGTGGAGCAAGGCAATCGATGTGGCTTCTTCCGGACAGTTCGGTGTCGAAAGCCAATCGCTGCAGAACGCCTACGACCCGAACAGCTCGCGTTCGGTTTCGGGTTACGACATCCCGCACAACTTCTCGGCGGCGTTGATCTATGAGCTGCCGTTCGGACGCGGTAAGCGCTGGGTGGCGGACGGTCTGGCCGCACGTATCGCGGGCAATTGGCAAATCAACGCGATCGCGCTGATGCGTAGCGGACAAGCCTTCACACCGGTGATGAACATTGATGTCGCCAACGTTGGAGCGTTCGATGCGCAGAGCCGCGCGCGGCCCAATCTCATCGGTAACGCGCGGCGCGCGCAACCCACACCGGAAGAGTGGTTCAACCGGTCCGCGTTTGCCGCTCCAGCCGCGTTCACCTTCGGGACCGCGGGCCGCAATCAGATTCGCACGGATGGCTACGAGAACATCGACCTCTCGCTCTTCCGCGAGGACAAGATCACCGAGAGCATCAAAACACAGTTGCGCATTGAGGCGTTCAATCTGTTCAATCATCCGGTTTTCGGGATTCCGCAGACGATGTTCACCAATCCGCAGTTTGGGCGGGTGGGCGGCACCGTCAGCACGGCGCGGCAAGTCCAGCTCGGATTGAAGGTGCTGTTTTAGATGCAGCGCCACGCGCTGTGGACCTGCGGACTTGCCGCGCTGGGCGGCGCCGGCTGGATGCTGTGGCCATCGCAGGCTCCTCCAACCCCAAGCACTCCGGTGCCGGACACCGTCAGCTACCGGATCCGGCTCGGCATTGGCGACAACGGGCCCACGGCGTGGGACGGATCCGCGCGTGTATCCACCGGACGTGTCTCCGATGTGCAAGGATGGCGCTTCGCGGCCAACGACGCAGTGAACGGGAGTTCCTGGAAGATGGAGACGCACCGCTCGGCGCCAGCCCCGCTGGCGGCACTGCGCGGCGAACCGGGTCCGATGATCGAGAACGGGCTCCTGGTTGCGCTCGAGAACTCTGGTGAGCGCGCCACCGTCACCATCGAGACCAGGCAAGGCACCTTCAGCTTCGTCACCGGTGAGATTCCGTTCGCGGTAAGCCGCGCCTTCCTCAACGGGCGCGCCGCCGTGGATCGCGTGCCATCAACGCGCGCGCTCACCGTCTCGGACGAAGAGGACGACTTTCCCGCCGTGTTCCAGACTCCCGGCGAGGTGCTCGCCACCTTCGTCCGCTTCACTCATGGGGACCGCAACTTCGCGTTCACGGCAGCGCCCACGGGCGGATTCACGAACTTCGATTTCCTCTCGCGCCCAGCAGGCGGAGATCAGGTGATCTTGAAGCGTTATTCCAAGTCCCGGCGGGTGTGGAGCGAAGAGATCCCGGTGTCGGCACCCGGACAGGACGTGATGCGCACCGCGGCCGCGGTGGACGGGCGCGGCCGGACCTGGGTCATCTGGAGTGCGAACCAGCAAGGCAACTTCGACCTGTTCGCCCGGACGCTCGACAGCGGGCGGTGGTCCGGCGAGATTCGGATCACCCGCGACCCAGGCAGTGACTTGAATCCCGTCGCGGCCACCGACTCCAACGGGCGCGTGTGGGTCGCATGGCAGGCATTCCGCAACGGCAACCTGGAGATCCTCGCCGCGGCGCAGAACGGCGACAGCTTCACACCGGAGACGCTCGTCTCGCAATCGCGCGCGAGTGATTGGGATCCCACCATCGCCGCGGGACCCGGCGGCCGTATCGCGATCGCGTGGGACACCTATGAAAAGGGCGACTACGATGTGTACTTCCGGCGGCTCCGGTTCGACCGCACTGTCCGGAGCGAGCCGCCGGTAGCCGTGGCCGCGGGGCCTGGGTTCGACGTCCGGGCCTCGGCCGCATTCGATCCCAAGGGACGGCTCTGGATCGCCTATGAGACGTCACGGCCCGGGTGGGGCAAGGACTGGGGCAATCATGAGGAGAGCGGAGTCCCGCTCTTCCAGTTCCACAATATTGCGCTGAAATGTTTCGACGGCAATTCGGCGTTCACGCCCTCGGACCGCATCGAGCAGGCGCTCCCGATGAGTCCACGCGAGCTGTATAACCTGCCGCGCGCACAGTCGGGCACCAGCACTCTTGGGACCGGCGAGCGGCCGCTGAACAGTTTTCCGCGCCTGGCGATCGATTCAAACGGGGCGGTCTTTCTCGCCTACCGCATGGGATCGCCCGTCCTGGTGCGGACCCAGCGGGCCGGCAGCGTCGGCGCCGTGTACTTCGAGCAGGTGTTGTATCACGGCGGCGCCGGGTGGACCGGTCCGGTCAGCGTACCCAACACCGATGGCGTCATCGACAACCGGCCCGCGCTCGCCGCTGTCGCACCCGGACGGCTGCTGATGGTGTGTAAGCGTCCGGTGATTCCCTCTTCCCGAAATCGGCGGGGGGAACGATATTGGAGGAATGAGAGACCGAAGATCGCATTGGCTCCGGCTGGTGTCAGA
>Ga0194132_10005243_pt1 | contig 21234 bp, 21 predicted proteins | sample TA2KigOf80mmetaG_FD_148612 | JGI IMG/M metagenome (GOLD analysis project Ga0194132, IMG submission 148612) | Freshwater microbial communities from Lake Tanganyika, Tanzania - TA2015054 Kigoma Offshore 80m | ecosystem: Environmental > Aquatic > Freshwater > Lake | place: Tanzania: Lake... | reverse complement strand
TGGCTGACGCGGCTCAAGATCGTCGGTCCCGCCGCCGACGAACTCGCGGTCGCCGAGGCGATGCGCACCCACGGTACCGAGATGGCCAAGGGTCTCGCGATGGCGGTGCTGGCCCGGGCCTGGCAAATGCTGCTCAAAGGGTTGAACGAAGTGCGCCAGGCGCCGGCGCCGGCAACGGCGGTCGAGATGCTTCTGGTGCGTCTCGCGTTCGTCGCCGACCTGCCGAGCCCAGCCGACTTGGTTCGTCAGTGGGGCGAAGGCGGCGCCGGAGTGCAGGTGGCGCCCTCCCGCCAAGCGCCGGAGCGGGCCCCACCCGAGCCGCGGGGGGCGGCGCCGTCCAGCGCCAGCGCGGCCCCTCCGCGCTTTGCCGGCGATGCCGCGATCGATCAGCGCGCCCAGCGCGATTCGGCGCCGGCCTCGGCAACGCCGCCGACCCTCGCGCTCAAGACATTCGAGGATTTGGTCGCGTTGGTCGATGCCAAGCGCGAGGTGCGCCTGGTCGCGGTCCTGATCGACAAGGTCCACCTCGTCAAATTCGAAGACGGCTTTCTCGAACTCGGGCTCGAAGCCGGCGTGCCGCCCGATTTCCTGGGCACGCTCAAAGGCAAGCTCGAAGCCTGGACCGGCCGCCGATGGGGGGTGACGGTCTCGAGCGCCCAAGGCGCGCCGACGCTTCGCGATCAACGCGCGCGCAAGTCGAGGGCGCTCAAGGACGCGGTCATGGATCACCCGCTAGTGGCAACGACGCTCGCCGCCTTTCCTGGCGCCGAGGTCCGCGCCGTGCGCGAAGTGAGGCCCGAGCCCGCGCTCGCCGAAGCACCGGACGACGACGCGCCGCCTGCCGATGAGGGAGATCTCGTATGAAGAACCTCGGCCAGATGCTGAAGCAGGCCCAAGAGATGCAGACCCGCATGGCCGAGATGCAGGCCGAGCTCGAACGGATCGAAATCGCCGGCACCGCCGGCGGCGACATGGTGACGGTGGTGTTGACCGGGAAGGGCGAGCTCAAGCGTGTCGCGATCGACCCCGCGCTGGTGAAGGACGGCGAGCGCGAAATGCTCGAAGACCTGATCGTCGCCGCGCACCGCGACGCCCGCGCCAAACTCGAAACGCAGATGGCGGAGGCGATGAGCAAAGTCACTGGCGGCCTGCAGTTGCCGCCCGGCTTCAAGCTTCCGTTCGGCTAGGCGGCCGGACGATGCGGCGGGTGAGCTCGGGCGGGCCCGAGATCGAGCGGCTGATCCAACTGCTCGCCAAGCTGCCGGGACTCGGCCCGCGTTCGGCGCGGCGGGCAGCGCTGCATCTGATCAAGAACCGCGACGCGGTGATGACGCCGCTCGCACAAGCGTTGAAAACCGCGGCCGAGCAGGTCCGCGTCTGTACCGCTTGCGGCAACCTCGATACCCACGATCCATGCGCGATTTGCACCGATGCCAGCCGCGACACCAAGACCTTGTGCGTGGTCGAAGAGGTTGCCGACCTGTGGGCGCTCGAACGGTCGGCGATGTTCAACGGCCGCTATCATGTGCTCGGCGGCACGCTTTCGGCGCTCGACGGGATCGGGCCCGACGACCTCAACATCCCGAAACTCCTCGCCCGCGTGCGCGAGGCCGGCGTCGCCGAAGTCGTGCTCGCGACCAATGCGACCGTTGACGGCCAGACCACCGCGCACTATCTGGCTGGCGCGCTGGCGGCGGCTGGCGTCACCGTCACGCGCTTGGCCCATGGCGTGCCGGTCGGCGGCGAACTCGACTATCTCGACGATGGCACGCTGGCGGCGGCGTTTCGCGGCCGCAAGGCGCTTTAGCGCGCGTCGCCGAACGGGATTTCGAGCTCGGCCGTGGCCGTCGCCTCGAGCGTCTCGGGCGCCGCGGTCTCGCCGAGTTCGATGTCGACGATCTTCTTGCCGCGGGCATCGATCTTCTTGGCCGACGTCACGATATCGGCGAGATCGGCTGCGGTCTGGCCGAAGTGGTGGCGGAGCCTGTCGACCCGCTCGGTCAGGCGTCGGACGTCGACCAGCATCTTCTGGACTTCACCCTGAATGGCGGCGGCCTGCACGCGCATGTTGACGTCCTTGAGCACCGCCCGCACCGTGTTGAGCGTCGCCATCAGCGTGGTCGGCGATACGATCCAGACCTTGGCGCGGTAGGATTCCTCGATCACGCCGGTGAAGTTGGCGTGGAGTTCGGCATAGATCGCTTCCGAGGGCAGGAACATCAGCGCCGACTCCGCGGTCTCGCCCGGCAGGATGTAGCGCTCGGCGATGTCCTTGACGTGTTTCAGGACGTCGCGCCGGAACAACGCGGCGGCCTCGGTGCGGGCGCGGTCGTCGCCGGCATTGCGCAGCGACTGGTAGCTCTCGAGCGGGAACTTGGCATCGACCGCGATCGGCCCCGGCGGATTGGGCAGTTGAATAAGGCAATCGACCCGCCGGCCGTTCTTGAGCTGGACCTCGAAGGCGTAGGCCGAGGGCGGCAGGATCGACTGAACGAGGTCGCGGAGTTGGATATTCCCGAACGCGCCGCGCGCCTGCTTGTTGGCGAGGATGTCCTGGAGGCCGAGCACCTGGGTGCTGAGCTCGGCGATGTTCTTCTGCGCGTGATCGATTACGCTCAGGTGCTTGCGCAGGTCGCCCAAGGTCTCGGCGGTACGGGTGGCCGATGTCGTCAGGCTCTCGCCCATCTGCTTCGCGACTTGATCGAGCCGCTGCGTAACGGTTTCGGCGAGCTTGGCTTCGCGGGCGATGCCGTCGGCGGTGAGTTGGCTCAACCGTCCGGCGAGTTCGTTTTGGCCGCGCGCCAGCGCTTCGATCGCCGCTGCGGTCGTGCTCGAAGCGTCCCTCCGCCGCCACGTCGCTGCCAGCATCCAGGCCGCGCCGAGGCCGGCGGCTGCGACGATCACGGCGGCGAGGATCAACGACATATCCATCGGCGGCGAACCTTAGCACGAAGGGCCTCAACTCCTCACCCGCGCTTGACGCTTGCAGGGGCCTGCCCTACCTAGGGCGCCAACAGCATCACCGGCCATGGCCCATCTGCCGATCATCGTCGCACCCGACCCGCGCCTCAAAGCGCGGTCGATGGCGGTCGAGCGGATCGACGCGACGATCCGTACGCTGATCGAGGATATGGTCGCCACCATGTACGCGGCGCCCGGCCTCGGACTGGCTGCGATCCAGGTCGGCGTGCCCAAGCGCATCATCGTCGCCGACGCTTCGGAGGAAAAAGACGGCAAGGGGCTGCTCCGCATGATCAACCCGGTCGTCGTTGCGGCGGCCGAAGAGACGATCGAACTCGAAGAGGGCTGCCTCTCACTCCCGGAATACTACGAGAAGCTGGTGCGGCCGAAAGCCGTCGAAGTGCGCTTCACCGAACCCTCGGGCGCCGAACGCACGGTCACGGCCGAGGGTCTGCTCGCGCGCTGCATCCAGCACGAACTCGATCATCTCGAGGGTATGCTGTTCGTCGACCGCATCAGCGCGCTCAGACGCAACATCATCCTGCGCAAACTTACCAAGGCGAAACGGCAGAAACTGCTGAAGAGCGCCTGAGCATGACCCGGCTCCGGCTCGCGTTCATGGGAACGCCGGACTTCGCCGTGCCGACGCTCGCCGCCTTGATCGAGGCCGGACACGACCTCGCCGCGGTCTATACCCAGCCGGCGCGCCCCGCCGGCCGGGGCCAGCGCGAGCGCGTCGCGCCGGTAGAGGCCTATGCCCGGGCGCGCGCCATTCCGGTGCGAACGCCGCGCACCCTCAAAGACCCGAACGAGCAGGCGGCGTTCGCGGCGCTCGGGCTCGATGCGGCCGTGGTCGCCGCCTACGGCCTGATCCTACCGCCGGCCATCCTGGCCGCGCCCCGGCTCGGCTGCATCAACGTGCATGCCTCGCTGCTACCGCGTTGGCGCGGCGCGGCTCCGATCCAATGGGCGATCATGGCCGGCGACCGCGAGACCGGGATCGCGATCATGGTCATGGAAGCCGGCCTCGATACCGGCCCGGTGCTCGCGGTGGAGAAGGTCGCGATCGGCCCCGCGACCACTGGCGGCAGCCTCCACGACACGCTGGCGGCGCTGGGCGGCCCGCTCGCGGCGCGGACGCTCGCGGCGTTCGCCGCCGGGACGTTGCAGGCGGTGCCGCAGCCGGCCGCAGGCGTCACCTACGCGCGAAAGCTCACGCCCTCGGACGGCGCGCTCGATTGGCGCAAACCCGCGCTCGATCTCGAACGTCAGATCCGCGCCCTCGCGCCGCAGCCGGGTGCCTGGTTCACGCACGGCGGCGAGCGCATCAAGGTGTTCGCCGCAGCGGTTGCGGGCGGTGCGCGCGGCGTCGCCGGCCACGTGCTCGACGCGGATCTGACCGTCGCCTGCGGCGAGGGCGCGCTCAGGCTGCTCAAGCTGCAGCGGCCGGGACGGAGCGCGCTCGGCGGCGGCGAATTCCTACGCGGCTATCCGATCGCGGCCGGGACACGCCTCGATCTGCCCGTGCCGGCGCCGTGACCCGCTTCCGGCTGACGATCGAATACGACGGCGCCGGTTTCGTCGGCTGGCAGCGTCAGGCCAACGGCCTCGCGGTGCAACAAGCGCTCGAACAGGCGGTGGCTGCGTTTTCGGGCGAGACCGTCACCGTCATCGCCGCTGGGCGGACCGATGCCGGCGTCCACGCGCTCGGCCAGGTCGTCCATGTCGATCTCGAGCGGCCGACCGCACCGTTCACGCTGCTCAAGGCGCTCAACGCGCACCTGCGGCCGCAGCGCGTGAGCGTGGTGGCGGCGGCGGCTGTGCCGGCCGATTTCCACGCCCGCTTCTCGGCCCGCGGCCGCACTTACCTCTACCGCATCCTCAATCGGTCGGCGCCGCCGACGCTCGACAGCGGCCGCGTCTGGCACGTCGCCAAGCCGCTGAACGTGCGGGCGATGCAGCAAGGCGCGCGGTTCCTGATCGGGCGGCACGACTTCACCACTTTCCGCTCGACCCACTGTCAGGCGGCTTCACCCGTGAAGACGCTGGCCGCGCTCACGGTGAAGCGGCAAGGCGACGAAGTGCTGATTCGTGCCAAGGCGCGCTCGTTCCTTCACAACCAAGTCCGCTCGATGGTCGGCACTTTGAAGCGGGTCGGCGACGGCGGTTGGGTGCCGCGCGACGTCGCCACGGCGCTCGCCGCGCGCGACCGGGCGGCGTCGGGACCGGTCGCGCCGGCCCATGGCCTCTATCTCGTCGAGGTCGCTTACGGCCGGCGCTCAGCGCAACAGCCGCGTCGTGCCGAGGTCGAGCAGAAGCGAGAGCAGGAATTCGAGGACGACCAGGCCTAGCGTGGTCGCGGCGCTGGCGCCGAGCGCGACCCGGGCGACGATCCAGTGGTACCCGAGCGCCACGAGGATCGCGACCACCATCAAGGTCGCCATCGCGCTCGACGGGACGAGTCCGGTGCTGCCGATCGCGATCAGCGGAAAAAACGCCGCGATCCGGACCACGCTCCCCCAGTTGAAGACGATGATGTAAGGCACATAGTTGTTCGACAGCCCGAGCAGCCGGGTGACGTAGACCATGAGCAGCGGGTAGATCGTCCAGCCGACGACGTAGGCGCCGAACTCGACCGCGACGACCCAGGCGACGCTGGTGCCACCGAGCCGACCTTTCAACTCGAGCGCGGCCATCAGCGCGAAGAACGGCGCGATCAGAACGGCGGCGAAGAACGAGCGCCAGAAGCCCTCGACCGTCAGGTTGAAACGCGCGAGCGCCTGCACGTCGAACAACAGCAGGCGGAAGGCGCCGACGATGGCGCCGGCGACTTCAGCGCGGGGCGGCATGGCCGGCGCCGCCCGCGGCGAAGTAGACCTCGAGCACCGCCGCGTAGACATCGACCAGGGCGCGGACGTCGGCCACCGGCACCTGCTCGTCGATCTTGTGCATGGTCTGGCTGATCAGGCCGAACTCGACCACCGGACAGAAGTCCTTGATGAAGCGCGCATCCGAGGTTCCGCCGGTCGTGGACAGTTCAGGCTCGCGCCCGAGTGTGCGCTTGACGGCCTCGGCGACCAGGCTCGACCACGGGCCCGGCCGCGACAGGAACGCTTCACCGGTGACGTGGACCGCGAACTCGTAGGCGCCGCCGATCGCGTCGAACTTGGCGCGCAAAGCACGGGTCAGGCTGGCCGAGGTATGGAGCGGATTGAAGCGGATGTTGAACTGGGCGGTCGCCAGCGCCGGTATGACGTTGGTCGCGGCGTTGCCGACGTCGATCGAGGTGAGTTCGAGGTTGGAGGGCTGGAAATAATCGGTACCGCGATCGAGCGGCTCGGCCGTAATCGCCGCCACCATGCGGAGCAGACGCGGGATCGGGTTGTCGGCGAGATGCGGGTAGGCGACGTGGCCTTGGGTGCCGATCGCGGTGAGCTTGCCGTTCATGCTGCCGCGGCGGCCGATCTTGATCATGTCGCCGACCGTATCGGGGTTGGTCGGCTCGCCGACCAAGCAATGGTCGATGGTCTCGCCGCGCGCCTTGAGCCATTCGAGCACTTTCTTGGTGCCGTTGACGGCAACGCCTTCTTCATCGCCGGTGATCAGCAGGCTGATGGAGCCTGGCGGGCGGCCGCCGTGACGATCGAGAAAGCGCCGGAGCGCGGCGATGAAGGCGGCGATCGCGCCTTTCATGTCGGACGCGCCGCGCCCGAACAGGACGCCGTCGGCGACCGACGCGGCGAACGGGTCCCGCGACCAGCGCGCGCGCTCGCCCTCGGGTACGACGTCGGTGTGCCCGGCGTAGCAAAAGTGCGGTGGCCGGTCGCCGAGCCGGGCGTAGAGATTGTCGACGCGCTCGGTGCCGGGCGATTCGAACGGCAGCCGGTGACAGCGAAACCCGAGCTCGCCCAGCACCCGTTCCAGAACCGCGAGCGCGCCCGCCTCGCGCGGCGTCACGCTGGCGCAGCGGATCAGTTCGACCGCCAGCGGCAGCGGATCGTAAGCGGCGCCGGCGTCAGTCGCGGAGGAGCTCATTGACCGAGGTCTTCGCGCGCGTTCCGGCATCAACCTGCTTGACGATGACGGCGCAATAAAGGCTCGGTCCGGGGCTGCCGTCGGGGAGCGGTCTGCCCGGCAGGCTGCCGGGCACCACCACCGAATAAGCGGGCACGCGTCCGACGTGGACGCGCCCGGTGGCGCGATCGACGATCTTGGTCGAAGCGCCGATGAAGACGCCCATCGACAAGACCGCGCCGGTTTCGACCACGACGCCTTCGGCCACTTCCGAACGCGCACCGATGAAACAATTGTCCTCGACGATGACCGGGTTCGCCTGCAGCGGCTCGAGCACGCCGCCAATGCCGACGCCGCCCGAGATGTGACAGTTCTTCCCGATCTGGGCGCAGCTTCCGACTGTCGCCCACGTATCGATCATGGTACCGGAATCGACGTAGGCGCCCAAGTTGACGAACGAGGGCATCAAGACGACGCCCGAGGCGATGAATGCAGAGCGGCGTACGACGCAATTGGGAACGGCGCGGAAGCCAGCTTGGCGGAACCGGCCCTCCTCCCAGCCGGCGAACTTGGACGGCACCTTGTCGAACCAGGCGGTACCGCGGCCCGGGCCGCCCGGAATCGGCTCCATGTCGTAGAGGCGGAACGACAGCAGGACGGCTTTCTTCAGCCACTCGTTGACCCGCCAGCGGCCGTCAATTTTTTCGGCGACGCGCATAGCGCCGCGATCCAAGAGATCGAGCGCCGCTTCGACCGCGTCGCGGACCGCGCCCGCAGTCTTGGTCGTCACCGTGTCGCGGTTGTCCCACGCTCGATCGATCGTCTGGGCCAGCTCACCCGTCGTCATAGTCGCACCGCTCAACGTTTAGAAAATCGCCACCGCCGCTCGCTCCCAAGCGGCCCGGCGGAACATAGCCGCCCCGGTCGCACTGTCAACCGGCGCCTCGCACGGCAGTGAGCTCGACCAGCCAGCGGGTCAGATCGGGTGCGACGTGATGGACGTGATCGCGGTCGGCGTGCGTGTGCGCCAGCGCGTCGGTCTCGGGCACCCACACCGTCACCATTCCGAGCTTGGCGGCCGGCGCCAGATTGTCGGCGACGTCGTCGATCATGGCGGCGGCGTGCGGCACGACGCCGTAGCGCGCGATCAGGCGCGCGTAGGTCGTCGGCGCCGGCTTCGGTACGTAATCGGCGGCGGCGATGTCGAAGATCGCGTCGAAGTGGTGGCGCAGGCCGCGGCGGGCGAGAATCCGCTCGGCGTGGGCGACGGTGGCGCTGGTGAAGATGAGCTTGCGGCCCCCGAGCCGGCCGATCGCGCGGTCGAGCGTTTCATCGCGCCCCATGTGGTCGATGTCGACGTCGTGGACGTCGGCCAGGAAATCGTCGGGCGCAACGCCGTGCTCGACCATGAGGCCGCGAAGCGTGCTGCCGTGGTCGGCGACGTAGCGGCGGCGAAGTGCGGCCGCGGCCTCGAGCGCGACCCCGACACGGGCGGCGACGAACGCGGTCATACGGGCGGTGACCGCGCCGAAGATCGCGCTGCTGGCAGGGTAAAGGGTGTTGTCGAGGTCGAACAGCCACGTCTCGACCCGGTTGGGCCAGCCGCGGGCGGCGGCATCGGCCGGCGGCACGGCGCGGGATGGCGGAACCATGGTCGCGAGTGTGCGACACGGCCGTCAGCACGGCAACCGGCCGAGCGCCGTGGTCCGTCCCGCCGCGCTGCGCGCTCCGGTTGTTTGCGATTCAACCGGCCCTATGCGATATCTGCGTCCGGCCGAAGGCGGCCAAAACCACGTCAATTTGCGGTAACGATCACGGCCACAATCGGGCGCGACCCTCGGGCATGAACGGCCAGGCAAGCATCGTTACCAGTCTCAGGTCCGACCGCGACCGGTTCGTGGCGTTCGCCTTCGCCGCCGCCGACGCGCTGGTCGAACTCGACGACCAGCGGCGCATTTCCTACGCGGTCGGCGCCGTCCACTGGCTCGCCGGTGCAACCGCCGATCAACTGGTCGGCCGGCCTTTTGTCGACCTCGTGATCAAGGACGATCAACGTCTGTTGCTCGCGGCCTATGCCACCGCCGAGAAGCAGAGCCGGTTCGGCCCGGTCGACCTCCGCCTGATGGCGGTTGGCGGTCGCGAGCAGCGCGTTGCGTTATTTGCCTCGCACCTCCCCGACCGCGCCAACCGCCTGTTCCTCGCGCTGTCGGCCAAGCGTTCGATGCCGGCCGCGGCGACCGCCGTCGACCCTGCCAACCGCGATGCCGAGACCGGGCTCCTCAATAAGGACTCGTTCGCGACCATGGCGCTGCAGTTGGTCAAGAGCAGCCCGGCCGAGCGGCCCTATCAGATGACGCTCTTGAACGTCGACGGCTTGACCGAGCTCGAAGGGCGGCTCGACAAGAAAACCGCCGGCGACTTCCTGGCCGATGTGTCGAGCCACCTCAAAGTCAATTCGGTCAACGGCGAATCGGCTTCGCGGATCGACGACAACCAGTTCTCGATCGTGCACGACGGCTCGGTCGACGTCAGCGCGCTCGAGCAAACGATTTCGCAGCGCGCCCAGGCGGTCGATCCGACCGGCAAGGGCGTGACGGTCGGGTCGACCACCGTCGCCCTCGACGTCGCCGACAAGCTTTCAGAAGAGGATGCGGCGCGCGCCATCCTCTACACCATCAACAAGTTCTCGGAAAAACCCGGCGACTTCACCGTCACCGCCCTCGCCGAGGGCTACAAGCTCATGCTCGACGAGACGGTCGAGAAAATCGCCGAGTTCCGCGCGATCATCAAGTCGGGTAAGTTCGATGTCGTATTTCAGCCGATCGTCGACCTGAAAACCCGCAAGGTTCACCACTCCGAGGCCCTGGTTCGATTCAGGGATTCGGCGCCCGGCCAATCGCCGTTCGCCCTCATCACCTTCGCCGAGGACGTCGGCGTGATCGGAGAGTTCGATCTCGCGATGTGCCGGAAAGTGATCGAGAAAATCAAGAAAGCCAACGACAATGGCCATGAGCTTCACATCGCCGTCAACCTGTCGGGGCGTTCGCTCGAAAACACGGTGTTCCTGCGCGACTTCAAGTCCTAGCTCGACGCCCACAACGGCCTGCGCAAGCAGCTGATGTTCGAGGTCACCGAGTCGGCCGAGATCATCAACCTCGAACAGACGAACAAGCTGATCCGCGAGCTCCGCGACAAGGGCCATCACGTCTGCCTCGATGACTTCGGCGCCGGTGCCGCCGCGTTCCAATACTTGCGCGCGCTCGACATCGACTTCGTCAAGATCGACGGCAGCTACGTCCGCGAGGCGCTGTCGAAGCCGAACGGAAAATCGTTCCTGAAGGCGATGGCATCGCTGTGCGCCGACATCGGCATCGACACCATCGCCGAGATGGTCGAGGACGAGCCGGTCGCCAAGTTCCTGATCGAGGCCTGCGTCAAGTACGGGCAAGGCTATCTGTTCGGCAAGCCGGCGCCAGGCGTGATCGGCCAGTCAGGGACGGCGTGAGGCACGCGATGACCGGCCGTCGTACCGTCCGAGCCGATGCGCGTAGCGCCGAAACCGGGTTCGCGCCGCTCACCTTCACGCCCGACCACGCCTTGAAGCGCCATCCCGGTCCGGCGCTGCTCGCCGACCGCTTCGGCGACATCGTCGCCGCCAACGCCGCGGCGACCGCGTTGGTCGCGGCGCTCCGCGAAGGCGCGCTGCCGGCGTTGGCCGGACGGATGGCGCGGGTCGCGACCGACGGCTTGCCGCACAGCGAGGAGGTCGACGCTCGAAGTATCGCTGATCCCGCACGGCCACACCCCCGACGACGTTTCGGTCCTGCTGCTCGCGCGCGATGTCACCGCCGACCGCAACCTGACTCAGGCCCTGATCGCGTCGCGGCAGCTGTTCAAGGATCTGGTTACCTGCTCGTCCGACTTCGCCTGGGAAACCAAAGCCGACGGCACGTTCAGCTTTGTCTCGCCGCGCGGCGCCTTGGGCTTCACCGCGCACGAACTTTCAGGCAAGCCGGCGCGCGGCTTGATCGATCGCCAGCATCCGATCGGCGGACTACTGCCGTTCGAGTCGGACCTGCCGGTCGACAGCGTCGAACTGTGGGTCAAGCGCAAGGATGGCAAGTCGGCGTGCCTGCTGGTGTCGTCGGTGCCGGTGCTCGACGAGGACGGCCATCGCTTAGGGGCGCGCGGCGTTTGCCGCGACATCACGCTGGCGCGCGAGCGCGACATGGCGCTGGAACGCGCGCGCAATCGCGAACGCCTGCAGAACCAGCTGATCGACACCATCCGGAACGAAGTCGATCCGCGCCGCATGCTGACGGTGGCGGCCGAAGCGATCGCCGCGGCGGTCGCCGCCGCACACTGCTGGGTATATCTGCGCGGCGAGGATCGCGCGCTCAAGCTCGCGGCCGACTACGGCGGCATGGAGGGCGTTCCGGTCGAAAGCGAGATCGACGCCCAGATCAAGGACGCCAAGTCGAATCCCGGTCCTTACGAACTGGCCGTCGCCGGGACCATTGGGCTCACCATGCCGTCGGTCTGCCACGACATCGTCAACGGCGCGATCTGCGTGTCGCGCGCGGCGTCGGAACCGTTCAACGACGATGCCCGGCTGCTGCTCGCGGGCGTCGCCGACCACCTCGGCATCGCGATCGAGCAGGTGCTCAACCTGCAGAAGCTCGAACGCATTTCGCGCACCGACGAGTTGACGAGGCTCTTCAACCGGCGCGCCTTCTTCGAAGAGGTCAACCGCCGCCATCAACATTTGCGGCGGATGAACCGGCAAGGCGCGCTGCTCTACGTCGATCTCGACAACTTCAAGCAGGTCAACGACGTCCACGGCCATCAACGCGGTGACGCCGCGCTCCGCGTCGTTGCCGATATCCTGCGCAAGGGCAGCCGCATCGCCGACATGCAGGCGAGGCTGGGCGGCGACGAATTCGCGTTGTGGCTCGTAGAAGTCGACGAGGCGGGCGCCATCGCCAAGGCGCGGGCGCTGCTGCAAGCCTCGCTCCTGCTGCGCCCGCTCTCGGGCTCGCCCGATCGTCCGCTCGGATTCTCGGTCGGAATTGCGGTGTCGGCGCTCGACCGGCCCGAGACCGTTCAAGAGTTGGTCGCGCGCGCCGACGAAGCGATGTACCGCGCCAAGCGCAGCGGCAAGGGCAATTTCGCGCTGACGCGACCGGGCGAAGACACCTCGCACGCGCGCGCCGAGGCCAAGCCATGCTGAAGAGTTTCAAGGAACTGCTCAGCATCCTCAAGGAGGAACCGGAAACCGAGGACGGTAAGCCGATCCCCTACGAGGAAGCCAAGGTCCTCGCCCGCCACAACGATTCCAGGCAGCGCGCGCGCGTCGTCGGCCAGGCCGACACCCGGCCCGAGCTGCTTTATTACCTCGCCGAAGACAAAGACGCGCAGGTGCGGCGCAAGATCGCGGCCAACCCGTCGACGCCGCGCCAGGCCGACCAACTGCTCGCGACCGACGTCGACGACGAGGTTCGTTGCGACCTCGCGCTCAAGATCAGTCGCCTGATCCCGGGCTTGTCCTCGACCGAGAAGTCGGCTGTCCAGGACTTGACCTTCGAGATCCTCAACACCCTGGCACAAAACCAGCTGCCGCGCGTGCGTCAGATCATCGCCGAAGAGATCAAGCACGCGACCAACGTGCCGATCGTGCTGCTGCGCCGGCTCGCGATCGATCTCGAAACCATCGTTTCGGCCCCGATCCTCGAGTATTCGATCCTGCTCTCGGGCGAGGATCTCCTCGAGATCATCGCCCAGGGTCCGGCCGAGGGCGCACTTGCCGCGATCGCGCGGCGCAAGAACGTGAGTGAACGGCTGTCCGATGCGATCGTCGATGCAGAACGCAACCTCCCGGCGGTCGGTGAACTCCTGGCCAACCCGAGCGCGCAGATCCGCGAGGAGACGCTAGATCGCATCATCGAGCAGGCGCCCGAGGTCGAGCCCGGGCACGAGCCACTGGTACAGAGGCCCAAACTTTCGCCGAAGGCGATGCGCCGGATCGCCGGCTTCGTCAGCTCCTCGCTCCTCAACATCCTGGTCGATCGCGCCGACATCGACGCCGAGACTGCCAAGGTGGTCAAGGAGAGCGTGCGCAAGCGTATCGAGCGCGGCGACCTCGATCCCGGGCTCGAGGCGCGCCAGCGCGCCGAAAAGCTGTTCGAGCAAGGCAAGCTCGACGACGAGCAGATCCAGAAGGCGGCGCAGCAGGGTAACCGCGAGTTCGTGGTCACCGCGCTCGCGCTCGTCACCAAGCAGCCCGAGCGTGCGATCCGACGCCTGCTCGATTCCAAGACCGGCAAGGCGGTGACCACCCTCGCTTGGAAGGGCAAGCTCTCGATGCGGACAGCGATCGAAATGCAGCGTCACATCGCGCGGATTCCGCCGCATGCGATCGTCAACGCCCGCAACGGGGTCGACTTCCCGTTGGGCGGCGACGAAATGGATTGGTATATCGACTACTTCCGCGATCTCGACGCGGTGCCGGCGGCGCGCTGACGCCTAGCGACGCGCGGTGATCATCGTGCCGACGCCGTGCGCGGTGAAGACCTCGAGCAGCAGAACGTGCGGGATACGGCCGTCCAGGATGTGCGCGGCCTGCGCGCCGCTCGCGACCGCGGCGAGGCAGGTTTCGAGTTTGGGAATCATGCCGCCGGTAGCGGTCCGGTCTTTGAGCAGCTTGGCCGCCGCCCGCGGCGTCAGGGCCTTGATCAGCTTTTTCCGCTTGTCGAGCACGCCCTCGACGTCGGTCAGCAACACGAGTTTGCTTGCTTTGAGTGCGCCAGCGACGGCGCCGGCCACGGTGTCGGCGTTGATATTGTAGGTTGTGCCCTTGGCGTCGGTTCCGATCGGCGCCACCACCGGAATCACCTCCGAGCGCGCCAGCGTCTGCAGGAGTTCGGCGTTGATCCGAACCGGTTCGCCGACGAAACCGAGATCGAGCACGCGCTCGATATTGGATTCCGGGTCGCGCACCTTGCGCTTGAGCTTGCGTGCCTCGATCAGGTCGCCGTCCTTGCCCGAGAGGCCGAGCGCGCGCCCACCGGCGTGCGTGATCGCCATCGCGATCTGCTTGTTGATCGACCCTGACAGCACCATCTCGACGATCTCGACGGTGGCGCGGTCGGTGACGCGCAAGCCCTCGACGAACGAACTCTTGATCTTCAAGCGCTCGAGCATCTGGCTGATCTGTGGTCCGCCGCCATGGACCACGACCGGGTGAATGCCGACTTGCTTCAGGAGCACGATGTCCTGGGCAAAGAGGTCGGTCAGGTCCTCTTCGCCCATGGCGTGGCCGCCGAACTTGATGACGAAGGTGTGGCCGGCGAAGCGGCGCATATAGGGCAGCGCTTCGGCCAGCGTCTGCGCGGTGCGGGTCCAGGATTCGAGCGTCGCCATGGCCCGCGGTTTATAGCCCGATCAGGCTACGCTCGCCAGTTGGGCGAGAGCGGCGCGGAGCTCGGGAATTCCGGTGCGCGCAACCGCGCTGGTCGGCGCGATCGCCGGATGCGCGGCCGGATGATTCGCGAGTTCTTCGCCGAGAGCGGCCATGAGCGCGGCGAGCGCCTCGGGTTTGATCTTGTCGACTTTCGTCAGCACGATCTGGAACACGACCGCCGCCTCGTCGAACCGCTTCATCCAGCGGCGGTCGGGAGGTTTCACGCCGTGGCGGGCGTCGATCAGCAAGAGGACGCGGCGCAGGTTGGGCCGGCCCAGGAGATAGGCGTCGATCAATCCGAGCCAGCGTTTGATCGCGCGCTCCGGCGCCTTGGCAAAGCCGTAGCCCGGCAGATCGGCGAGCACGAGCGCCTCGCCCAGCGTGAACAGGTTGACCTGTTGGGTCCGGCCCGGGGTGTGCGAGATGCGGGCGAGCGCTTTGCGACCGGTCAGCGCGTTCAAAAGACTCGACTTACCGACGTTCGAGCGTCCGGCGAACGCGACCTCGATCCCGCGCGGCGCGGGCAACCGATCGACGGTGGTGACGCCGGCGATGAATTCGCACGGCCGGCTGAACAGGCGGTAGCCGGCTTCGATCTCGGCGGCGTCGAACGCGGGCGGGCCGAAAACGGCGGCGGCTCGGGTCACCCGCGCGTCTCAGGCTGCTGGGTTGGCGACGCCTTCGCGCTTCATGATCACCCACTGCTGGGCGATCGAGAGCACGTTGTTCCAAGTCCAATAGATCACCAACCCGGCCGGGAAGTTGGCGAGCAGGAACGTGAAGAAGATCGGCAGCAGCATGAACACCTTGGCCTGGATCGGATCCGGCGGCGTCGGATTGAGTTTTTGCTGCAGCCACATCGAGGCGCCCATCAACAGCGGCCAGATGCCGATCTGCAGGAACAGCGGCGGGTCCCACGGGATCAGGCCGAACAGATTGAACAGCGACGTCGGGTCCTGCGCCGATAGGTCGTGGATCCAGCCGTAGAATGGCGCGTGCCGCATCTCGATGGTGACGAACATCACCTTGTAGAGCGCGAAGAACACCGGAATCTGCACCGCGATCGGCAGGCAGCCGGCGAGCGGGTTCGCCTTCTCGCGCTTGTAGAGCGCCATCATCTCCTGGTTGAGACGCTGGCGGTCCTCGCCGTAGCGTTCGCGCAGCTTGAGCATCTCGGGCTGCAACTTCTTCATGATCGACATCGCCTTGTAGGACTTGTTGGCGAGCGGGAAGAAGATGAGTTTGACGATTACGGTGAGCAGCAGGATTGCGAGCCCGAAATTGCCGAGCAGGTGGTTGAAATAGGCGATCAGTTTGAACAGCGGCTTGGTCAGGAAGTAGAACCAGCCGAAGTCGATCGCCTTGTCGAAGCTGACGATGGCGAAGCCTTCGGCATAGGCATCGAGAACGTCGACTTCCTTGGCCCCGGCGAACAAGCGGCTGGTCGATTCGATCGTGGCGCCCGGTGCGAGCGCGCGACCTTCGCCGACGAAATCGACCTGGTACTTGTCGAGCCCGGCTTGAACCTGATGGTTGAGCGTCGCTGTGAACGCTTCCTTCTGGTCGGGTACCAGCGCCGCCAACCAATACTTGTCGGTGAAGCCGATCCACCCGCCGGTGCTCTTCTTGGTCAGGCGTCCCTTGTCCCGCAGCTCGTCGTAGTCGTACTCCGCGAGCGTGCCGTCGAACACGCCGAGCGGCCCTTCATGCAGGATGAAGAAGCCCAGCGTCGGCGGGGTTCCGGTTCGGGTCACCAATCCCCACGGGTAGAGCGTGACCGCTTTGGCGCTGCGGTTGATGACGCGCTGGGTGATGGTGAAGAGATAGTTGGCGTCGATCGCGATCACGCGCTCGAAGGTGAGGCCGTCGCCGTTGTCCCAGGTGAGCGTGACCGGCGTCGATGCGGTCAGGTCGGTGCGACTGGCGCGCCACTCGGTGGTCGCATCGGGAAGCTTGACCGCTTCGCCCGCCGCCGACCAGCCGAACTCGGCGTAGTAGGCGGTGCGCGTTCCGGCCGGCGACAGGAGCGTGATGTTAGGCGAGCCGGGCTTCACCTCTTCGCGGTAGCCCGAGAGGGTTAGATCGTCGAAGCGGGCGCCCTGGAGAGCGATCGAGCCGGCGAGCTTCGGCGAGGCCAGCTTGACCCGCGCCGTGGTCGCGACCCGCTGGGCGCGTTCTTCGGCCGGCGTCACCGTCGGCGCGACCACGCCCGGTTGCGCCGGCGCCGGGGCCAGCCCCGGCGCGCCGGGCTCGACCTTGGGCTTGGTGGCGTCGATCGCTTGCTGGCGCTGCTGCGCTTCGCGGATGCGCGGCATTTCGTAGAGGAATTGGAACCCCAAGAGGATCGCGAGCGAGACCACGATCGCGATGATCAGATTCTTGTTGTCGCCGCCGCTCCCGAACATCATCCGGCCTCGTGTCGGCAGGCGACGCGCGCGCCCGGCTTGCGCTCCGGTACCGGGTCGTAGCCGTGGCCGCCCCACGGATGGCAGCGCAGCACGCGCCGGAGCGCGAGATAAAGGCCGGTCGCCGGTCCGTGTATCGCAATCGCTTCGTACGCGTACTCCGAGCACGACGGTGCGAATCGGCAGCGCGGCCCGATCAGCGGCGCGATCGACCACTGATACGCGCGAATGAGCGCGTGGCAGGCTAAAACAAGGACGGCGCGGAGTGCGTTCACGGGGCCACCGCGTCGGTCTCGCGCCAGGCGCCGACGTGCTTGAGCGCGGTGCGGAGATCGCCGGCGAGGTCGGCGAAGGCGCGGGTCAGTGTCGCCGGGACGCCGATCACGACGAAATCGTGACCGGGGCGCGCATGGGCGGGGAGGACCGCAGCGGCAGCGGCGCGAAGGCGCCGGCGGGCACGATTGCGCTCGACCGCGTTTCCGACGCGCTTACTCACGGTGTAGCCGACACGACAGTCATGGCTGGATGATCCGGGCTTCACGCTTGTCATCGGTGCCGCCTGTAGGACGAGCCCGGGCGTCGCGCACTTGCGTCGGCGGCTGGCGACCCTGGTGAAGTCCGAGCGTCGCTTAAGCCTCCCGCACTTGGCGGGCATCGCTTACGCGGAGAGACGCTTGCGGCCTCTCGCGCGTCGCCGCCGGATGACGGTACGCCCGCCGGTCGTCGACATGCGTTGGCGGAAGCCGTGGCGACGTTTGCGCACGATCTTGCTCGGTTGAAACGTCCGTTTCACGGTCCAGTTCTCCGCGTATGGATTTGACCCGTCTCGCTACCGCGCGGTAGAGACAAGGCAGGGCTTATACGGGTTCGACCTAACGAAGTCAACGTACGGAAATCGCCCGCTTTTTTTCACGCACCGGTGATTGGCGCCGCGTTCCGGTGTCCGCCATAACCCGAACCCGCCTCCGGTCACGGAGGCCGTTCGCAAATCGCGCCAGAGGGGGGGGCTGTCGAGTGAGCGACCTGGGCTCGTCCCGTCCGCGGGCGCCATTTCGGCTGGTCCGCCTGTGGCCGCTCGCGCTCTTGGCGGTCGCGGCGCTCGCGGTGTTCGCGTTCCGACTCGACCGCTATGTCGGTTTCGACGCGCTCCGCACCCATCGCGCCGACCTCGTCGCCTTCGTCGCCGCCCACGCAACGGCCGCCGCGGTCTTGTTCGTGCTAGCCTACGCGGCTGTCACGGCGCTCTCGATTCCCGGCGCTACGGTGATGACGCTGGTCGGAGGCTTTCTGTTCGGGACGCTCCTCGGCGGTACGCTGGTGACGGTCGGCGCCACCGTGGGCGCGACCGTGGTCTTCCTCGCCGCCAAGTCGTCGCTCGGCGATTACTTGCTCGCGCGCGCCGGTCCGGCGGTCAAGAAAATGGAGGTTGGATTTCGTGCCAATGCCTTGAGCTACATGTTGTTCCTGCGATTGGTTCCGGCATTCCCGTTCTTCGTCGTCAACCTGGTGCCGGCCTTTCTCGGCGTCTCGCTCAAGATTTTCGTCATCGCGACCGCGGTTGGCATCCTGCCCGCCACGTTCATCTATGCAAGCGTCGGATCGAGCCTGGGGGTCCTGCTCGACGCCGGCGCCACGCCCGATCTCGGGTTCATTCTCGAGCCCCAATTCTTGCTGCCGATCGTCGGCCTCGCCTTGCTCGCGTTGGTGCCGGTCGTTTACAAACGGTGGCGGAGTCGCGACCGTTAGCCCGAGGCGATTGGCTGGCCCGCGTTAGGCCGCAAGAAGTGAGCCCGTGACCAAGACGATCGCCACCGACCTTTGCATCATCGGCGCCGGATCGGGCGGGCTTTCGCTCGCCGCCGTGGCAGCGCAGCTCGGGGTCGGCACCGTGCTGATCGAGCGCGGCCGCATGGGCGGCGATTGTTTGAACTATGGCTGCATTCCCTCGAAGGCGCTGATCGCGGCAGCGCGGGCCGCGCATGGGGCGCGGGCGGCGGCCGTATTCGGTGTCGACGCCGAGCCTAAGGTCGACTTCGCGCGCGTCCACCGCCACATCCACGACGTCATCGCCGAGATTGCGCCGCACGACTCGGTCGAGCGGTTCGCGGCTCTGGGCGTCCGCGTCATCGCGGCCGACGCCGAGTTCGTCGGCCCACGTGAAGTCGCCGCCGGCGACGTCCGCGTCGTCGCCAAACGTTACGTGATCGCGACCGGGTCGTCGCCGTTGGTGCCGTCGATCCCGGGCCTCGCCGAGTCCGGCTATCTCACCAACGAATCGATCTTCGATCTCGCGGCGTTGCCCGTGCACCTCATCGTCGTCGGCGGCGGGCCAATCGGGGTCGAACTCGGCCAAGCGTTCCGACGCTTAGGCGCGGCGGTCTCGATCGTCGAGGCCGGACGCGTGCTTCCGGCCGACGAGCCTGAAATGGCGGAGCAGATCGTGACCGCGCTCCGCTGCGAGGGGGTCGATGTGCTCGAAGGGGCGACCGTGGCGCGGGTCGAAGGCAATGTGGGGAGTCTACGCGTGACGGCGACGGGCGCTGGCGGCGCCCGCACGCTCATGGGCAGCCACGTTCTGGTCGCGGCCGGGCGCCGCGCCAACCTGCCGCGCGGTCTCGAAGCGGCGGGTATCGCTCACGACCAGACCGGTATCGCGCTCGACCGCGCGCTGCGCACCACCAACCGGCGCGTGTTTGCGATCGGCGATGCCGCGGGCGGACTGAAATTCACCCATTTTGCCAACTACCAGGCGATCGGGATTCTGCAGAACGTGCTGTTGCCGTTCGCGCTCCCGGTCAAACCGCGGCCGATTCCATGGGTCACCTACGTCGAGCCCGAGCTCGCGCATGTCGGGTTGACCGAGGCCGCCGCCCGCGGTGCCGGCCATGCCGTCAACGTCCTGCGCTGGCCGTTCGCCGAAAACGATCGTGCCAAAGCCGACCGCGCGACCGCCGGCCACATCAAGATCGTGACCGACCGCCGCGATCGCGTGCTCGGCGTTTCGATTCTCGGCGCCCATGCCGGCGAACTGATCGTGCCATGGACGATGATGATCGGGGCCCGCCAGCGCTCGCACCGGCTGCTGCGGACGGTGTTTCCCTATCCGACCTACTCCGAGGTCAGCCGGCGCGCGGCGGCGAGCGCATTGGCGCCCAAACTGCTGAACCCGGCGACCCGGCGCTGGGTCAGGTTCTTGCTCCGCTTCATCTGATCCCGGCGCATTTTTGGCGGCAGTCGGGTATCCTAGTGGATCAAATCTAGCACGCGAGTCCGATTGGGGATTCCCTGGGCGTCGCAAGTATGCGAGTCGAGGGAATGCGCAACGGAATCGTCGTGACGGTGACGGCAGCAGATCGCACGCGGCTGGCGGCGATCGTCGCCGATGGCAACATCCCGCAGAAGCACATGTGGCGGGCAAAGATCGTGCTCTTGACGGCGGATGGCCTGGGCACCGCTGCGATCATGCGCCAGACCGGCAAATCCAAATCGGTGGTCTGGCGCTGGCAGGAGCGGTTCATGCACGCCGGGGTGGACGGCCTGCTCAAGGACAAGAGTCGCCCGCCCGGCAAGCCGCCGCTGTCCCAGGCGGTCATCGACCGCGTGATCGCGCGGACGGCCCAGCCACCGTCCGGCGAAGCGACGCACTGGACCGGTGCCGCCATGGCCAAGGCGGCTGGGATCAGCGTCAGCTCGGTGCAGCGCATCTGGCGGGCGCATGGTCTCAAGCCGCATCAGGTGCGCACCTTCAAGCTGTCCAAAGACCCGGCGTTCGCCAGCAAGCTGCGCGACATCGTCGGGCTGTATGTCGATCCGCCCGCCCATGCCGTCGTGCTGTCGGTCGATGAGAAGAGCCAAATCCAGGCGCTCGACCGCACCCAGCCGGGCCTGCCCCTGAAGCCGGGCCGCGCCGGCACCATGACGCATGACTACAAGCGCCACGGCACCACCACGCTGTTCGCCGCGCTCGACATCCTCGAGGGCAAGGTGATCGGCCAGTGCACCCGGCACCACCGGCATCAGGACTTCATCCGCTTCCTCAATGCCCTCGAGGCGAGCCTGCCGCGCCGCAAGGCCGTCCACGTCGTCCTCGACAACTACGCCACCCATAAGCACCCCGCCGTGCTGGCCTGGCTCGGCCAGCACCCGCGCTGGACCTTCCACTTCACACCGACATCCTGCTCCTGGCTCAACGCCGTCGAGACCTTCTTCGCCAAACTCACCAAGCGTCGGCTCAAACGCGGCGTGTTCCGCTCCATCGCCGAACTGAAGGCCGCCATCCACCGCTTCATCACCGAGGCCAACCATGCGCCCAAACCATTTGTCTGGACCGCCGATCCGCAGCGCATCGTCGCCGCTGTCCAACGTGGGATCCAAAAGTTAGAGTCGATCCACTAG
>Ga0194132_10005241_pt1 | contig 21236 bp, 19 predicted proteins | sample TA2KigOf80mmetaG_FD_148612 | JGI IMG/M metagenome (GOLD analysis project Ga0194132, IMG submission 148612) | Freshwater microbial communities from Lake Tanganyika, Tanzania - TA2015054 Kigoma Offshore 80m | ecosystem: Environmental > Aquatic > Freshwater > Lake | place: Tanzania: Lake... | reverse complement strand
GCCGCCCGGCTCCGCGCCGCCGGCGCGACCGTCCGCGTGGCCCGCTACTCCGGCGCGCCCGCCGCCCGCGCCGACGTGCTCCGCGACGCCAACCGCTGGATCATGGACCAGATCGCCAAGTCCGCCCGCGACTGAGCGGGCTTCACGAACCGCCGCCTTGTCGCCGATCCTCTACCTCACGCACCGCGTCCCGTTCCCGCCCGACAAGGGCGACCGCATCCGCACGTACCACCTGCTGCGCCAGATGGCCGCGCGCGGGCGCGTGTGGCTCGCGTGCCTCGCCGACGAACCCGTTCCGCCCGAATCCCTCGCCGCCCTGAACGCGCTCTGCGAGCGCGTGGCGATAGTGCCCGTGGGCCGGCGCGCGCGGTGGGCGAAGGCGCTCGCGCGCCTCGCCACGGGGGGTAGCCTCTCGGAAGGGCTGTTCGCCTCGAACGCGCTGCGCCGCACGCTGCGGGGCTGGGCGGCGGAAGCGCGCTTCGGGGCGGTCGTGGCGTCGTCGTCGGCGCTGTGGCCGTACCTGCGCGACCCGGCCCTGCGCGCGGTGCCCGCGGTCGTCGATCTGATCGACGTGGACAGTCAGAAGTGGCTCGACTTCGCCGCGGCCGGCCGCGCGCCGAAGAAGTGGCTGTACCGGCTCGAAGCGGCCCGCGTGCGGAAGCTGGAAAGGGCTATCGCCGGGAACGTGCGGGCCGTGGCCCTCGTCAGCGGGGTGGAAGCAAAGGTTTACGATTCGTTCACTTTTGGAGGCGCGGCCACGGTCGCCACCAACGGCGTCGATCTCGAATACTTCGCGCCTTCGACGTGCGAGCTTCAACCCGCTCTCGCATTCGTGGGCGCGCTCGACTACCTGCCGAACGAGGACGCGGCGGTGTGGTTCGCGCGCGACATCTGGCCGGCGATCCGGGCGCGGTTCCCCGCGGCCGAGTTCCGCGTCATCGGCCGGAACCCGACGCCCGCGGTGCGCGCGCTGGCCGCGCTGCCGGGCGTGAACCTCGTGGGCCAAGTGCCCGACGTGCGGCCGTTTGTGGCCACCGCGAGCGTCGTCGTGGTGCCGCTGCGCCTCGCCCGCGGGGTTCAGAACAAGGTGCTGGAAGCGATGGCGATGGCGAAGCCGATTGTGGCCGCACCGCCGGCGCTGGCGGCGCTGAACACGACGCCGGGCGTTCACCTGCTGTCGGCTTCGACCCCGGACGAGTGGGTTCGCGCCGTGTGCGAACTGCTCGCGGACCCGCGAAACGGGCAGGCGCTGGGCGCGGCGGCCCGGCAATACGTCGAGTGCCACCACCATTGGGAACGCTGTTTGCAACCGCTGGTGGATTCGATCTTTCCGAAGTAACGGCTCGCGAAGCCGCAAGCGGCGTCCGGGCGCGCTACACTACCCCTGCCACCCCCGCCGTGGACATCGCCGACACCCTCACCCACCCGTTCCCGCCCGTGCCCGACGCGGACCCGCTCGACCGGCCCCCGGACCCGACCGCCGCGCCGGTCGTGCTGGACGCGCGCGTCGTCACCGGGTCCGGCGGCGGCCCGGACAAGACCATTCTGAACTCGCCGCGGTTCCTCGACCCGCTCGGCTACCGGATGGTGTGCGCGTACCTGCGCCCGCCCGCCGACCGCGGGTTTGACGTGCTCCGCGCGAAGGCCGCGAAGTACCGCGCCCCGCTCGTCGAAATCTGCGACCGCGGCGCGTGGGACTGGCGCGTCGTCACGGAAACGCTCGCCGCGTGCAAGCGCGAGCGGGTCGCGATCTGGCACGGCCACGACTACAAGACCAACGCCCTCGGCCTGTTGCTCAAGCGGTTCTGGCCGATGCGCCTCGTGACCACGGTTCACGGGTGGGTGCAGCACACGCGCCGCACCCCGCTGTATTACCGCATTGACCAACTGTGCCTCCCACGGTACGAGCGCGTCATCTGCGTGTCGGACGATCTGCTCGAATCGTGTCTCGCCGCCGGCGTGCCGGCGCGGAACTGCGTGCTGCTGGAAAACGGCATCGACACGACCGAGTACGCGCGCCGTCAGACGGGTGCCGAGGCGCGCGCGGCGCTCGACCTGCCCGCGACCGGCCTCGTGATCGGCGCGGTCGGCCGGCTCAGCGGCGAGAAAGGGTTCGACGTTCTGATCCGTAGTACCCATGCTCTCGTGTCGCGCGGGTTGGACGTGCGAACGGTGATCGTGGGCGAAGGGAGCGAGCGCGCGAACCTCGAAGGGCTGATTCGCGAGCTAAACTTGGGCGACCGGGTCCGGCTCGCGGGGTGGCAGGCCGAGGTCCGGCCGTACTTCGAAGCGATGGACGTGTTCGCCCTCAGCAGCTTGCGCGAGGGGCTGCCGAACGTGGTGCTGGAAGCGATGGCCCTTGAGGTGCCGGTGGTCTCGACGCGGGTGAACGGCGTGCCGCGGCTGGTGCGCGACGGGAACAATGGGTTCCTCGTGCCGCCGGGCGACCTCGGCGCGCTGACGACCGCGCTGGCGGGGCTGGCGACCAACCCCGGCCTGCGCGACCTGTTCCGCGCCGCCGGCCGCCGCACGGTGGAAACGCGCTACAGCTTCGCCACCCGCATGAGCCGCCTCGCCCGGATCTACGACGAGTTGCTGGGAGTCTGAAACGAAGGCAGTAATAGCCACAAAAAATGCACAAGAGCCACAAAGGAAGACAAAGGCAGAAGCCATTTGACCTTCTTCACGATAAGCGGAACTGCTTGGTAAAACTGGGTTTACGTCGTTGACGTTGCAATTGACGCAACCCCGCTTCCAAGAAGGACTTAAGTAAGGTTTTTCCCCTTATCGTGAAGAAGGTCTATTGTTCAGAAGACAAGCAGGCAGCGCCAATCGGTAGCGTGCCTTGAACGCGGTCTTGTGTTTTGTCTGTTGTCTTCCTTTGTGGTTCTTGTGCTTTTTTGTGGCCATTGCTCTTCTGCCTTGATCGCTAGTGAGGGTTCGTATGATTCGCCTCATGTCGTCCGCCACGCCGCCGACGTTCGCCACGGTCGTGCATTCGCGCGCCGCGGCGGGCGGGCGCGCGGCCGACCTCGCGGCGTTCGTGCGGCACTCCGCGCAGCGGGTCGCGCTCAGCAAGCACCCGCTGTGGCTGAACGTGCTCGCGCGCGGCCTCGGGCACGAGGTGTACGCGGTCGAGGCGGTCGCCGGCGGGTGCACGGTCGGGTTCCTCCCGCTCGCGTTCGTCAGCTCGATGCTGTTCGGCCGGTTCCTCGTCAGCCTCCCGTACCTGAACACCAACGGCGTGATCGCGCAGTCCGCGGACGTGCAGGCGGAACTGATTTCGCGTGCCGCGACCCTCGCGGACGAACTCGGCTGCCGGTACCTCGAACTGCGGCACGAAGCGCCCATCGCGCACCCGGACCTGAACGCCGCGCTGACCAGCAAGGTTCACATGCGGCTCGCGCTCCCCGCGACCGGCGACCTGCTGTGGAAGGGCTTCGACTCGAAGCTGCGGAACCAAGTGCGGAAGGGCGAGAAGGGGAACTTCGCGGTGGCGTGGGGCGCGGCCGATCAACTCGACGGGTTCCACGACGTGCTCGCGGAGAACATGCGCGACCTCGGCTCGCCGGTGTACGGCAAGGCGCTGTTCCGCGCGATCCTCGACACGTTCCCCGGCGACGCCGAAATCTGCCTCGTGCGCGACGGCGCGAAGCCGGTGGCCGCGGCGCTGCTGCTGCACGGCTCCGGCATCACGGAGGTGCCCACGGCCTCGGCGCTGAAGGCGTACAACCCCAGCAACGTGAACATGCTGATGTACCACCACCTGCTGCGCCGCGCGGTCGAGCGCGGGCAGGGGGTGTTCGACTTCGGGCGCTCGACGACCGAAGGGAGCACGTTCAAGTTCAAGAAGCAGTGGGGCGCGGAACCGCACCCGGCGGCGTGGCAGTACCGCGTCCTCGACGGCGAAGTGGGCGACATGCGCCCGGACAACCCGCGCTACCAGCGGGCCATTCGCATCTGGCAGCGGCTCCCGGTCGCGGTCACGCGCCGCTTGGGGCCGCTCCTCGTCCGCGGCATTCCCTGAGCCAACAACGCAGACGAGTTTTGACAGGATCACAGGATGGGACAGGATGAGAAGGACAACCCTCTTCTCTGCATCCTGTCCCATCCTGTGATCCTGTCAAAACTCGTCTTGCCCTTCTGTGCTTTCTTAGCGCCTTGGCGTGAGATCGTTTTCTACCTCAGCCACCGTGCAGTAGCGGATGCCGAGCGCTTGGCCTTCGGCTTTGGCGCTCGCTTGCAGCAGGCCGGCCGCGGGGACGTCGATCCCGGCGCTGGCGTCCTCGACCAGCCACACGTCGAACCCGGCGCGCTTCAGGTCGCGCGCCGCGAAGAAGCAGCAGATGTTCGTGGCGATGCCGCACACCACGACGGCCTTGATGCCGGCGGCGGCGAGGAACGGCGCGAACGCCGGGTGCTGCGCCGTGACCGCGTAGGCCTCGAAGTCGCGGTCGTAGCCCTTGCGCCAGATGGCGCTGAAGCGCTCCGTGTGGAGGCCCGGCAGGAACTCCGCGCCCGGCGTGCCGGCGATGCAGTGCGGCGGGTACAGGTTATCGGCGCGGCCCAAGAACGAACGGTGGTCCGGCGGGTGCCAGTCCTGTGTGGCATCGACGCGCGCGAACGGCAGCGCGAGGAGTGCGTTGATCTGAGGCACGGTGGCGGCCCCGCCGGGTACGGGCAGTTCCGCGGGGCACAGGTCGGTGAACCCGCGCTGCGCGTCCACGACGAGCAACGCGGTTGCGGATGGGGTGAGCATGAGGCACGTTGTATGCACGAATTGCGTCCCGCGAAGTTGCAACACGCGAGCGGCGCGGCGTCGGCCCGCCGGTGGCTACACAATTCAGATGCGCTGAACGTGTCTGAGTTGGGTAGCCACCGGCGGGCCGACGCCGCGCCGCTCGCTGGCGTCACTTCTTGATGTAGCTCTTGTGGATGACCGCGTTCTTGCGGGTCGCGTCGCGCGACTCGACTGTCACCGTCGAGCGGTTCTGCGCGACGTTGCTGCTCAGCCGGTTCCCGTCGTTGTTGACCGATACCGGCGCAGCGCCACGGAATTGCGGGCCTGCGACGACGCCGAAGTTGGGGTTGTTGAACGCCTGCTGGTTCTGAACGGCCCGGTTGCCGGTCGTGGCGTTGCCTTCGATCTGCACGCGGCCCGCGCCCGATCCGCTCATGATGGTGGTATCCGGGGCGGGGTTCGTGGGGTTGACGAATCCGGCAGCGCCACCGGCTTGCACCCCGCGCGGCCCCGTGACCTCAACGCGCGCCACACCCGGCGCGTTTACCTCCGGCGTTTGCGGAACGCCGAAGGTGTCGTTCATGATGGCAAGGCGGCGGTTGTAAACCTCACTGCGGCCGTTCATCTGCTGCGTCAGGCGTTCCGACACGAAGGGCGTGTCGGTCGCGGGCGCGGCGTCCGGGGCCGCGCCGTGGGCGAGGAACTTTTCCACCTCGCGCACCGACGGGGCTTGCGCGGTCGGCTTGTCGGTGCGGCTGGCGACCGCTTCCACCGCGGCCGAGTTCAGTTGCTTCGGCCACGCCTTGCGGAACAGCGCGTTCGAGCCGTACACCTCCGCGCATTTGATCTGACCGTTCACCACGAACACCACGCCGATGATGGTGTCGCGCTCCTCGCCGCGAGCCTTCAGCGCGGCCTCGTATGCCGCGACGTGCGCCTGAACTTCGGGCGCTTCGAGCGTCAGTTGGAAGCTGGTGGGCGAGGCCGCGGCGTTCACGTTCGCGCCGACGTTCATGGCGATCTGCCCCTGATTGAGCGCGACCGTTTTCCAGACCTCGCCCTGATTCCCGCTCAGGTTGGCGAGCTTCATGTCGTTGCCGACCGCGGCCTTCGCGCTCGACTTGAACCGGGCCGCGTCCTCGCTCCCGCGGTTCGTCCAGCGCCCCTGTTCGACGCAGTGCGCCGGCAGCGGCACGGCCCCGGACATGGGCGGCAGCAGCATGTCGCTCTGGCTCATGCGGTCCTGCTTGCCGCCCTTCACGATGTCGCCCGATTGGATGAACAGCTCGTGATCCGGTGAGCGGTTCTCCACCGCGAGCATGTTCACGTCGCTGGTCTCGTGAACGACGGCGAGGTTCTGGTCGAGCGCTTCCTGAAGGCTCAGCACCTTCGCGCCTTGAACGGCGTCCGGGCCGTGGACGAAGTAGACGGTGAGGTTCTCGTGGGCGAGCGGCGCGGCGACGCGCGGGGGCGGTTCCGCGGCGCGCGTGGCGGGCGGGTTCGTGCCGCCGGCGACGTACCAGAGACCGACGAGCGCGACGGCGACGAACCCGAGCGCGAGACGTGATGCGTTCACGGCAAACCCTCCTAGAGAAAGCACCTTCCGCAAGTGTACCGCTGCACGGCCCGCGGTGTGAGCGCGACTTTGCGCGCCCGTTGCGCTTTCGGGCGCGGCGCGGGCGCGGCGCGGGCGCGGTACAATCCGCACGGGCGGCGCGCGCCGCCCGACGGAGGAACCACCGATGACGCGATCCCTTTGGAAGTCGGCGCTCGCTCTGGGCGCGGTGCTGGCCGCGACCAGCGCCACCAGTGCCGGCGACACCGTGCCGCTGACCGGCGCGGGCGGAGCGACCCTGACGCTCGGCGGGCAGGGTACCCCGGCACAGGCCGCGGGCGAAGACAACGAACTGACCCACGGCCGGCGCTACTACGGCGGCGGCTGGGGCTACCGCGGCGGGTACTACACCGGCTATCGCGGGTGGAACGGCGGCTGGGGCGGCTACTACCGGCCGGTGTACTACTACGCGCCGCGCGTGTACTACCCGACCTACTACCGCGTCGCGCCGGTGTACCCGACGTACTACTTCAGTGACTGCGCGCCCGGCGTGAGCTTCACGTTCGGGATCAGCGGCGGGGCGGCGTCCGGCGCGCCGGCGCTGAACTTGGGCGCGCGCCCGGTCCCGCAACCGATGCCGTCGGTCGGGCCGGACGGCACGTTCCGCTACGACGGCGGCCCGGCGGTCCCGGTCCCGCTGCCGAAGGCCGACCCGCAACTGATCCCGCCGGCCAGCCCGCTCCCGAGCGCGACCGACCTGCCCATCTCCGGCAAGCCGAAACCCGCGCCGTACAAGTACAAGGCCTACGGCGAGAAGTAGACGTGCGCACGGGGCGCGAAGAGTTGAAGACGCGCCCCGTTAGCCGCAAGCCACAGGCGAGCGCGAACTCGCCTCGCGGCTCACCAGTCAGAACCGAGCACTTCGCCGCCGTTGGGCCGACTCCGTAAACACGTTGACCGGCACACGGGCGTGGTACAATCGCCAGCGATCTCGGAGACCGCCCATGAACGACAACGACCCGACCCGAACGTCGCCGCCCGAAGAGGCCGCGACGCGCTCGAGGCCGGCTGCATCGCTGCCGTCAGCGAATGCAACCGCGTCACTCTCACCCCCGGTTACGGGTACGGGAGCGACCATCTCCGCGGTTGGTGACGGTTCGGCGGCAGCTCACTCGGAAGTTCCGGACGTGCCGGGCTATGAACTGGGTGAAGAGGTCGGGCGCGGCGCGATGGGGGTGGTCTACAAGGCCCGCAACCTTCGGTTGAACCGCACCGTCGCGCTGAAGATGGTGCTCACGGAACAAGGCGACTCTCGACGCATGATTCGCTTCTTGGCCGAGGCCGAGGCGGTCGCGGCGGTAAAGCACCCGCACGTCGTTCAGGTGTTCGAGTTCGGGGAAGCAACCGGCCGGCCCTTCATCGCCTTTGAATACCTCTCGGGCGACAAGCTCACCACACGACTCGGAACACCGCTACTTCCGAAGGACGCGGCCGAACTCCTTGCGAAGATCGCGCGCGGGGTCGCGGCGGCGCACGATCAGGGTATCGTTCACCGCGACCTCAAGCCCAGCAACATTCTCTTCGACGAAGCGAACGTGCCGAAAGTCACGGACTTCGGCTTGGCGAAGCGCGGCTCGGTCTCGGACCTGACCGCGACGCAGGCGGTGATGGGCACGCCCGCGTACATGGCACCCGAACAGGCCAGCGGCAACGCCAAGTTCGTCGGCCCACAAGCGGACGTGTGGGCGCTCGGCGTCATCCTCTACGAGTCGCTCACCGGCGCGCGCCCCTTTGAAGCGGACGACGTGCAAGGGTTGCTCGCGCGGGTCATCATGGCCGATCCCGTACCGCCACGAAAACGGCTCTCCGCCATCCCTCGCGACGTGGAACTGATCTGCCTGAAGTGCCTGTCCAAGCAACCTCACGAGCGTTACCCGACGGCGAAGGAACTGGCCGACGACCTCGACCGCTTCGTTCGTGGCGAGCCGATCAGCGTGCGCCCGGCGGGAGCGCTCGTACGCAGCTACAAGTGGGTAAAGCGTAACAAGGTGGTCAGCGGCGCAACGGCCGCCGTCGTGCTGGCGCTGTTGGTTGGCGCAGGGATCTCGCTCGGCTTCGGGCTGGAAGCGAACAAACAGGCTGATGAGGCCAAGAAGCAAAAGAAGGAGGCCGACGACGCAGCGGCACGGGAGAAGGGCGAAACCGCGCGAGCAAACCGCGAAAAGCAGGACGCGATCAACGCCCGGAACGAACTCGGACGGAAAACCGACGAACTCAACAGCGCGCTCGCGCGGGCACTTCTCGGCCCCATGTTATCGGGTGACAGGGAAACTCGCTTGACTCCATACGAGCGTGCGGTGTTGTGGGAACTGACAGTCTGGCGCGGTACGCCAGTGCCTATCAAGTTCTTGGCGGAGGGAACGAGTTCCCCCCTCTCTTCGCGACAACTGGAGTGCCGAGCCGAGTTCGCCTTCCACGCGGCGATCGGGCTTGCCCCCGACGTCTGGGGTCAAGCCGACCGGATGTTGCTGGCGCGGTTCGATGCGCCGGGGACCACGCAGGAGCAGCGAAGAAGTTTGGCAATTGCCTGCGCGCGTGCCGGCGTGTTCTCGACGCCAACAGCGGATCGGGCCGGCGCGGCGCTGGCCGTCGAACTGGTTGCTGTCGCTTGCAACCCGCACTTCATACGGCGAACCGATGAACCACTGGCCGACTCCTGTGCTCCGGGCCCGAAAAGCCTCTTCGCACGGGAGTCAGAGTTGAGAGCGTTGGCCGATTGCTTGGTGACAGTAGGGAGACGGATGAGTCCGTCGGGGGCACAGTCTGTCGCGGAGACGCTCCTTGAGGCGATGAGGAATGATCAGTGGCAGCACTCCGTCCACCTCCGCGAACTGGCGCGCGCCTTGTCGGGTGTGGTCGGATGCCTGGAATCCGAGAAGGCGAGCGGGATCTGTGACCGGGCCGTGAAATCACTCGCCCCCCCTGCCGGCTACAAAGCCCACAGCAACCCGTGGGAGTTGGCCGAGGGGTTGTCGGTCGTGGCTGTGCGGATGGAACCCGAACAGGCCGCCCAAATGCTCCTCAGCAAGATTGCCGCAACCGACAACCCCTCGACGCTGCGGCAACTGGCCTTCGGCTTGGCCTCGGTGGCAACTCGCCTTTCGCCCAACAAAGCCGCTGAGGTGTGCGACTCGGCCGCGCGTCACCTCGCACAACAGATCGGGCAAGCGAACTACCTGACCGAGTTGGCAGAGGGACTAAGCGCTCTGGCACAGTATCTCACACCCGAGAGAGCCGCAATGGTGTGCCGCGCGCCTGCGGAAGTGATTTCGCAAGCGATCCTGAAATACGAACAGTCCGAGCGCCGTCACCCGAGTTCACTTCGGGAGCAGATCAGCGGCCTCGCTCTGCTGGTGAAGAGACTGGAACCAGAAGCCGCTGTCCGTGTGCTCACCGACACACTGTTGCGATCTAGGAGGGATGAAACGCACTTGGAACTGGCCCAACTGTTCTCACGAGTGCTGACCCGACTCGAACCTCATCGGGCGGCTATCGCGTGCAACATTGTAGCCGACCACCTAATCGACTTCGCTACCAAGCACGCGTTCGAGTCTTCCCGTCGCCGCGTGGCCGAGGCACTCGCGGTGGTCGTTGCGAATCAGAGTCCCGCTACCGCCGCCGAACTGCTTGCCGATACATTGACGATGCAGCGCGCCAATTACTACCGATTCCTGTCTCCGCGCGGGCTGGCCACCAAGACCGCGGTGCGCGGTGCGCGTGCGTCCCTAGGTCTCACTGGAGAAGATCAAGTGCTCGACGCGATCCAAACGGATGATACGCTGCCTGATTTGAACGCAGGTCTCGAAGTAGTGGCTCAACTGGCGGTGCGTACTGAATCGCTCCGAGTCGAACGAATATTCATTGAGGCTAGCAAGAAAACGAGGAGCAGTCGCGACGTTGAATCCATCAATAGTGCTCTCAACACACTGCGATTCTGGACCAGCCCGACCGCTGATAACCCGGCGATTCGAGCGCAAACTGCTCTCGACACGTACTCGTACCCACAATTCCCCGCGCTCCGGACGCTCATTCATCCGCAAGTACAACTCCGTCCAAAGCCGCTGCCGGCACAAGACCTCGTGGAATTGCTGAAGCACCCGTTTTGCGTCGGGGAGGCGCGGCGGGCCGTGCTCGACGCGCTGGAGTTCACCTACAAGCGGAGCTTCAAGGATCAGTGGGAGTTCGTCGAGTACGCGCAGAAGCACCAGCCGCAACTCGACCTGCTTACGCCGCCCAAGCGCCCGGAGCCGAAGCCGTGAGCGTTCCGATGAGGCTCACAGCAGCTCGCTGATCGGTTCGGGGTCGTCGAGCACGTTGACCGGGCGACCGCTGGGGTCGAGGAGTTGCAGCTTCGGGTCGATGCCGAGCACGCTGTAGATCGTGGCGTGGATGTTCGAGGGCGTGACGGCGCGCGTGTGCGGGCGCTGGCCGAGCCGGTCGGTGCTGCCGATCACCTGCCCGCCCTTGATGCCGCCGCCACCCATCAGGCAGAACATCGCGTTGCCCCAGTGGTCGCGGCCCGGCGTGCCCATGCTCATCGGCGCGCCGCCGTTTCCGCCGTCGTTCATCTTGGGCGTGCGCGAGAACTCGCCGCATAGCACGACCAGCGTCGTTTCGAGCAGCCCGCGCTCGTCGAGGTCTTCGAAGAGCGAGGCCACGGCCGAATCCACTTGCGGCAGGTAGTTCTCGTAGCCCTTCTTCAAGTCCCAGTGGTGGTCCCAGCCGCCAAAGTGGACCGTGACGAAGGTGGAGCCGGCTTCGACCAGTCGGCGCGCCAGCAGCGTCGATTGGCCCCAACTGCCGCGGCCGTAGCGGTCGCGCAGGCGCGTGGGTTCCTTCGCGATGTCGAACGCCTGCCGCGCCCGCGGCCCCGTCACGAAGTCGAACGCCTCCGCCGAGAACTTGTCGAGCGCCTGCGCCGTCGGGTGCGCGTCGAGGTGCTTGCGGTTCTTGTCGAAGTGCGTCAGCAGTCCCTTGCGGTCTTCGAGCTTCTCGACCGTCAGCCCCGCGGCGAGGTTCAGGTTGCGGACTTGGAACCCGGCGCTACTGGGGTCGCCGGTCACGAACGGGTCGTGCTGCGCGCCGAGCATGTGCGCGCCGAAGTAGCCGGGCGCGAGGCCGATGCTGGCCGCGTGCGGGGTGGCCGTGTAGCCCGGCATCCCCTGCTTGCGCGCGCCGAGTTCGCGGTTGACGATGGCCCCGATGCCGGGAAACTTGCCCGCGTTGTTCGCCCCGCTGACGCCCATGTCCTTCGTCGTGAGCATCCGGTGCCCGCCGGCGAAGTGGTCGCCCGTGTTGTGGTGCAGCGAGCGCACCATCGAGAACTTGTCCGTGACGCGGGCCTGCTTCGGGTACAGCTCGGTCACGTCGAAGCCGGGCACCTTGGAGCGGATGGGCTTCCAGATGCCGCGGTACTCGGCCGGCGCGTCCGGCTTCATGTCGTACATGTCCATGTGACCCGGCCCGCCGTCGAGCCAGATCAGGATGACCGACGTGTTCTTGCTCGTGTCCTTGGACTGCTCCTTGGCGCGCAGCAGTTCGGGCACCCCGACCGCGGCCATGCCCGCGACGCCCAGTTGCAGGAAGCTGCGGCGGCTGACGCCGTCGCAATAGCGGGCCGGGGAGGAGCCGAGGTCGAGGCGGAACATGCGGCGCTCCGAACGAGCGGGGGAGGGAAGGCACACCGGCGGATGCTCAACTGTCGCACACCCGCGGCCCGCGGTCAAGCGCGGGGTTGGGCCGAAGGCAGTGAGCGCCGCCGGTCGGCGTCGTCTTATTGCGTCACTCGCCGGTCGTCACGGCGAACTCGAAGACGTGTTCCTTGCCCGCGAGCACCTCGCGCTCGAGGCCGGACAGGTCGGGGCGCGCGAGCTTCGCGGGGAACAGGGCCGCGGCCGACGGCGCGAGCGGGTCCGGCAGCGCCGGGGCCGGCATCAGCGATACGCGATACCAGCCCGCGGGGACGTGCGCGGAGCCGTCGAGCTGAAGGGCGAAGGTGCCGTCGGCGGCGGTCTCGGCGCGGGCCGGTTTGCCGCGCCCGCCACGCCGCGCGTCCGGGGTGAACACCACCAGCCCGCCGGCGACCGGTTGGCCGTTGAGCGTCAGCTTGCCGCGCACGGTGGCGGGCGCGGCCGGCGGCGCGGTACCCCCGCACCCGCCGGACAGAGACATCGCCGCGAACCCGCCGCCGAGCGCGAGCACCGGAACGAAGAGCCGCAGCAGCGTTCGCATGGCCGTCCCTAGCGCGCGAAATGGTCCGCCTCTATCATCGGCGGAACGGCGGGCGCGGGTTGAGTTTCGCTTGCTTCGCGCGCGGTTCTTGCCACTATGGTTGTTATCCGCGCGCACCGGAGGGCCGTTCATGTTCCGCGTCCGCTTCGTGGTGTTGGTTCCGGCGGCTTTGGGTTTGCTCGCTCTCGCGCCGGGTGCCGCGGCCGAACCGCCCGCGCCGAAGCCCGCCAGCCCGGTGCCCACCGCGCTCCGGTTCGTGCAGCACTTCGCCGCCCCGGACGCCCTCGCGCCGGGCAAGGACCGCGCGCTCAAGATCAAGCTCATTACCGCGCTCGCCAAAGCGCCGGAACTGTCGTGGGCCGACGCGGGCGACCTGTTCGACAGGGCCGCGTTCCGCGCGCTGGCCGGCGACCGGGACGCCATCACCGTCGCGCGCATGGAGCAACTGTTGCGCGACAGGACGCCGCAGTCGCGCGCGGACATGAACCCGAAAGTGCGGGCGCACGCCGACCTGCTGACCACACAGTTCGACCTGATCGAAGAGGCGCACCGCAAGCCGGCGGAAGAACTGGTCGAGTGGATCGCGAAGAACTACCAGCTCGGCAAGCCGCTAAACGTCGTGGTCATCTGCACGCGGAACACGCGGCGCAGCATGCTGGGCGCGACGATGGGCAACGTCGCCGCCGCGTACTACGGCCTGCCGGACGTGCGGTTCTACAGCGGCGGCACGGACCCCGACGCCTTCAACCCGCGCTCGATTGCCGCGCTGAAGGGAATCGGGATCGAGATCGAGCCGACCGGGAAGGACGCCCCGCGCGGCTCCGGCGGCGGCCCGAACCCGGAGTACCGCGTGACGTGGGGGAAGGGGCTGGAAGCGCGCGAGTTCTCGAAGAAGTATTCGGACGCGCACAACCCGGCGACCGGGTTCGCCGCCGTGATGGTGTGCAGCGAGGCCGACACCAACTGCCCCATTGTGAAGGGGGCGGGGGCGCGCGTCGCGGTGCCGTACCTCGACCCGAAGGCGTTCGACGGCGCGCCGTTCGAGGCCGCGAAGTACGCCGAGCGCCGCGACGACGAGGGGCGGTTCATGCTGAGCGTGCTGATGCAGGCCCGCCGCCGGCTCGAACTCGCGGGCAAGTTGAAGTGAACGCGCTACGCCGCGCGGAGTAAACCGTAGGCGAGGGCCGCGAGCGCGGCCCCGCACGGCGCGGTACACGCCCACGCCAGCGCGATCTCGCCGACCTTGCGCCAGTGCGCGCGGTTCGCCGCCGCGCCCATGCCGGTCAGCGACCCGACGCTCACGTGCGTCGTACTCACGGGCAGCGCGTGCAGGCTCGCCGTGGTCACGAGCGCCGACGTCACGAGGCACGCCGCGAACCCCTGACCGGGGTTCATGTCCGTCACCTTCTTCCCCAGCGTTTCGGCCACGTTGCGCACGTCGAGCACGCCGCCGAGGGCGATGGCCCCGGCCACGATCAGGAACGCCCAATGCACTCCTAAGCCGGGCACCACCAGCATCGGGGCCACGATCTTCGGCGTGTCGTTGAGGCCGCGGGCGAAGCTGGCCGCGCCCGCGCTCAGGAAGTGGGCCGCGTCGAGCGCGCGCGTGCGGTGGCCGGGGGCCGCGCCCGCCTTGCGCAGCGCGAGGTACACCGCCGCGCCCAACACGGCCGCGGCCAACGGGCTGACGAATAGCGGGTACAGGACGGCGGTGCCGAGGGCCGCGAACCGCACGTCGCCGGCCCCGGCCAGCCCCGCGCCCACCAGCGCGCCGACCAGCGCGTGTGTGGTGGACACGGGGAACCCGAACCGCGTGGCGACGAAGCTGGTCGCCGCCGCGCCGACGGCGACCGCGCACAGGAAGTCCGGGGAGAGGGCGAGCGCGTCCGGCACCACGCCGCGCCCGCCGAACGTCTTGAGGAGGTCGGAGGCGAGGAACAGCGCGGCGACCGAGCCGGCGAACGTGGTGAGGGTGCCCCACGCCGCCGCCGCGCGCAGGTTCGTCGTCCCGCTCCCGTAGAGCGAGGCGACGCCCTTAAAGTTGGCGTTCGCGCCGTTCGTGTACGCGACACAGCACACGGCGACGAACAGCGCGGCGAGCGTCATGGAACCCAATCTACTTCTTGGGTTCGCCCTTTTCGGCGGGCAGGTCCTTCAGCGCCGCGTACTCCTTCCACGAGCCTTCGTAGAGGCGCACGTTCGGGTACTTGGCGACGTACTTCAGGTAGAACCGCAGCAGGCTCCCCTCGCGCGAGGTGCCGCAGTACACCATGATGTCCTTGTCCGCGGTCAGCCCGGCCTTCTCGAGCTGGTCCTTCACCTTCTCGAACGGCAGGAACTTGTGGGTGTTGTCGGTGTCCATGAGGCGCGCCCAGTGGAAGCTGACCGCGCCGGGGATGTGGCCCTTGCGGAGCCACACGTCGTCGTCGCCGACGTACTCGTTGTGCGGGCGCGCGTCCACGAGCACGGTGCCGGCCTTGCGCTTCACCACGTCTTGCGTGGTCAGCCCGATCTCCGGCCGGCCCTTCTCCGGCAGCGTGCCCTTCTTGTTGCCGAAGTACTCCTGCGTGACGGGGAACTTCAGTTTGCTCCACTCCGGCAGCCCGCCGTCCACAATGCGGACGTTCTCGACGCCGTACTTTTCCAGCACGTAGGCCACCATGCTGGCGCTCAGGATCTCGTCGTTCGGGAGCTTCTCGCCGGTGGCGTAGATCAGGTGCATGCGGCCCTTGTCTACGCCGGCGCGCACGAGCAGGGCTTTGGTGATGTCGTCCGGCAGGTACTGGACGGGCACGCCGTTATCGGTGCCGCGGAGGGTGTCGAAGTTCAGGTGGTGCGCGGTCGGCAGGTGCCCGCGGAAGTAGTCCTTGTAGCCGCCGCGGGTGTCGAGCACGACGGGCCGCTTGGCCGGGTCGGTGTGCTCGATGAGCGCCTTGGCCTCGGCCGGGGAGATGACCCCCACGTCGGCGCGGGCGGGGCCGGGTGCGGCCACCGCCAGCACCAGAACGAGGCCCGCAACGCGAAGGTGAAGTGAGGTCATGGCCGGTGGCACTCCGAATCGGACCCGCGACATCTGCCCTTTAGACAATGTATTCGGGGCGCGCGGCCCGGCCAACGCAAACCGCGCGCCCCGCCGGGCACTTCGCGAACGGGGCGCGACGCGCGACTCACTCCGCGAACACCTTCCCGGTTTTCAGATCGTACCGGCGGGCCGTGCCGTCGAGCGTGACCTTCAGTTCCTCACCCTTGAACGCGAGGTCCGCCTTCTTCGCCTCGGTCATGTGGAGCACCCGCCACAGCAGGTTCCCGGTGGGCGCGTCGATCGCGTAGATCGACGTCTGCGACACCGCGACGATGGTCGTCTTGTCCGACTTGCCCGGCACGAACAGGGCCGTCAGGTACTTCTCCTTCGCCCCGCCGCGGCCGTACACCTTCTTGAAGTCCGCCACCTCTTTCACGCCCACGCCGCCGTCCGGCGTCGTGAACGCTTCCCTCCGGATCGTCACCGTCCACACGACCATCTCCCCACTGGCCTGCACGCTCAGGTTCAGCTTTCGGTCCGGGGAAACGTAGGTCGGCCCGTCGGGGCGCTCCGGCTTCGGGTCGTCCGCGCGACCGAAGGGCGCGACCAGCGCGGACGCGCTCAGGATCAGAACCGCCGGCCCGAACCGCGAGAGAGGGAGCATCGGAGGACACCTCGGTTGGAACAACGGGACGCCCCGTTAACCTACGAGCGCGGCCGGCCGCGCGAACCGGATATCCGGTGCCGCGCGAAGCTACCGCCGGCCGTTCCACTCGGCGCGCGCGTACTTCTCCGCGATCAGGTCGCGCACCGTGTCCAGCGGGAGCGGGTCGTAGTCGCCATCGGGTTGCCACTCCGCGATCAGCAGGCGCTTCGCCTCTTCGACGTTCACGGGCAGGTTGGCGACGAACTCCGCGTGCGGGCGGCTCCGGCGGTAGTCGGGTTGGCGCTCGGGCGGGTTCAGGTACTTGGACACCAACGCGAGGTGGAAGCCGCAGAGCAAAGTTCCGTGGTGCAGGAAGTGTGTGCGCTTCCGCTGTTGAGCGTTGCCGGAGAACTTCACCCCGCCGGCCGCGAGGTCGCTCGTGCCTTCCACTTTCGCGCCAACGACCGGCGCGAGCGCCTTCAGCACGCGCGCGAGGATGTAGCGGTTGGACGAGGGAATCTCGTTAAGGCCGGGCGCGTGCGTGTAATTCAGTACGAGGCTGAAGCACAAGCACCCGGGGCCGAGTACGACCGTTCCGCCGCCGCTCGCGCGCCGCAAGATCGGCACGCCGTCGGCCGCGCACGCCACGGTGTTCACGTCGATGGCGACCGACCCGCCGGAGCCGACCACCACCGCGACCGCCGGCGACTCCCACAGCCGCAGCACTTCGCCGCCCTCGTCGGCGCGAACGAGCAGCGCTTCGTCAAGCGCGAGGTTCTCCGCGACGGTCGGCAGCGTATAATTGAGCAGCTTCATGGAGCGTTGACGCCGGTTCGCGCAGAAGTATGCCAACAGCAGTGTTGTACGCTTCTCCCGCCGTGCGAGGTGTTCGATGGCCGCTCCGCGACTGGCCCACAACGTGTTCTTCAAGCTCAAGGACGCTTCGCCCGCGAAGGTGCAAGAGCTGGTCGATGCGTGCAAGAAGTACCTGAACGTGCAAGCGGGGATCGTGTTCTTCGCGGCCGGCGAGCTGTGCGCAGAACTGGACCGCCCGGTGAACGACCGCGACTGGCACGTCGGCCTGCACCTCGTGTTCGTGGACAAGGCCGCGCACGACGCCTATCAGGACGACGCTACGCACAACACGTTCATCGACGAGCAGAAGCCCAACTGGGCCGGCGTGCGCGTGTTCGATTCGCTGGTGTGACCGCTTGGTAGGTGCCGCCTGCCGGGCGGCACTGCTGCGGAGCGCGGGTCGCTGCCCGTTGCGCCCGGAGCCAAGCAAGCAGCGCGGAACGACCTGTGTTGTTCAGCAGTGCCGCCCGGCAGGCGGCACCTACTCCGAGCCGAGCATGAACCGCATTCAGCCGCACGAGTTCGCGAAGTTCCTGCGCGCGTACCGCTTCATCGGCGGCGCGATTCGCGCGGTGAAGGTGCGGCACAAGGGGCGCGACACCTCCGTCGAGTTCCGCCTGAGCGTGCGCGAGTCGATCACCGACCTGAGCAAAGAGGCGCGGCGCGTGCGGTTGCGGATCGTGCTAGAGGGCGCGAGCGAGTACCGGTTCCAGATGCGCCCGGACCAGCCGAAGGTGCGGATCACCGACGCGCGGCTGGGCTTTCACAACGGCCTGTTCTACCTCACCTTCGACTCGGTGGGTTTGGGCGCGGGCGAAACCGCGCAACTGTTCGACTTCCGCGCCAGCGAGGTCTACGCCGCCGGCCGCGAACTGCTGTGGGAAGAAGTGAAGCCGAAGGCGGGAAGGGCAGAATAGCCGCACGATCAACACCGATGAAGACACGATAAAGACAGGTACAGAGAAATGGGTTTGAACCCTGTTCTTGCCTTTATCGTGTCTTCATCGGTGTTGATCGTGCGGCTATGTTTTCGTTACTTCGCAACGCCGAACTGGTAGGTCGTGGTTTGCTTGTAGGTCTCGCCGGGCTTGAGGATCACGTTCGACTTCTCCTTCCACTCCGGCTTGTTGATCGAGTCGGGGAACTTCTGCGGTTCGAGGCAGAACCCGTTGTACTGCTTGTACACCGCGCCGCCCTTGCCGGTGTTCGTGCCGTCGAGGAAGTTGCCCGTGTAGAACTGGAGGCCCGGCTCCGTCGTGTACACTTCCAGCGTGCGCCCGCTCTTCGGCTCCACCACGCGCGCCGCGAACTCGGCCTTCGCGGTGTTGCCCTTGTCCAGCGCGTAGTTCAGGTCGAACCCCACCGGCTTGCCGCCGGCCTTCTCCAAGTCCTTGCCCATCGCCTTGGGCTTGGTGAAGTCGAACGGCGTGTTGGCGACCGGCTCGATCTTGCCCGTGGGGATCAGCGTGTCGTCGCCCGGCGTGTAGTTCTTGGCGGCGAAGGTGGCCTCGTGGCCCTTGATGTCGCCGCTGCCGTGGCCGGCGAGGTTGAAGTAGGTGTGGTGCGCGAGGTTGCAGATGGTCGTCTTGTCCGTGGTCGCGCGGTAGTCGATGACGATCTCGTTGTTGTCGGTGAGCGTGTAACTGAGCGTGACCGAGAGGCGGCCGGGGTAGCCCTCTTCCCCGTCGGGGCTGGTGTAGGTGAACTTCACGCTCGGCCCGGTCGCGGTCAGGCTCGCTTCGCCGCGCCACAGTTTCTTATCGAAGCCCTCTTTGCCGCCGTGCAGCGTGTGCGGCTTGTTGTTGTCCGCCAGCGTGTACTCCTTGCCGTCGAGGGTGAACTTGGCGTTGGCGATGCGGTTGGCGCAGCGACCGGCGTTGGTGCCGAAGTACGGGTGCCCGCCGAGGTAGTCTTCGAGCTTTTCGAAGCCGAGAGCCACGTCCGCGAACTTGCCGTCCTTGTCGGGCGCGTGAATCTCGGTAATGATCGCCCCGTACTCGATGCACTTCACGGTCATGCCGTTCTTGTTGACCAGCGTGAACCGCGTGACCGCGGGGCCGGGCACGTCCTTGCCGGCCTTGTTCTTGACGGTCAGCTTGCCGTACTGGTCCTGCTCGAACGCCGGGCCTTTCGGCTGGGCGACCGCGAGCGGCGCGAGCGCGAGGGTAACGGCGAGAGCGGGGAGAGCGCGAAGCATGAACACTGCTCCTGAGGTGAGAAGAGGTGGGGACATGCTATCCGCTCGTGTAATCGAAGGCGAGCAACCAACCGGCCGACCCTTGAGCGCAGGCGACGGGGCGCGGCCGAGATGATCGCGGAGGCGGTGCTCGCCATCGAGATGGGCGCGGTCGCGCGCGACGTGCTGGAAAGCATCCACCCGCACCCGACGCTGAGCGAAACCGTAATGGAAAGCGCGGAACTGGCCGACGGTGCCGTCACCCACATCGGCAAGCCGCGGAAGAAGTAAGCGCTCCGCGCGACCGTGAAGCGCGCTTGGGGCGGGATCAGGGCTGCGGCTGAGCGAATTGCCGTTGGTGCGACCCGCCGGGGCCGTGACGTGGTGTACTCTACCTGCATTGGAGGACGCCCGAATGCTCCGCGCGTCTAGTTCTCGACGTCACACTTCGGCAGCGCCTTTCGCAGTTCCTCCACGCCCGTGTTCGTCACCTTGGTGAGGATCACTTGGAGCGTGGTGAGGTTGTTGAGCGCGGCCAGTTCCTTGACCCCTGCGTCCGTGACTCTTGTGAAGCACAGGCGGAGCGTGGTGAGGCTCTTGAGTGCGGCCAGTTCCTTGACCCCCGTGTCTGTCAGCGGCGTCGCATTCAGGTTGAGCGCGGTGAGGTTCTTGTGCCCGGCGAGGGCCTTCACGCCCACGTCCGTGACCTTCGTGGCGTGGAGGTCGAGTTCGGCGAGACTCTTGAGCGCGGTCAGTTCCTTCACCCCCACGTCCGTCACGTTCGTTCCGGCGAGGCGGAGCGTAGTAAGGCTCTTGAGTGCGACTAGTTCCTTGACCCCCTTATCTGACACCTTGGTGTGGTTCAGGTCGAGTGTAGTGAGGCTCTTGAGCGCGGTCAGTTCCTTCAGTTCCGCGTCCGTGACCTGCTTGCTGAGGAGGCTCACGACCACGACCGGTCGGCCGCGTTGTCCCTCGTCCCGTGTGACCTTGCCGCCCAACTTCTCGACGAGTGCCGCGGCACGATCCTCAGCCTCATCGGCCCAAGCCGTCCGGGCATAGAAGGTAACAGCCACGACCGCCACCAGCATGCTCCGAATCACGTCACACCTCCGAAAGAGCGAAACTCAGCCCCGTGTTCGCCGCCGTGAAGTGCTTCGCACGGCGGCGTAGAATAGTTGAGACTTCTCGCTGGACGCGATAGGGGTCGGCGGAGGGCCATACAAGGACGCAACTTCAGTGACTTCTGTGATCGATAATGACAACCCGAACCATCCCGGCTCGAAACACCCGGACACGAGGGTGAAATCCCGGTTCTCGGGCCACGGTGATCCAGCCTCGCGCCTGTCGCGACCGGCGAGAAGTCTCGAATTGTGTGCGACCTGATGCCAACTTCCAGTGGCGCACATCTCGCCGTTTAACGGCGGGTACTGATCGACCAGCCCGCAGCCCCAGCAAGGGCGAATACTTACCCTTGCTGGGGCTGCGGGCTGGTCGATCAGTACCCGCCGTTGCCTTACTGCGCGCCGCCTTCGGGCTTCGGCTCCTCTGGCTTCTGTTCCGGCTTCGGCTCTTCGGGCTTCTTCTCTTCGGCCTTGGGCGGTTCGGGCTTCTTCTCTGGTTCCGGCGGCTTGAAGAACGCCAGCAGTTCGCCGAAAGTGTTCAGCGCGGCCTTGCCGCTCTTCTTGTCCGCGGTCAGGTTCGGCAGCGGCTTCGGCTTCGAGGGCTTGGGCGGCGGGGCCGGCGGCTGGACCGGCTGTGTCGCCGGCGGTTGCGCGCCGGTCGGGGCGTTGGTGCCTTGTGGGGCCGGGGCGGGCGGCGCGCCTTGGCCCTGTCGCGGTTGGAACCCGCCACGGCCTTGCCCCTGCCCCTGACCGCCGAAGCGCCCGGACGCGCCCGCGCCCTGACGCGGTTGGAACGGGGGGCGGTCGCCGCGCGGCGGCGGCGCGGGGC
>Ga0194132_10005239_pt1 | contig 21245 bp, 15 predicted proteins | sample TA2KigOf80mmetaG_FD_148612 | JGI IMG/M metagenome (GOLD analysis project Ga0194132, IMG submission 148612) | Freshwater microbial communities from Lake Tanganyika, Tanzania - TA2015054 Kigoma Offshore 80m | ecosystem: Environmental > Aquatic > Freshwater > Lake | place: Tanzania: Lake... | reverse complement strand
GTCCGGTGCGCCAAGTATCTCGATCACGCGTCCCACGCCAACTTCGCCATTTGCGGGGAACTCAAGAATTTCGACGTTGACGATCAACCCATCCAAATCTTCGTACTCGCGCTCGACAATGCCGACCCGATCCAGCGTCTTCGCCTTCGCCGGCCGCTCCATGCCGTCCGGAATGAAAATCCAATTCTGAATGCGGTCGTCGTGCGGCTTCACCCAATTCCCGCGCCGCCTTACGCGAAACTCGCCGACCACCGTCGCGTGCGCACGGGACAGTATCCGCACGATCTCGCCCTCTGCCTTGCTGTCCGGCCCGATCCATTTCACATGCGCCAGCACGCGGTCGCCATGCATCGCCTGCGACGCATTCGCCGCGGGAATGAAGATATCGCCCTGCACGCCTTCGATGCGCTGCAGCGGAATTACAAAGCCGTATCCATCGCGATGCACGCTCAATCTTCCGACAACAAATTCGCGCGAATCAGACGACGCAACAAAATGTCCCGATCGGTATTCGACCAACTCTCCCACCGCAGCCATCCGATACAACGCTTCTTCCAACAGGTCCCGCTGCGCCCCATGCGCACCAAGTTCCCGCACCAAATTCTTAAAGCTGGCCTTGGCATGCGGCATCCGCCGGATGCGATTCAAGATGTCACGATCGGAAAGGAAAGTTGAGTCTGGCAAATCGAAACCCGATACTAGGTAGAGTCTCACATGGTCCTCTCCAACGTTTCCGTAACCATCCCGCAGGACTGCAACATCATCCTCGGCCAGTCGCATTTCATCAAGACAGTCGAAGATATCTACGAAGCGGTCGTCAACACGAATCCGACAATCAAATTCGGCGTTGCCTTCAACGAAGCCAGCGGCCCCTGCCTCACCCGCGCCGACGGCAACGACGAAGCGCTGATGAAGTGCGCCATCGACAACATGCAGACCATCGGCTGCGGCCACACCTTCATCGTCGTCATGAAGAACGGCTTCCCCATCAACCTGCTCGGCCGAATTAAGGACGTGCCCGAGGTCTGCAATATCTTCTGCGCCACCGCCAATCCGGTCGAAGTCGTGATCGCCACGACAGGCCTCGGCCGCGGCATCATGGGCGTCATCGACGGCTCCAAACCGCGCGGCATTGAAACCGCACAAGATGTCGTCGAGCGCAAAGAATTCCTCCGCAAGATCGGTTACAAAAGATGATCCGCACAATCGCCGAACTCGAAGAGCTTCTCTCGCGTCCCACCGATTTCGACCGCGCCGCCATGGCCGCGCTCGCCGGCGATCTCCTCATCCTCGGCGTTGGCGGCAAGATGGGCCCGACGCTCGCTCTCCGCGCCAAACGCGCCGCCGCGCCAGGCCAGCGCATTATCGCCGTCGCGCGCTTTTCGGAACCCGGCCTGAAAGAACGCCTCGAACAAGCCGGCATCGAATGCCGCACGGCTGATCTCCTCGACGCCGCGCAACTCAACCGCCTGCCCGACGTCCCCAACGTCCTTTGCATGTTCGGCCGCAAGTTCGGTTCCACCGAAGACCCCACTCTCACCTGGGCCATGAATGTATTCGCGCCCGGCCTCGTGTGTGAGCGATACAAGTCTTCGAAAATCGTCGCCTTCTCCAGTGGCAACGTCTACGCCTTTACGCCCGTCGCTCGCGGCGGCGCGACCGAGAGCGACAACCTCTCGCCCGTCGGCGAATACGCCTGGACCGGCCTCGGCCGCGAGCGCATATACGACTACCACTCCCGCCGCAACGGCACGCCGACAGCGCTGCTTCGTCTGAATTACGCCATCGATCTCCGCTACGGCGTTCTGCTCGACATCGGTACGCGCGTCTTCGAACGCAAGCCCGTTGACGTTTCGATGGGCGCCGTCAACGTCATCTGGCAAGGCGACGCTAACTCGGTCGCCCTCCGCGCCTTCCCGCACGCCACGTCGCCCGCGTTCGTCATCAATCTCACCGGACCCGAAACGCTCAGCGTCCGAGCCGTCGCGGAATCGTTCGGCGCGCACTTTGGAGTCAAGCCCGAGTTCACCGGCGCTGAATCCAACGACGCGCTTCTCAACAACGCGCAGCGCTGCCACCGCATGTTCGGTTACCCCACTGTCACGCCGCACCAAATGATCGAATGGACCGCACGCTGGATCGGCATGGGCGGCGCAACGCTCGGCAAGCCGACACACTTCGACACCCGCGATGGCAAATTCTAAAGCTCTCGACAGATTCCATCGCGGTACGGTCATCCCGGCCCACCCACTCGCACTCACAAATGACGGCAAGTTCGACGAACGCCGCCAGCGCGCCCTCACTCGCTACTATCTCGACGCCGGCGCGGGCGGACTTGCCGTCGCTGTGCACACCACGCAATTCGCCATCCGCGACCGCGGCTTGCTCGAACCCGTGCTTACACTCGCGCTCGCGGAGGCGCGACCGCGAGGGAGCCCCAATGGCCCGCCGCAGGCCGCTCAAAACGATGAAAGTCGCCTCCTCCTCCCCAACCCGAACCATCCCATTTACTCCGACAACCCTACAGAGCCGCGACCGCAAGGAAGCGGACCTTCCCCAACCCCAAATGCTGACTTTCAACGGAGCGCACCTTCCCCAACCGGTACCTCCGGCGAACCCGTCATCGCCATCGCCGGCGTCTGCGGCCCAACCGAACAAGCCATCCGCGAAGCCACCCTCGCCAAGGACCTCGGTTACGACGCCGCGCTCCTCAGCATGGCCGCTATAACCGCCAACGAAATAGAACACGTGCGCGCCATCGCCGAAATCATCCCCGTAGTTGGCTTCTACTTGCAGCCCGCCGTTGGCGGCCGCGTCCTGCCATACGACTTCTGGCGCAAGTTCGCCGAAATCGACAACGTCATCGGCATCAAGATGGCCCCCTTCAATCGCTACCAGACCATCGACGTCGTAAGAGCCATCGCCGAATCCGGCCGCGACGACATCACCCTCTACACGGGTAACGATGAAAACATCGTCCTCGATCTCCTCACGCCACACCGCTTCGCCGGCAAAACCGTACGCATCAAAGGCGGCCTCCTCGGCCACTGGGCCGTCTGGACTCGCCGCGCTGTCGAACTCCACAAGCAACTCCAAACCGCCGAGCCCACGAAAGACCTCCTCCAACTCGCCATCGAAGTCACCGACTCCAACGCCGCCTTCTTCGACGCCGCCAACCAATTTCACGGCTGCATCCCCGGCATCCACGAAGTGCTGCGCCGGCAAGGACTGCTGACGAACCTCCGCACCCTTGACCCCGCCGAATCCCTCGGCCTCGGCCAACTGGACGAGATCGACCGTGTCTACCGCGCCTACCCGCATTTGAACGACGACGCCTTCGTCGCCGAAAACCTCGATAGGTGGCTACAATAGTCCCTATGTCAGAACGCACCCTAGGCTTCAACACTCGTTCCCTCCATCACGGATACGATCCCAAGTCGGCGATGAATGCCCGCGCCGTGCCGATCTTCCAGACCACGTCGTTTACTTTCAACGACTCCGATCACGCCGCCAATCTCTTCGCCCTGAAAGAGTTCGGCAACATCTACACGCGCATCATGAACCCGACCACCGACGTGCTGGAACAGCGCGTCGCGTCTCTCGAAGGCGGCGCCGCCGCTCTCGCGATGTCCTCCGGCCAGGCCGCGCAATTCATCACCGTTAACAGCCTCTGCAAACCAGGCGATCACATCGTCGCCGCCAGCACTCTCTACGGCGGTACATACACGCAATTCGACGTCTCCTTTCGCCGCATGGGAATCGACGTCACCTTCGTCGATCCCGATGACATCTCCAACTTCCGCAAGGCGCTCACGCCCAAGACCAAGCTCGTCTATGGCGAAACGATCTCCAATCCGCGTGGCAACATCCTCGACATCGCCGCCGTCGCCGAAATCGCCAAGGAAGCCAACGTCCCGCTGGTCATCGACAACACTTTTGCCTCGCCCTACTTGTGCCGGCCCATTGAACACGGCGCCAACATCGTAGTTCACTCACTGACAAAATTCATGGGCGGCCACGGCAACTCCATCGGCGGCGTCATCGTCGACGCGGGCAACTTTAACTACGCCAAGTCATCGCACAGCTTGTTGAACAAGCCCTCGCCGGCGTATCACGGCCTCGTATTCAGCGAACTACCCGAGCCGCTCAACGCGCTTGCTTTCATTCTCCGAGCGCGCGTCGAAGGCCTCCGTGATCTCGGCCCGTGCCTGTCGCCTTTCAACTCGTTCCTGTTCCTGCAAGGCATCGAAACACTTGGGCCGCGCATGGATCGCCACACGTCGAATGCGAAGGCGGTCGCCGAACACCTCGAATCGCACAAATCGGTGAAGTGGGTGAAATTCCCGGCCCTCAAATCGAGCCCCTACAACGCTCTCGCGCAAAAGTACATGCCCAAGGGCCCGGGCTCGATCTTCAGCTTCGGCATCGCCGGCGGCTACGATGCAGGCAAGAAGTTCGTCGACTCGCTCAAGCTCTTCTCGCACCTCGCCAACGTCGGGGACGCCCGCAGCCTGGTGATCCACCCGGCCTCGACAACCCATCAACAGCTTAGCCCCGAGCAGCAATCCGCCGCTGGCGTCGAGCCCGACATGATCCGTCTCTCCATCGGCATCGAGGACATTGAAGATATCCTGTGGGACATCGACCAAGCCCTAGCCGCCAGTCAAGGCTAATCTGACTCTCAACAACACGGCCTTCCGGGATCGACCGGAAGGCCGTGTTGTTGAGTGCCGAAAAGGATCGACAGCTTGCAGCGGAGAGTCCCCGCCCAGGAAATCACCATCAGCGGCGGAACGCGCCCGACCGATCACGCGTTACCATGCTGGTTTATGGAACGACGAACGTTTCTTTGTTCTTCCCTCGCGCTCGCCGCGCAGAGTGAGGCGGGGTTTACGTCGGTGTTTGATGGGCGGTCGCTGGCCGGGTGGCATGTCAATGATGGACCGCAATCGGCGTTCTATGTCGATGATGGCGCGATCGTCGTAAGTGACAGCGGCAATTCTCCAACCTGGCTCCGGTCGGACAAACAATATGAGAACTTCGAGTTTCGCTGCGAGTTCTTCGTGCGCGGCTGGATCGATTCGGCGCTGTATCTGCACGCGCCGCGGCACGGAGACGCGCAGGGCGCCGGGTTCGCGATCAAGCTGTTCCACAAGGCCGGAGAAATCAAGCCCGAAGGGATGGGCGCGATCTTCCCGCTGATTGCGCCGCTGCGGAACAATGTGCGGTCGAAGGGCGAGTGGAACGATCTGCGCGTCGTCTTCGATTGGCCGCGGTTGCAGGTCTGGACAAACGGCGAACAGGTGCAAGACTTCAATGTCGAGTCGCAAGCCGAGACGGCGTTGCGCTTGCGGCACGGATATTTGGGATTGCAGTCGTTGTCGTATCCGATACGGTTTCGCAACTTGCGGTTGCGGGAACTGCCCTCGAAGGTCGCCTGGAAGACACTTTATGCGGGGCCGGGGGATCTGACGGCGAACTGGCAGGTCGAAGAGGGAAAAGCGAAGTGGGCGGAGTTAGGCCCGGTGCTGCGCGCCGATGGACTGGGTCACTTAGCGTCGCGGGAGCGGTATAGGGACTTCGAGTTCCTCTGCTATGTGCGGGCATCGCAGTTCTCGAATGGCGGCGTGCTGTTTCGCGCGGAAGGCTCGGGACAAAAGCCGCATGAGGAAATTCAGATCCACGATGTGTCGGGCGCGGTATATCCGACAGGATCATTGTATGGACGGCGCCGGGCGCGATATGTTCATGTGCCGCCCGAGACGTGGTATCCGCTGCAACTCATCGTGAAGGGACCTCGCTGTGTGGTGCGAGTTAACGGCGAAACGGTGACGGACTACAACGGGCTCGACCGTTTGGAAGCCGGGCACATCTTGATGCAAGCGCATCAGACGGGTAAATGGATCGAGTACAAAGACATTCGAGTGAGGGCCATCTAACATGAACGCGCTCGGTTTCCTGACCGATGAATTGAACAAAATCCGCGCGGCGGGCGGGTATTTCCGGCTGCGAGAGTTGGAGAGCGCCTGCGAGCCTGTGAGCCGCGTCGACGGCAAGGAAGTAATCAACCTGGCGTCGAATAACTACCTTGGTTTGGCGAATCATCCGAAGCTGCGCGAGGCGGCTATCGAGGCAATCCGTAAGTACGGCGCCGGCACCGGCGCGGTGCGTTCGATCAGCGGGACGCTCGACATGCACATGGAACTGGAGCGCCGGATCGCGGCGTTCAAACATGTTGAGTCGTGCGTGGTTTTCCAGAGCGGCTTCTCGGCGAACGCCGGGACTGTATCGGCGGTGCTCGGCAAAGACGATCACATTATCTCCGACGAACTGAACCACGCGTCGATCATCGATGGATGCCGGCTCTCGCGCTCGAAAATCCACGTCTTTGCGCATGGGAATGTCGAAGCGGCCGAGGAGAAACTGGCGGCGCTGGCCGCTGAGCCCGGGCGGAAGCTGCTTATCACCGACGGCGTGTTTTCAATGGATGGAGATATCGGGCCGCTGCCCGGCTTGTGTGCAATCGCCGGGAAGTACGGGGCGATCATGATGGTCGACGACGCGCACTCGTCCGGAGTGCTTGGAAGGAATGGCCGCGGGACGGTCGACCATTTCGGCTTACATGGGAGAGTGGATATTCAGGTTGGAACGTTGTCCAAGGCTGTCGGTGTTTTAGGCGGCTACGTGTGTGGGACGCGCGACTTTATCGACTATTTGTACCACCGCGCCCGGCCGTTCCTATTCTCGACGTCGCATCCGCCGGCGGTGACGGCGGCGTGTTTGGCGGCATTCGACCTATTGGAATCCGAACCGGAGCGGATCGAGACGTTACGGGCGAATACACGCCACTTCAAGGCGGCGCTGGCGGCGGCCGGATTCGACACCGGACGCAGCGAGACGCCGATTACACCGATCATGGTCGGCGAAGCCGCGGCGGCGCATGCGTTTTCGCGAGCGCTGTTCGAAGAAGGGCTCTTCGCGACGGGCATCGGTTTCCCAACGGTGCCGCAGGGTAAAGCGCGAATCCGGGCCATCGTCACGGCCACACACACGCGGGAGCATCTCGACCGGGCAGTCGAGACACTAACCCGCGTGGCGAAGCATTTGGCGATTCTGAGTTAGGGCTGCACGGCCACCGTAACATCGGCCGGGCTGGAGTTAGCGCCGGCCTGCACGACGACCGGCTGCGCGCCGGCTTCGACATTGGCCGGAATACGAATGTCGATCCCGTTTTCACAAAAACTTGTGGCCCGCAGGGCCAGGGGACTCTCTAGAAACCCCTACCGCCGCTCCGCGGTTAGCGGCTCTCAGGTAATTACCCGACTGACTTTTGAGGCAGACCGCCCTACGATTGGGCTATGGCTACGCTTGGCCTGCTGTTTGCCGCCGCGGTCTTTTCCGTAAAGAACGACGGAGCCGAGCTGCGCGCCGACTGCGATCCGTCCGAGCCCGTCGTTGCCAAGCTGGCCAAAGGCGCGGCGGCGAAGGTAAAGTTCGGTCTGAACGGCTGCTTCGCCGTGGAGATCGACAAAGACGGAGCCACGTTGACGGGCTTCCTGCCCGCCGATGCGATCGACGGCATCGAAGTGTGGGAAATTGCGCGGCGAAACGCGCGATCGGTCGACGCGGGGCGCGACACGGCGCGTTCGTCGCCGGTCGACCGCAACGGGCATCCGCTCGTTGTCGCCTCGCAGTTGCTGGTTGACAATCGTCCGGCCGAGGCGCTGGAGGTCGCCGAGCGCGGGCTGGCGTCGTCTCCACGGGATCCCCAGTTGCTGGCGCTGGCTGGAATCGCCGCATATAAGAACGATATGGCCGTGCGGGCCATCGGTTATTTGAAGGATTCGCTGGCCCAGCGTGACGACCCGGCGCTGCGGCGCGTCTTAGATCAGGCCGAGCGCGAGAAGGCCGCCGACAAAAGCTCGCAGCAGTTGCACAGTCCGCGATTCTTGTTCCGCTACGACACGGCTGTGATGCCCGCCGAAACCGCGCGCGCGGTGCTGGGCGTGTTGGAACAGGAGTACTCGCGCGTATCGTCCGAGCTTGGGTGCAAGACCGCCGAACGGATTGCGGTCATCGCGCAGACGCGCGATGACTACATGCGCGCAACGGGCGCGGCCGAGTGGAGCGGCGGCCAATTCGACGGCCGGATTCGCGTGGCGCTGCTCGAAAGCGATCCAAACGGGGCATTGACCCGGAAAACGTTTTCACACGAAATTGTTCATGCATGTCTGGCTGGGGCGGGGAATTGGCCGGCGTGGTTCCACGAGGGGCTGGCGCAGAAGTTGAGCGGCGAAACCCTAAGTGCGCCTAAACGCGCGAGCATCCGCGCGATGGCGAAGGCGAACGAGTTGCCGAAACTTGGCGTGCTAGGACAGAACTGGTCACGCATGAGCGCGGGGCACGCGGCAATGGCGTACGCGATGTCGCTGGATGCAATCGACCTGTTCTACGAGCACCATCGCGAGTACGGCATTCGCAACCTGATCCGGAACCCCGACCAGCTTGAGCGGATCACGGCTTCGCTGGATGCTCTACTGCGGCAGTAGACGCCGGCCGTTGTAAGCTCATGTAGTGCGAGGATTGATCGCGGTTGTAGCGTTGGCGGCGCGCCTATCGGCCGAGTCGCCGTGCGCGATGTGCCATCCGAACGAGGCGCGGGCGTATCAGCGGACGCCGATGGGCCGCTCGCTCTCCTCGATCAACACCAGCGAAAAGGCGGCGTTCACGCGCGGCGCGGCGAGCTTCACGGTCGACGGCGCGCGGCAATCGATGCGGAAAGGGCCGCTCTCCGCATCGCATACGGCCGTATGGCAGATTGGTTCGGGCTCGCACGCGGCTGGTTTCTTGGTTCAGATTTCCGGCGCGCTCTTTCAATCGCCGATCGCTTACTATCCGGGCAAGCGGGTGTGGGATGTCGCACCGGGTTATGAAACTCTTCCGCACATCGATTTCAATCGTCGCGTCACGGGCGAGTGCCTCGGCTGCCACAGCAACGGTCAACCGGGCGTGCCGCGCGCGATCGACTGTGATCGCTGCCACGGCGATGGCGATGCGCACGCGTTGCGGCCTTCAAAGGCAAACATCGTGAATCCGGCTCGGCTTGCAACCGTTGAACGCGCGTCGGTGTGCGAGCAGTGCCATCTCACCGGCATCGCGCGCATCCCGCAGCCGGGCGGGCCCGAGTTCGTGCCGGGCCGCAAGTTGGAAGAATCGCTCGCGGTGTTCGTGCGCCCGTCCGCGGATTTGAAGGTCGTCAGCCACGTCGAGCAACTGGCGCTCGGCAAGTGCGGACCGAACCTGTGGTGCGGCTCGTGCCACAAGCCGCACGGCGAACCGGTCTCGATCGATGCGACTTGCACGGGCTGCCACGTGCAACGGCCAAAGGGCCACGCGGCGTCGGGCTGCGCGAACTGTCATATGCCCAAGCGAGGCGCGGTCGATGGATTGCACACCGCGTTTACGGATCATCGCATCTCACGGCCGGGTCAGGCGTCGCGCGTCGAAACGGCGATGCGGCCATGGCGCGCGACGATGAATTCGGAGCGCAACGATGGCCTCGCGCGGCTAGCCACGGGTGATATGCAAGGCGCGTTTCGCAGCCTGACCGCGGCGTACGCAACGCATCCTAAGGACCCGGAAGTCCTCGCGTCGATCGGCTTTCTGCTTTTCCTGAAAGACCAACAAGCCGACGCCGCCAAGTTGCTGCGCGCGGCCATCGCGTTGAAGCCGGAGCACGCGCCCTATTATCAAAAACTCGCGCTCGCGCTGAGAGCGGGCGGCGACAAAACCCGCGCCGCGGCCGCGTTGGAGTCGGCGATACGCTTCGATCCGCTCGACGAAACCAACTATCACTTGCTGGCCGATCTCGAACCCGCTCGGCGGCGCGAGATCTTGGAGCGCTACCTGCGCGTCAATCCCCAACACATGGCGACCCGCGAGGCGCTGGCTAAGCCGTAATCATCCTGGCCCCGAGACCTGCCGCAGCAAACGCCGTACGAACTCGTCCTCGGGAAAGAGCTGGACGTAGGTTTCCAGCGCTTTTCGCGCGTTGTCGTAGTCCTTCTTTTGAATGTGCCGCAGGGCGATCGATTTGTGCAGCGTCTGCGAATAGGGCGCCACGCCGAGGCCTTCGCGCAACACGACAAGCGACTCGTCAAAACGCCCCGCGCGCCCGAGCGCGTCGCCAAGATCTTCATACACCGCCGCGATTCGATAGCCGTTGTCGAGCGCCCCCCGCAAAAGCGCAACGGCGTCGTCGAACTTACCGGCACGCAAGGCGGCACGCCCTTTGGCTGCATTTGCGATCGGCCCGGTCGCCGTACGCAGCGTCGATTCAAACTGCCCCGCGAAGTCCGGCCGCTTGGCCAACGCTTGCCCGAAGGCTTGGAAGAGAGTCGTCGCATCCGGCGCGGGGCCTTCGTTGATTTGCGCCAACCCGCCCGCGCGAGCCGTGCGCGGCTTCAGCGAGATTCTATGATTCGTCAGCGCCGCATGTGCGATAAATCCGACAGGGCGTTTCGGCATGTGACAGCCGGCGCAGTCCGGTCCCTTGCCGTGCGGCTGGTGACACGCCGCGCACTTGGCGTTAAAGTCGTTCGAAACACCGTGCGGGCTGTGGCAGGTGTGACAAGACAAATTCGGCGATTTCTGAAAACAGGCGCTCTCGCGCATTGCTTCGTGGTGCTGCAACAGATCGGTCTCGGCGCCGCTCGGCGCCTGAAAGATCGCCACGGATTCGCTCAACCGCTCGCCCGGCCGAAAACTGAATTCGGTTTTGCCGGTCATCAAGACGCGCGCATCGCCGCCCTGATGGCAGTTCATGCAGACCTCCTCGGCACGCGCACGCGGCAATTTGGCGGGGTTGATGATGTCGGCTTGTTTCGCCGATCGCGCATGCTTCGCGCCTGGCCCATGGCAGTTCTCGCAACCGATCGCGAGTTCGTCGAACGGGGGATCCAGGTATCGGCCGCTCGACAAGGGAACCACCCGCGGACGGCCCGCGTGACACGCGATGCAACCGGCGGCGATGGGGCGGTTGAAGGCGTAGTCGGCGTGTTCATAACCCGGCGAAAGCTCCCAAGTCTTGGTCTTCGCATACCAACTGAGCGGCGCTTGAAAGAGATGATCGCCTCGCTTGACGGCATAGCTAACGCCATTCGCCCCGGAGCCGATCGCATAGACGAGTTGATGTTCGTTGGTGAAGCCGTCGCCCGATTCCCGCTGCCACATCGTACCGTCCTTGGCGAAGACTTCAAACACACGTTGCGCCGATGAAATCTTTGCGGATGGCATCGGCGGCATCAACGAAGCCGACCGCGCCATCCCCGATTTTGCGTACCGCGCCGCGACCGCTTTATGACAAATCGCGCACGCCCGCGAGCCCGCGTACTCTTGCGCGGTCAACGTGCCGAGCGCCAGGACCGCAACTGCTCTTGCAACCATGTTCCGTCCTTGTCTTTATGACACATCAGGCATGCGTTCGGACTTTCGGCCTGTCCGAACCGCGCCGTCATCTCGGCCGACGGGCGCTCGTCGATCTGATGCGATCCCGCCTGAAACAGCAGCGCGCCCATGATCTTCGACATGTGGCACGAAGTGCACCGCGCGCCCTCGGAAGCCGCCGCGTGGCGTGTGTGTTTTCCCAGATCCAAACCCTGGTGGCACTGCGTGCACATCCGATCGCCGCCGCCGAATTTCACCGACTTCAAGTTCGTCGCGGCATCGGCCGGATGCGGATCGTGGCACGACACACACGTCGCGCCACCCTTGCGATAACAGGCCGAGCGTTCGAAGGCTTCGACGATGAATGTCGTTTCGCGAAACCGCCCGTCGCGATAAAACGCGCGCGGCGCAAACTCGACATAGGGCTTGCGTTGGAAAACCGGCGGGAACGATTTCGAAGGCCCGCGCTGCGCCGATTGCGCATGGCACTGCGCGCACACGGCCACCGACTGCTCCTTCGTCGCGCCTGCGAATCGAAAGCGCGAGGGACCGCCTTTAACGTGCGAAGCCCCCGGCCCATGACACATCTCGCAATTGATACCCGCTTCGGCGTAGCCGTTCTCGCGCACCTGGCTGGTGTGGCATTGCGCGCAGTTTTCCTGATACGACGTCACGCGCCGCATGCGATGAAAATCGGTGGTCTCGGCGCGTTCCGAGCCCGGCGGATCGATCGACAGCCAGTAGTTCAGCCACTGCTTGGTCAGCGTGTTGTACTGCACCGGCAGCACGTGAATGTTGCCCGACGGAGCTCGCGTGGCGTAAGCCTGCTGCCACTTCGAACCGATGGTGAAATCGATCGAGTAGCGATCCCACTCGCCGTTGCGCCGCCGAATCTCGAGAAACGGTTTGCCGTCATGGCCGGTACGAAAGCCTTCGTATTTCGACGAAGAGAAATCGCCAATGACCTTGGCCGACGCAATCGGCCGCAGCATATTGGCCATACCGGTTTGCGCCCACAAGTCGAAGACGGGTTTGTGGCAGTTCTGGCACTTCAAGGAACCCGCGTAAGCTCCCGCGATCGAAGGCTGTGCGGAAGACGCGACGCCGCCAACGGCAACAGCCGTTTCGCGCAGCGCGCTTCGCACCGTGCCGGACGGGGAAGTGAACAATTCGAGATAACGAAGCCCCTCCGAAGCGACGGTACGAGCGCCGTTACGGTCGCCGCTCTTGTGAAGCCAGACCGCCATCGGTATCAGCAGCCCGGGGTTTTCGGGGTAGAGACGCAACGACTGCCTTCCGTAGGCCAGCGCCGATCCGGTGTCGTTCATGTCCGCGGCGGCCTTGGCTGCGGCTTCCAGCACTTGCGGCGTTAGAAAAGAACGAGGAAAGTCACGGAGGTACTGGGCGGCATGGGACCGTTTACGCAGCGGGTCCCGCTCCTCGTAGAGTTCGAGAAAGGCGCGCCGCTCTGTCGGCAGATCAACGAGATCGAGGATCGATGATTGCGCGTACAACGTTGTAAACAGTGCGGCAAGCCAGATTGACTTCATGTAAAAAAAGTGATATCGTTCCATCTCTTCAGGAAAGGAACATCCACGAATGAAATCACTCCAGAGCGTTACACTGCTACTCGCGGCCTCGTTGTCGATGCTAGCGCAAACGTCCACGGCGACCGTTAACGGTACGGTTCGGGACTCCTCGGGTTCGATCGTTCCCGGTGCCGCTCTTGTCATCCGCAACGTAACGACTTCGGTTGAAATGCGTACCGAATCCAACGGCGCCGGTGTGTTCGTCATCCTCAATATCCTGCCCAGCCAGTATACGCTGGAGTGCAGCAAGGCCGGATTCCGCACGGTCAAGCTGTCCGCGTTCGCATTGAACGTAAATCAGACCGCCACGTTGGATTTGACGCTGGAAGTTGGATCGGTGGAGCAGTCGGTGAACGTGGAAGCGGTCGGCGCGGAAGTGCAGAGCTCGACCTCGGAAATCGGCGCGGTCGTGGCAAAGCAACAGGTGCTGGATCTACCGCTTAACGGTCGCAACTTCACCCAGTTGCTGTCGCTAACGCCCGGCGTTGCACCGGTCAGCGTTTCGCAAAACACGGGCTCCGGCTTCGCGCATCCCGGTATCGGCGCGTTCATCTTCCCATCGATCAACGGCCAGACGAACCGCTCGAACTTTTGGACGCTGGACGGTATTACCAATCAAGGCTTGATGCTCTCCACGCCCGCGGTAAACCCGATTGTCGACGCGATTGAAGAGTTCAAGGTCCAGTCGCACAACGACCAGGCCGAATTCGGCGGCGCGCTGGGTGGCGTCATCAACGTCGCCACTTCGTCGGGTACGAATGCCCTGCACGGCACCGCGTGGGAATACCTGCGCAACTCCGAGTTTGACGCGCGCACAACCTTCTTGCCCGCGGTTACTCCGTTCCGCCAGAATCAGTTCGGCGCCGCCGGCGGCGGCCCTGTGATGATTCCGAAACTGCTCAACGGGAAGAACAACACGTTCTTCCATGGCGCCTACCAGGGCTGGCGATTCCGCCGCGCGAATAATGCATTGTTCCGCGTCCCGACCGCCGCCAACCTGACCGGCGATCTTAGCGACGAAGCGCGTGCGATCTTCGATCCCTTTACGACCGTCGCGAACCCCAACGGTACCGGCTTCGTCCGCACGCCCTTCGCCGGCAACCGCATTCCGGCCAGCCGCATCAACGCCGGAAACCTCTACTACGCACAACAAACTTTCCCCGCCGGCGGCGCGCCTATCACCGGTGATCGCAACGCCATCGATCCGTCGTCCTTCAACCAAAACCAGGAAGAGTACAGCGCCCGGATCGACCGCGTTCTGGGGCCCAAGGACAACATGTTCTTCCGCCTGAGCCATTCCATGCTTGACCAGACCGCTTCCGGCGGCCGGCCGATCCTGGCCAGCTTTCGCGAGTTCAACGCAATCAACATCGGTACAAGTTGGAATCACACCTTCGGCCCCTCCGCCATATTGCAGGTGCAGTTTGGCCGCCTCGTGAACACGGACAACAACGGCAACCGCTTCCGCAGCATTCCGGGCGACTTCGCTACCCGCGTGGGCTACCGCGATACGTTCTGCTGTGCGTTCCTCGACAGCCAGACGCTGATGCCCGCGCTGAACATCGACGGATGGGTGGGCGGCTCGGAGAGCCGCTCGTTCAACCGGCCTTCCGATGTGTGGCAGTATAAGTCGACATTTTCCAAGGTTGTGGGCGCCCACCAGTTCAAGGTTGGGGGCGAGTTCAACAACCTCGACTTCTACGGTTCGCCGCGTAACGCGAGCGCGACCTACCGCCCGCTGCAAACCTCCAACCCTCAGACGCCCGGAACCACCGGTAGCCAGTTGGCATCGTTCCTGCTCGACGTTCCCGACGCCGCCGGCTTCCGCAACCGCGCCACCACCGTACGCCGCGGTTATCACTATGCGTTCTTCGTGCAGGATCAATGGAAGGTCAACCAGAAGCTGACCGTCAACATCGGCTTCCGCTACGACTACACCAAGATTCCGCCGCTCGGCGTCGAAGGTAACGACAACATTTTTACCGGCGCCTACGATTTGCAGCGCGGCGTATATTTGATTCAGAAGCAGCCCGGCTCCTGCGAGGAACTCCGAAAAGCGCCTTGCGTGCCCGGCGGCCGCTTACCGGCCAATGTCGAACTGGCGAAGAATGCGACGATCTACCGGCCATACAACGACAATTGGCAACCGCGACTCGGTATCGCCTACCGCCTCAGCAACCGCACGGCGATTCGTACGTCGTTCGGCATGTTCTACGACAACTACGCCGCCGTCGTGCAGACCTCGCAGAACTACTCGGCCCAGTGGCCCAGCGTCGGCGAACAGTTGCAGGAGAACCTGAATAACCCCACTGCCGCGCAGCCGTTGCCCACGTTCTCCGGAAAGAATCCGTTCCCGTCCGGCGCGCTTCCGCAGGCCACGCCGTTCAACCAGGTGCAGTGGTACATGGACCCGAACGCGCAGAACCCCTACTCCCTGCAGTGGAACTTCGGTGTCCAGCATCAGATCGACACGCAGACACTGCTTACCGCGAACTACGTTGGCTCCGGTTCCCGTCGTCTCGATGTCGGCGGCTTCTACAACGTCGCCACCGAGCCCGGCCCCGGCGACTCCACCAACCGCAGGCCGTTCCCCTACATCCGGCCGACCTACTACGATCGCTCGTGGGGCCGCGGCAACTATCAGGGCCTTCAACTCTTGCTCGACCGCAAGGTCCGCGACGGCGTCGGCTACATGGTCAACTACACCTACTCGAAGTCAATCGACATCGGCTGCTCCGGCTGGTACGGCGTCGAAGGCTGCTCGATTCAGAACCCGTACAAGTTCAATAACGATCGCAGCGTCTCCGGTTTCGACATGACGCACGTGCTCACCATGAACTTCGTCTACGATTTACCGTTCGGCAAAGGCAAGCGCTTCTCGATGGGCAACAAGGTGGCCGATTATGCGTTCGGCAACTGGCAAGCCAACGGCATCATTCGCTTGAGTTCCGGCCAACCCTATAGCTTGCAGATCAGCGGCGACCTTGCCAACACCGGTAACGCCGGCACGTACCTCCGCCTCAACTTCCTGGACAATCCGGAGATCTCCAATCCGGTTCCGCTACGCTGGTTTGATCGCACGAAGGTGGCGGCGCCCGCGCCGTTCACGTTCGGCAACTCCGGCCGCAATCGTCTGCGCTCGGATGGCTGGGAGAACTTCGATCTCTCGCTGTTCAAGATCTTCCCCATGCCGTGGGAAGGCAAGAGCGTCGAAATTCGCGTGGAGGGCTTCAACATGTTCAACCACCCGGTCTACGGTGTCCCGAACGCGAACCTCACCAACGCGGCGTTGTTTGGCACCGTGACTGGCATCGCCAATCAGCCGAGGCAGTTGCAATTGGGCGCGAAGATCAAGTTCTGATATTCTGCCCTTATGTGTAGTTTGAGACAGGCGGCCATCCTTTCGATGGCCGCCTGTTTTGTTTTCGCCCAACCCGTCTGCCGCGGGCCGGCGGCGTTGGAGAACCAGAAGCCCGCGCCACCCGTGTTGAACGCACTGGGCGCCCACTTCGCACAGGCGCGGCGGTACGACTGCGCGATTGCCGCCTTCCAACGGGCGATCGCTCTGGACGCAAAATCCGTCGAAGCGCACTTCAACTTGGGATTGGCATTCATGGATGCCGGCGACGCGGCCCGGGCGGCGGCGTCGTTTCGATCGGCGCTCGCCTTGAATCCGAAGCTGCATTCCGCCCGCAGTGCTCTCGCCACCGTGTTGACGGAAACACAGGACCCCGCCTCGGCGATCGGCGAATTCCAGACCGTGCTCAACGCCGAGCCATCCAACAAAACCGCGCTGCGGGGCCTGGCGCGGGCATTGATTCTGGATCGCCGGTTCGCGCGCGCAATCGAGGTGTTGCAACAGGCGTTGAAATTGGAGCCGAACGAGGTCGGCCATTATCTCGCGATGGGCGCGGCCTACAACGAACTAGGCCGCGCCGCCGATGCCGTCGCGCCGCTGCGTAAGGCCGTGGTGCTGGCGCCTCGATTGCCGGAGGCGCATCACTATCTCGGAACGGCGTACGCGAATCAGAAGCTGTACCGCGAAGCGGCAAATGCGTTTTCGGCCGCCCTGCGATTGGAGCCCGCGAACGAAGAAACGCGCCTCAGTTTCGCGCGGGCGCTGGTGGCCAATCGCGACTACGACGAATCGCTGCCGTTGCTCTCGATGCCCACCGGCTTTGAGCCGAACTATCTAAAGGGCGTCGCCCTGCGCGGGCTTGGGCGTTTCGAAGAAGCCGAAGCGCCATTAAAAGCCGCCGTCGCCGCCGATCCCAAACACGCCGACGCGTCGTATCAACTCGGCTTCGTTCTCGCTCGCAACGGAAAGTTCGACGAAGCGCGTCAACAGTTGGAATCGGCGCGCGTACTGAACCCCGACGGCGCCGACGTACGCTTTCAACTTGCACAGGTGTTGAAGAGCCTCAATCTCTCCGAAGAAGCGAGCCGGGAGTTGGACGCAGTGCGCGTGGCCAAGCAGCAGAACGCCGAAAATCAGATCGCCGACACGACTGCCGCCATGGCGAATCAGGCGCTCGAAGCCGGCGACGCGCGAAAGGCCGTCGAGTTGTATCGCGAGGCGTTGGCGAAGAATCCGTCGAGCGCCGTGACGCAATACAACCTGGCTCTCGCGCTCGCTCGCACCGGGGACAAAAACGGCGAGCGTTTGGCGTTGGAAAAGGCCGCCTCACTGCAACCGCGCTTCGCGCCCGCGCGGAATCAACTCGGCCTTGTGTTGATGAATCAACCCGCCGAAGCCGAAGCGCACTTTCGCGCGGCGATCGAATCGGATGCGAACTTCGCCGAAGCGCACAATAATCTCGGCGTGTTGCTGAGTCAAACCAGCCGCGGCGCCGAAGCGCTCGGACATTTTCAGCGAGCGGTCGAGGCGAATCCGAAATACGCGCAGGCGTTCCTGAATCTGGGGCTGACGCTGGCGAGCCAGAACAAGTTCAAGGAAGCGCGAGAACCGCTGCGGAGTGCGCTCGCGCTGCAGCCGGGCGATGCGCGGACGCTGACGCTCGCCGCCATGATCGAAACCCGAGCCGGCAATGCCAAGGACGCCGTTCCCTTGTTTCAGAACGTGGCCGCGTTGCAGCCCAACGATGCCGGCGCGCGGATCAATCTCGGAATCGCGCAAGCCGATGCATACGATGTGCCGGGCGCGTTGGTGTCGTTTACCGAGGCCGCGCGCCTGGCCCCGAGTCTCGCGCAGGCCCACTACAACAAAGGCCGCGCCGAGTACGATCTGCGCGAATATCCAAAGGCGATCGCATCGCTTGCCAAGGCGGTCGAGCTTGACCCGAACGCAGCCGAAGCGATGTATTTGTTAGCGGTGTCGCAAAAGCAAATGAACCAACCCGCCGCGGCCCGAGCGCACTTGGAGCGCCTGGTCCAACTGCAGCCGCGAAACGCCGATGCGCTCTACCTGCTTGGCCAAAATCAAAACGCGGCCGACGGGAAGGAGCAGGCGATCGCCACGTGGCGCCGCGCAATCGCCGTGAATCCCCAGCACAGCGAGGCTTTGTACAATCTACTGCGCGCCACCGGCGATCCGGCCATCCGTGAGCAATTCACCGCGATGCAGAAGTTGAAGCGATTGACCGATCAAGCCGAGACGCTAAACAATTTCGCCCTGGCTGCTGCGGAGTCGCGCGACTGGCCTAGGGCGATCGAACAGCTCAACGAAGCGATAGCGCTCTGCGGCGAGTGCCGCTCGCGCGCCGATCTGCACAAGAACCTCGGGCTGATTCTGGCGCGGTCCGGCGATACGGCAAAGGCCCTGACCCATTTGGACGAAGCCCGCCACGCCAAACCCGGCGATCCCGAGATCGAGCTAGCCTTGCGTTTGCTAAGGCCGTAAGGTTTGCGCCATAATCCTGCAAAAGATGACCGGCGCCGCCAAGCGTTCGATCTTCGGTATCGGGCTATCGTTCCCACCGTCGGAAGCGGATAGGACCCGTAGCTACCTATCGATCTATCACTGAAACGCGATTCACATCTATCCATGACTGCGCGCGCTCGGATTTCGCGGCGGCTCACTCGATCAGCCCGCCAAACTCCAACCCCAACCCATACTTCCTGCTCTTCTTCGCCGGATCCGCCACCACCACGAACTCTTTGCTGACCCAAGCCGCCAGAAGATTCCGCGCCGCCCGCTCGGAAATTCCAAACAATGCCCCCACTTCCCGGCTCGTAATAAACGCACTCCCGCGAAATAGCTCCAATGCCTTGCGCTGCCTCGGATCCAGTCGCCGCAACGCAAGCGACTGATCGATTGCGCCCGTTCCGGCAGCCTCTTGCGCTCGCCGCCTCCCGCTTTCGAAACTCGTCGCAACGCCGGCGCAGAAATACTCTACCCAAGCGCTGACATCGGCGGTCGCGCGGCCGTCGTAGTAATTGTGCGACGGCCCAACGCTCAGCGCCCTGTAGTAAGCCCCCAAATCCCGCGCATAATACTCCTCCAACGAGTACAACCCCTTCAGGTCATATCCGCCCAAATGCAGAATCAGCGTCGTCAGCAGCCGGGCGGTCCTGCCGTTGCCATCGTAGTAAGGATGAATTGTCGCGAACTGATAATGCGCGATGCCGGCTCGAAGCGGACACGGCAGCGACTCTCGCTGTGACGTCGAAATCCACGCCGCCAGATCGCGCATCAACGGCGGCACATCGCGCGCCTCGGGCGGCATGTAAACGATACCCCGAGTCCGGCTATCTCGAATAACATTCTGGCCATCCCGATAACGAGTGCCATTCGTCTTCTTCCGGCCACCCGCCATCACAAGCGCGTGGAGAGCCTGAATGTGTGCCTCCGAAACCGGCGCACCCGAGGCCGCAATCTGCTCGACTCTCTCGAGCGCCGCATAGTATCCGAGCACTTCATTCTCGTCGCGCTCCCTCCCCGCGAAGTGCTCGTGCTCCCCGATAACCTTCGAGACCTGTTCTTGCGTCAGTCGATTGCCCTCGATCGCTGTCGAATAGTGCGTTGAATGCAGCCGCGCCGTTTCTCGAAGCGTCGAAAGGACGGATCGCGTTATCGGTAGATCCTGGATCGCCTGCCGGGCCGCCTCAATGCGCATGAGGCTCGTAGCGGTCCTCGATGAAAGGACGAACTTCGGTTGAAAAGGCATCGTATCGGCGGTTTGTCGGCAGCCAAGGCTACCGTTATTGTGCCGTTAAACTGCCGTTAACGCAAGCGCCCAGCACTTCGACAAAAAACGTCGACGCCCCGCCCGTCGCTGCGCACGGCACAAACGCAACCGCAACAATCGGTTGGCATGAAAGCGCACCCTACGCCGCCCGAGTCGTCTCCGTCCGCTGAATCCACCGCGCAATATCCGCCGAGCCCACGCCGATCGTCAACAACGGCCGAATGAGCAAATCGATGGAAACGGTCGAATCCCCCGCTTTCATCTTGGCAACCCGCGGCCGGCTCGACCCCAACCGGCTCGCCAGCGCGGTTTGCGTCAGCCCTCGCTTCACCCTCAGCTCCTTCATCGCTGCGTCCAGGGCCAGTTTCAGCTCGATAAACTTGGCCTCCTCCGGACTCAACCGCAAGAAGTCCGCCGCGCCGCCGGCCGTCCAGCCAGAGCGCTCAAGACGTTTCTTCTTTTCGCTGTTCATGGATGCTCCTCGTTGCCAGCCGCTTTCTTGTACGCAGCCAACCGCTGACTACACAGCTTGATTACGTTTGCTGGAATCGCTTGCATCTTCTTGATGAAAACGTCGAGAATCACGATTGGGTCCCCCGCGATGTGGTAGACGATTCGCCACGAACGCTCCCGATCCGGAATCCGTAGATCATGAGAATGCGCGCCGATCGCCGGCATCGGCCTCGATTCTCGATTGCGGCAGCCCCAACAATTCTCCCCTCTGCAATCGGTGAAGCAGCACACCGGCCTCCAGCCTCGCCGCCTTGCTGAAAGGCGGCGTCTTGATCTCGCTCTTCGGCCAAACGATCGGTTTGTCGTGTTCTTATGGCACAGCGTACGCTGCCGAATCTGACGTAGTTTGCTCTGACCGCCAAGCGCCGGAAGTGCGGCACGGCGATCCGAAACACTCAACTCCCTCAAAACAAGCACCTTAACCCCATTTTTCCGCAAAACCGCCCTCATGCCAAAACCCGTTCACAGATTTCGAAGAAATATATTTCATTTATTATCAACAACTTGAAAAATAACCCCGTAAAATCCTTGCATCGCCGCGCTATCCTAA
>Ga0194132_10005238_pt1 | contig 21253 bp, 33 predicted proteins | sample TA2KigOf80mmetaG_FD_148612 | JGI IMG/M metagenome (GOLD analysis project Ga0194132, IMG submission 148612) | Freshwater microbial communities from Lake Tanganyika, Tanzania - TA2015054 Kigoma Offshore 80m | ecosystem: Environmental > Aquatic > Freshwater > Lake | place: Tanzania: Lake... | reverse complement strand
CTCGTACCGTGCTCGATTTTTTTTATTCTTGGTGTTCTCACATCCCAAAGCCCCTGGCAACTAATCTCAAACCTATTTTTACACGTCTCCTACCCCTAAGATTCAGCCCCATAAGATATTATCAAGATAGACAAAACTGGACGGTTTATTTTTCTGGTTTTGGTTCCGAAAACAGTTTGATGGGTAGGAGGCCACGGTGCAAAAGGTCTTTGTCGTTGAGATGCTCAGATGGGGGGAGCGCGAGCTACACTCTTATGTCCAGGGAGTCTACTCGTCCGAGGAAGAAGCCTTCACCGCAGCTAAGGAGGCCGAAGAGGGGCGAGGTGGAAAGTACGAAGCAGAAGTGACCATGTTTTTTATCGGAGAGGGAAGAAGACAAATAAAAGTGGTCAAGCGCAGCGATAAAAACTGGTGGGAGCCAATCCCCGACGAAAAAAAACTAAACGTGGGGGATCTGGTCCGCAATATCGCAGGCGAGGTGGGTAAGGTCGCACAGGTGTCAGAGGAGCATCTTGGCCTTGCAGACGCTCTCATAGTCTATGATGACCGCGAGCAGTGGCACAGGATGGAAAACCTAGAGAAGCTGCTAGGTTCATAAAAATTTAACCCATCATTGTAATGGGTTATAACTTTTTATTCCGTGCTTCCCGTACCCCTACCGATAACTCAGTTGCGCTGACTTGCTAGAGGTGAGAGCTTACCTACAGTCCTAATAAAAAATTCAGGTAAGCTAGAGCAGGAGCGCTGCGATGCGTTACGTTTTTTATCACAAAAGCTGCCCGGACGGTTTTGCGGCTGCATGGGCAGCGTACCAGAAATTCGGAACAGACGGGGCACGCTACGAGCCGAAAGCCTATGGGGATCCTGTAGGGGAGCTTGAACCTAACTCAGAAGTCTATATTTTGGACTTTTCTTGGCCACGAGACACGCTACTGGACCTCGCCAACCAAGGTCACAAGCTTGTCCTGCTAGACCACCACAAGACAGCCGAAGAAAACCTAAGGGGTCTACCTTTTGCTGTCTTTGACATGAATAGGTCAGGGGCTGGTCTTGCTTGGGAATATTTTCATCCTGGTAAGCCCACGCCTAAACTTATTGAGTGTGTTGAGGACAACGACCTTTGGCGTTTCCGGCTCGAAGATACAAAAAGGGTCAAAGCTCTTCTAAGTACGATTAGGTGGTCTTTTGAGAGCTGGGACGAGTTAGCAAAAAGGCTAGAAAGCCAACTCTACGTTGAGAGCGCGGACTTAATTTTAGCCTACCAGAACACTTTCACAAGAAGGCAGGCTCAGAAAGCCCAGCTTGTAGACATCGGAGGCTACAAAGTTCGATGTATCAATGCGGTCACACAAATTTCAGAGATTTGTCATCAGATCTTGGAAGATTTTTCAGAAACGACCTTTGCCTCGTCTTTTTTCGTTGAAGGCAATGAGTTTATCTACTCGCTGCGGGGAAGAGGCGACTTTGACGTTTCAACCATCGCAAAGAGTTATGGAGGGGGCGGGCACTTTAGTGCTGCTGGATTCAAAGCTGACAAAATGTTCCCCTTTATCAAGGTTTCTCGCGGCTAACGTACCCTATCGTGCTTTTTATTCTCTTTCGCCTTAGAGGAGCATCGCCATGCAAAATAACAAGTATTCGCTTTTTCCGGTGAAGTACACAGGTCTCTGGGAAGCTTTTGAAACCCACCACAAGATGTTCTGGACAGTCAAAGACATCGACTTCTCCCAGGACTTAGCACACCTAAAGCAGCTTACTCCAGGCGAGCTACACTACATTACCCACGTCTTGGCCTTCTTTGCCCAGTCAGACGGTATAGTCAACGAGAACCTCGCCATGCGGTTTTATAAGGAAGTTGAAATTCCAGAGGCTCGGGCTTTTTACTCTGACCAAATCCAACGTGAGGCGATTCATGCTTGGGTATACGCTTTGCTTATTGACACCTATGTGAAAGATCCTGTCGAAAAGGATCGGCTGTTCAACGCGATTGAAAATGTCCCAGCCGTTAAAAGAAAAGCGGAATGGGCACTGTGTTGGATTGATTCTCAAGCGGAGTTTGCTCAGAGGCTTGTCGCCTTTGCAATCGTTGAGGGTGTATTTTTTAGCGGGTCATTCTGCGCTATCTTCTGGTTTAGAAAGCGCGGTCTTTTACCGGGTCTGGCGGTTGCAAACAACTGGATTGCACGCGACGAGGGCATGCACTGGGAGTTTGCCGTAATGCTGTATCATACCCTAGGTCTTAAGATTGCCAAGGCCGACTTCTACCAAATTATGATGGAAGCAGTTGCTATTGAAAAGGAGTTTGTCTGTGATGCTCTGCCCGTAAACCTGATCGGCATGAACGCGGAGCTGATGGCGCAGTATATCGAGTTTGTCGCTGACCTTGTTACCAAGAGGTTTGGATTTGAACCGATTTACGGAGTTGAAAACCCTTTTGACTTCATGCGGATGAGTGACTTGGAGACTAAGGTTAATTTCTTTGAGCGAAAAGTTAGCGAGTACAGCCATTCGGACAACGCAGAGTTGAGCCTAAACGCGGACTTTTAACTCTCTGGACGTGATCGAAAGTTCTTCTCGGAAGGTCTAAATGATGCAGGACTACAGCAAACTCATGAGCCGCAGGCTAGAGATCGTTCGGGCACGCAATGACTTCGTAAACAGTTTGTTTTTCCTTTTTCGCCCAGGCTTGAAGCGGAAGGTGGAAAAGCTTGATCGTCAGATTGCTAATCTCGATAAACGCATAACCAACCTCAGAAAGCTTGTAATGGGGCGAAAGGTCGTCCGCTCGTCGAACTTAGCCCTACGTTTTTACAAGAGGGACGGTTGGTTGAGGGAGACTTTGGAAGTTTATCTAATCCAAGGAAGAATTCTTGATACCCAGGATCTACACGGTGACAGTGTAGACGATGCTTATTTTATTTTTGACCGTGGTTCCAAAGTGGATATGAAGTCGCTTTACCTTGCAGAAGTCTCCGAGGTTGAGCGACGTTTCAATGATTACCCTGAGGAAACAGACCTAGAATTTTTGGAACGGATGGTTTGCTTATGCTAGTCTTGATGAATACTTACCTATCTTAGGAGAGTTCACTATGATTCGGTCCCTTCTTTTTTCACTTTTTGCCTTTGTCTCAACTCCAAGCAGTGCTTTGGTGCTTCAAGCTGACGATGCGGAGTTGACAGACCTCGCCTTTGCCGAGGACTTGGGGGACTTGCACGCGGAGATCAACAAGTTTCGTAAAAAGAGGCTCCTACCGGAATTGACTATGAACCAGGGGCTTCTGTGTGCCTCCGCCCTTCACGCGAGTGACATTGGCCCCAAACGTCGATGCAGCAACATCGGTAGCGACGGTTCCAACCTTCCCCAAAGACTTCGGCAGTGTAGTTTCCCCCAACTAGGAGGCGAGTCCGAAATCGTTGCCTGTGGTCATGCTGATGCTACACAGGCCGTAATCGGCCTTTTGGCAGACCCTAAAACCTCTGTGGTGCTGCTTGACCCCAGAATGAAACAGTTCGGTGCCGATCAGGTCAATCGCTTCTGGGTTGTTGTATTAAGTCCCTAACAGATTCTATGGCTGGTGTGGACTTATCGAGATCTAAATGTTAAAGGGGGCTTACTTTGAAGCTCTATCGTTTTGCTAGTCCGATCCAACTTCAACCGTTGCAGGAAAACCCGAACTCACGATCTGAGGAGGGGTCTCTCTACTATAGTGCGGTGGACTCCAAGGTCAAACTACGCGAGTCCAACTCGTGGGAAGATCTTGCCACCGTCAAATATGTGGATGCCCAAGACTTCGGTGCAGACCATGTTGCCTTGACAAACCTTAGCAACACCGATCTGGTCCGATGGGACAGTATCCAGGATAGTTGGGTCAATGAAGCCGCCCTTCAGGTCGCGGACACGACAGCCAATGGTATCATCGCCACAAATTCGTCTGGTCTTTTGGACCAGACGTTTCTTCATTACCATATTGATCGTCAAAACTTTGGTTTCTTCAATCTCCCGGAGCCTCTCTTAGAGAGCGAAGTCACGACTAAAAGTTATGTAGATTCTCAGGAGTTTGGCGCATACAACGTCGATATCATCGAGCTTCGCAATAACGACTTCATGCGTTTTAACGATCATACGGGTAAATGGCAAAACGTCATGGCGGTCTATGAAGCCGCTCCAGAGTCGGAAAGATGGGACGAGATCATCTCAACGAACCCCGATGGGTTCCTTGATAAGTCGTTCCTCCAGTACAACATCGACATGAACGGTCACACGTTCTATAACCTCCTAGAGCCTACCGAGGACGGAGACGCAGCCACCAAAAATTACTGTGACAGTCAGGACCTTGGCGCAAACAATGTGTCCGTGACCAATGCCTCCGACTTCGACCACTTGCAGTATGACCAAACTATCGGCAAATGGGTCAACGTCTCTGGTTTTTATGTTGCGACAGACGCATCCGAAAAGTCCGTATATATCCTAGACGACTTTATACTTACAGCTACAAGCGAAAGCTCTGTGAGTCTTTTTGCGACGTTGTCTTCGCAGGACGTAACGGTCGGGACTAGCGTTCTTACCGTTGATGATGGTTTTATTAACATCCACGAATCCTTCGAGCTTCACGTCACCGATGCTTCCTGCTCACTCAGGATGACACCGAGCGGTATTCTTCAGCAAGCAACCAAGTGGTCTAAAGCTGCTCCTGGGCAGATGCTAACAGATGCCAGTAAGCATCTTGTCGAGATCTACGACACGGACATCGCAATACCGAGTGGTCAAACAGGCCATATTGCGACCTTTGCCTTTCCAGTCTCCCAGTACGCGGGATCTAAGGTTGAATACCGTTTGAAAAATAGCGGCACGGGAGACGTGAGGGTTGGAACACTATACGTTAGTGTCAATGGTGACAACGCTTCCCTCACAGACTTTTACACGGAAACAGACAGCCTGAATATCGGTTGGTCGGCAAGTGTTGTGATGGGTGTTGTGCGACTAGAGTACACCAATGGCTCGGGCGATAAGCTTTTTGCCATGGATACGAAATACTTCCCCCACTAAAGGAGACGAGCATGGCTGTCCTTCAGCTTAGAGACCATGCTACTAGCTTTGTTGTCGTTGGCGATGGGACCGTTCCGGCACCCGTTGTCGAAATCAATCCTGACATCACAATTCCTAGTGGGGCAACAGGCTATCTTACAGCTTTTGCTTTCGACCTGACACGGTTTGCAGGTTGTAGGATCGACTACCGTCTGAAGAACCAGTCCGGTGGGGTTCGTATTGGTGCTATGTATATAGGTGTCAACACGAGTGAAGAAACCTCGTTGACCGACCATTACACCGAGACCGACGACTTTAATATCCAGTGGTCCTCAGAGATTCTCAGGGAAGAGATGCGGCTTTACTACGAGAATGGACCCGGTGAGAAGTATATCAACATTACCGTTAAGTATTTCCCTGTTTGATTAGAAAGAGCAGCTAGTGATGAGTATTAAGATCACTACAATATACTCTCAAATAGCCGATCTGGAACGAAAGCTGTGCTGGACAAGAGAAAGCCCCGTAGGTGAAGTAATAGTAGCAAGCTGGGATGCGAATAAGAATTTGCGCCTTCACGACAGTAGTTGGGCTAAGGTTCTTAACCCCGTTGAGGCTATTTCGTTAGCCCAATGGATTCTCAGCATGGTTGATTTAGGGGAGCACGATGAAACATCAAACTCATAGCGTATTCGTAGGCTACCTTTTGTGGCTTTTTGGCTTCACAGGTGCTCACCGTTTCTACTACGGACGCCCTGTAAGCGGAACTATCTGGTTTTTCACGTTGGGGCTTTTTGGGGTTGGTTGGCTTGTTGACCTTTTCCTCATCCCTTCCATGGATGCAGAGGCCAACGACACCTACGTTCAAGGTAAATACGACTACAACCTAGCGTGGTTTTTTCTGACGTTCTTTGGGGTATTTGGACTTCACCGGATATATCTGGGCAAGTGGGTCTCTGGCATTGTCTGGGCATTGACGGGAGGTCTTTTTCTTCTTGGCTGGATCTATGACTACTGGACCCTCAACCGTCAAATCGAAGTCCTAAATAGATGAGCCGTTGCTCTAAAGTGATAGCATGATCTCTCTGCTATCACTTTACACTGTTATTTGCCTGTAAGTACCCGAAATCCTATCTTAAATTTTTCACTATATTTCGCTTATCTTTTGGCTAAAATATGCCGATATATTAGGGTGTTAGAAAAGCGAGAGAACTTATGTCCTTCTTGAAAAAATTAAAAAATTCGATGCGATATAGCCTCGACTCTATTTATGGTAGCGCGTTTCTTCGCAGTGCCGCGTTACAAAAGCTTTCAAATTTGCAAATTCCAATCGCAGAGCACCTTTTTAAGGTGACGCACTACCCAGCGCATGAAGCTTATACGGGATGGATAAAAGAGCTACGCGCTTGGAATGGGCAGCTTAGGCTACTACACAAAGGGAAAAAGGGTTCAGGAAACTATACGCGCAAAACCCTGTGGCAGGCCCTGTGGGAGGAGCCGCTTGGTGAAGAAGCAGACCGTATCGAAATTGCGGCACAGCTAACCAATGACGGTTTCGCGGAAGTTCCAATAGACGAGAAAAAACTACGAGCACAAGTCGAGAAATTTGTTGCTGACGTATTAGACAAGACGCCTGGGCACAGGTACCTTCCTAAGAGCTAGCTAATTAGTGGGAAGCCTTTTTTGTAGTTGGCTTGTAGCTACAGGCCCCTTTTTTGTATTGGAATATCTAAATGTTGCAGTACCACGATCTGTGCAAGAAAATCCTAGAGCAAGGGGCGTTTAAGTCAGACCGCACAGGCACCGGAACAAAGTCTATATTTGGGCATCAAATGCGCTTTGACCCAAAGCTCGGCTTCCCCCTCTTAACGACCAAAAGAGTGCCCTTCAAGGCCGTCGTCCATGAGCTTTTATGGTTCATCTCTGGCTCAACCAACATCAAGTACCTAAAGGACAACAAGGTCACGATCTGGGACGAGTGGGCAGATGAGAACGGGGACCTAGGTCCTATCTATGGGCATCAGTGGCGTCACTGGGGAGCTGAGACGACCAACCCGAACCAGTTAAAAGATTCCCTCGTCTACAGTGGGATTGACCAGCTTTCAGAAGTCATCGAGCAAATTCGGACCAACCCAGACTCTCGTCGGCTTATAGTCTCCGCTTGGAACCCAGAGGCCATCCCGGAGATGGCGCTACCCCCTTGTCACACTTTCTTCCAATTTTATGTGACAAACGGAACTCTATCTTTGCAACTTTATCAGCGCAGCGCAGATGTTTTTTTAGGGGTTCCCTTTAACATCGCAAGCTACACTTTGCTCCTTATGATGGTTGCCCAGGTGACAGGACTAGCTGTCGGGGAGTTCATTCACACCTTTGGGGATGCTCACATCTATTCAAACCACTTCGATCAGGTCAATGAAATGCTCAACCGGGAGGAAAGACCCCTCCCAAAAGTTGTCTTGAATGAGAAGGTCAGAAGTCTTTTTGATTTCACGATCGGGGATTTCATCCTAGAAGGCTATGACCCCCATCCAACAATAAAAGCACCTGTGGCGGTTTGATGGTGAAGAAAGGACCTTATGAATATTATCGAAGCCATTAAAAGCGGTAAGAAATATAGACAAAAGGGTGAAGTTGGGTGGTATCACCCGCCCGCAGATTACAGGCATTACAATTTTTCTATCGAACAAGTATTGGGTGACGACTGGGAAGTTGAACCGACAGCGGTCACTATTAACCGCGAACAGTTTGACCAAGCATGGGTCAACTGCATTGTTAGAAACAAAATATGCGAGTTTAGTCGAGATGAACTAGCCAAAGAGTTGGGACTGTGACACCCTCTCCGAGCTTAAGCACGGAGCTTCCCTACAGCTCTGATTCTTTGAGCTTTCAGCGTGTCGTGCCCGACACGGAGGGAACAAAGAAAGCACTTCTATAATTGGGAAAAAGCCATTTATTACTTGAGAATATTATCGCACTCTTCCAGAATTTTTTCAAAGTCCGTGTTTTTAGCCGCTTCTTTCCTCGCAGGCAAAATCCCGTCCAGGTAGCAGGCCAAAAAGGTCTGCATGATCTTCGAGATAACCTTCCCAGATGGAGTCCTTTGGTCGTTCTCAAAGGTCTTCTCCCCCTGGAATACCCCAGACATCACGATTTCGTAAGAGGGGAAGTAAGATACGTTTGGCACCCTCTGCACAATCTCGTCGGATGCCGCCCTGAGCGCAGACTTGGAGTAGAAGTTTGCCTCAAGCACCGAGCAGTCCTTTCTCGCAGTAGCCATAAGCGGGGTTGGTGAAACGGTAATGATGATTTTCGAGTTAGGATTTATTTCGCGCAGCTTTGAAGAAAAAGCCTCAAAATGAGCTACCAAATCACTGACGGAGAGATTGACAAACTCATAATTTTTTGGGTCGAAAGCTCCACCCACAACACCAGGAGCGATTGGGTAAAAGGAACCATCCTTTTTCGATCTCCAGGCTTCCGTCAGACCAAAAGTAAAAATCAAAACATCTAACTCCGAAAATGCTTCTCTCACGGCTTTTAAGTGAAAGTCTCTGTCGGCAATAAGAGCCTCACGAGAGGGATAACCATCGGGGTCTATTTTTGGCCTAAAAGCATCTACAAGTTTTCCGTCTTCTCTCACCCAAATATCGTCTTGGGGCGAAAAAGAACCCAAAGCCCGAAGCAGGAGTTGATGAAGCTGGGCCGAGTGGTAAATGTTGTCATACCTAGCGGAAAAAATTCCGTAATTATACTGTTCCCTGAGACGAGAAATCACACCCTTTAGGTATGTCTCATCAAAAAACCAGCGCCCTGGCACAGTATAATTGTGCATAACCGAAGGCAGGTCTTCCTTAATGATGACATTACACCCCTTGTCTACTAGGTAGGAGGAGACTCTCCGAGCGAAACAACTGCCTGCCGTCATAATTTTGTCAGAAGGCTTTAGGGTGAACTTGGGCGGAGACGGGGGATGTCCTAACCGCAGGGCGCGTTTCCAGTAACAGTTGTCAGGGAGACCTACAAAGGGGTTCATTTTATTACCCCGTTTTTTTTCATGTGTTGAAAAACGCATCGCCCGTAGCGTTCATTGCCATGGTTTAAGTCCTCTACTAGAGCCGTGGGTAGAAAGCCTTCTTGGTCGAAGCACTCGGGCGGGTTTTCGATGTAGGTGATACCGTATTGCTCGCAAATCTCCCGTCTAATGCAGTTAGCAATAAGCCACACTTTTCTTGTCGCAGGTAAGTCTTCTGGTCTTATATTTGGCCACCGCACGGGTGGGGGCGAGGCTAAATGATACATGGGTATCTTCCCGTAAATACCTTCAATTAAGCCTACGGCCTTATCCAGGTAGTTGGCAAAGCCAAACGATTTAATAAAAGCAGAAACGTAGGTTTCAACGAGTTTTTCGGGCACAATCTGCGCCTCTGGTAGAAACTTTTTTTGCCCTGCGCTAGGAAAGTCAAACGGTGTGAACTGACTGGTCATAGTCCAGATGTGGTCAAAACCGAAAAAAGAAAAAATAACCGGAGGTGTAAAACATTTATCCTTCGGAAACCTAAGGACCATGTCGTCGATTGAATACTTGATAACGTGTTTATTTTCATCAGCGAGGTAAAACTTTGCCGGGTTGAGACCCTCTGCGGTAGCCCCACGGTAAAGAGCAAAGATGTGGCTGTGGCCGAAAAAAAGCATCGAAATACCCCTATCTTATAAGGATAAATCTTTGCGGAAAGATTGAAGATAGGAGGTCCTATGAAAAAACTTGGATTCATTCTTTTCTTATTTGTAATGGTCGCCTGCGGACGCTTTGGTTCTAAAAAACGCCCCCACCAGGAGAGACCCCAGCTTCCTCCTCCTGCCTCCGGTGGTTGTCTTGTCAAGCAAGGAGCGACTATCTTTGGGGGATCAGCCGCCCAAAGTATCCAAGTAAATGGGACTAAAAGGACCTATATTCTCTCGATCCCAAAAGCCTACGACTATACTAAAACGCATAGTCTAATTATCTCGTGGCACGGTCTAGGTCTAAGTGGGGACCAAATGCAAAAAGACTTTGTATTTGCCCTTGAAGAAAAAGCCCAAGGCAGCGCTATTTTCGTCTACCCAGATGCGGCTATCAACGGAATGAAGCGAAGCTTAGACCCGAGTGGAAATGGCCCCGACGTAGCCTTTTTTGACTCACTCGTTAAAAGTGTAGCATCTTCCTTTTGCGTCGATACCTCAAAGATCTATAGCATCGGTTTTAGCAATGGTGCCTTCTTTACAAATGCCCTAGCCCAGGTACGGCCTAACGTACTGCGAGGGATTGTTCCGATTGCAGGTGGAGGCGGAGGAGGCGTCCCCACGCCTGCTTTGGTCGTCCACAGCAAAGATGATTCATCTGTGGGTATCGGCAACGGGTTTGGGTCCGTTAAGGCATGGGCTGAGGCAGCAGGCTGCGAGCAAGAGAACTACTCTAGTTACCCGTTGGGTGCTTGTACCCCTCTTAAGGGTTGCAAAACCGCACCTGTAGGATTTTGCTACTGGGGGCAAACCAAGCCAGGACAGGGTACCCACGACTGGCCAAGGTTCCCAAAGGCTAACGATGATATTTGGAGCTTTCTCAGCCAGCCCTAGACCAATTATTCCTAGCCCTTTTGATAGCCTTTTCGAGCCTAGGCCGCATGTACGCGCCACCTGCAAATATGGCAGCGGTTGCAAGTGCGGCAATGCCCCCGGCTACTACGCCTTTAACCCCAAATCCCTTACCTTGACTCGACCAATAGACTACACGCGCCATACATCCCCCTATCTTTGTAAGCTAAGAAAGCCCTCCCTAGCAGAACACGGGGTAATAGGCTACAAAAATTGTAATAGGTAGCGGACTCGTTTATCGGGTTTGTAGTATAAGTAGCTGTTAGTCGGGGAAGATTTAAAAAACGACAGTCCGCACGCAGTAAACAAACCTAGACACTGAAAAAACGGAAGTCTTTGAAGGGATAAGCGATGTATCTACAGAAGGTTAAGGCACAGTTTGGGGCAGAAGGTAAGTACGTTGTCGCGGAAGACAAAAAACCCATCGAACGTACTGTAGAAGTCACGCTGACTCTGGCCGAAGCGGCAAAAGCACTTGGTCACAAGGACTGGTGCAAAGTGAATGACTATTTAGACGCGGACACCATGGACGATGTCTTCCATAACGGATACTCCGAGCGTGATGTCCTGAGTTTCTCTGTGAAGGGGATGGACGATGTCGAAAAGATCTTCCCTCTGTGCGTAGCTATTGGGGCTGAGGATGCAGAGCGCGAGGCTTATGCCGCAGCTATCGGTGAAGCCCGCAGAGATGCTTTGGTTGCCACTCTCGAAGCCGTACAAGTCAGTGCGGAATACATGACAGGCGACGGGGAGATGATTAGCCTAAAAGGTAAAGCTGGCATCAAGTCTGCAACGATTGACGACGACAAAATTAAAGTCGTGATTGAGAATCCTGAGCACCTCATTAACGATATCGTAAATGGTGTTGGCTATTTTGCTCCGCCCCTAGATCCCTATGAAAAGGCTTCGGATGCAGAGATCAAAAGTTATTTGATCGCCAATATCGACGAATTTTTTGACGTGTATGGTGAAAGAAAACCAGACGGCCAGCTTTCCAGCCAGTTTTCCCCGGATATTAACGATGCTTATATGGCGGAGCAAGTTGAATACCGCTGCTCTGAACTAAGTATCGACGAAGTAGCTCAGGCTGTTATCGACGCTGTCGAGGAAGACCGCCTGGAAAAAGATGAGGCTATTGACCTAGCTGCGAAATATTCTGGATCATCAAAAGCAGACATCAAAAAGACAATTAAAGAGATCCTAGGAAGCAAGCTTAAGCGGTTTGAAGACGCCTAATGTTCTTGCGGGGCCTCCTTCCTTTCTGCGGGAGGGGGGGAGGCCAAAGCTTGAAAAAGACTGAGCAACTTGTTATAAAGTTCCCTCCTAGAAAAACGGGGGGGTGTCGCATGTCTTTAAGGTCTAGCTTTGATCTTTACGTCATCAGTGGGGTTATCTGCATTGAAGACCGGGATGAACCCGGTAAGATGAGTGTAACCAACGATGCGGACAACGTCGTGCAGCACGTCCTTAAGGCTTACCCCAAGGCCAAAACGATCGTTTACAGAGATAGCAGTGGAAACTGGGACCAGCTTCTTTTCAATAAGGGTGAGTTCACAGCCTTTCGCACCCTTGTGACTAAAGATCGTCAGGACGCTATCAACACGGCCAGTAAGATCGACGTATCGGCCTTCCCCAAGACGGAAGATGGTGACTACCTCATTGAGGACTTCAAAGCCGGAGTGGGCTACTGGAACGCCAAAGACAGGCAGGAAATTCGCTCCATCGGACGCGCCTTAAGCCAAGGAGAGTTGGTGCTCGCCAACGGGACCAAAGTAGCCGTGGGCGATACGACCTACGTCGCAAGCCATAAGGTCAAATTCTATGGCGACCCGGCTTGGGAGTGCGTCTGGCTGACGTGATTGGAAGGATTTTAACGTGTGCGGTTCGATAGCGGAAAATTTTTAACATGCGCGACTCGATAGCTGCTCTTTACGAACTAGCCGATAGGTACTCTGTCCCACATGTGGAAATAGCAGAGTGGCTAGAACAGGCAGTAAGCGTGTACTGTTCTAGTTACACGATCTCCCCATACGAGCTAAGTCTTTTCAAAGAATCTCTAAAAGACATTGAAGAAGTCCATTTTAGAGAAGCAAAAATACAGATAAGTGAAGCTCTGCCTTTTGAAAGGTACGAGCAAACAGGAGTCATGGGCAAGACTGTGACCCTTAAGGTTAGGACCCTTAAATGAGCATGGCTAAAGAGCTTGGTTTTTAGTCAAACCCCGTGAAACCTTCCCAAAGTAATTAGCTGTCTCTGTGCAGATTCTTTTAGGTCAATATCCCCTAAAAAGGAGCTGCTATATGAGGCTAAATGGCTTTGTGCTCGTAGCCCTTGTCTTACTTCTCCTTTGTGTCGGAGCCTATCGTATGGGCTACCGGCATGCCGTCGAGATGTCTAGTTTCAAGCACTGCAACCATATAGGGTCTTGGCCAGAGTACGAGGCTTGCGAGGCGGAGTTTAAACGATGGTTGCGTTAAAGGAAACGTGCCTTGTTATTAGTATTTTTATTTTCTGGTTGATGCTTTTTGCAGCAGCCGTATATTGTGCGACTTGGTTTTTATATTCTCCACCAACAATTTTTGAGCTGCCATGAACCACCATCAGATGGGCAAACTTCGGTCTGCCTTAAGAGAGGCTCACGATCAGGCCGTTGGTCATTTCGCAAAAGAGTGGAACAATGCCAAAGCGCAACGCTACTCCATGTTGGTCGATTTCTTAGGCCGGACTTTGCGGGAGTTAGACCTAAATTTCCCTATGGACTACTTCATAAAAGATTCTCTTGGGCACCAAACACCCAAGGGAGCTTTGAATGCCATTTCTGACGAAAGTAGCAGTTCTAGCTGAATCGAGCCTCCACGATCTTATTGACCTACCTATCTCCGTCATCAGTGCGCGTGTGACGGAACAAGACCCCGGTGATGAGGGTTCCTACTGGGAACCTGCCTCCGCCCCCTACCGCGTATATCAAATCAAAAGAATCGAAATCGACTTCAAAGGCTTAGAAGAGGCTAAGGAAGATCTTTCCTCTATTAAGATTGGAGATCGAGTAAAAGCTTATTTCAGCTTTCCAGGAGACGAGATGGAGCGCGTCGAAGTCGAAGAAGATTCGGCTCGTGTCTTGGCAGTTTCATGGAAGAAAGATATTCTCACGTTAGACACTCAAATGACAGGCATTTGGCAGGGGGAGAAACCCCTTCAAAGTGACAAAGGACACTACCGCGCCACTATTGGCGGCTAACTAAAAAGGGTATTTCTCATGGCATTTTTCTCCTCTGTTAAAACGAAGTATGCAGCCAAAAAAACCAAGGTCGCGGCAAGCTATGCAAATGAGACCTTTGAGTTGACAGAAGAACTCAAGGCAGAGCTAAAAAAGCTCGACCTGCTTGGTGATATTGTTGAGCTTCCTGATGGTGAAGCCAAACTTACGGCTAAAGCAGCTAAAGAACTGGACCGTAGCTACAAGATCTTTACGTCAGGAGAGCACGCTACCGAAAATTTCAATGCGGTAGAGACGATCCTAAAAGAAGAGGCCGAAAAGGCCATCAAAAAAGTTGCAGGCGATAAAGCAAAAGACTTCAAAGTCGATGTCAATTTGCACGTCGAAGACCGCTACGTTGTATACGACGGAGCAGCAGCAGTTGTGGAAGTCAGCTATCAAGACGACAGCAAAGATATCGACTCGGTTTATTATAAAGGCGTCGATGAAACCGTGGGAGATACGATCACGAGCTGGCCTGAGTGGGCGTTCTGGCTGATGGACGACGAGTCTCCTTTGAAAAGTGACACCTTTGTTTCGGCTTGGAGAGAAAACGAAATCGCTTCTGCTCTTCATGAGCTTTTAAGCTATGACGAGCAAATCAAAGACCTACATGAGAATGTTGCGAAAGCAGCTAAAGACCTACTCGCAGCGAATGCAGACTAATAATTTCTAGGCAAGGGGCACCCCAGTGGTGCCCCTTTTAAGAGGGTTGAAATGTCTTTTTTATCCAAGATTGAGATGATATCTGCGGTGACTTATCCAGACAATTTTGATGTCCGAGTGGGCAAGGCCAACCAAATCTTGAAGAAGGATTCTGCCTACCAAAAAATCATGGTGGAACTGAAGATCAACGCGGATAGACACTTTAACAGCTACAATAAAAAGAGCGATGCAGTCGTTGAGGAAGGCGAAAAAAACGAGATGGATCTCGTCAAAAAAGCCGAGCAACGGCAAAAAGCGCTCGGGCTGAAGAAGGCTCCAAATGGCTTTTGGTACTACGCGGGTAAGCTCTAAGCTTCTAAAGCCGACAAGGCGTCACGCACGATCTCAAGAAAGTGGGCGTAGTCCTCAGGGTATAGTTCGACTAATTCCCCGTGGACTTTATGCGAAACAACAAGGTGATCGGCTTTTTTCGTAATCTCCAAGGCGGAATGGAGCGCCATAGTCTGAAGCTCCATACGCCTGAGTACGTCAGCACCCATGGCTATCCCTACAAATCGTATTTTTTTGTGTAAAAGCTCGTTACTATAAGTACAGGTAAGTGCCTAGGTTGTAAAGAGAAAAGCCGCCAAGTGAGGCGGCTTTTTCCTTTTTCACAAGCGACATCAAGGCTGCCAAAGTTCTTTATGGCAGATAGCTATTTTGCGGGCTTGATATTTAGGGTCATCACCCCACCATGTATTGGAAAGCTGGTCAAATTCTTCAGATGTTGCTAACAGTTTCTTTGTGTGCTCGTTTTGATCTAGTAGATAAATCGGTAGACCTTTGCCGAAAGCCTCGTAGATCCTTAACTCCCAGAAAGCTCTTCCATAGCTCGTCTGTTGCTTGTCTGTGACAACACAGTCCGCCATAGGGAATAAATGGTCAAAAAATATCTTTTCAGCTATGCCCTTTGTTAGGGGCGAAGTTTTATCCCGCCATACTTGAATTTGTGTGATACCTTTCTTGCCGAAAAATTTCGCAAATTTGAATTGAACGAGATAGAGTAGTTTGCACTTATCTTCATCCAAGAGCGCATATTTGTCTGGAAAAGAATAAAGGTTGACGTTAGCCGCTAACCTCTCGATAAGTTTTTTTCTCTTATCCTTCTCCAACTTCACATACATTGTCTCGTTCATCTGGTTAGCCTGTCCATTCAACATTCTGAGGCACTGCTTCTACTTTGTTTAATATTTTATTTAGGAAGTTCATTTTTACCTCTGGTTCCTTATCGGTAAAAAAGAGATCGCCTTTAGAATTATACCAAATAAATCCATTAAAATCAATAATATCAAGAAATTAGAAGACCTTTAGTGGGCATTTCAACTTCTTGGTTGCCACTAAAGGTCTTTAGAGATAACTAATTATCAAAACTGGACTTTTTCCTCGGTGGGTGGCTCATCCCAGACCAGGGCGTGGTGCAGCACCTCGTCCATGTGCTCGACGCAAATGACCTCTAGTTCTTTGAGCACAGCCTTTGGTACGTCTTCAAGGTCCTTCTCATTCTCCTTAGGGATAAGAGCCTTTTTGATGCCCCCGCGATGCGCTGCGATCAGCTTTTCCTTCAGCCCACCAATAGGAAGCACTCGGCCCCTTAGAGTGATCTCTCCGGTCATCGCGACATCTTTGTAGATAGCTCTCTTGGTCAGGGCGCTTGTAAGAGCTGTGGCCAAGGCGGTACCAGCCGAAGGCCCATCTTTGGGGATAGCACCCGCTGGGAAGTGAACGTGGATATCAATTTTTTCGTAGAAATCATCTTCTAGCTTTAAGGCTTTTGCCCGTGAACGGACATAAGAGAGGGCAGCCTTGGCAGACTCCTGCATGACTTCACCAAGCTTACCTGTGAGCGTGACCTTACCTTTACCAGGAAGGATTGTAACCTCAGCCATAAGCAGATCGCCCCCGACCTCAGTCCAGGCTAGACCTGTACAAATGCCCACCTCATGGTCTTTATTGATGAGACCAATCGAGTACCTGCGTGCTCCGAGGTATTTTTGCACTGCTTTGTCGGTGACTGTCTCTGCATCAAGCTGCAAACTTTTGGGGTCTGCATTCTTCTTTTGCAGGCTCTTGTGAGCAATCTTGCGAAGGACAGTGCCGATCTCCCGCTCTAGGTTTCTAACCCCCGACTCACGAGTGTAGTAGCGAACTAGCTCGGCCAGTGCCGCATTACTCATCGTAAGGGGATAGCCACCAAGGCCGTTTGTCTTAAGCTGTTTCGGAACGAGATACTGCTTGGCGATGGCAAGCTTTTCTTCCTCGGTATAACCGGAGAGCTGGATGATCTCCATACGGTCCAGAAGCGGCCTAGAGATCGTTTTAAGGGTGTTGGCTGTGGCCAGGAAGAGGACCTTTGATAGATCAAAATCTAGGTCAAGGTAGTGGTCCACAAACGACACATTCTGCTCAGGGTCCAAGACCTCAAGCATGGCGGCTGTCGGGTCGCCCCTGTGATCGGATGAAAGCTTATCAACCTCATCAAGAAGGATAACGGGGTTACACACCCCAGACTTCTTGATAGCATTTATGATTTTACCGGGCATAGAGCCAATATAGGTTCTTCTGTGCCCCCGGATCTCTGCCTCATCGCGAACACCACCCAGGGCGATTCGGACAAACTTGCGCCCTGTGGCGTCAGCAATACTTTTAGCGAGGGAGGTTTTCCCAACGCCCGGAGGTCCAACAAGGCAAAGGATCGGACCCTTGGGGTTTTCGACGAGAACGCGGACAGATAAATATTCAAGGATACGGTCTTTGACCTTCTCAAGCCCGAAGTGATCTTTGTTCAGCACTTCCTCGGCAAACTGGACATCTTTCTTGTCCGTTGTATATTCGCCCCAGGGTAGAGAAAGGACCGTGTCGATATAGGTTCTAACCACGGTAGCTTCGGCACTCATGGCTGGCATGTTTCGGAGTTTACGCAGCTCTTTGTTGAGCTTTTCACGCGCTTCGTCGCTCAGTTTTTTCTGCTTGATAGCCCGTTCAATCTCTTGGAATTCGGCCCTATGATCTTCTTTGTCTCCGAGTTCCTTTTGGATAGCCGACATCTGCTCGTTGAGATAATACTCCTTTTGAGATTTTTCCATCTGCCGCTTCACTCGCGAGCGGATTCTTTTCTCAACGCGCATGATCTCAATTTCAGATTGAATGAAGCCGTAGATCTTTTCGAGCCTTCGGCATGGGTTGGCCTGCTCCAAGAGAGCTTGCTTTTCTTCCAACTTTAGAGTGGTAAGGTGCGCGGCTAAGTTGTCCGCTAGGCTACTTTCATCCTCAATTTGAGTAATTTGAAGGAGAGTCTCTGGGGGAATTCTTTTATTCAAGCGGACGTAATGGTCAAACGACATCTTGACGCTACGACGAAGTGCTTCGTCTTCAATACCATCTGATCCGTCTTCGATCATATCCTCGACAGCGACATGGTAGTAGTCCTCTACCATGATGTATTCGACAGCTTTAGCCCGCCTGACACCCTCAACAAGAAGTTTCACATTGCCGTCAGGCAAACGCATAAACTGTACTATCGTGCAAACCGTTCCGACCGAATATAGGTCTTGGGGCGAGGGGTCTGCTTGTTTTCCATTTTTCTGAGCAACAAGTAGGATTTCTTTGCCGGGGTTAGACATCGCATCTTCAAGCGCTTTAATCGACTTGCTGCGACCCGCAAACAGCGGCATCAGGATACCGGGAAAAACTACAATATCACGCAGAGGCATCATCGGTAGCCGTGATAGTTCCCGTGGCTGGGTCATCCTCTATCCCCCTTTAAGTCCCTGCTATGGGTTTTCTTTTTTATGCTACCGCAGATACACAAGACAATCCTACCCAAAATGAATCTTAATAGGTTTTAACTGAGATTCATTTGCAAAGGGGTTTCTTTTTTAGGTTACGAGTCTACTACCATCTGCCAACACGAGGAGTTTCGCATGGGCAAGTTTGGTGAGACTTTTTCCCTCGAACCCAAGGTACTTTTAGCGCATTTTCTAGCGGCAATTTTGCTGGTAACTTGGTACTTCTTGAGCGACCACTAGCCTAAAGTGTCAGAGAAACTCGTCCTCTTGCTCATCTTCTTCTAGTAGATCTTCTTCCTCTTCGTCCTCTTTTTGGTGGACAGGGATGTCCTCCCAATAGAGGTCTTCGTCCAAGTAAGTATGCGCTTTTGGATCTACTACTGTAATAGTTCCTGCTTCAGCGGCTTCATAAATTTCCGCGTCCAGCGTCTTAATTTTTTCTACGTTTCCCGTAGTGTGATGGAAAATCAAAAAGGTCTTCTTGCTCATGATCCTTGGTCAACCTCAATGGCGGAAATCAGTTCTAGGCCCTTATTTGCCCAATGGTCGAGTTCTGTCCATTGACTAAACTCGTCAAAAATTGGCTTCATTTGTAACAGTGTTTCCATCAATGTGCTTGTTAGCTTGTCGCTCGTCAATAATGTTTTGAGTAAGACAGGAAACATCATCCGCATGACGACAACATGCTCGGCCTGTTCAGGCGAGAGCACCCAAGAACCACCAAACACAGAGCTACCTGTTCCGTCCAGAACCTGAGCTTTACGCTTATCGCGGCTCACCACGACGGTCCATGGTGGTGATAGTTCAATTTCCTCGGCCAACTTAGCTGCCTTGGCTAATTGTTCACTATTTAACACGACATCCTTTTAATTTCTAAGAGGGAGTGGTTATAGACCCCAATGAGCTTCCAAAAAAGATCGAGCCTGCTCGGAGGCCGTGACGCCTCATAGTCCCCACATAGAAACCAGATCACTATGTATCTTTTGAATCTATGAGAACCATATTACGACTTTGTCAAACTATCTAACCGCTGCCTAATATTAGTCCTTGCTGTATCTTCCCATTCGGTCATTCGGTAATAGATCTTGGGACGAGCAAGTAGCTTTTCATAGAAAGCGGCTTGCCCATGCCTTAGCTCCGTGGCCGTGGCTTTTTCATAGATTAGAGCTAGTTCCTCAAGGTTACGGTCGCTGTCGAGTTCAAACTCATCGTAACCTTGGCCAAACGACTGAAGATCAAGGTCCAAAAACCACTCACTTGTAGGACGCAAGTGCTTTTGGAATAGCGTGTGATGAGCACTAGCATTGATAGCCTCGATCACATAAGCCTCAAAAAGGGTACCAGCGGTCCTCGGGTAAAGCTGGCCTTCGACAAATGGGGTTTTGAGCCAGTATTCTTGGATCGTATATTCAACGGCTGAGAGGCTCTCGTTGTAACCTGGAGCTACAGGTTGCGGCAGATAGACGAGGTCATGAAAGAGAATGGCGTTGACGAGAATTGTGGTCTCGTAGTCCACAAAGCCCTTTCGGTCCTTTAGGCTTGGGACCCAACGAAGCATGTTTTTTAGATGCTCTAGCGTGTGGTACCTACGGTGCGGTTCGCTATAAGACTTTTTAAGCTGCAACCTCACAACTTCTCGCAAGTCACAAAGGTCAAAAGCTTCATCTAGTGTGAACAATCTTAGTACCTCGCAGTCTAAACTGGCCCAGGCCAAAGCCCAGACAGGCTAAAAATCCCGTGATATCTTTCGGAGTCGTACTAAACCGTAGCGAAATAGAGACGAACCCGCAACGGCTTTCTAAGTAGTGTCGAATCCACGCTTTCTAAGATCGCTTAAAAGCAGCATCTCAAGATAGGCGCTCACACCAAGAGCACGACCTGTCTTGGGGTTTTTTAGCTCTTTTGCTACAATTTTGGCTTGCTTTCGTACCTTGGGTGATACCATGACGATCGGAAGCCCGACCCGGTCGTCCGTGTCCCATTGGGTAGGGTCTAGCTCCTGGGAAATGTCTCGACCCATGGCAGCAATAGCCGCCAATTCCAGCACCTTTTTTTGTGCCCGCTGATTATTCGGGTAAAGAGCCGAAGCCAAGTCAGTAGCGGTAGTCCCTTTTTTCGGCTTTTTTAGAGCCGACTCTACTTGATGCAAAGCATGATGGCAGTAGGCGTCAAGGCGGGCGATGTTATCCGCCTCGTCTTGTCCGCCCGATGCCCTCTTCACCAAATGGTGCTCATGGATCGCTGCCTTGACGAAAATCTGACCACAAAGGTCACACTTAAATTGGTCAAGGGGGTTTGACCCCGTTAAAAAAACACCCATAAAAAGTAGACCTATTTTGTCAGAAAAACATACTAATTTTTCTTACAAGAATTATTCCGCCAATAGCTCTAAGTCACCGCGAAGAATAAGATCTTCAAGGTTACTTGTCTTCAGTTGTTCGACAGAGTAGATCTGCGAAAGGTTCGTGAAACTTTCACGCGAGTTTGACTCCGCGAGAGCATAAGGAGGTAAAATCCGGTCGTTCACACCAGGAGACCGAAACTTCAGCATCACCTGCCCTGTCTTTGCATTGCGAACAAAAACTTTACCTTTGGTCAGAGCCTTCGAGAGACGAACACTACGCATAAAAGCATCCTTTTAACCGAATAATGGTGAATTAGATCTTGCGGCAACTGCCTTCGCATCACTTAGTATATCTAAAAAGTTATGTATCTTCAGAGTTATTGAGCCATCGGGGCTGACACCCCCCATGCTCGGAGAGGCTTGCAGCTCTCCAGAAAGTTTAGACAACGCCCCAGGACCGCCTTGGGCCATGGCCTTCGCAATTTGAGTCGCTCCTGGGGAAGATG